>Ga0207698_10002907_pt1 | contig 10242 bp, 6 predicted proteins | sample KBSCornC22_FD_184298 | JGI IMG/M metagenome (GOLD analysis project Ga0207698, IMG submission 184298) | Corn rhizosphere microbial communities from Kellogg Biological Station, Michigan, USA - KBS Corn C2-2 (SPAdes) (version 2) | ecosystem: Host-associated > Plants > Roots > Rhizosphere > Soil ...
ATCCAGATATTCGTCCAGCGAAAGCTCGCCTCGCTCCCATGCTTCGAACGCTTTTGCGTGCCGCGACTCCAGAGCATCACAATCGAGCTTGAATTGCTCGGCGACGGTGGAGCGCTCTTTATGGTCCCAGCTGTTGGTCAGCAGGACACCACCGATATCAAAGAGAATTACGTCGAAGGGGAGCATCGGCGTCTCATTGTGTTTGGAGTCTTTTACCGGGTTACAGAAGGATCAGTTGCAGGAGTTTGTTGCTTGTGAGAAATTCCTGGGTTACGCCGGCGGGTTTGGCTGGTCGGTTCCCCGTTGATACTTTGCCTCAATAGCGAGAACTTTCTTGAACCGCCGCGTAAACCGTTCTTCGTTAGAGATAAACTTTGCCTTCAGGAATGCGTCTGCTAGCTCGTAAGCGAGTGAGGGCCCTATGATTCGCGCACCCAAGACCAGCACGTTCATGTCGTCGTGCTCGACGCCCTGATGCGCGGAGTAGGTGTCGTGGCACATGGCGGCGCGGATACCGGGAATCTTGTTGGCCGCGATGCTGACACCTACGCCGGAACCGCAGATCAGGATTCCGCGGGGCGCCTCGCCGGCCTTGATCGCTTCGCCCACACGCTGCGCGAAATCGGGGTAGTCATCCTGCGGTTCACATTTGAAGGCGCCAAGATCGAGGACCTCGTGGCCGGTCTTGGTCAGATATGCGCGGACTTCTTCTTTGAGATCGAAGCCCGCGTGATCGGATGCGATGACTAACTTCACTTCGAATCCTTTCTACTTCTTGAGAAGTGCTTTGGCGCGCGCCGCGACGTTCGGTCCTGTGAATCCGAGTTTCTCAAGCACCGTTGGGCCGGGAGCTGATGCGCCGAATCGATCGAGACCGATGACGCCCCCGTCTTTGCCGACGTACTTCCACCAGCCGAGCGGCGAGCCTGCTTCAACCGCCAGCTTCGGAACGCCGTCCGGCATCACGCTCTGCTTGTATTCAGCAGGTTGCTCGTCGTATATCTCCCAGCTTGGCATGCTGACCACACGCGCGCGGATGCCTTCGCCCTCGAGTTGCTTCTTTGCATCGGCGCAGGGCCAGACTTCAGACCCGGTTCCAATCAGGATCACCTGCGGATTCGCTGCGTCTTCAAGGACGTACGCGCCCTTGCGCACGTTTGCGTAGACGTCCTGCTGGGTTGCATCGATGATCGGCAAATCTTGGCGGCTTAGCGCGAAGAAGCAGGCACCGTTGCGCTCAAGAGCGAGCCGCCAGCATGCTGCTGTCTCGTTAGCGTCGGCGGGGCGATAGTCGGTGAGATCGGGGACCGCACGCAGCATCATGAGTTGCTCGATTGGTTGATGCGTAGGGCCGTCTTCGCCGAGGCCGACGGAGTCGTGCGTGAAGATGAACAACGAATGAGCACGCGCCAGAGCGGCGAGGCGGATAGCTGGCTTGCAGTAATCGGAGAAAGTGAAGAAGGTGGAGCCGTACGGGACAAGACCTTCGTGCGCAGCCATACCGTTGACCGCAGCGCACATGCCGAATTCGCGGACCCCGAAGAATATGTTGCGTCCCGCGGGATCGGCGGCGAAGTGCGGGCTGTTCTTAAAGATTGTTTTTGTGGATGAAGTGAGATCGGCCGCACCACCGAACAACTCGGGAACGACATCGGCAATCGCGTTCATGACTGTATTCCCCGCGTTGCGTGTGGCTACGGGCTTGCCGGCCGGGAAGGTAGGAAGCGCCTTCTCCCATCCTGCTTTGCGCTGATTTTTGACTGCGCGCTGGAACTGCTCGGCTAGTTCTGGAAACTGCGCTGCATATGCATCGAAGCGTTTCTTCCACTCCGCTTCCAACTGCTGACCGCGATCGACGGCCTGGCGCCAGTTCTTCAATGCATCCTCGGGAACGTAGAAGCTTTGATCTTCAGGGAAGCCGAAATACTTCTTCGTCGCGGCGGCATCGGCTGCGCCGAGTGCTTCACCATGAACCTTGTTCGTGCCGGCTTTGGGACTACCGAAACCTATTACTGTCCGGACCGCGATCAACGATGGCTTGCCGGTTTCGGCCTTGGCGGCTTCAATGGCTGCTTCGATCGCGTTCAGATCGTTGCCATCGCTCACGCGCTGCGTGTGCCAGTGGTACGCCTCGAAGCGCTTCAGCACGTCTTCGGTGTAGCTCCACTCTGTTGGTCCGTCGAGTGAAATCAAATTGTCGTCGTAAAGAACGATCAGCTTGCCAAGCCCGAGTGTTCCCGCGAGTGAACCGGCTTCATGCGAGATGCCTTCCATGAGGTCGCCATCGCCGCAGAGCACGTATGTGTGGTGGTCGACGATCTGGTGGCCCGGCTTGTTGTAAACCGCCGCAAGATGCTTCTCGGCGATCGCCATGCCGACGGCCATTCCGAAGCCCTGTCCAAGGGGGCCGGTGGTCACTTCTACGCCTTCGGTCTCGCCCGATTCCGGATGGCCGGGGGTCTTCGAGTGCCACTGTCGGAACGACTTCAGATCGTCGAGCGTGACCTTGTATCCAGAGAGGTGGAGAGTGGCATAGAGCAGTGCGGAGGCATGTCCATTGGAGAGAACAAAGCGGTCGCGGTCCGGCCATTTGAAGTGAGCCGGATTGTGCTTCATGATCTTGTGAAACAGTAAGTATGCAATCGGCGCGCAGCCCAGCGGCGCCCCAGGATGGCCGCTTTTGGCCTTCTCTACCTCGTCAACAGCAAGAAGACGGAGGGTATCAATTGAAAGCTCGTCGAGTGAGAGATCCGCAAGAGTTGCCATAAAAAGCTGTTCCAAATCCTTTCGAAAAATGCTGCGGAAAGTGTGCTATTTCCGGCTCTCGATCTGTATGTCTACATTGTGGCCGAGCCAGCGATTTTGCTCCGGCCAGTGAAAGGTCCATGATAGACCACTGCTATCGGGGTGCGGAGCGGTGGAAAGGTCCACGCAATAGCCCGCATTGCCGAGGCTGCGGCTCGGCGTCGATTGCATCGTGTTCCAATTGTCCACGGTCCAGACGACCTCGAAATGCGCGTCGTCAAGAATGCGCAGAGTCTCACCCGCATAGATCTTCTGGATGGGTCGACGGCTGCTGTAGAACTCGAGGTCTGCACGTATGTTCGTCCGGCCGCTGGGCTCGCAATAGCGGTCGTAAACACAATCGATGCGGTCAAAGACCTTTCCGTCTGTTGCGGATCGGAGAAGTTTTAAGTATTCGGCGTGAGCCCAGACCAGCGGAACGGCAGATCCAGCAGGCTGGCCCCTCACGAGTCCCTGCTGGGGGCGGTTCGCCTCGTCCCAGACCTGCTCCGGCATCATCTGGCCCGAAGTAGCGAAGCGTTCGTAGGTCGCGATCAGAGGAGAGGGATCCTTGCCTGCCGCGAGTTCGCAGTGAGCGCGTTCGCCTGTGAATAGCGGCCAAATACGCCCTTTGCCCCACCCCTGAAAAGGCCCGCCATCACGCCGTTGACCGTAGCCGTCGTAGTTGTATCGATGCCAGCCTGGTCCCTGGGGCAGGTCAGTCTTGAGTACGGCGTCGACTACCTTGAGCGAATCGATGATCAGCGGGTCGTCGGCCCGGCGCACGCCGTAGCGGACGAGCTCAAGAAAGCCTGCGTCGATGATCTCGCGCGCCTCGAACTCGGTGCGTTCGCCCGGCTCTCGATTGTTGATGTGGATCATCTCTGTTCCGCAACTCTCGCAGGCGTACGCCTCGCCCTTCTCCGGGGGCCGGATGCGCATGTAGTGGCGCTTGATTTCGGGGATGAGGATTCCGTTGTTGGTGACAGTCCAATCTTCGAGGTGACGCTCGATCCAGTCGGCAAACTCCTCGAGGAAGACGGCCATCTCCATCGAATCGTGGGCACGCGCCATCTCCGCTGTGCAGAGCAGACCACCGATGACTGCCGCCAGAGTGGAGGGGGAGTAGCCCGGATTCTCCTCCCAGCGCTCCTGATGCGTTATGGGCGCGTGTTGCACGAGGAAAGCGCCTGCGCGCTCAACGAACGGGAAGATTTCGATCTCGCCTAGTGCATTCGCTTTCCATAGACGCCAGGCCAGGATGATGGGAAATGCGACCTCGTCCAGTTGTACGCCGGACCAGTAAGGTCGCCCATCTACCCAGAAGTTCTGCGCGAATCCGCCGTCCGGCTTCTGGGTACAGGCGAGATAGACGAGAGCCCGCCGCGCGGTTTCAGTCCGGCCGCAGGCGAGCAGGGCAGTAGCGGTTTGAACCATGTCACGTGTCCAGACCAGGTGGTAGCCGCCGAGATCGTCATCCCCATGCGCCTGACCCCAGGGGATCGAGGCCGATGCGACAAATGCGCCTGCAAACGTCTTGTCCTCGTGCGCAAGCAGCACGTTGTGGCTGGCGCGCATCAGCTTGCCGCCATCGCGGGATTTGGCTGCGAGCCACTCAGGATTGGCGACGCGATGCCATTGGCCGATGAACCTTTCGCGATGTTCATCAAACGGTGTGGCAAGCGCGCTTACTGTCTTCTGCAGCGCTGTGTGGTTACCCTCGCCGAGCCCAATGGCGACGGTGAACTCCCGTGCGCCGTCTGTGCCTGCCGCGCCGAGGTTCAGCTCCCCGAACAGAGCGATGTTGCCGTTGGTGGCTGAGCCGTACTCCCAGTCCATGCTGTACTTGTCCATTAGATCGCGCCAGCCGTCGCTTGAGCCCACGAACCCGCAGCTCACGCGAGAGAAGCCACAACTCGCCGCCATGGCCATTGACCACTGGTTCTTGAACGCCAGCAGCATCTTGTGCCCGGCAATGTCGATGGCTCGGCCGGTATTGCCGGCGCCTCCGCCATCCAGGTGCGGTGCAAGCAGCGCATACACCTTCAGGCGGGGGATCAAGTCGTCGTGCCCTTCGAGCCGGACGCGCTGGAGAATGACGCTGTGGTGCGGATCGCAGATGATCTCCTTGGTAAGCGTGTAGCGGCTGTTGGGGTCGGTGTTGATGTACCGGACGCCCAGCGCTTCGGGGTGGATGTACTCGAAGGCGGTGAGGAGATCGCGCTTTTCTTCGTGTACGAATGTCTGGCCGTCCGTCACCAGGAATTCCATATCGCGGACCTGAGCGCTGTCGATGGTTGGGTGATAGATCTCGTTGAGCACGCCGTGGGAACAGGTGAACCACACGCGACTGGAGGCCGAGTAGGCAGTGCCAATGGCGTCTTTCACGCTTGAGGTCCACCGCGCCTGGAGGCCGGGCGCGCCAAATGCCTCTCCCTGCTGGTCGAGCCAGCGGTACAAAGGTTGATCTTTCATGCGTCCACGCAAGCTTTCTTGATAAGGGAAGGTCCGGTTTTGAAACGCCGACAGAGCTAACGACGTTCCAGTTGACCCCAAAGTATCATTTTTCCGGCGATATCTTCGAACCCTGCCGGGGTGCTCTCGCATCCATGCAAACACAGAGCACTGTCCGGCAATGTGAAGGGACCTTGCATCCGGGCAGCTTTTACTCCGGTCAATTTCGCCGTTTACGCCGCACACATGGCAAGTGTTTAGGCCTGCGAGTCAACCAGTACAATCCGAAGTGAGGAGATTTCCCCGATGGCGTATGAACTTGCACCGCTTCCGTATGACTACGCTGCGCTCGAGCCTTTCATCGACGCGGAGACCATGCACCTGCACCACGACAAGCACCACCAGGCCTACGTCAACAACGTGAATGCCGCGCTGGCCAACCATCCTGACCTTGCCGCGAAATCAGTGGATGACCTCATCAGCGATCTGAATGCCGTGCCCGAAGACATTCGGGGTGCGGTGCGTAACAACGGTGGAGGCCACTCCAACCACACGATATTCTGGAACATCATGGGACCGGCGAATACGTCCGGAGTGGGCGGAAACCCGACCGGAGCTATTGCCGAGCAGATCCAGAAAGATTTCGGCGACTTCGAGGCCTTTAAGAAGACGTTCAACGAGACGACCGCCAAGCAGTTCGGCTCCGGCTGGGGCTGGCTGGTATCCCAGGGCGGCAAGCTGAAGGTGATTACCACTCCCAATCAAGACTCGCCTCTCAGCCAGGGGATCTATCCAATTCTTGGCAATGATGTGTGGGAGCACGCCTATTACCTGAAGTACCAGAACAAGCGCCCGGACTACCTGGCCGCGTGGTGGAACGTGGTGAACTGGGCGAAAGTGAACAAGCGCTTCGAGAAGGCAAAGAAGTAGAGCGCTGGTCTATTGGGTCGAGGCGGGATCGAGAAGGTCGATTCCGCCTTTCTTTCAGTGTGGCAAAAACACAATGACGATACAGTGACAATATTGCTCGCCGAACCCGGTATGATCCCTGCATCCCCGATCTCGTAGGAGGATCTTCTTGCGCAAAACCATCCTTTCTCTGGCGCTTCTTTTCGCGGCAAGTTCCCTGATCGCTGCAGACGCGAAAAGCATTTACGACTTTACGATGAACTCCATTGACGGCCAGCCTGTGAGCCTGAAGAGCTACAAGGGCAAGGTTGTGCTGCTGGTGAATGTGGCCAGCAAGTGCGGCTACACTCCGCAGTACACCGGCCTCGAAGCGCTCTATGAAAAATACAAGGACAAGGGTCTTGTAATTGTCGGCGTACCGGCCAACAACTTTATGCAGCAGGAGCCCGGAACGAACGAGGAGATCAAGACGTTCTGCTCCCGGAAATACAACGTTAGCTTTCCAATGATGAGCAAGGTGTCGGTGCTGGGCGAAGACAAAACTCCGCTGTATCGCTACCTGACAGACAAGTCGTCGGATCCGAAGTTCGCCGGCGAAATCAAGTGGAATTTCACGAAGTTTCTGTTCGATCGCAGTGGTAAACCTGTTGCGCGCTTCGAGCCGGCTGTTACGCCTGATTCGGCTGAGGTGCAGGCTGCAGTGGAGTCGGCGTTGGGTAAATAGTTACGCAAGTTGCGGAAAAGCGAAGGCCTCGGAGAACGCTCTCCGAGGCCTTCTATTCCTGCGGGCTGCCTTCTTTTCAGAAACGTAGGAGGTAGTTGAATTTCACGAAGATTTGGCGGTCGGTTGAAGTGCTGGGGATCGTTGTCAATGCGAAGTTCGGTGCTCTGGCCGTGCTGAAGTCAACGTTCTGGAAGGTGTTCGCGTAGCCCGCATAGAAGGCGGTACCAGGGTGCGGCAGGTAGGTGAACAGCAGAGTGGCGTCGGCCTGCTTGGAGTACGTGCTCGCAGCAAGAGCATTGTTGGGCAGCAGGGAGTTGTAGTCGAGGATTGCGTTGAAGGAGTAGCTGCGTGTGAACTGGTAGTTGATCTTCGAGCGGATCAGATGATTCGTAAAGATGACGCCTCGAGGCAGCGAATCCGGCATAATTGATTCCGCTGATGTCGCAAGGCGTGTGTAGTAGTAAATCTCATCTAGCCGAAGGTGCGATTGCGGGTGAAGCGCCAGGGTTGCGGAAAAGTTCGTGCCCGCACCCAGGAAGGGGCTCATCCCCTCCGGCGGATAGTAGTTCGCCTGGGAACCTCGAGCGGCACTTGCGCTCAGATCGAGCCACTTGAACCACGACGTCATGGCAGATATTGCCACTCCCCCCGGTCGGAATTCCTGGCCCTTGTACAGTTCGTACGATCGCTCGTAGAGGAACGATAGCCAGGTCAGGCGGGCCAATCCGACCGTAAAACCCGGGTCGAGCCACCAGTTCTGCAGCCTGCCCTGGTGGTCGTAGATGACGGTCCCGTCGAGATTGGGACCGTACGACATGACGGCATGACCGGCTGGGGGCTTCCAGAGATAGCTCGCGTCTGTCTCCCACCGGCGGATGTCAGTTCGGTTGATGTAGCCGAGCGTCGTATTCATCCCGGCACTGCGGTCTGTATAGGTATTCGCGAATGAAACGTGATTATCCGCTTTTCTGAGCCGGAGATAGTAACCGGGCCCGGACGAGTGGCCCTCCGGCGTGTCGCTCTGGGTTGCGGTTGCCTGCCCAGCGATTGTCCAGTTGTCCCTGGTGACGTAGCGCAAATCGATGGAGCCAACCTTGTTCGTTGTCTCATTGAATTTGGTGCCGCTAAGGAAGAGCCCCAAGTGCGATTGATGGCCGAACTCGCGCTCGACGCGGAAAACGCTATCGACCGCTCGATCACCGTGCCCGACCTGTCCCTGGGCCAGCACCTGCCCTGGCGCACGATCGTCGCTGGCCAGCGCGCCCAGACTCCATCGACCGAGAGAACCGGTCAGCTTTGCGCCGTATTGCGGATTGACGATGCGACGTGAAAAGAAGAGCTGCTCGGGCATGGTGAAGATAGAGGCGTTCTCGAGGAAGAACGGGCGGCGCTCGGGGAAGACCACTTCGAAACGTTGATTCACCTGTACCTTCGGATCGTCCGTTCCGATTTCACTGAAATCCGGATTTAGAGCTGCGTCAAGCGTGAGCGCATCGTGAATGACGAACTTGGCGTCGAGTCCGATCTGCTTTTCAATCTCTTTCTGCGGTCCGGCTGCGGGATCGAGATAGCTGTCGTGCGAGTACATTGCGTATGGAATGAACTGAACGTTCCGTCCCGGTGAAATATCGCTCTCGATCTCAATAGGCGCGAACTGCCCAACGAATTGAGGCAGCTTCTTGTGGGAGATGAACGGCCACATTGAGAACTCGTTGTTCCGCTGGATGGCGCGGGCGAGGCAAATATTCCAGATCTGCCTTGAACCTGCGGGGAAGCGAAGGCTGCGGAACGGGATAGCCTCAAGCACGACGTAGCCAAAATCAGTGATGCGGCCTTCCGAATACCAAAGGCCCTCCCACGTTGGATCGTCGCCAATGCCGTCGGTGGTGCGGCCGTCGTACTGGATTCCGTAAGGGTTCACATCGAACCAGTAGGCGTGTTTGTGATCCAGGAACGTATCGATGTTGATGGTGACGCGGTCATCGAGGTCGATCTGCTTGCGGGGAGCGACGCGAGCATGGATTTTGGCGGGATCATCTTTGCAGATCCAGCCGACGTAAAGGTTTTCGCTGTCGTAGGAGAGGTAGGCGGTGGTGGGCTGGCTTATCTCCTCGCCGTCGTGCGGATCGAATTGCCAGAAGGTCGTGACAACTGCTTCGGCCTCACGAGGCGTGCCGTTCAGGAAATCGGAAAGCTTGGGTGCACGGTGAACCCTAGGAATTTTAAGTGGAGTGGGATCGGCAACGGCAGCCGGCAGCAGCCCCCGAAGCAGAAGAGATGCAACAACCCACGATGCGAACTGCAGAGATGTGAATGAGAGAGCATAGGGCCGTGCCAACGGAAGTCTCCAGGTTAGGGATCGAACTGGCCAGTTTACCGAGACCGGGTTGGGTTGCCACGTGCGTGCGTCACAGCAGGCGGGGTAATTGCAAAAGGAAAGGCCCCGGAGCCATACCCCGGGGCCAGTGTTTGACGCGTCGCCGCCGCTTCTCTTTATGCCATTGCTTCGCGACCCATCGGGTCGAAGCGCAACTGGTTGGAGTTGCGATCGGCGTCGATGCGGACGTGCGCGCCATGCAAGATCTCGCCGTCGAGGATCTTCATGGCGAGTGGGTCCTGCACCATGCGCTGCAATGCGCGCTTCAATGGACGCGCACCGTAGGCCAGGTCGGATCCGGATGCAAGCACCAGTTCCTGCGCAGCGGGCGTGAGCTCGATGGAGATTGCGCGGTCTTCGAGCAGCTTGCGGATCTCGTTGAGGCGCAGTTCGAGAATGGCCTCGAGCTGTGCGTGACCGAGCGGTCGGAAGATGACCATATCGTCGACCCGGTTCAGGAATTCCGGCCGGAAGTGCTCGCGCAGCGTGCGCATGACGCTCTCGCGCGCCATGTCGAAGTCATGCTCTGTTTTGAGCGACTCCGTGGCCAGGAACGCCGCGCCGAGATTCGATGTCATGATCAGCACAGTGTTCTTGAAATCAACAGTGCGGCCCTTCGAGTCGGTTAGTCGACCGTCGTCCATGATCTGGAGCAGCACGTTGAAGACGTCTGGATGAGCCTTCTCGATTTCGTCGAAGAGGACCACGGCGTAAGGCCTTCTGCGGATTGCCTCCGTGAGCTGACCACCTTCGTCGTAGCCCACGTATCCCGGAGGCGCCCCGATGAGGCGGGCGACCGCGTGCTTCTCCATGTACTCGCTCATGTCGATGCGGACCATTGCCTGTTCGTCGTCAAAGAGGAATTCGGCGAGAGCGCGGGCCGTCTCCGTTTTGCCGACGCCTGTCGGTCCGAGAAAAATGAACGAGCCGATCGGGCGTTTGGGGTCGCTGAGGCCCGCGCGGGAGCGACGGATTGCATTGGCAACGACGCTGA
>Ga0207698_10002910_pt1 | contig 10230 bp, 6 predicted proteins | sample KBSCornC22_FD_184298 | JGI IMG/M metagenome (GOLD analysis project Ga0207698, IMG submission 184298) | Corn rhizosphere microbial communities from Kellogg Biological Station, Michigan, USA - KBS Corn C2-2 (SPAdes) (version 2) | ecosystem: Host-associated > Plants > Roots > Rhizosphere > Soil ...
GAGCCAGGACAGCCCGATGACGCTGGCCGCCGCGGAGACCTGGACCTTCAGCATGATGCGCTGGCGATCGTGGCAGACGAGGAAAGAGGTGGTCACCGCATCGAGCAGTGAGAAGGATTTGACCGCACAGAACACGATCACGATCGGCACGGCCGCCGTCCACTTCGCGCCAAGGGCGAGAGGGACGAGATCGCGGGCGAGGACCGCCAGGGTGAGGAGGCCGGCCCAGGCGATGGCCCCCACGCCGGACAGCATGGTGAGCCAGCTGGTCCCCATCGCATGACGGCGCACGAAGGAGGCCGAAAGATTGGTCTGCGCGATCTTCTGCAGCGGCTGGGCGAACAGGTCAGTCAGGGCCGAGACGATGCGGCTGGCGGCGCGGTAAAGCCCGGTCGCCGCGGGAGAGAGCGCTACGCCGAGCACGAAATCGGCCCCGAAGGCTGTGGTGAAGTTGAGCAGGACCGCAGCGTGGCGCGCGACCGACCAGCGCAGCACCTCTGCCACGCGGGCAAGATCGGTGTGCAGCGGGGGGCGCTGCCCGGTGGTGCTGGCGTAAAGCACCAGGAGGACGAGCAGGCGGACATAGGCCTGGATCACCAGCGAGGCTACGCCGTGCCCGTGGAGCAGCAGGACCACCGCGACGGCGGCGCCGGCCATGTCCCCGATCAGGGTGCTGGCATAGTAGCGCCTGACTCGGAGCGAACGCAGCAGCACGGCTTCGTACCAGGCGGTGACCGCGACGAGCCAGACCGAGGGCACCAGCATGGCGAGGATGCGGCCCACTTCGGTCGAGGCGAAGAGCAGTGGCGCGGCGAGCCACAGGGCGCCGAGCAGGGCGGCAAGGACAGCGGCCTGGATGAGGTTGGCGGCAAAGCAGGCGCCGAGCAGGCCCTGTTCGTCACGCGCTTTGAGCAGGTATTCGTAGGGGCCGACGTAGAACAGCTGGCGGGCGAGAACGAGGAACAGCGATCCGAGCGCGTAGGCGCCGAAATCGGCCACCGAGAGAGAGCGGGTGGCGACGATGGTCACACCGAACAGCAGCAGCTGCACGATGCCGCGGCTGGCGAAGCCGACCGTTCCGCTGAGCACTCCGGCCCGATTGTTTTGCATGGCGGACGGGCCTTTCAGAGCCGGAGGATGCGTTCGGGGTGAATCCGGCCGAGGGCCAGATCGATCAGTGCGCTGGCGTTACCCCGCAGCCGTCCGAAGCGGTCTACGTAGGGTTCGGGCCAGAGGCTGCGGGCGAAGTTCGCCGCCAGGTTGCGGGCCATGAGGCGCAGGGCAAGGCGGGGCGGGATGGTTTTCTTGCGCAGCAGGTAGACGGGGTTGGCGATCTGCGAATAGCCGAGCCGCTTGCCCGAGGTACGCCCGCCCTTGGCGCCGAGGTGCACGCCGGCGAGGCGGCTGGTATAGAGCAGCTTGCCTTTGCGGCCGAGCTGGTAGGAATAGTCCACATCTTCCTGCCAGCCGTAGAGCGGAAGGGCTTCATCGAACCACAGGTCGGCCGCGGCGGCGAGGCGGACCGACAGGTTGCAGCCGTAGAGCGCGGGGAGCAGGCGCTCGCTGGGCGCAGCCGGAGCGCGGGGCTGTTCGACGAGCGCGACCGCGGCCTCGAACGAGATGCCCGGGGTCTTGATGCCATCTGCCAGCAGGACGGCGGTAGCACCGACGAGGTCAGGCCGGCGGGAAAATTCATCCTCCAGCACCGCAAGGTAATCGTTGGCGGGGACGAAATCGTCATCGAAGAAGACGACCACATCGGCCCCTCCCGCGAGATGGCGCAAGGCGGCGTTGCGCTGGCGTGGAAGGCCACGCGGGGCGAGGATCGTTTCCATCGGGAGAAAGCCGTCCGGCGCGAGTCCAGCAGTATCCGCCTCAGTCACCGCGGCGACGACGATCCGGTCCGGCAGGCGGGTCTGCCGGGCGAACCGGGCGACCGTGAGGGCTAGCAGTTCGGCCCGTCCGGTGGTGGCGACAACGACGGCGATCTTCAATGCGGCTCTCCTGATCAGGCCGGGTGTGGCCGGCCTGTGCCGGGATATGCCGGACCGACCGCCGCTTCACCGACAAGTCCAACCGGATCGGATCGGGTTTGCTGCGGTGCAGCAAGATAGAGCCCGTAGGCGTGGCGCCTGAGGCCGAGGGAAAGCCCGGCGAGGAGTCCCCAGACGAGGCCCGGATCGGGCGAAGGAGCGGAGACCGAGGCTGGGGCCAGGCTTATCAGCACGGCCCAGCCGGCGGCGGCGGCGACATCAAGCTCGGCCATGCCGGTGCGGCGCCAGGTGGTCTGCGAGGTAGGCCGGAACACGCGTCGCAGGTAGAGCAGCAGCGAGACGATGCCCACGAGCCCGCTCGACCCGATGATCGCGGTAAGGATACTGGACGAGCGGAACGAGCCGGCGCCGATGCCGAGACCCCACGAGGCCGCGAAGGCGGTGAGGCCCTGCCTGGCCCAGAGCATGCGGGCGATGCCCGAGCCGGAGGAGAGCTTGTCCGAGGTGGTGAGGCGCAGCGTCCGGGCAAGCCCGCTGGCCACGGCATCGCTGCCCGCGATGAGGGCGAGCAGGGTGGCGAGCAGGGTGGCGAGGCAGGCGGCGATGACGAGACCCTTGGCCGCGGGAATCGTGCCGACAAGGAGGGTCTGCCGCACCAGCAGGATGGCGCTGTAGGCCGCAAGGCCCACGTAGGCGGTGGTCGAAGTGGAGGCGACGAGGGTGAGGAAGAGGGCAAGGGCGGCCGGGCCAGTCCACCGCCGGTCCACGCTGCGCAGCCACAGCTCAGTCACAAAGAGGAGCCAGATGAGGCCATAGGAGGCATAGAGCGAGGGTTCAGGCGAGATCCCGGTGAGCCGGGCCATGCCGCCGAAATCCTGATCGAGCTGCATGTAGTGGCCGTTGCGGAAGAAGGCGAAGAAGGCCTGCAGCGGGGTGTCGCGCAGCGCCGCCGCGCTCCAGCCGATGGCGACGTGGGTAAGGGCGATCACGCTGGCGAGGCGGGCGATGCGGGCGGCGGCATCGGCGCGGCGCGCGGCCATGTGGGCGCAGAGCGCCCCGGCCAGGGTAACCGACATGTAGGCCGCCGTGGTGATGTTCTGTGGGGAGAAGCGCAGCGGATAGGCGGTGAGGCCGAGCGGGTTGTTGCTGGGGCGCAGCGGCACGACGGCGATGCTGCCCTGGAACAGGGCGGGGAGGAGGAAGGCGCCCACCGCGCTGTAGCCGACGAGGAGCAGCAGCCACCCGTTGTCCGCCAGGGCCGAGCCGAAGACGGGCGCGCTGCGCCGGCCGGGAAGCGCACAGCGCAGGACGAGGAATATGGCCGCGAGTAGGGCCGGCTGGATCGAGACGCTGCCGAGCGCGGTGATGATCAGCGTGGCCGAGCCGTTGAACAGGCCGCAGAACAGCACAAAGCAGAGCATCTGGAGCCGCGTGCCGACCCCGAGCAGGACCAGGCCAATCGCGGCCACGACAAGGCCGATCAGGGTGACGATCATGGCGCTGGGTTCCCTTGCGAAGGGGCAACGGGGCAGGGCGCCGGCGCATCGGGCGACACGGCGATTCGCCAGCGATAGGCGAGGCGGCCGGGGGCCGAGCCGGCCACGGCGAGGTCCACCGTGTCTCCCGCCTCAACGGCAATGGGGACCTGCGCGGTGGCAGTCGCGGCGGTGAGCTCTGCCGACCAGCGGGTCTGTCCGGCGGCAGTGATGGCGAGGTGGACCGGGCCGGCGAGGCGGGTGCGGGGGGTGAAACAGGCCGAGGCGTAGACCGTGCCGGGAGCCTTGGCAGTCCAGCGGACCTGCGTCACTAGGCCGGGGAGGACGGCCATCGCGAGCGGGGTCACGGCGGCTTGCGGCAGGCGGGGGGAGCCGAGGTAGCTGTTCCACTGCCAGTCTACCCAGCCGAGCGACACCGGGGCCGAGGCGGCGGACCGTGCGGACCATGCGAGCGGGGTCTCGGAAAAGCCATAGGTGCTGTCAGCGAGGACTTGCGGCGGACCGAAGGTGAGGGTGAATGCTCCGGTGATGACGAGGGGTTCGTCGCTGACCATGGCGGGGTCTGCCACCGGGGTGCCGTCAGCGCGGAAGAAGTTGAGCGGGCCGGAGGAACCGGCTTGGGCTGAGAGCGTGCGGGGGCCGCCCCAGACGAGGTGGGCGTCGGGGCCGAAGGCATAGTGGTAAAGCGCGGGATCGCCGTGATCGATGCGCCGGGCCGGCCCGCGCGGGGCGAGGACTTGCGCGGCGAAGCGGAAGGCGGCGGCGGCGGGCTTTTCGGTGCCGTCAAACCGGACAAGGCCCATGGTCGGGAAGGCCGGCTGGTCAGCCAGCGCATACCACAGGTGGTGGCGCACCCCGGCGCCCTCCATCAGGGCGATGGATTTGAGGTAGAAGGGCGCAGCGTCCTGCGGGCGGGCAAATTCGCGCGAGAATTCGGTGACCCAGATCGGGCGGAACTTGCCGATAGCAGCCATTGCCCCGGTGAGGCGGGCGAGTTCGCGCTCCACCCCCTCGGGCTGGTCGCGGTAGGGGTGGACGGCCACGGCGTCGACAAAGTCGAGCGCGCCGGCGCGGAACAGGCGGATGAGGAAGCCGGTGGGGATCGCGTTGCTCGTGCCGCCGAGCAGGGTGAGTGAGGGGTGGCCCGGCTTTACCGCGAGGTTGACGGCGCGCAGCAGAGCCACGTGGTATTCGACCCGGTTCTGCGCGGCGGGGCCGATCATGCCGCCCTTGCCATTGACCTCGTTGCCGATTTCCAGCGCGGTGACGCAGCCGGGCCAGCGATCGGCAAGGGCGCGGGCGTAGCGGGCGAAGGCGGCCTGGCCGGCAGAGGTCCAGGCCGTTTGCCCGCCATCGTAGAGCGGGTTGCGCGGTTCGAGACCGAGGAGGACCTTGAGGCCAGCGGCGCAGGCGCGGTCCACATGGGCGGAGTTGGCCGGGGCGAAGGCATAGGTGCCGGGGACCCGCTCGACCGCGGGCCAGTGGACCGAGTCGCGGATCATGACGGCGCCGAGCGCCTTCGCGCGGGGCAGGAGGCGCGGCGGCCAACCCTGGGCGAAGTGAGTGGTGACGCCGGTGACGACGGGGCCGTCGGGCAGGGTGGTATCGGTGGGAGCGGGTGCAGACGCTTGCGGGTGGCAGGCGGTGGAGAGCACCAGGGCGGCCACTGCGCCGACGAGCGGCAGGGGCGGGTGGCAGTTCACTTGGCGGCCACCGCGCCGTCTACCGCCGCGCGGAAGGCGTGGTCGAAGTTGGCGGGGGCGAAGCGGCTGGCGTTGGCCATGGCGGCGGCGGGCGAGAAGTAAGGGAGCCAGCGCTCCATCTCTTCCACTCCGGCGACGATCGCGGCGGCGCTCTGCTGCGCGAAGAACAGCCCCGTGTCCCCGGGGACCAGCGAATCGAGCACCCCGCCGCGACCATAGGCGAGGACCGGGCGGCCGCTGGCGTTGGCTTCGACGGGGACGATACCGAAGTCTTCCTCGGCCGCGAAGACGAGGGCGCGGGCTTCGGCGTAGGCGCGGCGGAGCGCAGTGAAATCGAGGCGGCGGACGACCTCTACCGTGGGGCCGGCGAGGCGCCGGACCTTGTCGAACAGGTCCCCATCGCCGACCATCAGCAGCGGCATGCGCAGGCGGTTGAACGCCTCTACCACAATCTCCGGTTGCTTGTAGGCAATCATCTGGCCGACCCAGAGATAGCGGGCGGAGGGCTGGTTAACCGGGCGGTAGAGCTCGATCGGCACGGGGGGATGGACGACGCTCGCATCGCGCCCCCAGGCCCGGGCGATGCGGTGGCGTACGAAGCGCGAGTTGGCGAGGAGCCCGTCCACCCGGGCGGCCGAGGCCATGTCCCACCCGCGCAGGTAGTGGAACAGCGGCGGCATCATCAGCCGGGTGAGGCGGCCGGCGGGGGCCCGATAATCGTGGTAGTGGTCCCACAGGTAGCGCATCGGCGAGTGGACGTAGGACAGGTGACACGCATCGGGCCGGGCGATGACGCCCTTGGCCGGGCCGCTCTCACTGCTGAGGACGAGATCGTAGGCCGAGAGGTCCAGCTGTTCGAGCGCAAGCGGCATCAGGGGCAGGTACTTCTGGTAGTGCCGCCGCGCGCCGGGGAGTTTCTGGATGAAGCTGGTGCGGATCGGCCGGGCACGCAGGGTGTCCGACAGAGCGGCGGGATCGCAGACGTGAGTGAAGATATCCGCATCGGGATAGAGGTTCAGGATCCGCTCAAGCACCCGCTCCCCCCCGCGCATTCCGACCAGCCAGTAATGGACGAGGGCAACGCGCGGCGCGCTGAACGGGGTGACCTTGCGGATCACCGCGGGGGGCACCGCCTTGGCATAGGCGGCGGCGGGCGAGGGCGCGAGCATGAACGGCGCCGGGCGCGGATCGCCGGTCACGAGGCGTAGTATCGCTTGTAGGCCTGGTAATAGAAGGCCGCGTCGCCGCCACCGAAGCTCGCCTGCTTGCGCATGTCCATGCGGTTGAGGGTGACGCCAATATCGTCGATCCCGTGGAGCGGCAGCAGGCGCAGGGCGGCGCGCAGGGCATCGTCGGCGGTCTTGCGCCACAAGGTGGTGATGACGACGTTGTCCGCCATGCTGACGATCTCGCGCGTGTCGGCGATCGGCAGGATCGGGGCGGTATCGAGGATGATGACCCCGAAGTGTTCGCGCAGGGCCCCGATCATGCGGTGGAAGTTGCCGCGTTCGAGCAGGCGCTCCCCATCGGGGAAGGGGGTGGTGATCGGCAGGATCATCGCCCCGCTGGCGCTGTCCTGGACCATGGCGTTGCCGAGTTCGGCCCCGTCGCGGAGCATTTCGCGCAGGCCCGGCTGGGGCGCCTCGCCAGCATCGCGATGGGCCGCGACGATGTTGGACAGGCCGTGCTGGACGATGTCGCAATCGATCAGGATGACCGATTCGCCGGCAAGGGCAGCCGAGCGCGCCAGCGAGAGGGCGAGCGAGGTCTTGCCTTCGGACGGAAGGGCCGAACTGACGGCGATGACCTGGTTGCGATCGCGGTTGCCCTGCCGGGTCGCGCCGAGGAGGCCGCGCACCGCCTCGGCATAGGCCGAGGCCGGGTGCGAGGCGAGCGAGTCGGCCGGGCTCTCCTGCACCAGGCCGACCGAGGAGAGCAGCGGAATGCCGCCGAGGTAGCGCACGCCGAGGCGCTGTTCGACTTCCTCGCCGGTGGTGAGCCCGCTGAACGAGGTTTCGGTGGCAATGGCCAGCGCCGCGCCGACGAGGGCACCGACGACCAGGCCGAGCGCAAGGTTGAGCATCAGGTTGGGGCTGACCGGGCGGCCGGGCGGCTCTGCCCGGGTGAGGAGGCGGGCCTCGGACTTTTCGATCCCGGTCTGCGCGAGCACTGCCTTGTAGCGCGCAAGGTAGGTTTCGTAGAGCGCCTGCGAGGCCTGGGACTTGCGGGTCAGATCGTCGAGCCCGACGAGCGCCTTGTTGTTGGCGGCAAGGCGGCCCTGGGCGGCCGCAAGGTTCGACTGGAGCAAGCCGACCTGCTGGGCCGTGGCGGCCGCATCCGCCCTGAGCCCGGCCCCGGTGCCGCTGCGCGAACGGCCGATTTCGGCAGCGATCTGGGAATCGATATCGGCAAGTTGCTGGCGCGCGGTGATGAGATCGGGGTGGCTATCGAGGTAGCGGTTGGCGAGATCGGCGACCCGCACGCTAATCACCGCCCGCTGGGCGCGCAGGGACTGGACCACCGGAGAGTTGACGGCGGCGGCCTCTCCCTTGCCGCCGGAGGCTGCAGCGCGGCCGCGATCGACCGCGGCGGCGGCCCGGGCCTGGGCGAGCTGCTGGGCATAGGCCGCGGTTTCCTGTTCGGACAGCGAGGTTGCCTGGGCGCTGAGCAGGCTGTTACGGACGCGGAAATCCTGCACGGCGCGGAAATCGGCCTCCGCCGCGCCCCGCAGTTCGGCGAGCTTGCCGGTCAGCATCTGGAGGGCGCGTTCGTTCTCCGCGCGCTTGGCCATGGCCGCGCTGACCGCGTAGCCATCGGCAAAGGCATTGGCGATGGCGGCGGCGCGGACCGGATCTGAATCGGAGTAGGAGATGCGGATCGCATAGGCGGTGTCGAGCCGGCTGGCGTCGACATGGGCGAGCAGGGTGTCCGTCAGGCGGCGGCGCAGGTCAGCCGGGGCGGCGGCGCCGAGGCCGAGGGCGAGGCGCGCCCGGCCGATCAGGCCGCCGTTGCTGGCGCTGGAAACGAAGGCGGCGTCCCTGTCCAGCCGGAGCCGGTCCACCACGCGCGCCGCGAGTTCCTGGCTTTCGATCACCTTGATCTCGGTGTCGATCTCCTGATCGCGCGGGGGAGCATCGGCGCGCTGCTGTTCCTGATCGGGGACAAGCTCCGCCCGGTCACGGTTGATCACCACGTCAGCGCTGGCGCGGTAGAGCCGGGGCATGACGATCGTCACGTTGAGGGCGATCATCGTGCACAGGCCGACCGTCAGCAGGAAGAGTGGCAGGCGGCGGCGGAAGATCGAGTAGAGGCGGCGCAGATCGACCCGGTCCGCCTCGGCCATGGGGCTGGCCATGCCCGGGAGGCGGGTGCCCTCAAGCAGGACGGGGAGGTTGGCGGCACGGTAGCGGTCCGGCAGGTTGGTCGTCGCCATAGGGTCCTCACAAGGTCAGGCGCAGGGACAGACCACCCTCAACCGCGCTGCCCTGACTGGGCAGGAGGGGGCTGTCGGAACTGCGGTTGCGGAAGCGGGCGAAGGCGCCCACGAGATAGCGGCTGGAGAGGGCGACGCGGGCTTCGAGGCCGGCGCCGACGGTGCGGCCGGTGAGCCCGGCCGTCACATCGTCCCGGTAGGATTCGCGGGCGAGGCCGGCGCTGGCGACGAGGTTCACGTTGCGCTTCAGCTCGTAGAAGACCTGGGCCCGCAGGCTGTCCACCACGACGCCGGCGCTGGTCGGCCGGCCGGAATCGACGACGTCCCGCCGGGCCGAGAGGGCCACGCTGATCAGCGGAGTGGCATACCATTCGACCTTCGCGCGCCAGCCGGCGCCGCGGTAGTCCCGCAGCGCGGCCGAGCGATAGTTGCGCCACTGGTAGCCGGCGGCGAGTTCAGCCGAGACGAGGTGAGCGAAATTGCCCTTGATCCCGGCGACGATTTCCCCCCCGCGTGCGGTGCGATCGCAGCAGGGGGCGGGGTGCAGGCTGTTGGCCGAGCGGTAGGAAGCCTGGGCGAAAAGCGTGCGGCCGGCGGCCAGCGCGTGTTCGGCGCGCAGGCGCGCGGTGAGCACGCGCTGATCCCGGAAGGACTGGTCCACCCGAAAGCCGGCGCGGCTTACGGGGAGATAATCGATCCGATCGAGATCGAGCCGGGCGGAGAGGCGCGTGGGGCCAAGATCGGCGGCAAGGCCGAGGGTGCCGCCAAGCTGGTGGTAAAGGGTAGCGCTGTCCCCGCCGGCGGCGCTCGCGCTGTAGTTCGGCTCCTGCTGGCGCGACCACGAGACGCCGGTGCCGAGCTCCAGCACGCTGCCCAGCGGCACGGCGGCCTTCGCCTCCAGCGCGTAGGTTTCGTGGTTCTGGCCGGTGAGGCGGGCATAGCGGGCGGCGCTGCCGCTGGCGCTGAGGCCAAGCGAGGTGCGGCCGAGATCGGCGTGAGCCGCGAAGCCGCCCGACAGGGTGAGCGCCGTATCCCCGCGCTTGTCCGTCCGCCGGTTAAGCACGTTACTGTCCGCCTCTGCCGCGAGGCTGACCTGGGGCACGACGAGGAAGGCGCCCATGCGGACCCCCGGCGCGGCGTAGCCCGGGATCTGGCGGGTGCCGGCCACATCATCGCGCAGCAGGGGGAGCGGCGGGCGCGGGGCGAAGGGATCGCGTTCCTGCGCATGGGCCGCACCGGCGAGCGGAGCCGCGGCGAGGGCGATTCCCGCAAGGAGGCGCGCCCCGCAAGGGGAGGCTGCCGAGTTCATCGGATATGAAGCGATGCACTTGCGGGGAGATCTGGATCTGCCACTAAGCATCCTTCCCAAGACGCGGAGAAGAAGCCGATGCGCGAAGCCATCTTCCTGACTTTGGCCAACAATTTGCCAAGGCTGAGGATTTCTGACCGCATACGCTGGTTGTTCTACCGCCTGGCGGGGATATCCATCGACGCGACCAGCGTCGTCTGGGGGCCCCTGGTGATCCGGCCCATCGGCGGCGCTCGCAACATTGCGATCGGCGCTGGAACCTTCATCAACACGAATGCGCGATTTGGGGTGCCAA
>Ga0207698_10002916_pt1 | contig 10217 bp, 7 predicted proteins | sample KBSCornC22_FD_184298 | JGI IMG/M metagenome (GOLD analysis project Ga0207698, IMG submission 184298) | Corn rhizosphere microbial communities from Kellogg Biological Station, Michigan, USA - KBS Corn C2-2 (SPAdes) (version 2) | ecosystem: Host-associated > Plants > Roots > Rhizosphere > Soil ...
CTCTCGGTGGATGCCGTGTTCGAAGACGCCCGCAGCTTCGCGATGGGCGACTATGCGCTCGCACTGATGAAGGGCAGCCTCCTTCCCGACGCCGAGCGCGACCGGATCGCGGCGCGAATGAGCGCGCTGATCGGCCTCCCCGCGCGGACCATCGTTGAGCACCATCTTCGGGTCGATGCGGAAACCTTCCGCAAGGCCTTGCGCAGCAGCGAGGGACTGGTCGTCGGCCGTCTCGACACGCGCGTCACCGCCCCCGTCCCCAAGCACGAACCCAACCGGCCTTCGGCGGCCAACGACCCGGCGCTCGGCCTCGGCGCGAGCAACGTCATTATCTCGGATGCGATCGGCGCCTACATGCGCAACGAGCTCAAGGTCCCGATCGACCGTCCCTACGTGTCGCTCACGCTCGACGTGAACTTCAAATGGATCTGGCCGCAGAGCCGCGGCGGAGCCGCGCCGAGCCTCACCGCCAACATCGCCAAGGCGATGGCGGCAAAGCCCCGCCTCCGGCTCCTGCTCGTCGGCGGCTACTACGACCTCGCGGTCCCGCTGCTCGCGCCGCGCTACGCGCTCGACCATGCGTGGTTGCCGATGGACCGGGTCGAAATGATCGCGCTCGAGACCGGCCACTCCGCATTCGAGGGGGAGCAGGGGCGCCTGGAGATGAAGTCGTTGATGCGAACATTCATCAAGGAATGATCTGCGACTCTTCGCGCCCGCTCGCGAAATATCTATGTTGTGTTTATCGACGGTGCGATAATCCTCCTCGCGAAGGAGCGCGGCGGTGCCCGAAGAAATGTCATTGATCGACGTCAGGATCCTCGAGCAGATCCAGAAGGACGCGTCGCTTTCGACCAGCGACCTCGCCGACCGGGTTGGGCTGTCGCAATCGCCGTGCTGGCGCCGCCTGCAGAGGTTGAAGGAGGAAGGCTACATCCGCAGGCAGGTGGCGATCCTCGACCGGTCGAAGTTCGCAAGTAACATGTTCATCATGGCGACGCTCAAGATGGCCACGCTGACTGAAGAGAAGCGCGCGGAGTTCGTTCGGAAGGTCGAGCTGTCGTCGGAGATACTCGAATGCTACACCATCTTCGGCGAGCGCGACATCATGCTCAAGGTGATTGCGCCGTCGCTTCCCTGGTATCAGAAATTCGTGTTCGACTTCATCCTCAAGCTTCCCGGCGTCCAGGACGTGCAGTCGACGGTCACGCTCGCGGAAATCAAGCACACCACGGAGATTCCGGTCCGGCCGAACCGCGTGATGTAGCCTTGGCCGCCTCTTCGACCCTGCGGCGACAAGTTTATGCATCGGCGCTCGCTGCTCGCCGGCAATTTGCATAACATATCCGGAGGAGCTCCCTTAGCCTGCGGGACGTGCCGCGTGGCCGGAAGGGGGGTCCGAATGAAGGCGTTGCTATTCGCGCTGGCCCTTGCGGCGGGCCCTTCCGTTTCGGCCGCGGCAGCAGCGGCGCCGCCGCCAGGAGCAGCGCCCGCCGCGGCGTCGCGCCCCGCCGTCCACGCTCCGGTGGTGACGAGGCACCAAGGCGTCTTCAACGGACACACGATCCGCTACACCGCGACCGTCGAGAGCACCGACGTTCCCGATGCGAAGGGGAGGCCGGGCGCGCGCATCGTCAGCTTCGCCTACACCGCCGACGGCATTGCCGATCCTTCAAAAAGGCCGGTGCTGTTCCTCTTCAACGGTGGCCCGATCACGCCCTCGATGTGGGTTCATCTCGGCGGCTTCGGACCCAAAAGGGTCGCTTTCCCCGATGACGTGAAGGCCGACCCGTCGACGTTCAAGCTGATCGACAATCACGATTCGCCGCTCGATGTCGCCGACCTGGTCTTCTTCGATCCCGCGTCAACGGGTTTCAGCCGGGTCCTCCCCGGGCACAAGCCGGAGGATTATTTCTCGGTCACCGCCGACGGCCAGCAGACCGCGGCCTTCGTGCGCGCCTGGCTCGGCGCGCATGGACGGCTCAAGTCGCCGGTCTACATGTTCGGCGAAAGCTACGGCACCAACCGTGCCGCCGAGGTTGCGGGGCAGCTCGCCGAGGGACCCGACCCGATCCTGCTCGACGGCACCATCCTTTACGGCCAGGCAGTCAACATCATCGAATATGCGCAGCGCCCGGCGAACATCATCAGCTACGTCGCCTCGCTTCCAACGCTTGCCGCGATCGCCTGGTACCACGGGAAGATCGACCGGGCCGGCCGCGGCGTGGAGCAGGTGGTCGCGGAGGCGCAGCGGTATGCGGCGACCGATTACCTCGATGCCCTGTTCCGCGGGAACAGCCTGCCCGACGGCGAGCGCCGGGCGGTGGCGCAGCGGCTCGAGGCGCTGAGCGGGATCCCGGCGGCTTATTATCTCGCCCACGATCTCAGGATCACCAAGGAGCAATATCGCACCGAGCTGCTCAAGGACCGCGGGCTGCTGCTCGGGCGCGCCGATGCGCGTTACACCGCGCTCCTCACGGACAAGGGCAATGCGCCGGACCCATCGAGCATCCTGCCCGATTCGGTCCAGAAGTTCTTCCGCGACTATCTCGTCGACGATCTCAGGGTCGACTGGAAGGAGCCCTACCGCCCTTCCGCCGACGTCCACGGCTTCGAGGGCTGGGGCTGGGGCGGCACGACGCCCTTCTCCGACTGGCCCTACTACAAGCGCATCACCAAGATGTTCGAGGCCAATCCCCGCTACCGGGTGATGGTCGCCAACGGCTATTACGACACGCAGACGACCCTCGGCGCGGCGCATTATCTCGTCACCCAGTCGGGCTGGCCGAAGGACCGGGTCGAGCTTAGATATTATGACGGCGGGCACATGGGCTATTCGGTCGACGCGACGGCCCGCCGCTTCAGCAACGACATCCGGGCCTTCATCGCCGCAGGCCGATGACGGACGCAATCGCCTTCTACGGCGCCGAGCAGGTCCGCGCTCTGCTCGATTATGACGGGTGCATCGGCGCGATGCGCGAAGCCATGTCTTTCGTGTCGCTGAGCGACACCCCGCAGCCGCTGCGCAACATCGTCGAGCTCGGGCACGGCCGGTTGTTCGGTCTGATGCCCGGATCGCTCCACTGCGTGAACGGGTTCGGCGCCAAGCTGGTGAGCGTTTTCGCCCAACTGGATCGTGAGGGCCGCTTCGCCCACCGCGGCGTGGTCGTGCTGTTCGAGGGCGACGACGGCTCGGTGTGCTGCATCGGTGATGCGGGAGCGATCACACAAATCCGCACCGCCTGCGCGAGCGCCGTCGCGACCGACGCGCTCGCGCGGTTCAAGTCCAGGGTGCTCGCGGTGTTCGGCACGGGCAGCCAGGCCGAATCGCACATCCGCGCGCTGGTCAGGATCCGGCCGCTCAACCGGATCGTGATCTGGGGCCGTTCCGCCGCCAACGCCGAGCGTCTGGCGCAAAGGATGGCCGACGAGCTCGACATCGAGACGGTCGCGACCACCGACGGCAAGGCCGCTGCCGCCGAGGCCGACATCATCTGCACCGTTACCGCCGCGCAAGAGCCGGTCCTCCTCGGCGAGTGGGTCCGGCCGGGAACGCATGTCAATCTGGTGGGATCGAGTTATCTAGGGCCGGTCGAGACCGACAGCGCGCTCGTCGCCAGGAGCCACTACATCGCCGACTATCGTCCCTCGGCGCTCACCGCTGCCGCCGAATTCGCGGCGGCGAAGGATGCGGGCCTGATCGACGACGATCACCTCGCGGCGGAGATCGGCGAGGTCCTTGTCAAGCTCAAGCCGGGGAGGACCGAAGACGCGCAGATCACGGTCTACAAATCGCTCGGCCACGCGGTTCAGGACCTCGCCGCGCTTGCTTATCTTCACGATCGCGCGGGACGCGCAAGGATGCCCTCATGAAGCTTGTGCTCTGTCTTCTCGGGGTCGCGCTTGCGGGAGCGGCCGCCCCCGCCCCGGCGGCGACAACCGAGCGCCTGTCGGTCGTTTCGAACGGCGACGTGGTCGGTTCGGTCGTCGCAGTCACCGACGCGAACCGCGTCAGCGTCGATTATGCGGTGAGCGACAACGGCCGGGGACCGAAGCATCACGAGGACATCGTGCTCGGGCCGAGCAGCATCCCGGTGTCGTGGACGATCCGCGGCACGTCGCTGATGGGCGGACCGGTCGAGGAGCAATACGCCTGGTCCAATGGAGTCGCGCGCTGGAAGAGCCAGGCCGACAGCGGCGAGATCAGGACCGCAAGGCCGGCGCTCTACATCGTCAACGACGACAGCCCCTGGGCCGAGGGAGTCTATGCACGGGCGGCGCTCGCCGCGGGAGACAGGCTCAGGGTGCTTCCCTCGGGCTCGCTGACCCTGACCAGGCTCCGCGACATGACCGTCGGATCCGGCCGCGCTGCGGTGCCGGTGTCGGTTTACCGGATCAGCGGGATCCAGCTCGCTCCGAGCTACCTGATGCTCGACCGCGCGCAGCGGCTGTTCGCGACCTTCAGCGCGACCGGAACCGCGATCCGCCAAGGCTATGAAGGCCAGGCGCCGGCGCTGCTCAAGCTCGGCGCATCGCTCGAAGCCGAACGCATGCGGGGCCTGCAGAAGCAGCTCGCGCACCGGTTCGATGCGCCGGTCCGAATCCGCAACGTCCACATCTTCGATCCGCGCACCGGAACGAGAAGTGAGCTCTCGACCGTCGTCGTCATGCGCGATCGGATCAGCCAGATCATCCCGGGCAGCGATCCCGCGCCGCCCGCCGACGAAGTGCTGATCGACGGCCAGGGGGGAACCGTCTTCCCCGGGCTCCACGACATGCATTCGCACACGACGCTGGACTCGGGCCTCTATTATCTCGCCGCGGGCGTCACCGCGACGCGCGACATGGGCAACAAGAACAGCTTCCTGCTCGATCTTCTGCCGAGGATCGAGAGCGGCGAGATCGCAGGGCCGCGGATCGTTCCGAACGGCTTCATCGAGGGCCGAAGCCCCTATTCCGCCCATCTCGGCTTCCTGCCGGCAACGCTCGACGAGGCGATCCGCGATATCCACTGGTATGCCGATCGCGGCTATTTCGAAATCAAGATCTACAATTCGATGAACCCGGACTGGGTCAAGCCGATGGCCGCCGAGGCGCACCGGCTGGGCATGGGCGTGACCGGGCACGTGCCCGCGTTCGACACCCCCGACCGAGTGATCCGCGACGGCTACGACACCATCGCCCACGTCAACCAGCTGATGCTCGGCTGGATCCTCAAGCCCGGCGAGGACACCCGAACCACGCTTCGTCTGACCGGCCTCGCGCGTGCCGGGAAGCTCGATCTCGACGCGCCCAACGTCCAGGCGACGGTGGCGCTCATGAAGGAGCACAGGACCGCGCTCGACACGACCGCGGTCATCGTCGAGCGCCTGATGCTGAGCCGCGCGGGGCAGGTCGCGCCCGGAGACGCCGACTATCTCTCGCACATGCCGATCGGCTACCAGCGCTACCGCAAGCGCAGCTTCGTCCCCCTCAAGGACGCGGCCGAGGACCAGGCGTATCGCGACGGGTTCGCAGAGGTGATCGAGGTCATGCGCATGCTCCACCGCAACGGCATTCTGATGCTGCCGGGCACCGACGACGCCACCGGTTTCACCGTGCAGCGCGAAGTGGAGCTCTACACGATGGCCGGGATGACGCCCGCCGAGGCACTCCGCGCCGATACGCTTGATTCCGCGCGCTACCTCCACACCGACGATCGGCTCGGCACGATCGAGAAGGGCAAGCTCGCCGACCTGGTGCTGGTCGCGGGCGATCCGACGAAAGACATCAGGGCGATCAAGCGCCCGCGGATGGTGCTCAAGGGAGGCGTGATCTACTTCCCGTCCGAGATCTATGCAGCGCTCGGGATCGAGCCTTTCACGCAGCCTCCGCCCGTCACGGCTGTCGACCCGAAACTCACCGTCAATGAAGGAGGCGACAATGCGCAAGGCGCTGGGGCTATGTTCGGCGACCCTCTTGGCGATGATTGGGACTAGCGCGGCGGCATCGGCGCAATATTACTCGCGCCCCGGCTCGAGCGCGCCCTTTTCGCCGGCCGTGCGCGTGGGCGACATGGTCTATGCATCGGGGCAGATCGGGGTCCGCCCCGACGGTACCGTCCCCGCCGCCATGGCCGACCAGGCGAAGCTCGCGATGGATCATGTCGGCGACGCGCTGGCGCTCGCCGGCGCCGGGTTCGACGACGTCTTCCACTGCACCGTGATGCTCGCCGATATGCGCCAGTGGAGTGACTTCAATAAGGTCTACGTGAGCCATTTCCGGGCCGGGCGCTTGCCCGCGCGAAGCGCGTTCGGGGCCAACGGGCTGGCGCTCGGCGCCGGCGTTGAGGTCGAATGCGACGCCTACAAGCCGCTGAAGGCGAAGCCATGAAGGCGGCGCTCCATGTCGCGGCGATGCTGGTCCTCGCCGGAGCGCCCGTTCCGGCGCAATTGCCGGCAGCCGCGCTGGAGCCGGCAGTTTCCAGCGGGCCGCTCGCCCCCGCGCGCCGGTTCGAGAGCGAGCATCGCGGAACGTTCAACGGCGTGAAGCTGCGCTACCGCGCTGTGGTCGCGGAGCATTTCATCACCGATCCCGCCGGGCGGCGCACCGCGAGCATCTTCACGACCAGCTATATCCGGACCGACGCGCCCGGCGCCGCTGCCCGCCCCGTGATCTTCGCATTCAACGGCGGGCCGGGATCGTCCTCGCTGTGGCTGCACATGGGCTTCGTCGGCCCGCGGCGGATCGCCTTCGGCGACGACATCAGGCCTGATACGGCACCGCCGTTCCACCTGGCCGACAACCCCGAAAGTCCGCTCGACGTCGCCGATGTGGTGCTCATCGACCCGCCGGGCACGGGCTTCAGCCGGGTCCTCCCGGACGGCAAGCCCGAGCAATTCTACGGGGTCGACCAGGACGCGCGCGCGACGGTCGGCGTGATCGAGCAGTGGATCCGCGAGAACGGCCGCTGGAACTCGCCCAAATATCTGCTGTCGGAAAGCTACGGCACGATCCGCGCCGCCGAGGTCGCGAAACTGCTTGCCGGCGGACCGATGGAGACCGGGCGGATGGACGGGGTGACGCTCAACGGCGTGATCCTGCTTGGCCAGTCGATGGACATGCGCGCGGGCGCCGGCGACCGCGATTATGCGAATGCCCTTCCGACGCTGGCCGCGACCGCCTGCTATTTTGGCAAGGGTCCCGAAGGCTGCACCGCCGAAGGGCAGGCGGACGCCGCGCGGGCCTTCGTCGCCAACGGCTATGTCGAAGCGCTTTATGCAGGATCGGCATTGCCGCCATCGCAAAGGAGCGCGGTCGCCGCCGAGCTCTCGGCGCTGACCGGCCTGTCGCGCGCTTTCGTCCTCGAGCACGACCTTCGCATCGATACGCACAGCTTTGCGAGCGCGCTGCTCGCCCAGCAAGGCAAGCAGCTCGGGGCATATGATGCCCGCTACGAGTTGCCGCTCTCGCCGAGCGACAAGGATCCCGTCGCCGACGACCCGGCGATGGGCCAGTACGTCCCGGGGTTCGTCGCCGCGCTCAACCTCTACATGCGCGACGATCTCGGCGTCCGGCTCGACATGCCTTATGAGGCGATCGCGTTCCGCACGGTCAACGCGAGATGGGACTACGGCTTCGGGCCGGGCATTCCGGCCGGGCGGAATTACGGCGAGAACCTCGGAATCGCCATGCGCCGCAATCCCGAGCTGCGGCTGATGGTCGGCGCGGGCTACTACGACCTCGTCACCACGCTCGGCGCCGCGGAATATACGATCGCCCACTCCGGCATTCCGGCCGACCGGACCCAGTTCCGATATTACCGGTCGGGCCACATGCCCTACCTTGGCAGCGATGCGCGCGCGAAGCTCGCGGGCGACGTGCGCGCGTTCGTTACCGCGGCCCCGCGATGAACCGGCCCGCCGGCGAGCTTCGCAAGGGCGTCGGGCTCGCGGGCGTCGTCATGTTCGGCGCCGGCACCGCGATCGGCGTTTCGATCTTCTCGGTCCTCCAACCTGCAGCGGAGGTGGGCGGATCGGGCCTGCTCGCCGCGATGGCGATCGCCGCGCTGCCGATGCTCCTCTTCGCCGTCACCTACGCCTGGCTGGGGTCGGCGCTTCCGGTGTCGGGCGCCTCCTACGAATGGCCGCGCCGCTTCCTCGGCCCGCTTCCCGGCTTCCTGATCGCCTGGCTCCGGATCATCAGCAATGTCGGTGCCCTGACGGTGCTTGCCCAAGTGCTGGTGAACTATCTCGGAATGGTCGTGCCGATCCCGCCAAAGCCGGTCATGGCTGCGGCCCTGACCGCGGTGTTCGCGCTCAATTACGTCGGCATTGGCATCGCGGCCCGTGCCCAGATCGCGCTGATGGTGCTGCTTCTGGTCGTGCTTGGGATCTTCGTCCTGGCGGGCGCGCCGCTGGTCAGCTCTGCGCGGATCGGATCGCCGACCGGACCCGGGCTGCTCGCCGTCGCCGCCGCTGTCCCCCTCATGATCAGCTTGTTCCTCGGCATCGAATCGGCGGTCGAGATCGGCGAGGAAATCCGCAACGCGCGGCGCACCATCCCGCTCGGGATCGGCCTCGCCATCGCGCTCACGGTGGTGGTCTACGGGGCGGTCGCGGTGACGGCGCTCGGCCTGGTCGGGCCCGACCGTCTCGCGCACAGCGCAGCGCCGTTGCTCGATGCCGCGCGAGTGCCGCTCGGGGATCTTGCGGTGCCGCTGATCGTCGGCGCGGCGGCGGTCTCGATCCTCAAGACGATGAACGCGACCGCCCTGGTCTTCTCGCGCAGCCTGTTTGCGATGGGCCGAACCGCGATCCTTCCGGAACGGGTCGCGAGCGTTCACCCGCGCTTCGGCACGCCCCATGTCGCGATCGCGCTCGGCTATGGCTGCGCGATGCTCGGCCTGCTTCTGCCCTCGAGCCTCGTGTTCCTGCTGCTGGCGGTGAACATTCCAACGATGCTGAAATATTTCGCCTGCTCGTTGTGCGCCGTCCGGGTTGCGCGCGATCATCCCGAGATCAGCGCCAGTGCCCAGCTCGCGCTGCCTCTCACGACCGTCCGGCGGGTCGGCTGGGCCGCAGCAGTCGCGGCGCTGCTGATCGTCGTCGCCGGCCTCGGCGCGGATTGGCGGCCCTATGTACTGGTCGGCGGCTGGCTCGTGCTGGGGCTCATCTACTGGCGGTGGCGCGGGGGCATCATGAGGCGCCGGGCAGCGATAGCCGGACAGACCCCCGATCGCGACCCGATATCGCAAAGATTATGCGGTCGGGGCCGGTCAAGCGCCGATGATAAAATAACAAATTCGGCACCGTCCAAATAGGAAAACCAGCAGCAAGGGCAGACCGGAAAGCGTGCATCAGATGGCGAGTCGAGACGGGTTCCGCGTGCCGCAGACGAGCTACGCACGCTGGATTCGCCGCGAGCTCGGCCGGGTCCGGTCGGCCAAGGGACGGATCATCACCCTGTTCGACAGCTCGGTCCCCGAACCGGTCGACCTGCTTCGCGCGACGATCACCGCCGGCTTCTCGACTCCGATCACCTCGCGCTACACGAGCGCGTTCGTCGACGGGAATCCCTACGTCATCGAGACCCTCGCGGCGCGTTACCAAGTCCCGCGCGAGCATGTGCTGTGCACGACCGGCGCAACCGGCGCGCTGTCGCTCATCTATCGCGCGCTCATGAAACGCGGCGACCGCGTCCTGGTCGAGCGGCCGGGGTTCGACCTGTTCCATGGGATCGCGCGTACCTATGGTTACGCCGTCGATTATTTCGAGCGGCGCGGTCCCGCCTATCGTATCGACCCGGAGGAGGTCGCCGCGCGGATCCGGCCCGAAACCCGGCTTGTGGTCATCTCGAACCTCCACAATCCCTCGGGCATGGCGGTCGACGAAGCGGTCCTAGAGGCGCTCGCCGCAATCGCCGAACTCAACGACATCTACGTGGTCGTCGATGAGGTCTACGGCGATTATGCCGATGCCGCCGTCCGCCCGCGCGCGGCGGCGCAAATCTCTCCGCGCCTGATCAGCGTCAACAGCCTGACGAAGATCTATGGCCTGAGCACGCTTCGCTGCGGCTGGATCGTCGCCGCGCCGACCCCGCTGGCGCCGATCCGGGCGCTGAGCGAGGAAGTCGAATTCGGCGTGTCGAACCTCGCGCATGCGGTCGCGGCTTTGGTGCTCGAGCACAGCCGCGAATTCACCGACTACAGCAATGCGATCATCGGCCGGTGCCGGCCG
>Ga0207698_10002924_pt1 | contig 10209 bp, 8 predicted proteins | sample KBSCornC22_FD_184298 | JGI IMG/M metagenome (GOLD analysis project Ga0207698, IMG submission 184298) | Corn rhizosphere microbial communities from Kellogg Biological Station, Michigan, USA - KBS Corn C2-2 (SPAdes) (version 2) | ecosystem: Host-associated > Plants > Roots > Rhizosphere > Soil ...
GGTGCCGGGCGTGCCGACGCCGAGATACGAATCGGTGCTGAGCCCCTTCACGACATTGCCCTGCTTGTCCTGGAACATGGTCGCGGTGGCGCGCAGTGGGGCCCGCTCGCGGAAGTCGAGGAACAGATCGCGACCGTTGGCGAGATGCACGGTCATGAAGCCGCCGCCGCCGATGTTACCGCAGCAGGGGTGAACGACCGCGAGCGCATACCCCACGGCGACCGCCGCATCGACAGCATTCCCGCCCTGCTTGAGGATCGAAAGCCCCGCCAGCGTCGCCAGGTGCTGGGCAGAAACGACCATTGCGTGACGCGCGCGCACCGGCTGCGCCCGGCGCCATTCGGAAGCCCGGCCGGCGGTCGTGTCGAGCGCGCGGCTCGAAATTTGGAGTTGCTGATCAGGCGCCCTCGCGCCGAGCGGCGTCGCAGGCGCACCACCGATGAGCAAGCAAAGCGCGGCAATCCTCAACGCCCGTGAATCCACCACATTTCCGCCCGATCTCAACGCCATCATTCCTCCTCAACGGCCGCAGGCGATTGAACCTCGCACATGCGAACAGCTGTTGCAGATATGCCATAGCCTGGGTGGAACCGGCCTCTCGCGAAGCGTTCAGCCCTTCCCCAGTGCGTGCCCTGTCCATACCTTCCGAAAGATAAGGTGGTGAGCAGAATCTGCCCTTCGCGCAAGCGACGATTTCAGGTGGCAGCCCGGTAGCCAAGAGGGGGGAGAAATCTGATGAACAAGATCCTGTTGACGAGCAGTGCCGCTCTGGCAGCGAGCGCGGCGTGGCCCGCAATCGCGCAAACCGCTCCGGCGCCGGTGCCGGCGCCGGCAAGCCCCGCCGCGGCCCAGAATGCCAACGCCAACAAGGACAATACCGAAATTGTCGTGACCGGCACGCGCGCGGCAGGCCGGACACGGCTCGACACGATCGCTCCGGTCGACGTGCTCTCGGCAACCGACCTCAAGCGGCAGGGCACCACCGAAACCGCCGCCGCGCTGGCGAATATCGCGCCTTCGATCGACTTCCCGCGTCCGGCGGTGACGGATGCGACCGACGCGATCCGGCCGGCGACGCTGCGCGGGCTCAGCCCTGACGAAACGCTCGTCCTCATCAACAGTGTGCGAGCGCATCCCTCGGCGCTTCTCAACATCAACGGCTCGGTCGGACGCGGCGCCGCGGCGGTCGACCTCAACACCATCCCGGTCGCCGCGCTCCAGAGCATCGAGGTGCTGCGCGACGGCGCATCGGCGCTCTACGGGTCCGACGCGATCGCGGGCGTGATCAACCTTCGCCTGCGCCAGGCGCGCACCGGCGGCGGGGCAACGCTCAACGCCAGCGAATATGTCACGCACGTGCCGGCAGCGCTCTCCCCGCGTCACGAGACCGACGGGCGGACCGAAACCGCCTCGGTTTGGCAGAACCTGCCGCTGGGCAGCAGCGGCTATCTCGACCTCACCGCCGAGTTCCTCAACCGCAATCCGACCAACCGCGGCGACTTCGACACGCGCGACAAGCCGTTCGAGGTGCGTTCCCGCTACGGCGATCCGGACGTCAAGCAGAGCACCGGTTACGTCAACATGGGCGTGCCGATCGCTCAGACCGGCTGGAGCCTCGTCGGCTGGGGGGGCTACCAGTTCCGCCGCACTCAGTCCGCGGCCTTCCCGCGCAATCCAAGCAACGCGAACAATGTGCCGTCGATCTATCCCGATGGCTTCCTTCCGCTGATCCAGACCAAGTCGAAGGACCTGACCCTGACCGGCGGGCTCAAGGGCGCGCTGGGCGCGTGGGACACCAGCCTGACCGCTTCCTACGGCAAGAACACGATCGATTACGCGACCCTGCATACGCTGAACGCGACCTATGGCGCGCAGTCGAAGACGAGCTTCTACGATGGAGCCGTTTCCTACGACCAGTTCGTCACCAACCTCGACCTTTCGCACGACTATACGTTCGGCACGGGCAGCGACCTTACGGTTGCCGGCGGCGCCGAATATCGCCGCGAAGGCTATTCGATTTCCGCGGGCGAGCCGCAATCCTACGACCACGGCCCGGTCTTCGTCAGCCCGACGACGGGCGGATCAACCTCGCCGGGCGCCCAGGGCTTCGGCGGCTTCAGCCCCGCCAACGTCGTCGACAAGCACCGCGACAACGTCAGCGGGTACGTCGACCTCGAAGGGCGGTTCTCGAACGTCAGCGTCGGCGCCGCCGGTCGTGTCGAACGCTATTCCGACTTCGGCACCACGGCCAATGGCAAGCTGTCCGGCCGGTGGGACATCACGCCGAGCTTCGCGATTCGCGGCGGCGTCCAGACCGGCTTCCGCGCGCCGTCGTTGCAGCAGGAATATTTCACCTCGATTGCCTCGGTCATCGTCAACGCCAACGTGATCCTGACGGGCACCTTCCCATCGGTGAGCCCGCAGGCGGCGGCGCTCGGCGGACTGCCGCTCGAGCCGGAGAAGTCGACCAACTATTCGGCCGGCTTCGTCTTCCGCCACGGTCCGTTCAACGTGACGGTCGACGGCTATGACATCGAGCTTCGGAACGGCCTCACCCTGTCGCAGAACATCCAGAAGGGCTTCAGCCCGGCCGTCGACGCGATCCTGAATGCGAATGACGTCAGCGCTGCCCGCTTCTTCATCAACGGCGTGAAGATGCGCACCCGAGGCGTCGATATCGTCGCCAACTATCGGGTGCCGACGGCGACTGCAGGCCTGTTCAACATGACGCTCGCCGCCAACTTCAACAACGTGAAAGTGCTGAGCGTCCCGACCACGACTTCGGTGCTCGATCCCGCGCCACCGCTGGTCATCCGTTCGACCATCCTCACCCTCGAGCAGGGCACGCCGAGGAAAAAGGTCACCGGAACCGTCGACTGGAGCCGCGGCCCGTGGGGCGCGACCCTTCGCGGCACTTATTATGGCGACGTGAACCAGCCCGGCACGACCGCGGCTTCGGACATCCACACCGGGGCCAAGATGATCACGGACCTCGAGGGCCGCTACACTTTTGCCCAGCGGTTCCACCTTGCGCTCGGCGTGGCGAACCTGTTCGACATCTATCCGAAGAGAACCCCCGCCAACGTGCAGAGCTCGACCGGTGTCGTCGACTTCCCCTTCTATTCGCCGTGGGGCTTCAACGGCCGTCAGCTGTACGCGAAGCTCGGCGTCGATTGGTAGAATCTAGCCCACGTCGCAATCAGGCGAGGAACTGAGCTCGGTCTCTCCTGGCACCGCCAGGAGAGACCCGCTTACGGATGTTCTCTCATCGCCTGCTCGACCGCGACACGATCGAACGCTTGTTCCGCGAACGGGCCGTTGGCGTCGACCCAATGCAAGAAAAGGTGGGCGGACCAGCGGTTCGGGTTGGGCTCGATCCTTCCGTGGCGGTGGTTGACGCCGCGGTACATCACAGCGTCACCGGCGCGCATCGGAAGCTCGGCATAAGCCTCGCCGGGGCGAAAGCCTTGGTCGGCGGCGGGCTCGTGAAGGTCGGCGTGATCCTTGGCGATGCACAGCGGCCATGGCTTGTCATCGGCAAGCTCGATCGTCAGCGACATGCTGTGCTCGCACGCGGCGCGGTCGGGATGGACCAGGCAGACGTCGTCCTTCTGATAGACCCGGAAATAGGCGTAGGTCGGCATCAGCTCGCACCCGGCGACCGCCGCGGCGACCGGCGTCACTCCCCAGTGGAAGGTCGCCATCGGAACGTAGCGGCGGCTGTAAACCTCGAGCGCCGGCTTGGTGAGCAACGGCGTGCGGGAGAGGAACGCCGGATCGCCCTTGAGATTGAGGTCCTTCTGCAGCTTGCCATGGAAGATGGCGAGCACGACTGGCGGAAACAGCTCCTTGAGCAGGACGTAACCCTCGCTGCGGTAGGCGCGCGCTTCGGATTCGTTCAGCTGCACGTCCGGCCACTCTCCCTTCCAAGGGAACGCCGATCCCGATCGGTCTCGCATTCCGATTAGCCGGGTTCGCCCGCGGCGGCCATCGCCTTGCTTCTCTTTTACCCGGCGGCGGCTATCTTGCACGCGTGAGCCAGGGTGCCTCCCCTCGAGAGCGGTTGGACGTCACCGAGGCCGTCCGGCTGCTGAACGGCGGCAGGGACGAGGTCTTCCAGGGCATTTCGCTGATCGATTCCGCCGCTGCCGGGAACGACGCGGACGCGCTCGAGCGCAGGGCGCTGCTCGAGGCGATCGGTTGCGCGCGGCCGCAATCGTGGGATCGCTCGCTGGATTCGTTGGCGCAAGCCGCACGGCTTGGCTCGCCGTCCGCCCAGGACCAGTTGCGCACCCTCGCGGGTGCTGGAGACGAGCCGGAGGATTGGGACGAGATCCGATCGCGCGTTTCGATCGAACGACTCATCCAGCCGCCGCCGAAGCAGGCCTTTTCCGAAAGCCCGAGGCTGCGCGTACTCGAGGGGTTCGCGAGCGCCGCCGAGTGCCAGTGGCTGGTGAAGTCGGCGCGTGACCGGCTGGGACCCGCGACCGTCGTCACCCCGTCGGGGTCGCAGACCGTCCGGACGGCGCGCACGAACCGGGCCGTCGCCTTTCAATGGGCCGAGACGGACGTCGTGACCGAGGTCATCCGCGCGCGGATCAGCGCCGCCACGGGGCTGCCGCTGCCGCTGTTCGAGGCGTCGCAGGTGCTTCATTACGCGCCCGGCCAGGAATTCAGTTCGCACCACGACTATTTCGATCCGCAAAATCCGGGCCATGCCGAACAGCTGAGAAGGGGGCAGCGGATCGCGACGGTCCTCGTCTATATCAACGAGCGCTATAGCGGCGGCGAGACGGCATTCCCGGCAGCCCGGCTCAGCTTCCGAGGGAAAGCGGGCGACGCCCTGTTCATCGCCAACGTGGGTCGGAGCGGCAGCCTCGATCCATTGACGTTGCACGCGGGAACGCCGCCGACGGCTGGAGAGAAATGGATCTTCTCCCAATGGATCCGCGACAGGGCCCCGCCGCCGGCCTGAGCGCTTCGCCCTTCCCGTCCTCGTCGACGGCGCTAAGAGCGCGGCATGGACAAGCCCGCCGACATCCCTGCCCCGCCGACCGCCGAACAGCGCCCCTACAGCTACGAACGCCACGGCGTCACCATCCACGACCCGTGGCACTGGCTGCGCGATCCGAAATATCCCGAGGTCGATGACCCCGACGTGCTCGCCTATCTGAAGGCGGAGAATTCCTACTTCGAGGGCTGGAAGGCGCAGCACCAGGGGCTGATCGACCAGCTGTTCGAGGAGATGAAGGGGCGGATCAAGGAGGACGACAGCTCGGTCCCGATCCGCGACGGCGCGTTCCTCTACTGGTGGGCGTATCGGCCCGGTGCGCAATACCGGACCTGGTACCGCAAGCCGGTGAGCGGCGGCGAGGACGAGATCATCTTCGACGAGCCGGTCGAGGCCGAGGGCCGCGAATATTTCCGTCTGGGGGCGCTCGAGGTCAGCCCAGACGGGAAGCTTCTGGCGACGCTCGCCGACTATGACGGGTCCGAGCGGTTCGAGCTGCGCATCCGCGACGTCGCGACCGGCAAGGACGTCGAGACGGTGACCAAGGTCGGCATCGGCCAGCCGGTCTGGACCAGCGACAGCGGCGGGATCGTCTTCACCGAGGTCAACGACAATTGGCGCAGCTATCGCGCGCGTTACCACCGGCTCGGCCGCCCCACCGACGAGGACGTGACCCTGTACGAAGAGACCGAGGAGCTCGGTTTCTCGGTCGGCGTCGGAAGGTCGCACGACCGGACGCTGATCCTGGTGTCGACGGGCGACAACGCCACGAGCGAGGTGCGGTTCGTTTCCGCCAACGACCCGTCGCAGCCGCTGACATTGATCTCGCGCCGCAAGCCGGGCCGCGAATATCATGTCGACGCGGCGCACGGGAAACTGTGGATCCACACCAACGACACGCATGTGAACTTCCGGCTGGCCGAGGCGGATATCGCGTCGCCGGAGGAGTGGCGCACGGTGATCGAGGGGTCGGACCGGGTCTATCTGACCGGCGTCACGTCCTATCGCGACCATCTCGCGATTAGCAGCCGGGTGGAGGGCCTCGACCAGCTGTTCCTGCGCACCTACGCGGGCGAGGAGACGCGGATCCCGTTCGGCGAGGCGAGCTACACGGCCTTCTTCATGGGCAATCCCGAGTTCGCGCCGGAAAGCTACCGGCTCGGCTATTCGTCGATGGTCACGCCGATGACCACCTACGATTATCATCCGGAGAGCGGCGCGCTCGAGGTGCGCAAGGTGCAGGAGATCCCGTCGGGCTACGACGCGGCGCAATATGCGACCGAACGGCTGACGGTCGAGGCGCGGGACGGCGCGAAGGTGCCGGTGTCGGTCGTGTACCGCAAGGGCTTCGAGAAGAACGGCGAGGGCAAGCTGTTCCTCTACGCCTATGGAGCCTACGGGCACGCCATTCCGCCGGTGTTCAACTCGAACCGGATCAGCCTTCTCGACCGCGGCTGGGCGTGCGCGATCGCGCACATCCGCGGCGGCGACGATCTCGGCTACAAGTGGTTCCTCGACGGCAAGCTGACCAAGCGGACCAATACGTTCAACGATTTCGTCGACGTGGCGAAGGGGCTGGTCGCGGCGAAGTTCACTCGGCCCGGCCGCATCGCGATCAACGGCGGCTCGGCCGGCGGCGAACTGATGGGCGCGGTGGCCAATTCCGCCCCCGAGCTGTGGGGCGCTGTGGTCGCCGACGTGCCGTTCGTCGACGTGCTCAACACGATGCTCGACGACACGCTTCCGCTCACCCCCGGCGAATGGCCCGAGTGGGGCAATCCGATCACGGACAAGGAAGCGTTCGACTACATCCGGAGCTACAGCCCCTACGACAATGTGATGGGTCAGGATTATCCGCCAATGCTGATCACCGGCGGGCTCACCGACCCGCGCGTGACCTATTGGGAGCCGGCGAAATGGGCCGCGAAGCTGCGTGCGACCAAGACCGACCGCAACCTGCTGCTGCTCAAGATCAACATGGGCGCGGGCCATGGCGGCAAGTCGGGCCGCTGGGACAAGCTCCACGAAGTCGCCGAAACCTATGCGTTCATCCTGACGCAGACGGATGGCTAAGCCCATCTTCGAAGTCGAGTTCACCGCTGGGCCGGAGCACATCGACGAGCTCGGGCACGTCAACAATGCGGTTTGGGTGCAGTGGATCCAGCAAGTGGCGGTGGCCCATTGGGAGGCGGTTGCGCCGCAGGCCCACAAGGAGGCTTACTTCTGGGTCGTCGTTCGCCACGAGATTGATTACCTGCGCGCCGCCCATGAGGGCGACCGGATCGTCGCGCGGACCTGGGTCGCCGACGCGCCGCAAGGCGCGCGGTTCGAGCGGTTCATCGAGTTTACCGGGCCGGACGGCCGATTGTGCGTGCGCTCGCGGACCCAGTGGGCGATGATCGACAAGGCCCTTGGACGGCCGGTCCGCGTTCCCGCCGATGTTGTGGCGCCCTTCCTGACACAGGAGTAAGCAGCCGCAATGAGCGCGATCGTCCTTTACGATTACTACCGGTCGTCCGCCGCCTATCGGGTGCGGATTGCGCTCAACCTCAAGGGCGTCGCCTACGAGCAGCGCCCCGTAAACCTGCTCGAAAGCGAGCAGAAGGGCGACGCCTACCGCAAGCTCAACCCGCTCGGGATGGTCCCGACGCTCGAGATCGACGGGCACCGGCTCGTCCAGAGCCTGGCGATCGTGAATTACCTCGACCTCCGGTTCCCCAACGTGCCGCTGATTCCCGCCTCGGCCGAACCGCGCGCGCACGTCGTGGCGATGTGCCTGACCGTCGCCTGCGACATCCACCCGCTCGATAACCTGCGGGTGCTCAAATATCTCAAGAACGAGCTCGGCCATTCGCAGGACGAGGTCGACCGCTGGTACGCCCACTGGATCCGCGAGGGGCTGCCCGCGCTCGAAGCGATGGCAGCGCCGAAGGCGGGCAAGTTCCTGTTCGGCGACGGGCCCAGCGCCGCGGACGTCTGCCTTGTCCCGCAGCTCTACAATGCGCGGCGGTTCAACGTGCCGCTCGACGATTGTCCGACGCTGCTCCGCGCCGAGGAGAATGCGAACAAGATCGAGGCGTTCGCCGCCGCTCATCCCGACCGGCAGCCGGCCCCTTCGCAATAGGCGAATCGGGCGTCCGCCGGATCAGGCCGGCTCGGACACCTTGGGCTGACCGGCCTTGATCTGGTCGAGGACCTTGCTGTCGTACTGGGAGCGCGACGAAATCGCGATCCGGTTCCAGTTGTTGATCATCGTCGCGGCCAGCGTGAGCCAGGCGATTTCCTCTTCGGAAAAGTAGGCCTTGAGCTTGTCGAACGATTCCCGCGGCGCGCGCGTGTCGGCGATCAGGGTGATATCCTCGACCCATTCGAGCACGGCGCGCTCCTGATCGGTGAAGGCGGCGCTTTCTTCCCACGCGTCGAGCAGCAAGAGCCGCTCGGGCCGGTCGCCGCCGCGCAGCGCCTCGTCGGTGTGCATCGCGATGCAGAATGCGCAGCCGTTGATCTGCGACGCGCGCAGCTTGATCAGGTGATAGAGGCGGGGCTGGATCTTGGCGGCGATCGTCCGCTCGAGGGCAGCGAGGTGCCGGTAGGCTTCGGGGGCGAGTTTCGGGATGTCCATGCGCGGGGCTTCGACCATCGGATCCTCCTTGAATCACCCGCAGATATATGGTCGCTGGCAAAGCTTTTGCAGGGGCGGGCGGCAATGAATGGACCAGGCGCGTGAAGCGAGCCGCTAACGTCAGCGACTATCGCGCGTTCGCCAAGGCGCGGCTGCCGCATTTCCTGTTCGAATATATCGACGGCGGATCGTACGACGAGGAGACCCTGCGGCGGAACGTCGAGGATTTGCGCAGCGTCGCGCTTCGGCAGCGGGTGCTGCGCGACGTGTCCGACATCGACCTTCGCGCGAGCCTGTTCGGGCATGAGTGGGCGATGCCGGTGGGGCTCGGGCCGGTCGGCCTTGCGGGCCTCTACGCACGGCGCGGCGAGGTGCAGGCCGCGCGCGCGGCGAAGGCCGCCGGCGTGCCCATGGCGCTGTCGACGGTCAGCGCCTGCTCGCTGCGCGAGGTCGCGGCGTCGGGGCATGTGCCCTGGTTCCAGCTCTACTTCGTCAAGGACCGGGCATTCGTCACTCAGATGATCGACGCGGCGCGCGAGGTCGGCTGCGGAGCGCTGATGCTGACGGTCGACCTGGCCGTCCCAGGCTCGCGCTATCGCGACTATCACGCGGCGGGTGGCGGGCTCCGGCGGACGCTCGACCTGCTCGCGCGGCCGGAATGGCTCTGGGACGTCGGCATCAACGGCAAGCCGCACAGCCTCGGCAATCTCGAGCCGATCGTCGGCAAGCGCGCGCCGCTCAGCGATTTCCAGGCCTGGATCCACGCCAATTTCGATCCGTCGGTCAGCTGGAAGGACGTCGAGTGGGTGCGGCGGCAGTGGAACGGCCCGCTGATCATCAAGGGCATCCTCGATCCGGAGGACACGCGCATGGCGGCGGAGAGCGGCGCCGATGCAATCGTGGTGTCCAACCATGGCGGGCGGCAGCTAGACGGCGTGCTGTCGACCGCACAGGCGCTGCCGCCGATTGCGGATCGGCTCGGCGGGCGCGTGCCGATCCTCGCCGACGGCGGCGTGCGCTCGGGCCTCGACGTCGTCCGGATGCTCGCGCTCGGCGCCGACTTCGTGCTGCTGGGGCGGGCGTGGGCTTATGCGCTCGCGGCGGCCGGCGGCGCGGGCGTGTCCCACGCGCTACGGCTGATCGAGGCAGAGATGCGGGTGGCGATGGCGCTGACGGGACAGACGCGGATCGCGGACATCGGATCGGATACGCTGGCAAGCAGCTGATCAGCCGGTGCGGATGTCCCTCCGGACATCCGGCATGCGGCTGATGGTCGGGGAGAGAGGATTCGAACCTCCGGCCCCTGCCTCCCGAAGACAGTGCTCTACCAGGCTGAGCTACTCCCCGACCGGAACCCGCATGATGCGACGCGGGGTCGCGGCGGGAGCCAAGGCCGCGGCTAGATAGATGGGCGATGGGGCAAGCGCAAGCGCGCTGTCAGCGCCCGATGACCTGCAGCCAATGTTCGTGGCGGACGAACTTCTCGCGCGGCGAGCCGGGGCGGGCCCGCGCGACCTCGGTCTCCTCGATCTTGCGCCAGTCGTCATAGTCGGTCGGCATCACGCCGCGGGTTTCG
>Ga0207698_10002925_pt1 | contig 10208 bp, 7 predicted proteins | sample KBSCornC22_FD_184298 | JGI IMG/M metagenome (GOLD analysis project Ga0207698, IMG submission 184298) | Corn rhizosphere microbial communities from Kellogg Biological Station, Michigan, USA - KBS Corn C2-2 (SPAdes) (version 2) | ecosystem: Host-associated > Plants > Roots > Rhizosphere > Soil ...
CGTGAGACCGCCGCGGCTTACGCAAAGGCGCGCATCAATGCACCGAAGCAGAACCGCATCGAGCGCGCCGAAACGCTGTTCCGCGCGGCGCGGCTCGCGCGTGAATCCGGCATGGAACTGCTCGCGCTCGAACTCGCGCCCGATGCCGCGCTGTTCGAGGGCTCGTATGAACTGACCGATACGCCGCTGGATACGCAGGACAAGAAGCTCGTCGGCGCCGACGAAGCGCAGCGCGTCGCCGCGAGCCAGCCGCAGCCGATGCAGCGCTTTCACTACCGCTTCGTCGCAGCCGATCTGGCCAGTCAGGCCGCGGATCTCGTGCCGGCGCGCTCGCAAGCCTTCGCCGCGATGCTCTGCAGCGCGACTGGCTGGCTGATCAACCGCGATCAGGCGCAGGCGCGCCGCTACTACCGGCGCTACGTCGACGAGGGTGCGTACGTGGCCTGGGCCGCGAATTTCGGCAACCAGTGTCCCGCGCCGGATTTCGCGGGCGCGGCCAAGCGCCTGCAATTCGAGCGTGTGCGCTGGGCCAAGCAGATCGTGCGCCGCTACGCGCCGTTCGTTGTGGGCGGCGTGCTGGTGCTGGTCGTCGTCGGTTTCGTGGTCTTTCGCCGGCGCAGGACGAAACCGGCGTGATGGCGGATAATCGCCGGCCGGCCGGACCGTGAATCCGGCGCGCCACGGTATAGCCAGTGCCAACCCACGAGTTTCTGAACGTTCCGGTGTCTTTCGCGGCGCTATGTCATTGCGCCGCGCCGCCGCGCTACCCGTACGTCACTTCGCCGAGCCTGGTTTCGCGGCGAAAGCCAGCCGGAATTTCTCGCTCGACAATTCTTGGGCTGGCAAACCAGTGAAAAAATCCGATTTTAGCTTCGACCTCCCGGTCGAACTGATTGCGCAGCAGCCGCTGCCGCAGCGCTCCGCCAGCCGTCTGCTCGTGCTCGACGCGGCGGCCGGTACGCTGGCCGACCGCGGTTTCAATGACCTCGTCGACTGCCTCGACCCCGGCGACCTGCTCGTTTTCAACGACACGCGTGTACTTCCGGCGCGTCTGTTCGGACGCAAGGATTCCGGGGGCGCCGTCGAGATCCTCATCGAACGCGTCACCGGCACGCATGAGGCGCGAGCGCAGCTCGGCGTTTCGAAAAAGCCGCGGCCCGGTGGCCGCATCGTGCTGGCCGATGGCACCGAGATCGAAGTGCTCGGCCGCGACGGGCCGTTCTTCAACCTGCGCTTCGACACGGCGGAACCGCTCGAAAAAGTACTGCTGCGGCTGGGCCGCATGCCGCTGCCGCCGTACATCCAGCGCGAAGCCGACACTGACGACGACGAACGCTACCAGACCCTGTTCGCGCGCGAGCCCGGCGCCGTCGCCGCACCGACCGCGGGACTGCATTTCGATCAGCCGCTGCTCGACGCGCTGGCCGCGCGCGGCGTGGCGTTCGGCCATGTCACGCTGCATGTCGGCGCGGGCACGTTCCAGCCGCTGCGCAGCGAAGACGTCAGCGAGCACGTCATGCACCGCGAATGGCTCAACGTCGGCGCCGAACTGATCGAGAAAATGCGCCGCACGCGTGCTGCGGGCCATCGCGTCATCGCCGTCGGCACGACCGTGGTGCGTGCGCTCGAAAGTGCGAGCCGCGACGGCGAAGTCCTGCCGTTCGCCGGCGAAACGCAGATCTTCATCTTCCCGGGCTACCGCATCACCAGCGTCGACGGCCTGATCACGAATTTCCACCTTCCCGAGTCCACGCTGCTGATGCTCGTATCGGCATTCGCTGGCCGTGAGCGCGTGCTCGACGCGTACCGGCACGCGGTGGAGCAGGCGTACCGCTTCTTTTCCTACGGCGATGCGATGCTGATCTGGCCGCCGCGGGACGGCGCACCCTGACTCCAGCGCCGGGCGATCTCTCGGTGCCGTGTGACATTTATACAAAAGACATCGTATGAAATTTGACATCAGCCATACCAGCGGCCAGGCCCGCCGCGGACGCATCACCTTCCCGCGCGGCACGATTGAAACGCCGGCCTTCATGCCCGTGGGCACCTACGGCTCGGTCAAGGCCATGCTGCCGCGCGACATCAAGGAAATCGGTGCCGAGATCATTCTCGGCAATACGTTTCATCTTTTCCTGCGGCCGGGTCTCGATGTCATCGGCGAGTTCGGCGGACTGCACGATTTCATTGGCTGGGACCGGCCGATCCTGACCGACTCCGGCGGATTCCAGGTGTTCTCGCTCGCGCACAAGCGCAAGATCACCGAGCAGGGCGTCACGTTCGCGTCGCCGATCGACGGCTCCAAGGTGTTCCTGAGTCCGGAAGAATCGATGCGCATCCAGCGCGTGCTGAATTCCGACATCGTCATGATCTTCGACGAATGCACGCCGTATCCGGCGACGGAAAAGCAGGCGTCGGATTCGATGGAATTGTCGCTGCGCTGGGCCGAGCGTTCGCGGCGTGCGCACGAAGGCAATCACAACGCGCTGTTCGGCATCGTGCAGGGCGGTGTGTATCCGTCGCTGCGCGCGCGTTCGGCGGAAGGCTTGCAGCAGATCGGCTTCGACGGCTACGCGGTCGGCGGCCTCGCCGTCGGCGAGCCCGAGGCTGAGCGCAACCACACGCTCGACGCGACCGTGCCGCTGCTGCCGGCCGACAAGCCGCGCTATCTCATGGGCGTGGGCCGGCCCGAAGACATCGTCGAAGCGGTGCGCCGCGGCATCGACATGTTCGATTGCGTGATGCCGACGCGCAACGCGCGCAATGCGCATCTGTTCACGCGTCACGGCGTGCTGCGGCTGCGCAACGCGCAATACGCGCGCGACACGCGGCCCATCGACGAAGCCTGCGGCTGCCATACCTGCGCTTCGGGTTTCAGCCGCGCCTATCTGCGCCATCTGGACAAGTGCAACGAGATCCTCGCCTCTCAGCTCGCGACGATCCACAACCTGTATCACTACCAGGAACTCATGGCCGGCCTGCGCGCGGCGATCGAACAGGACCGGCTCGAGGATTTCGTCGCGGAGTTCTACGCGCTGCGGACCACGGGCGCCGCGTAGACGCGCGAGGACTGTTCCGGCCGCCATGCAGCGATCGGCGACTCCGCGGGCAGCAGGGTGATGCAGTCCACGGGACACGGCGCTAGGCACAGGCCGCAGCCGGTGCATTCGTCGGAAAGTATCGAATGCATCACCTGCGGTGCGCCGAGGATGGCGTCGACCGGACAGACCTGGATGCATTTCGTGCAGCCGATGCAGACGGCCTCATCGATCAGCGCGACAGTGCGTGGTGCATGGCGGCCGTGGGCCGGATCGAGCGGCTTCGGCGCGATGCCGAGCAGATTCGCCAACGCGGCGATACCCGCGTCGCCGCCGGGTGGGCAGCGGTTGATGTCGGCGCTGCCGTCGGCGATGGCCTGAGCGTAGGGGCGGCATCCGGCGAAATTGCATTGTCCACATTGCGTTTGCGGCAGCAGCGCGTCGATGCGCTCGACTAGCGGTATCGGCGGCGCAGTTTCCGGTACCGGGGCGAGCCGGCGCAGCGCCGTCGCGAAGACCGCGGCAATCACGCAGGCGGCCAACAGCGCGGACACCATCAGCCGACCATTCCGGCGAGGCCGTGGCAGGCCAGGGCGAGCAGTCCCGCGTTGAGCAGCAGCACGGGCAGGCCGCGGAACGGCGCCGGCAGGTCACGCGGCTGCAGGCGCGATTCGAGCCCGAACAACAGCAGCAGGCACGCGGCGAATGCGGCGCCCGTTGCGAAGGCATTCCACAACTGCGTGGCGAACGTGGCGGATTCCGCTGCAGCAGCCGATATGAGGTTCAGCACGACCGCGCTGCACGCAATCAGCCACCAGCGTGATTGTGCGAACGGCGCGCGCCAGCGGGTCAGCGCAACGGCGCAGAGCGCGGCGACAGCGGCCGTCAGCGGCAGCACGAGAAATCCGGTCGAGTGCAGCAAGGCGAGCGGATGTAGAAAAGCCTGCAATGACCACTCCGCTGCGCCGGCCAGCGTCGTGACCAGCGCGACGAGCACACCGTGCAGCGCGAACGCGCGCAGCGCCTGCGGCGACGCGGTCGCCGATGGCGTCAGTGGCGCGATCAGCAGGCGATTGGCGAGCGCCGTCGCGATGATCAGTCCGATGAGCGCGTCGGCGTCCACGCCTGGGATTACTTGACCGGCATGCCCGCGGTCGCGCCGGCGTCGACGTCGAGCAGGTGCAGATCGTCACCGCCGCTGCCCGCGGACAGGATCATGCCTTCGGACATGCCGAAGCGCATCTTGCGCGGCGCGAGGTTGGCGATGAAGACGACCTTGCGGCCGACGAGCTTTTCCGGTTCCGCATACGCGGCGCGAATGCCCGAGAAGATCTGCCGTGTGCCGAGTTCGCCGGCGTCGAGTTCGAAGCGCAGCAGCTTGTCGGAACCGTCGACGAAGGCACAGGCGGTGACGACGCCGATGCGCAGGTCGAGCTTCGCGAAATCGTCGATGCCGATGATCGCCGCGGCGTCGGGTGCCGCTGCGGCGGCAGGTTTCGCGGCTGCGGCGGGCGTGGCAACCGCAACAGGCTTGAGGGGCGCGGTGGCGCTCGCGACAGTCGCGTCCGCGTTGGGCTGGAGGTCTTCCTTGCTGGCTTCGGTCATGGCTTCGATCTGTTTGGGGTCTACGCGGGTCAGCAGCGGCTGGAATTCTCGCAGGCAGTGATTGAGCAGCGGCTGGGTGATGTCGTGCCAGCGTTCGATCGGGCTGGCGAGGAAATGCTCGGCGCGCTGCGCCGTGGCCGGCAGCACGGGCTTGAGGCAGGCGGCCAGCACGCGAAACAGGTTGAGTCCCTGGCTGCACACGGCGAGGAGTTCGCTGTCGGCGCCTTCCTGCTTGGCGATGACCCAGGGCTTTTTCTCGTCGATGTAGCGATTGGCCTCGTCGGCCAGCGCCATGGTCTGGCGGATCGCGCGGCTGAATTCGCCGTCGTCGTAGGACTGCTGCACCTCGTGCGCGGCAGCGACGAAGCGCGCGTACATGGGCTCGTCGGGCAGCTCGCCCGCGAGCACGCCGGCGAAGCGCTTGCTGACGAAGCCGGCGCAGCGGCTGGCGATGTTGACGAACTTGCCGACGAGATCCGCGTTCACGCGTGCGACGAAATCGTCGAGGTTGAGGTCGAGATCATCGACGCCGGCGCCGGTCTTGGCGGCGAAGTAGTAGCGCAAATATTCCGGATCGAGACCTGCGTCGAGATACGTGCGCGCCTGGATGAAAGTGCCGCGCGACTTCGACATCTTTGCGCCGTTGACCGTGAGGTAGCCGTTCACATGCAACGCCGTCGGCGCGCGATAGCCGGCGCCGTGCAGCATCGCCGGCCAGAACAGGCCGTGGAAATTGATGATGTCCTTGCCGATGAAATGATGCAGTTCCGTGGCCGGATCGAAATCGGCGCTGTCGCGGCGCAGGAAGGCGTCGTAGTCGGCGGCCTGCAGCGGGTCATACGTGTTCGCGGCTTTCTTGCCGCTTTCGCACAGCGCCTTGAAGCTCGCGAGATAGCCGATCGGCGCGTCGAGCCAGACATAGAAGAACTTGCCCGGCGCGTCCGGAATCGCGAAGCCGAAATACGGTGCGTCGCGCGAGATGTCCCAGGCGCGCAGTTCGCTGTCGAGCCATTCGCGCAGCTTGCCCTTGACGCTGCTGTGCGCGCTGTCGCCGGCGAGCCACTCGCGCAGGAAGTCGGTGAAATGGCCGACTTCGAAAAAGTAATGTTCTGACTCGCGCAGCTCGGGCGTCGCGCCCGACATGACCGAACGCGGATTCTTCAGTTCCGTCGGCGCGTAGCTCGCGCCGCAGTTCTCGCAGTTGTCGCCGTACTGGTCCGGTGTGCCGCAGTTCGGGCATTCGCCCTTGATGTAGCGGTCCGGCAGGAACATGGACTTGACCGGATCGTAGAGCTGTTCGATCACGCGCGGCGTGATATGGCCGCCCTGGCGCAGACGCTGGTAGATCTGCCCTGCGAGCTGGCGGTTTTCTTCGCTGTGGGTGGAATGGTAGTGATCGAACGCTATGCCGAAGCCGGCGAAATCGCTTTCGTGCGACTGCTGGATCGGCACGATGAAGTCTTCCGGCGCAACGCCTTCCTTTTCTGCCGCGAGCATGATCGGCGTGCCGTGCGCGTCATCGGCGCAGACGAAATGAACGACATTGCCGCTCATGCGCTGCGCACGGGTCCAGATATCGCCCTGGGTGTAGCCGACCAGGTGGCCCAGGTGCAGCGGCCCGTTGGCGTAGGGCAGGGCGCAGGTGACGAGTAGGCGACGCGGTGAAGTCATCCGTGGTCTTCCGGGGCAGGGTGTTGCGGCGCCGCATTATGCCATGCGGCATCGCCCTGCCGGTCCGCGTTTCAGTCCGGGTGTTTTCCGAGCCCCGGCTCGCCGTGCCGCGGAGCGTGACCGGCGCTCACGGACTCACGGCCGGCGGTTCGAAGGCATCGCTGAAGACGAGATCGGCGTCCCGGCCCGCGCCGCCGGAGAGGTCGGTGATCGTGTTCAGCACGGTGGAGTGCAGTGTCGTGGTGGCATCGCCGATGCGCCCGCTTGCCGAGAAATCGATCAGCACCACGCGCGCCTGACTGCCGGTCCGCGTGCCAATCAGTTGGCCTTGGCCGGTCGGTTCGAGGATCAGGTAGTTCTCGCCGGTGGTGCTGTCGTCGCGCGCACCGAGCAGGGTCGCCGGACTTGCCGGTGCCACTTGCTGGGCGCGGCCGAGACCGGCCGTGATGAGCGTCTGGCTGTAGGCGTCATAGACCACGCCGGTTGCGTAGGCTGCCGCCGCGACGCGCGTCGTGGAGAAAGTGGAAAGATTTATTTTGCCGAAATTGCCATTCTCGAACTCTCCGCCGGTGGTGTAGAACGCGCCCTGGCCCGGCGCGAACGCGAGCATCGTCACCACGGTATCGTCGCCGCTGACCGCATGCGGCGTGCCGTTGGCCAGCGGCGACAATGGCACTTCGGACAGCGCCGTGTCCTTCCACCCGACCCAGAGCGTGGTTCCCGAAGGATCGAGCGCTGCGGTGTTGGCGTTCGTCTGCGAGCTGACGAGTGCCACGGCGTGCGAGCGCGGATCGTACACCGACACATACCCGGCACCGACGACGATGACCCGGCCATCCGGCAGTACGCGCACGCTGCCGCCACGCCTCAGCAGTGCGACGGCAATCGGCGCCGATACGGCGAACGATCCGACACCGTCGTAGACATAGCTCGCGCGGTACAGCGTGCCGCCGAGCGCCGAGAGGTACAGCGTGCCGCGCGACGGTGCGCCGGCTCCGTGCGCCGATGAAAGAACGCCGGACATGAGCAGCAGCGTTAGCACCAGTCCCGTGCGCAGGCGGCTCATTGGAAACCGTCCCGGAAGATCACGTCGGCCGGAACCACCCACGGCGGGTCGCCGGCGTTTGCGACGCGCAGTTTGGCGACGAACATGTCGAGATGATTGTCGACCGCGGAACGGAATTCGCCCGCGACATACACGTCGGTGTCGCCGTTGCCGAAGAGATTTCCCTGCAGCACGCCGGTCCAGGCGATCGCGCCCGGGGCCGCGCTGCCGGTGTAGTCGCGCACGCGATGGCGTACCCAGCCCTGATTGCCGAACGCGGCCTGTGGCTGGTACGCATTGAGAATCGTCGCGCCGTTGCTGACACCGACGGCGAAACTGTCCCAGCCGCCGCCGCACGCGGCTGCACTGCAGGATTTCGCCGCTCCGATCAGCATGAGGTCGCGTGCGCCGGGCAGGCGCCAGCCATCGAGGCCGGCAACCATCGCATCGGCGGCTCCGCCGATCGGGAAAAACCACAGCGGCTGCAGTGAATTCGCCTGCGCCGTTGCGATGATCGGCTGGCGGCGCACCGCGCCGGCCACGAGGCCGTTCTCCGCGTCGCCGAACAGAACGAACGTTCCGGGCCGTGTTTCGGTGCGTATCTGCCAGAAATCGCTCTGGCGTTGCTGCCAGTAGCCGTCCGGCATGCCGAGATCGTAGGCGTTGTTGTACGTGTAGCCGATCGCGAGGTCGCGGTAGTTCATCATGCCGAGTTGCGCGACCTGCGTGTCGTAGACCGGATCGACGCTGCCCACGTACAGCACGTGAGCGCCGACATCGGACACGGCCGCATGAATCGCGGCGTCCGCGTTGATGTTGCTGTGTGCGGGCGGATAGCGCGCCGCATCGAGGCGGCCGCCCGCACCCGTGCACGCCAGCGTCGGCCGTGCCGGCGCGTAGCTGCCGCCGTTGAATTCGGCCGTGGCGATGTCGCGCCGCACGAAGTCGCCATCGTCGTTGTAGACGGCAATGTCGCCGACCAGAACGATGCCGCCCTCGGCCGTCAGGATCAGGCGCTGCGCGCGGTTCTCGCGGTAGTAGTCGCTGCACCGTCCGTTCGCGGCGGGTGCATCGCTGCTCAGATCCACGCCGCGCTGATTCGGTGTTTCATCGCCGCCGATGTTTTTAGGCTGGCCGTTCGACGTGAAGGCTTCGATGAAGAAATCGCGGCTGTCGCTGTCCGGGCCGGAGTAGTCGTCGGCATAGCCGATCACGATGTCGCCGTTCGGCATGACGACCATGCCGCCGAAGCTCGATACGTTGGTGCGTGCGGAAAACGCGACACCGTTCGCGCCGAAGCTGGAGTCGATCTGGCCGTTCATCGTCAGCCGCGTGATCGCGACGTAGCGGCCCGCAGAGCCCGCGACGAGGATCCATTTCGGACCGAATGCGCCGCCGCCGAGATCGCCGCGCAGGACCTGGATCGACCTGGCACTGTCGTCGGTCGTCGTGCCGAGCCGATCGTCGAAGTAGAGCCGGACGAAACCCTGGTCGCCGAACGCGGGATCGAGCGATCCCGGCGGGAGCACGGCCGCAGGGGCAGTGGAGAGCAGGCTGGAGAGACAGAACAGCAATCCTGGCAAGACGGTTTTCATGGCGTTTCCTCCTGGAACCGCCATACACGCAAAACACCACACGACACTGCCACGCCGGTCTGATGCAATCCGCAACCGTCAGTGCAGGGCCAGTTGCGCCAGCAGCTGTTCTGTATAAATTGAATCAACACCACGCAGTAACGGTTCGATCGCCGCGCGAATGACGGCGGCCTCGCGCTGCTGGTTCGTCCCTTCGAGCGCAGCGACCAGCTCCACCTGCACCTCGAGCACGCGCGGATCGTGGGCCGGATGCGGCGGGCTGCGCACGGCCAGCGCCTCGCGCAGCAGCGGTATCGCCGCATCGGCATGGCCGAGCGCGAGCTTCGCGCGCGCCGACGCGAACAGCGACAGGCCGAGGCGATAGTTGCCGGGCTCGAACACGCGCCGCGCCAGCGTCAAGGCGCGCGTGGCGGTCGTGTCTGCGCTCGCCGCATCGGCATTGTCGAGTTCCGCGAGACTCAGTTGCGCGAGCAGGTTCGCGAGGATCGGATTGTCGCCCGAGCCGGCCTGACTCAGCGCCTCGGCGGCCGGACGCAGTTCCGCCAGGGCCTCGGCATGTCGGCCTTGCAGTCGCAGCAGGCTGCCGAGCCGGCCACGCGTGTCGTTGAGCCATTGCGAGGTGGCTTGCTCGTGCCGCGACGCAATCGCGTAGGCCTCGCGGATCGCGGTTTCCGCCTCGCCGTAGCGGCCTTGCAGCTGCAAGGTATAGCCCAGGTGCAGTAGCGTGTCGGCGCTGTCGTTGCCGCGCTGCGCGCCGGCCGCGCGGTCGGACAAGGCGAGGGATTCGCGGAACAGCGCCTCGGCGTCCGCGAAGCGCCCGAGCTCCCGGTAGTCCGCGGCAAGGAACTTCGCGTGGCTGGCAATTTGTGCAGGATTGGAATCCTTCAATACTGCACGCTCGATCTCGAGCAAGGCACTGCGGCTCTGTGCGGCCTGCTCGAAACGTCCGGCGATTTCCGCCGCGCGAATCCGGTTCGAGCGGATGGTCCAGGTCTGGATATTGTCGGCACCGTAGAGCCGCGTCGCCGATTCCTCGGCGGCGCCCAGCACGGCGTCGGCGCCGGCCAGTTCGTGTCTGTGCAGCAGCATCAGTCCGAGTCGGTTCTGTGCGTCGATGCGGGCGCTGGCTTGCGGCAGCGCCTCGAGGATGCGCAGTGCTTCACGGATCGCGGCGATCGCGTCGTCGCTGCGCGCGTTGTTGTCGAGAATCTTGCCGAGCAGCATCCAGTCCTCGGCGACCGCGGCACTGTTGTCTCC
>Ga0207698_10002926_pt1 | contig 10208 bp, 8 predicted proteins | sample KBSCornC22_FD_184298 | JGI IMG/M metagenome (GOLD analysis project Ga0207698, IMG submission 184298) | Corn rhizosphere microbial communities from Kellogg Biological Station, Michigan, USA - KBS Corn C2-2 (SPAdes) (version 2) | ecosystem: Host-associated > Plants > Roots > Rhizosphere > Soil ...
ATGAACCTTGTTCGCCTCGGTCTTCCACTCGTCGGGGAACGGCGCGAGCTTCCGGCCGAGATCGATCAGATACTGATAGCGCTCGGTCCAGTCACCGAAGAACGCGAACTCGTCGATGATCGCGTCCTGCGCGGCTTCGGCGGCCGCGGCGCTGGTTTCGTCACTCATGCGCCGGTACGCCAGCGCGTACCCTGGGCGCCGTCCTCGATCGTGACGTTCATGGCCGCGAGTTCTGCGCGGATCTGATCGGCGCGGGCAAAGTCCCGTGAGGCGCGCGCCGCGTTGCGTTCCGCGATCAGCGCATCAACGCGCGCAGCGTCGACTTCCGCCCCCGGCGATGTTTGTTTGAACCAGGATTCGGCATCCTGCTGCAGCAGGCCGATCAGCCCCGCGGCCGCGAGGAAGCGGCTCTTGGCGCTAGTCGCATCGGCCGTGCCAGCGCTGCGGCGAGCTGCATCGGCCAGTCCTGCCAGGGTCGCGAACGCGTCCGGTGTATTCAGATCGTCGAGCAGCGCGGCCTCGAATTCCGTGGGTACGTCGGCATCAATGACCTCCACGCCTGCGAGGTCGCGCAACACGCCGTACCAGCCGTCGAGGGTCGCGCGCGCCTGACGCAGCGCCGAATCGGACCAGTCCAGCGGCTGCCGGTAGTGCGCCTTCAACAGCACGAAACGCAACACTTCGGGCGGATAGATCTCCAGCAGTTCGTGCAGCACCTGCGTATTGCCGACTGACTTCGACATCTTGCGGCCTTCCAGCGTCAGCATGCCGTTGTGCAGCCAGTAGCGCGCGAACGGCTTGCCGCCATGGGCGCAGGTACTCTGGGCAACTTCGTTTTCATGATGAGGGAACAGCAGGTCCACGCCGCCCGCATGGATGTCGATGGTTTCGCCCAGGTGCGTTTCGCTCATGGCTGAGCATTCGATATGCCAGCCCGGACGGCCGCGGCCCCAGGGACTGTCCCAGCCCGGGAGGTCGTCGCTCGAGGGCTTCCACAGGACGAAATCGGCCGCGTTCCGCTTATACGGCGCGACCTCGACGCGGGCGCCGGCGATCATGTCCTCGACCGAACGTCCAGACAGATGGCCGTAGTCCGCGTAGGTCGCCACGTCGAACAGCACGTGCTGTTCGGCGACATAGGCGTGGCCACTCTCGATGAGTCGTTCGCACATGGCGATGATCTGCGGGATGTGATCCGTCGCATGCGGTTCGACGTCTGGCAGATCCACGCCGAGCCTGCCCATGTCGTCGCGGTAGGCCGCGGCGAATCGCTCCGTGATTCCGCCTATGTGTTGCCCGCTCTGGCGCGCAGCCTCGTTGATCTTGTCGTCGACGTCCGTGATGTTGCGGGCGTAGACCACGCCGGGGAAATGCCGCCGCAGCAGTCGCGCGAGCAGCGCGAAAACGACGGCCGGTCGCGCATTGCCTATGTGCACATAGTTGTAAACCGTCGGTCCGCAGACATACAGGGTGACCCGGTTCGGATCCTGCGGAACGAAGTCCTCGACGCGGCGGGACAGGCTGTTGTGGAGACGAAGATTCATGCAATGGCGCCTTGATGAACGACAAAGTGTAGCAGGCGATGCCGCCGGTACGGGACAAGGTGACAATGTGGGATCGCGGTGACGCGGTGGCTTTGTCGTATGCCGCGACGCCGCGGTCGACGGCCGGATGAATCGCCGCGGAGAGTGGTACAGGGCCTCGCGACATCGCGCCCAGGCAGCCGATCGTTCAGCTCCGCATCGAGTGAGTCGCCAAGGTCGCTCGCCTTATCGCTGATTCAGCCAGATAAGGTTAAATTCTCATCAAGTCTATGGAGAAGCGTGCGGTCCGGCAGGTATCCGGAACGGTGCAGGTGTGGTCGAGACCCCTCGGTTCGCGCGTTTCGCCAGCTTATCGGAGATGCGTAATGTCTGGTCGTTTTCTGGTGGCGTGTGCGGCGTTGTCGTTGTCCCTCCTTTCGGTCGCCCATGCCCAGGGCGAACGTCGCGATCCTGGCGACGAAGGCGTTCATTTCGCCTGGGCCGACGTGGTTCGCGTCGATCCAATCTATACCTACGAACGCGTGAGCCGGCCCGAACGGGAATGCTACGACAGCGAAGTGACGCGTCGCGATGACCGACGCGGCAACAACACAGGAGCAACGGTGCTCGGCGCGATCATCGGCGGCGCACTCGGCAATCAGGTCGGCAAGGGCGACGGTCGCAAGGCGGCGACGATAGCCGGCGCGGTTGCTGGCGGCGCCATCGCCAACAATGCGGCCCGACGCGATGACGAAACCTATGTGAGTAGCGAACGTCATTGCCGCGAAGTTGATGGCGGCTATGAAGAACGCCGCATCAACGGCTACGACGTCGAGTACCGCTTCCGCGGCGAAACCTATATGTCGCGCCTCAATTACGATCCCGGTGAACGCATGCGCGTCCGGGTCAGCGTGACTCCAGCCGACTGAGCGCATTGCTCCGCACGTCGACAGGGCCGGTACGCCGGCCCTTATGCTTTCGTATTGTTGCGCCACAGAAATCTTCCGTGCCATGATCGCCGGACCCATGACCCACACCTATTCCAACGCCGATGTCCTGACCAGCGCCCGCATGGCCGCCGGCATGACCTCGCGTGCCCGCCGACCGTACCCGTACAAATCTGCCGGGTAGGTTGTCGCACAGCTTTAACGTGTTTCGACGAAAACCCGGCCCCTGCGCCGGGTTTTTTCATGGTCGACCATCGACCCGGCAGCCAGGCAACCCTGTCACTTCCGAGGACTTCGATGACTCTGCGCCACTTTCTGAACACCAACGACTGGTCCCGGGCCGAACTCGACGCGCTGCTCGTGCAGGCGGCGACCTTCAAGCAGAGCCGGCTCGGCCAGCAGATGGCCGGCAAGTCCATCGCACTGCTGTTCTTCAACCCGTCGATGCGGACGCGCACGAGCTTCGAGCTCGGTGCGTTCCACCTGGGCGGTCATGCTGTCGTGCTGGAGCCCGGCAAGGCGGCGTGGCCGATCGAGTTCGCGCCGCGCGCCGTCATGGAAGGCGATACCGAGGAGCACATCGCCGAAGTCGCGCGCGTGCTGTCGCGCTACGTCGACCTGATCGGCGTGCGGGCATTCCCGAAGTTCCAGCAGTGGGAAGTCGATCGCCAGGACCTGGTCCTGAAAGCGTTCGCGCAGTACTCGACCGTGCCGGTGATCAACCTCGAAACGATCACGCATCCGTGCCAGGAGCTGGCTCACATCTTCGCCTTGCAGCAGCACTTCGGGAATCTGGATCGCAAGAAATACGTGCTGACCTGGACCTACCATCCCAAGCCGCTGAATACCGCGGTGGCCAATTCGGCGCTGCTGATCGCGACGCGCTTCGGCATGGATGTCACCTTGCTGTGCCCGACGCCAGACTACGTGCTAGACGCGCGCTACATGGATCTCGCGCGTCAGAACGCGGCGGATAATGGCGGTTCTTTGCAGATCAGCCACGACATTGAGGCCAGCTATCGTGATGCCGATGTGGTGTATGCGAAGAGCTGGGGCGCGCTGCCGTTCTTCGGCAACTGGGAACAGGAAAAGCCGATCCGCGAGGCGCATCGCCACTTCATCGTCGATGAAGCCAAGATGTCGCTGACGCGCAATGGCGTCTTCAGTCATTGCCTGCCGCTGCGGCGCAACGTCAAGGCCACCGACGCGGTGATGGATTCGCCCGCCTGCATTGCGATCGACGAAGCCGAAAATCGTCTACATGTGCAAAAAGCCGTGATGGCCGCGCTGCTCGACCAGAACCGCTGACCGATCGCGCCGCCCTTTTGCCCTTTCCTGGAACGTTCCCATGACCGATTCGAACAACACGATTGCCAAGGACGTCGTCCTCGCATTTTCCGGCGGACTCGATACGAGTTTCTGTATTCCCTACCTGCAGGAGCGCGGCTACGCCGTGCATACGGTGTTCGCCGATACCGGCGGCGTCGATGCGCAGGAACGCGCCTACATCGAGGCGCGTGCAGCCGAACTCGGCGCCGCGAGCCACGTCACCGTCGACGGCGGCCCGGCGATCTGGTCCGGCTTCGTCAAGCCGTTCGTCTGGGCCGGCGAGGGCTATCAGGGCCAGTACCCGCTGCTGGTCTCGGATCGCTATCTGATCGTCGAGGCCGCGCTGCGCCGCTGCGAGGAACTTGGTACGCGCCGCATCGCGCACGGCTGCACCGGCATGGGCAACGATCAGGTGCGCTTCGATCTGGCGGTGAAGGCACTTGGCGACTACGAGATCCTCGCGCCGATCCGCGAGATCCAGCGCGAACACAAGGAAGTCCGCGCCTACGAACAGCGCTATCTCGAGCAGCGCGGCTTCGAGGTGAAGGCCAAGCAGAAGAGCTACACGATCAACGAGAACCTGCTCGGGCTGACCATGTCCGGCGGCGAGATCGATCGCTGGGAAGCACCGGGCGAGGGCGCGCGCGGCTGGTGCGCGCCGCGTGCCGAGTGGCCTGCGCAGGCGTTGCGCATCACGGTTTCCTTCGAGCACGGCGAGGCGGTGGCGCTCAATGGTGAGCGCATGGCGGGACACGTCATCCTCGCCCGGCTCAACGCCGCGCTGGCGCCTTACGGCGTCGGACGCGGCATCTATACCGGCGACACCACGATCGGTCTCAAGGGCCGCATCATCTTCGAAGCGCCGGGCCTGATCGCGCTGCTCGGTGCGCATCGCGCGCTCGAGGAGGCCGTGCTGTCGCGGCATCAGAACCGCTTCAAGCCCGAGGTCGCGCGGCGCTGGGTGGAACTCGTCTACGAAGGTTTCTATCACGATCCGCTCAAGACCGACCTCGAGGCGTTCCTCGCTTCCAGCCAGCGCTGCGTCAACGGCGAGGTGACACTGGAAACGCACGGCGGTACGGTGCATGCGGTCGCGATCCAATCGCCGCATATTCTCAACGCCAAGGGCGCGACGTATGCGCAGTCGGCCGACTGGGGTGTCGCCGAGGCCGAAGGCTTCATCCGTCTCTACGGCATGAGTTCCACGCTCTGGGCCGAGGTCAACCGACAGTGATTACCGGCAATAGTCTGCTCGACGATTGCCTCGTCCACCTGCGCGCGCTGGTCTCCTACGACACACAGAATCCGCCGCGCGCCATCGGCACCGGCGGCATCTTCGACTATCTGCAGTCGCAGTTGCCGGGCTTCCGCCACTGCGTCACCGATTTCGGCGCGGGTGCCGTCAGCCTCTATTCCGTTCGTGGAAAACCGCGCTTTCTGATCAATGTGCATCTGGATACGGTGCCGGCGACGCCGACCTGGACGCGCAATCCGTTCGAACTGCTGGTCACGCCTGATCGCGCCATCGGCATGGGCGCCTGCGACATCAAGGGTGCGGCGGCCGCGATGGTCGCGGCTGCGCGTGCGAGCGACGGTGACTGCGCGTTCCTCTTTTCCTCCGACGAGGAGGCCAACGACGCGCGCTGCATCGCCGGTTTTCTCGCCGAACCGCGCGACTTCGAGGCGGTGCTCGTGGCCGAACCGACCAAGGCCGAAGCCGTGCTCGCGCATCGCGGCATCAGTTCGGTGCGGATGCGCTTCGCCGGCCGCGCCGGCCATGCCTCGGCGGCGAGTGCGGCCAGCGACAGCGCCGTGCATCAGGCCCTGCGCTGGGGCGAGCGCGCGCTGAACCACGTCGAATCGCTGGCTCATCATCGTTTCGGCGGATTGACCGGCCTGCGCTTCAACATCGGCCGCGTCGAGGGTGGCATCAAGGCCAACGTGATCGCGCCGTCGTGCGAGGTGCGCTTCGGTTTCCGTCCGCTGCCGACCATGTCGACGGACGAGCTCATCGAAACCTTCCGCACACTCGGCCCGGCGCTGCCGGCCGAGCTGGAGCAGACGTTCTTCGGTGCCTCGCTGCCCGCCGGCGACACCGCGGCGGCCGAGACACGCCGCCTCGCCGCGCGCGACGTGGCGGAGGAACTCGAGCTGCCGATCGGCAATGCGGTGGATTTCTGGACCGAGGCCGCACTGTTTTCGGCGGCAGGTTTCACGAGCTTCGTCTACGGACCCGGCGACATCGCGCAGGCGCACAGCGCCGACGAGTGGGTCGCCCTGGATCAACTGCAACAGGTAGCCGAAAGCTACGTACGGATCATCGACCATGGCCGCCACTAAGGACGTCCGTCAGACCATCGTGCGCCTGCTCTCGAGCATGGCCAGCGCGAAGGAAATCCATCAGTACCTCAAGCGTTTCTCGCAGCTCGATGCGAAGCGATTCGCCGTGGTCAAGGTCGGCGGCGCGGTGCTGCGCGACGATCTCGACGCGCTGACCTCGTCGCTCGCATTCCTGCAGCAGGTCGGTCTGACACCGATCGTCGTACACGGCGCCGGCCCGCAGCTCGACGAGCAGCTCGCTGCCGCCGGCATCGTCAAGCAGACCGTCGACGGTCTGCGCGTCACGTCGCCCGAGGCGCTGGCCATCGTGCGCCGCGTGATGCAGACCGAAAACCTGCGTCTCGTGGAATCGCTGCAGACGCTCGACGTGCGCGCGACGTCCGTCGTCGGCGGCGTGTTCGAGGCGCGCTTTCTCGACCAGCAACGCCTGGGGCTCGTCGGCGAAGTGCAGGGCGTCAACCTGGCGCCGATCGAGGCCAGCCTCAATGCCGGTTCGATCCCGGTCATCGCGAGCCTCGGCGAAACCGCCGGCGGGCAGATCCTCAACATCAACGCCGACTTTGCTGCGAACGAACTCGTGCAGGTGCTGCAGCCGTACAAGATCATTTTCCTGACCGGCACCGGCGGACTGCTTGACGGCGACGGCAAGGTCATCGACTCGATCAACCTGTCGACCGAATACGACCATCTGATGACGCAGCCCTGGATCAACGGCGGGATGCGGCTGAAGATCGAACAGATCCGCGATCTACTCGACAACCTGCCGCTGGCTTCGTCGGTGTCGATCACGCGGCCGGCGGAACTGGCGAAGGAACTGTTCACGCACAAGGGTTCGGGCACGCTGATCCGCCGCGGTGAAAAAGTGCTGCGCTTCACGTCGTGGGAAGGCATCGACCTGGCCCGCATGCGCGGCCTGATCGAATCGAGCTTCGGACGCACGCTCGTCGACGACTATTTCGAGCGTACGACTCCGCTGTGCGTCTATGTCAGCGAAAACTACCGCGCCGCGGTGATCCTGACCGTCGCCGAAGGTCTGACCTATCTCGACAAGTTCGCCGTGCTCGACGAAGCGCAGGGCGAAGGGCTTGGCCGCGCCGTCTGGCAGGTCATGCGCGAGCAGAATCCGCAGCTGTTCTGGCGCTCGCGCCACGGCAACCTCGTCAATCCGTTCTACTACGCCGAATCCGATGGTTGCTACAAACAGGAAAAATGGAAAGTGTTCTGGTATGGCGTCGCGGACTTCGCCACGATCGAGCGCTGCGTGGAACACTGCCGCGGCCGGCCCGCGACCCTGATCGGGTGAGGAGAACGGTATGAAGAGCGTAGGCATCATCGGCGCGCGCGGACATACCGGCGCCGAACTCATTCGCCTGATCGCCGCGCATCCGGGAATCGAACTCGCGTTCGTGTCCTCGCGCGAACTCGAAGGCCAGCGCGTGGCGGACAGTGTTTCCGGCTACGCCGGCGATCTGCGCTACGTCAATCTCGATGCCACGGCGACGGCCCAGCAGGACGTCGATGCGGTCGTGCTCGCCCTGCCCAATGGCAAGGCTGCGCCGTACGTCGCGGCGATCAGCGCCGCGGCACCGTCGCGCGTCATCGTCGATCTGTCGGCGGACTATCGCTTCGACCGGCAGTGGTACTACGGCCTTCCCGAACTGACGCGTGCGCGCTACGCGGGCCAGAAGCGCATCAGCAATCCGGGCTGCTACGCAACGGCGATGCAGCTGGCGCTCGCGCCGCTCGTTGAAGATCTCGCCGCGCCGCCGGCGTGCTTCGGCGTGTCGGGCTATTCCGGCGCCGGCACGACACCGTCGGACAAGAACGATGTCGACAAGCTGCGCGACAACCTCATGCCGTACGCGCTGACCGGCCACGTGCACGAGCGCGAAGTCAGCGAGCAGCTCGGCCTGCCGGTCGAATTCATGCCACACGTGGCGCCGCATTTCCGCGGCATCACGCTGACGGCGAACCTCTGGCTGCAGCAGCCGATGACGCGCGATGCGATCCGCGAGCGCTATGCGCGCCGCTATGCCGGCGAGGCGCTGATTCGCCTCGTCGACGACGCGCCGTGGGTCAGCCGCATCGCCGGCCGTCATCACTGCGAGATCGGTGCGTTCGCGCTCGCGCCCGGCGGCAAGCGCGTCGTCGTGGTCGCGACGCTGGACAACCTGCTCAAGGGCGCCGCGACGCAGGCGCTGCAGAACCTCAACACCGCGCTCGGGTTCGACGAACTCGCCGGCGTTCCGCTGACGGATGGAGAACCCGCATGAGTGGCCTGCTCTGGCAGAAGGAAGGCGTCGAGGTCGATCCGCGCATCATGCGTTTCCTCGCCGGCGACGACGTGCTGCTCGACCGCGAATTGTTCGCGCACGACGTGCAGGCGAGCAAGGCGCATGTCGAAGGGCTTGCGCGCATCGGTCTGCTCGATCAGGCAGGCTGTGACGATCTGCTGCGTGAACTCGACCTGCTCGCGAAGGATTTCGCTGCGGGCCGCTTCGTGCTCGATGAGCGCTACGAGGACGGCCATTCGGCGATCGAGGCGCGCCTGACCGAGCGCCTCGGCGACACGGGACGCAAGGTGCATACGGGCCGCAGCCGCAACGACCAGGTGCTCGTCGCCTCGCGCCTGTGGCTCAAAGCGCAGCTGTCCGACCTGATCTCGCACTGCACCGCGGCGGCGCGCGTCTGCCTGGACCGCGCCGGTGGCGAAAGTCTGCCGATGCCGGGCTATACGCATCTGCAGCGCGCCGTCGTCTCCTCGACGGCGATGTGGTTCGCGGGTTTCGCCGAAGCGTTCATCGACGATGCGCGTCGCGCGCAGGACACGCTCGCGCTGATCGATGCGAATCCGCTCGGCACGGCGGCCGGCTATGGTGTGAACCTGCCGCTGGATCGTGATTTCACGACACAGCGCCTCGGTTTCGCGCGTATGCAGATCTCGCCGATCTATGCGCAGCTGTCACGAGGCAAGTTCGAACTCGCCGGGCTCGACGCGCTGGCCTCGGCGTTGCTCGACCTGCGCCGCCTGGCCTGGGACCTGAGCCTCTTCACCACGAGCGAATATGGCTTCGTGCATTTACCGGCGGCGTATACGACGGGCTCGTCGATCATGCCGAACAAGCGCAATCCGGACGTGGTCGAGCTCATGCGCGCCAGCTACGCCGCCGTCGCCGCAGCGCGCTGCGAAGTGGAACAGTTGCTTTCGCTGCCTTCGGGCTATCAGCGCGATCTGCAGTTCAGCAAGGGCTCGATGATCCACGGCTTCGGCCGCGGTCTCGCCGCGCTCGCGCTGCTGCCGGATCTGCTGCGCGCGCTGGAATGGAATGCGCCGAAACTGGCTGCGGCGATCGAACCGGCTATGTATGCGACCGATGTCGCGATCGAGCAGGCCGTCGCGGGCGTGCCGTTCCGCGAAGCCTACCGCCGCGCTGCTGAAACCGCCGACAGCGCCGGCGAGGGCCGCAGCGCGCAGGCCAGCCTCGATGCGCGCGTGTCGCCGGGCGGCGCGGCCGATTTGCGCCTCGATGAACTGGAAGTACGCTGGGCTGCGCTGGGCGCGTCGACGTGAGCCAGCGCCGCCACGCCGAGCAGGAACTGCCGCGCTGGCGCCGTGCCGTGCTCAAGGTCGGCAGCAGCCTGCTGGCGGCGAACGGCGGCGGCCTGAGCACGCGTCATGCATTGGGGCTCGCCGAATTCATCGCTGCGAGCCATCGCGCCGGCCGCGAAGTCGTGCTCGTATCGTCCGGCGCGGTTGCGGCGGGCCGCGCGCTCGTGCGTCATCAGCCGGAAGCGGCGCATGGCCTGGCCGCACGCCAGGCGCTCGCGGCGATCGGCCAGACCACCGTGGTCGCGCTGTGGCAGCGATTTTTCGATCGCCCGGTCGCGCAGGTGCTGCTGACTCACGACGACCTGCGCAACCGGCGGCGCTATTTGAACGCACGCGCGACCCTGCGCGAATTGCTCGCTCTCGGCGCGTTGCCGGTGGTCAACGAGAACGACACCGTGGCCGTGGACGAGCTCAAGCTCGGCGACAACGACAACCTCGCGGCGATCGTCGCTGCGCTCG
>Ga0207698_10002928_pt1 | contig 10207 bp, 6 predicted proteins | sample KBSCornC22_FD_184298 | JGI IMG/M metagenome (GOLD analysis project Ga0207698, IMG submission 184298) | Corn rhizosphere microbial communities from Kellogg Biological Station, Michigan, USA - KBS Corn C2-2 (SPAdes) (version 2) | ecosystem: Host-associated > Plants > Roots > Rhizosphere > Soil ...
AACGACTTCGGCCATCTCAACGAGACCTATTTCAACGTCTCGCAGGGCTGGCGTCCGGTGCGCTACTTCGACGTCGGGTCGCCGTTCGGCAATACCGCGGCCGGCGAAATCAACGACCCGGATCCGACCCACGTGCTGTCGTTCGAGGCCGGCGTGCACGGCAATCCGGTCGATGGCCTGTTCTACGACGTCAGCCTGTTCCAGGTGAACGTCAAGGACCGCATCGAAAGCCAGCCGGCCGGTCCCGGAGCACCGGCGAACAACACCATCAACGTGAACACCGGCGACACGCGTCATCGCGGCTTCGAAGGCCAGGTCGACTACGACTTCCTCGCCGCCCGCGATCCGCAGACCCAGCGTCACTTCTCGGTGTTCGCCAACGTGTCGCTGCTCGATGCGGAATTCACGGCCACGCGCAATGCGGCCAATCTCGGCAACAAGCCCGCGTTCTCGCCGCGCTATCTGGCGCGGGCCGGCCTGAACTGGCGCGAGGATCATCACTACAAGGTCGCGCTGTCGTGGGTCTCGGTCGCGAGCCAGTACTTCCAGGACTCCAACCAGCCGGCGTTCCCGACCGATGCCGCGCGCTTCATCCCGGCCAAGGTGCCGCAGTACACGGTGGCCGACCTCAGCGCCGATTACTGGGTCACGCAGAAGGTGCGCCTGCTGGCCGGTGTCTCGAACCTGATGGATCACAAGTACTACAGCCGTGTGTTCTCCAACGGCATCGAACCGGGTCTGGCGCGCAGCTACTACGCCGGCGCGTCGTTCGAGTTCTGAGCAACACCGGAGCAGGCTTCCTGCTCCCCGCCACCCGGCCGGACGCTCGCCACGCGAGCGTCCGGCCGCTGGCCTGAATCCGATCACGCTGAATCCGATCACGCACGGACTGCATCCGGCCATCCCTCCGCCGGTGGCGCGGCGCCCTGCCGCCGCCAAAGCGCAAATCCTGTTGCCCCGTACCATGCCGTTCGCCACGGGACAGCAGCGCGGCCGCTGACCGAATATCGGCTTCCCGGCGTCCGCGCGCCCTGCTGAACCTGTGCGCGCCGCCGACCATCACCTTGCGCCCATTGGGAGAGTGAATATGGACAGACGCGATTTCCTGCAGTTCGCCGGTGCCGGTGTCGGCGCGCTGCTGCTTCCCGTATACGGCCGCGCCATCGCTGCCGAAGATCTGCTCAGCACGGTCGATGTCGCGACCAAGAAGAAGCTCGCCGACGCCGCGCTGGAAGCGGCCAAGAGCAGCGGCGCGACCTACTGCGACGTGCGCATCGGGCGCTACCTGCGCCAGTTCGTCGTCACGCGCGAGGATCGCGTCGAGAACGTCGTCAATACCGAATCTGCCGGCGTCGGCATCCGCGTGATCGCCAACGGCACCTGGGGCTTCGCCGCCACGAGCATCGCCACGCCCGAGGCCGTCGCCAAGGCCGCGCGTCAGGCCGTGATCATCGCCAAGGCCAATTCGCGCCTGCAGGCCAAGCCGGTCGAGCTCGCCCCGGTCAAGGGCGCCGGCGAGGTGTCGTGGAAGACGCCGATCGTGCGCAACGCGATGGAAGTGCCGATCAAGGAAAAGGTCGAACTGCTGCTCAGCGTGAATGCCGCCGCGATGAAGGCCGGCGCGAGCTTCATCAACTCGACCCTGTTCCTCGTCAACGAGCAGAAGTATTTCGCGTCGACCGACGGCTCTTACATCGACCAGGACGTGCATCGCATCTGGGCGCCGATGACGGTCACCGCGGTCGACAAGGCCAGCGGCAAGTTCCGCACGCGCCAGGGCCTGTCCGACCCGCGCGGCATGGGCTACGAGTACCTCGAGCCCAAGGCCGTCGACAAGGTCGAGCTGCCCGGCGGCGCGGTGGTCTACAACAACTCCTACGACATGGTCGCCGACGCGGTCGCCGCGGCCAAGCAGGCCCAGGCCAAGATCAAGGCGCGCTCGGTCAAGCCGGGCAAGTACGACCTCATGCTCGATCCGTCGCACCTGTGGCTGACGATCCACGAATCGGTCGGCCACCCGCTCGAACTCGACCGCGTGCTCGGCTACGAAGCCAACTATGCCGGCACGAGCTTCGCCACGCTGGACAAATGGAAAGAGAAATTCCAGTACGGCAGTGAAAAAGTCACCTTGTTCGCCGACAAGACCCAGCCGACCTCGCTCGGCGCCGTCGCCTACGACGACGAAGGCGTCAAGACCCAGCGCTGGGATCTCGTCAGCAAGGGCAAGCTCGTCAACTACCAGGTCATCCGCGACCAGGCGCACATCCTCGGCCTCAAGGAATCGCAGGGCTGCTGCTACGCCGATTCCTGGTCCAGCGTGCAGTTCCAGCGCATGGCCAACGTCTCGCTCGCCGCGGGTGAAGCCAAGCTCAGCCCGGCCGACATGATCAAGGACATCGAGGACGGCATCTACATCGTCGGCGACGGTTCGTTCTCGATCGACCAGCAGCGCTACAACGCGCAGTTCGGCGGCCAGCTGTTCTACGAGATCAAGAACGGCAAGGTCACCGAGATGATCGAGGACGTGGCCTACCAGATGCGTACGCCGGAATTCTGGAACGCCTGCGTCGCGGTCTGCGACAAGGACGACTACCGCCTCGGCGGTTCGTTCTTCGACGGCAAGGGCCAGCCGGGCCAGGTCTCGGCGGTGTCGCACGGCTCGTCGACGGCGCGCTTCAACGGCATCAACGTCATCAACACCGCCCGCAGCCTCGGCTGATCCGCAGGAGAAACGATCATGAGCATTCTTTCCGAGCAGGAAGCCAAGGCCATCCTGGACAAAGTCATCAAGCTGTCCAAGGCCGACGAGTGCAGCGCAGCTCTCAACGGCAGCATCACGGGCAATATCCGCTACGCACTCAACAGCGTTTCCACGAGCGGTTCGGTCGACGACCTGCAGCTCGGCGTGCAGGTCGCGTTCGGCAAGCGCGTGGGCACCGCGACGATCAATGAATTCGACGACGCGTCGCTGGAAAAAGTCGTGCGCCGCGCCGAGGAGCTGGCCAAGCTCGCGCCCGAGAATCCGGAGTTCATGCCGGCCCTCGGCAAGCAGACCTACAAGCCCAGCGAGACCTACAGCGAGAAGACCGCCGGCGTGACGCCGGAGTACCGCGCCTCTGTCGCGGCGGCCTGCATCGAGCCGTGCAAGGCGGACAAGCTCGTCGCGGCCGGCTTCCTGACCGACACGCAAAGCTTCTTCGCGATGGCCAACAGCAACGGCAACTTCGCGTACCAGAAATCGTCGGGTGTGGATTTCACCTGCACGGTGCGCACCGATGACGGCCGCGGTTCGGGCTGGGTCGCGCGCAACCTGCGCGACGTCGACGCATTCGATGCGAAGAAGGAAATCGCCGTCGCGATCGACAAGGCCAAGCGCTCGTCCGATGCGAAGGCGCTGGAGCCGGGCAAGTACACCGTGATCCTGGAACCGGCCGCGAGCTCGGGCCTGATCTCCTTCATGATGTTCGGCTTCGACGCGCGCCAGGCCGACGAAGGCCGCAGCTTCCTGTCCAAGAAGGGCGGCGGCAACAAGGTCGGCGAGAAGCTGTTCGATGAGCGCGTCACGATCTACGCGGATCCGTGGGACAAGGATGCCGCGGTCGCGCCGTTCGACGCGCAGAACGACGGCCTGCCGCGCGAGCGCATGAACATCATCAACAAGGGCAAGGTCGAGTACCTGCAGTATTCGCGCTACTGGGCCGAGCAGAAGAAGAAGACCGCGCAGGGCCAGCCCGGCAACCTCATCATGGTCGGCGGCGACAAGTCGACGATGGATCTGGTCAAGAGCACCAAGAAGGGCATCCTCGTCACGCGCACCTGGTACATCCGCATGGTCGATCCGCAGACCGTGCTGCTGACCGGCCTCACGCGCGACGGCACGTTCTACATCGAAGACGGCGAGATCAAGCACCCGATCAAGAATTTCCGCTTCAACGAATCGCCCGTGATCATGCTCAACAACATCGAGGAACTCGGCAAGCCGGTACGCGTCGGCGACGACGAATCGCCGTTCGTCATGATGATCCCGCCGATGAAGATCCGCGACTTCACCTTCACGTCGCTGTCGGACGCGGTGTGACGAGCAGAAACTAGGAACTAGACGAGCGAGAAACCAGAGGGCCCACGCGCCCTCTGGTTTCTCAGTGCTCTCCTCTAGTTCCTAACCGCTACCCACTAGTTCCTGCCCCCATGACCCGCTCCGAATTCCTGCGCCTCCTCTGCGCCGCCGGTGCCGGCGCGCTCGTTGCGCCGCGGCTGCGCGCGGAAGCCAAGAGCTATGACTTCCGCTTTACGCGACTGATGTACGAATCCGGCGACTGGGACGTGGACCAGCGCATGCCGTCGAACGTCATCGACGCGCTGATCCAGTACACGACGCTGCGTGTCGATCCGGTCGAGCAGGTCCTGCCGCTCGCCGATCCGCGCATGCTCAACGCGAGCTTCTGCTATCTCGCCGGACACAAGCTCGTCGAGTTCAATCCCGACGAGAAGCGCAATTTCGAACGCTACGTGCGCAACGGCGGCTTCGTCCTCGTCGACGACTGCAACCACGATATCGACGGCCTGTTCGCGAAATCCTTCGAGGCACAGATGGCGCAGATCTTCGGCGCGCAGGCGCTGCAGAAGCTGCCGAAGAAGCATCCGCTGTACAGCAGTTTCTTCCGCTTCGACGATCCGCCCGCGACCGGCTTCGAGCTCAACGGCTGGGGCGACGATCTCGTGCACGACTATCTGCGCGGCATCAGCATCAACGGCCGCCTCGGCGTGCTTTACAGCAACAAGGACTACGGCTGCGAGTGGGACTACGACTGGCGCAACAAGCGCTGGCTCGCCGAGGACAACACGAAGTTCGCGGTCAACATCGTGGTGTATGCGCTGACGGCGTGAAAACCGTGCGGTTTCACGGTGAATTCTGCGCCGCGCATTACGTTAGTCACATTCATTAATTTCGCTGGCGAATCAGAGTTCGTCGCAGCCACACCATCCCCACCCCCACCCTCCCCTTGAAGGGGAGGGAGTAGCACGCCGGCCTCGATGGATACCTCGTCGTCGCGAGCGCATCGAGGCTGACAAAGCGCTCCCCTTCAAGGGGAGAGTGGGGGGTGGGGATGGTGTCAGCACTCCGCACACCGTCCGACGGAACCCGCATGAGCCCGATCACCGAAGACACTCTGCAAGCCCAGCTCGCCCGACTCGCCGCGCTGCGCGAAGCCATCGCGACGGCCATCGTCGGCCAGCACGCGGTCGTGGAGCAGTTGCTCACGGCGCTGCTCGCCGGCGGCCACTGCCTGCTCGAAGGCGTGCCGGGACTGGGCAAGACCCTGCTCGTGCGCAGTCTCGGGCAGGCGCTGCATCTGGATTTCCACCGCATCCAGTTCACGCCGGACCTGATGCCGAGCGACATCCTCGGCACCGAGATCCTTGAGGAAGACCACGGCACCGGCCGGCGTCACTTCAAGTTCCAGCGCGGCCCGGTGTTCACGAACCTGCTGCTCGCCGATGAACTCAACCGCACGCCGCCGAAGACCCAGGCCGCGCTGCTCGAGGCGATGCAGGAACGCACGGTCAGCTACGCCGGCGTGACGCATGAACTGCCGCAGCCGTTCTTCGTGCTCGCGACGCAGAATCCGCTCGAGCAGGCCGGTACGTATCCGCTGCCCGAGGCACAGCTCGACCGCTTCCTGCTGCACGTGCGCGTCGACTATCCCGACGAAGCCGAAGAGCGCGCGATCCTTTTGCAGACCACCGGCCAGGCCTCGGCGGCCGTCAAGGCCGTCATGAGCGGCGAGGAACTCATCGCGCTGCAGCGCCTCGTGCGCGATGTCGCGGTCGGCGACGACGTGCTGACCTGGATCACGCGCCTCGTGCGCGCGACACGCCCGCAAACCTCCACATTGTCGCAAGTGCGCGAATGGGTACGCTGGGGCGCGGGGCCGCGCGCGGGCCAGTCGCTGGTGCTCGCGTGCAAAGCCCGCGCGCTGCTGCACGGCCGACTCGCCGCGACGCGCGATGACGTGCGCGCACTGGCTGCACCCGTGATGCGCCACCGCCTGCTGCTGTCGTTCGTCGCCGAAGCCGAGCGCCGTAGCGCCGACGACGTGGTCGCCGCGGTGCTGGACGGCGTGGAATTTCCGCGGTGAACGAAGCGCCGCAAACCGGCGTGCGGGACGACACTGACGGCCCGGGCACCCCATGTCCGAAGTGCTGATCACGCCCGCGCTGCGCGCACGTCTGCGCGACCTGCGCCTCGTGCCGCGCCGCGCGGCCGGCGCGCATGGGCTGGGCCAGCACAGCAGCCGCAGCCGCGGCGTCGGGCTCGAGTTCGCGCAGTACCGCGCGTATGCGCCCGGCGACGAGCCGCGCCGCGTCGACTGGAAACTCTACGCGCGCTCGGATCGCTACTTCGTGCGCGAATCGGAGCGCGATTCGCCGCTCGACCTCTGGGTGCTCGTGGACACGACCGCATCGATGGCGCAGTCGGACGAAGCGGCGCCGGCTGAGTCTCGATTGCACGCGGCACGAACACTCGCCGCGTGCGCGATCGAACTGGCATTGCGCCAGGGCGACCGCTTCGGTGTCGCCGCGCTGTCGACGCAACCGCTGTCCTTGGTCAGCGCCGACGGCGGGCCGCGCCAGCGCGACCGCTGCGTGCAGGAACTGCTGCGCTGGCAGGCGCAGGGCGGCTGGCCCGATCCGGCGCAACTCCTGCCGCTGTGGGAACGCGTCGCGCCGGCTTCGCTCGTGCTGCTGCTGACCGATGCATTCGACGACGCCGCGGTCGTGCTGGCCGAACGCCTCGCCGCTGCACGGCGCGAAGTCGTCATGATCCAGCTGCTCACGGCGGAGGAACGCGATTTTCCGTTCCGCGACAGCCGCCGCTTCGTCGATGCGGAAAGCGGCGATGAAGTGCTCGCCGATGGTCCGTCCGCGCGCAACGCATATCTGCAGGCGCTCGCGAGCGCGCAGCAGGCGCTGCGTTCGCGCCTGGCCGCGAGCGGCATCCGTCTGGCCTGCCATTATCTCGACGCGCCGCCCGATGTCGCCTTGCGCGAGCTGTTCGGCACGCGGCCCGGTGCCGAGTCCGCATGAGCCTCGGCCTGCTGCTGCCGCTGGGCCTGTCGGCGCTCTTCGCGCTCGTCGTTCCCGTGCTGCTGCATCTGCATCGACGTCAGCAGCAGAAAACCACGCCGTTCGCGGCGCTGCGCTGGATCCGCGGACCGGCGCGGCCGCGCCGCCGGCTACGTCTCGAGCAATGGCCGTTGCTGCTGCTCCGCATGTTGCTGCTCATCGCACTCGCGCTGCTGCTCGCGGAACCGGTCTGGCGCGGCGAGCGCGCGGCATCCGGCGACTGGGTCGTCGTCGTGCCCGGCGTCGATGCGGCGCAGGCGCGTGCGCATCTCGCGCTACCGGCTGCGCAATGGCGCTGGCTGCTGCCCGATTTCCCGCTGATTGCGGCGCGCACGCCCGTGGCTGACGACGCTGTCGCCGTCGCGAGCCTGCTGCGCGAACTCGACAGCGAGCTACCGGCCGGCGTCGCGCTGCACGTCCTCGCACCGCCGTTGCTGCAAGGTCTCGACGGCGGCAGCGTCCGCCTGAGCCGCGCGGTCGACTGGCAGACCGTCAACAGCGCGCCCGCGGCGCCGGTGCTGCCAAAGACTTCAGCGCCGCTGCGCATTTCGCTGCGCCAGCCCACGCCGACGGCTGCGGCCACGTATCTGCAGGCGGCCGTCGCGGCCGGCAATCATGGCGGCACGGAACGCTATCGCCTGAGCGTCGATGCACCCGATGCCGCACTCGATGCGACGACATCGGTGGTGTTCTGGCTAGCCGGCGAGCCCTCGCCCGCACTCCTGCGCTGGGTCGAGGACGGCGGCACCGCGCTGCTCGACGCGGCGTCGGCCGAACAGTCACCGCCGGACTCGGCCGAAGCGCTCGCAGGCGATGCACACAACCAGCCTGTCGCGCTCCCGCGCGACGAACACGATCAGCCTCTCGTGCTCGCGCGCGACGCGCGCAACCAGCCCCTGCTGCGCGCGCAACCCCGCGGCCGCGGCCGGCTGCTGCGCTTCGCCGCGCCGCTGCAGCCGCAGACGCTGCCGCTGCTGCTGGATTCCACGTTTCCAACCGTGCTTTTATCCCATTTGCAGCCTGAGCAGCCTGCGCCCGACCGCGCCGCCGCGGCCGGTGTTGCGCCGCTGACCGGCGCGGTGCGCGCGGACGCTGCGCCGCGGCCGTTCTCGTCGTGGCTGCTGCTCGCCGTCGCGCTGCTCGCGCTGGCCGAGCGCGCGCTGTCGTTCCTCAGCGCAAGGCGCCGCGCATGAGCCGCGCACTGCTGGCCGAACTGCGTCCCGTGCAGCAGCGCCGCCGCGCGATCGGCCTCGCGCTGCTGCTGCCGCCGGCGCTTGCATTGGCGTGGCTGGCGCAGCACCGCATCGGCAACGCGGCAGCACTGATCGTGCTCACCGCCGCCGTGATCGCGTACGGCGCATGGCTGCTGCAGGAGCGCCGCCGCTGCGATCTGCGCTGGTATGCGCGCGCGCTGAATGCCGCCGACCGGCGCTTCGATGACAGCGCCGAACTGCTGCTCGCCGACAGCGCCACGCTGCCCGCGCTCGCGCAACTGCAGCAGCGCCGCCTGCAGACACGCCTGGCGGAACACGTGCCCGACCTGCGTCCGGCCTGGCCGCCGCTCGCGCTGTGCGGAAGCGTCGCGCTGGCGGGCGTGATCCTGCTGCTGAGCCTCTGGGCGCCGCATCCGGCGACTGCACCGGTGCCGACGCCGAGCGAACCCGGGTCCGTTGTGGCGGGGCCGGTGCGCCTCGTCTCAGGCCGCCTCGACATCACGCCGCCGCGCTATACCGGCATCGCGACCAGCCAGGGCGATACGCTCGACGCGCGCGTGCCCGAAGGCACGCAGCTGCGCTGGCAGCTCGACCTGCAGCCGCCGCCGCGCGCCGCGCGGCTGGTGTTCCACGATGGCCGCACACTCGAACTCGCGCGCGACGGCGCGCAGTGGAACGCGAGCAGCACGATCACGGCCGCGGCGCTGTATCGCATCGAGATCGACGCCGACACACCGCTCGCCGATGCGCGCCGCTATCGCCTCGACGTGATTGCCGACACACCGCCGCAGATCCGCGTCGATGCGCCGGACAAGACGCTGAGCCTGCGCGAAAGTACGCAGAACGCCTGGGATTTCGATATCCGCGCGAGCGACGACTACGGCCTCGGCGAAGCGACGCTCGAGATCGTCCGTGCGCAGGGCAGCGGCGAAAACATTGCGGTCAAGCAATCGACGCAGCGCCTGCGCGGCGACGGCAGCACGCGCGAGCGGCGCTACCGCCATCGCATCGATCTCACGGCGCTCGAACTGGCCGCCGGCGACGAAGTCATCGTGCGCTTCGAGGTCGCCGACAATCGCGCGCCCCAGGCGCAGCGCAGCCGCAGTGCGAGCTACATCCTGCGCCTGCCGCCGCCGCTGGCCGACGACAGCGTCGGCATGGACGGGCTCGTGCGCACCACGCTGCCGGCCTATTTCCGCAGCCAGCGCCAGATCATCATCGACACCGAAGCGCTGATCGCGGAACGGCCTAAGCTCAGCGAAGAGCGCTTCGTCGCGAAGTCCGACGCCCTCGGCGTGGAGCAGAAGATCCTGCGCCTGCGCTACGGCCAGTTCCTCGGCGAGGAATTCGAAAGCGGCGGCGCACACGACACGCCGGCGTCGGCAAAAAAAGAGAACAACGATAAAAAGGACGGCGACGGCGATCACGCCGCGGAAGCCGGCGAACACGGCCACGACGAGGCCGCGCCCGCCGCGCCGAAGCGGTTCGGTGACGGCGGCAACGTGCTCGCCGAATACGGCCACACCCACGATCACACCGAGGCGGCGACGCTGCTCGATCCGGATACCAAGCGCATTCTGCGTGTCGCGCTCGAGGCGATGTGGCAGTCCGAGCTCCATCTGCGCAGCGGCCGGCCGCAGCAGGCACTGCCCTACGAGTACACCGCGCTCGAACAGATCAAGCTCGTGCAACAGGCGACGCGCATCTATCTCGCGCGCGTCGGCCTGGAACTGCCGCCCGTGGACGAAGCGCGCCGCCTCAGCGGCGAGCGCGGTGGACTGCGGGACGCCACGAACGCGGCGGTCGCAGCGAGCGCGCCGGATGCGGATCTCCATGCCGTATGGCAGGCGCTGCGTGGCGGATCC
>Ga0207698_10002938_pt1 | contig 10195 bp, 7 predicted proteins | sample KBSCornC22_FD_184298 | JGI IMG/M metagenome (GOLD analysis project Ga0207698, IMG submission 184298) | Corn rhizosphere microbial communities from Kellogg Biological Station, Michigan, USA - KBS Corn C2-2 (SPAdes) (version 2) | ecosystem: Host-associated > Plants > Roots > Rhizosphere > Soil ...
GTCGAGCAATCCGGTGCTCGTCGCGGGCAACAACGCGACGACCGTGACGAACGATGTGCTCGGACCTGCCTCAGCGAGTCTCGTCGTCACCAAGGCGTTCGCAAACAACGCCGGCCAGATCACGACGTTCCCGAGCATCACCGTTCAAGCCGTCTGCACCACGAGCGGCACGCGCACGACGACGTTCACGCCGCCAGCCACGGGCACGATCGCGAGCCTCGTCGCCGGTGAAACCTGCACGCTGACGGAAACGGCGGTCACGGGCGGTAGCTTGTCCGGTGGCTATACGTTCTCGGCTCCCGGCGCGGCAGTCTTCACACCGTCGAGCAACCCCGTGCTCGTCGCGGGCAACAACGCGACGACCGTGACGAACGATGTGCTCGGACCGGCAGCGGCGAGTCTCGTCGTCACGAAAGCATTCGCGAACAACGCCGGACAGATCACGACGTTCCCAAGCATCACGGTACAAGCCGTCTGCACCACGAGCGGCGCGCGCACGACAACGTTCACGCCGCCGGCGACCGGCACGATCGCGAGCCTCGTCGCCGGTGAAACCTGCACGCTGACGGAAACGGCCGTCACGGGTGGCAGTCTGTCCGGCGGCTATACGTTCTCGACACCTGGCGCGGCGGTGTTTGCGCCGTCGAGCAACCCTGTGCTCGTCACCGGCAACAACGCGACGACCGTGACAAACGATGTGCTCGGACCGTCCGCGGCAAGTCTCGTCGTGACGAAAGCATTCGCGAACAACGCCGGCCAGATCACGACGTTCCCGAGCATCACCGTGCAGGCCGTCTGCACCACGAGCGGCACGCGCTCGACGACGTTCACGCCGCCAGCTACCGGCACGATTGCAAGCCTCGTCGCCGGTGAGACCTGCACGCTGACGGAAACGGCGGTCACGGGCGGTAGCTTGTCGGGTGGCTATACGTTCTCGGCACCTGGCGCGGCGGTGTTCGCACCGTCGAGCAATCCCGTCCTCGTCGCGGGCAACAACGCGGCGACCGTGACGAACGATGTGCTGGTCAGTTCGGGCGGATCCGAACTGGGTGTCGCCAAGCTCGGGCAAGTGCTGTCGATCTCCGATGCGGGGGGCTACGGCAACGGCGGTGCACTGGCGTCGGCCCAGCTGGCTTACGTCATCGTCGTGCGCAACTACGGCACATTGCCGATCACCGCACTGCAGATCAACGAGGACCTCGTCGCGGCGTTCGGAGCCGGCAACAACTGGAGCGTCGTCAGCGTGACGTCGCCGACGCTCGGCATCGATCCGGCCTATGACGGGCGCGCCACGACGGGTCTGCTCGTCGGCAGCGACTCGCTCGCCGCCGGTGCGACGGCGACCGTGCGGCTACAGGTCAATGTGCAGTTCGCGCCGGGCCAGGAATTCGTCAACCAGGTGGTCGGGTCCGGGCTGATCAACACGACGCCGGTCAGCGATGCGTCCAACAACGGTACGGATCCCGCACCCGGCGGCAATCCGGCGCTCGCCAATGAGCCGACGCGGTTGCGTCTCGGTGTGCAGGCGGTTCCGGCGCTCGGTGCTGCGGGTCTTCTGCTCGTCGCTATCGGCATGCTGCTGCTGGCGGGCGCTGCGTTACGGCGGCATAGCGCGCGGTACTCGCCCGGCGTCTGAACATTGCAATGGCGTTTGGCCGAGGCGCATTCGACCGCGCCTCGGCCTTGCTGCCGATGCAGCGGCATTGCCGTGTACGGATATTTTCCGGACGCGGTTGCTAACCGGTGGGGCTCGGTTCGCGTCCAAGCGTTTTTACCGCTTCCGGAGCAACCGATGGCTCACCGCATGTTTCAACGGAGTGCGCGTCTGCGTCGCGCGTGCGTCGCTCAGCTGAGCGCGCGCGCAACGACAACGGCCGGCGCATTCGCGTCCACGCTGTTCGCCACGTTGCTCACGGGCTGCACGATCGCTCCACCACCGGCGACGCCTTCGGTATTGATGGCACCGGCAACAGTAGCGATGCCAGTAGCGGCGATCTCCGGCGATCCGCTCGCGCCGTTGCTGCAGGGCTTGCGTCCCAACCGGCTCAAGTCCGGCGAAGCCTTGCCGGGCTGGTCGCTGCAGGAGCGCATGGCGCATTACAAGGTGCCCGGTGTTGCCATCGCGGTGCTGCGTAACGGCGAGGTCGTCGCTGCGCGCGGCTACGGCCTCCGCGAAGCCGGCACGGCCGATGCGGTCGACGCGGTCGACGCGGACACGCTGTTCTCGGTCGGCTCGGTCAGCAAGATCGTGACTGCGGCGACGACACTGCGCTTCGTTGCCGACGGACGCCTCGATCTCGATCGCGACATCAACACCTACCTCACGTCCTGGCAGCTCACACGGCAGCCCGGCATCACCGATGCGCGGGTGAGCCTGCGCATGCTGCTGTCGCATACCGCCGGGCTCGATGTGCACGGTTTTCCAGATTTTCAGCCCGGCGAGGCGATGCCGAACTTGCTGCAGACGCTGGCCGGCACGCCGCCGGCCAAGGTCGGCCCCGTGCGGCTGATCCACGAACCCGGCGCGCGCTACGACTATTCCGGCGGCGGCACGATGATCGAACAGCTGGTGCTGCAGGAGCAGGGCGGCACGGACTTCGAGACCGTCGCGCGGCGCGAGGTCCTCGACCCGCTGCAGATGGCGCGCAGCACCTTCGCCAATCCGCTGCCGGCCGAACGCGGCAACATCGCGAAGGCGCATAACGGCGAAGGCGTGCGCGTTGCCCTGCCGCGCGGCTGGGAGAGCTTCCCCGAGCAGGCTGCGTCGGGCCTGTGGACCAGCGCAAACGAACTTGGCCGCTTCGTCGGCGTGCTGCTCAAGAGCTACAAGGGCCGCAGCGATTTCCTGCCGCGGGCGCTCGCGCAACAGATGATGACCGAGGTGTCGCCGAGCATGCACGGCCTCGGTCCGCGGCTGGAAGGCAAGGGCATCGCGCGGATCTTTCACCACGGCGGCGACAACGACAGTTACCACGCCTGGATCGAAGGCTATCTCGAAACCGGCGATGGCCTCGTCATCCTGACCAATGGCGACGGCGGTGTCGCGCTGCGCAGCGAAATCCGCGCGGCGTTTTCCGATGCCATAGGGCTCGGCGTCAACGCGCCGCTGCGTCTCGTTGATGTCGACCTCGGTGCACCGGCCTACGCCGACGTGGCGGGTCGCTATGAAGTCGATGCGACGATTCCGGCCGACCTCCGCCGCGGCCTCATCGACTCGTTCGAGTACGCCAGCTTCGAGCTCGTGCACGGCGACGGCAAGCTCACACTGGTCCTGCCCGGCGACGAAGGACCTAAAGAGCCCAAGCGCTACACCGCGCAGGCACTCGCGACGGATCGCTTCGTCGGCGAAGGCCTCGCGGCGTTCGAATTCCGGCTGCACCGCGACGCACGCGGACAAATCCGCGGCGTCTCGGTGGAGCGCAACGGCGATGTGGCGTACTTCCGCCGTAACGTCCGATAGCGCGCGAAGTGTGGTGCCTCGTCACAGAGGCGCCGCACATCGCGCATCGCCACGCCGGACGACCCGCCGGGCAAACCGCAGCCTGCGGCGCTCGCTATCCACTACCCACTACCGGCTACCCACTACCCACTACCCACTACCCGCTACCCACTACCAACTCCTTCCGCCGGCCACCGTCCGTCGGCAACGAGTGCGCCGTCCATTGACGCCACATTGACGCGCGCGCCGTCAACGTCGAACTCATGGATATCATGAATCAGTGGTGGGTCATCGCGGGCACGGCCTATGCGATGGTGCTCGGCGGCGTGATCGGCTACGAGCGCGAAATGAAGGATCGTCCTGCGGGTTTCCGCACGCATATGCTCGTCGCAGGCGCAGCCACGCTGCTGATCGAGATCGGCGAACTGCTGATGTTCGATTCGCGCTACCGCGGCAGCTCGTTCATCACGATCGACCCGCTGCGCCTCGTCGAGTCCGTCGTATCCGGCGTGGCCTTCATCGGCGCCGGTACGATATTCGCGGCGCGCTCGGGCGCAACCGTCGCCGGCATCACCACCGCGGCTTCGCTGCTCATGGTCGCGATCGTCGGCGTCGCGGTCGGCTTCGGCTATTACGTGCTGTCGCTTGCGGTGACCTTGCTGACGCTGCTCGTGCTGACGGTGCTGAACCTGACCGAGCACCGCAAGCGCAAGAAGGCGGAAGACGACAAACCGGCCGCGGAGCCGGGCGCCAGACCCTGATCCAATCGAACCGATCGCGTTCTCGGGCCGCTACGTCGGCGCAAAGCGGGCTAGTCGTCTTCGGCAATCTGTAACAGCGTAGCGGCGTATTCCGGCGCAGTCGGTTCGTGCATGAAATACACGTAGGCCGTCTTCCACGCGGTCGCGCGCAGACGTTTCCACCAGGCTTTCAATTGCGGCTTCGTATACGTTTCCAGACGTAGACGCACATAGCCCCAGCGTGCAGTGTCGAGTAGCGGCGGATCGCTCGCATCCTCGCGCTCGGACACGCACAGCGTCGCATCTGCGTCGGCGAGCGCCGCGTAAACCTCATCGTCGAACCAGCTGTCATGGCGGAATTCGAACGCGGCGCGATGATCGTCCGGCAACTGCTGCAGGAAATCGCGCAGGCGCGGCAGATCCTTCTTCATCGCCGGCGGCAGCTGAAAAAGCGCGGGTCCGCGTTTGCTGCCGAGCGCATCGATCGCCGTGTAGAACGCTGCGAGCGCCTCGTACGATTCGGGCTTCAGCCGCGCCTTGTGCGTGATGACGCCGGTCGCCTTGATCGAGAAGCGGAAGCGTGCGGGCACGGTCGCCGCCCAGCGTTCGACATTGGCCTCGCGCGGCATCGCATAGAAGGTGTTGTTGAGCTCGACCGTCGGCAGGCGCTCGGCGTAGTAGCCCAGCATCGCGTCGGACTTCAGCGTGTCGGGGTAGAACACGCCCTTCCATTCCTTGAACGAGTAGCCGCTGGCTCCGGCGTAGAGGCGTAGCGACATCGGCAGGCTCCGCGGGCGAGCCTCATGGCCCGCGGCGATGGTCGCTCAATGCAGCAGTGCGGGCCAGTGCTGCGCGTCCGATGTCATCGAAATCGCCGGCGAAAATCGGATCCGCGAATTCGAATGCGCCGATGTCGCAGACGGCCTGGCCATCGTCGTTGCCATCGAGTGGCCGCGTGCGTCCGCGCTGATCGACGGATGCGCACGCAGCCGGCAGTGCCGCGTCGATCGCGATGCTGTCGGGCAGCAGCGCATGGGTGCGCGTGTAGCCGCCGTTGTCGGCGAGCGGGGCGATGCCTGCCGTGAGGGTTGCGATATCGCCAATGCCGGCGCGCATGCGGCAGGCATCGCCCGGTGCGTGCAGCGTGCCGCCGCTGGAGACGATGACGTCGGGAAACACCGTGTTGCATTCACGCCCGAACAGCTGGGTGTTGCCGGACACGATCGTGTTGACGAGTTCGATCGGGATGAAATTCGGATTCGCGCTGCCGCGCACGTCGAAGATGGCGCCGCCGCCGTTGGGACCCGTCGCATGGTTGCGCGTGATCGTGCAGTGTTCGAAGCGCAGCTCGTTCGCGCCGTCGCCGAACAGCGCGCCGCCGGCGTTGGCGTGGTTGTCACTGATCGTCACGTTGCGCAGCAGCCACTGGCTGTCGCCGAAGTTGGCATACAGCGCGCCGCCGTCCCCCGCGGCATTGCCGGTCAGCAGCGATCGCTCGATGCGTATCGTCGCCGCGGCGGCATTGGAATGGATCGCGCCGCCGAGGTGCGCGAGATTGTCGCGCATCTCGCTGTCCTCGATCACGAGCGAGGCGGCCGTGGTGCCGATGTAGACCGCGCCGCCGATGCCGAACGATTCCTCGGCCTCGTTGTTGAGCAGCAACACGCGGCTCGCGCTCACGCTGCCGAATACCGCAATCGCCGCGCCGTTGCGGCGCGCGCGGTTGCCCTGCGCCGTGACTTCGATGAGCTGCGCGTTGGCGCCCTCGCGTACGAGCAGGCCGCCGCCGCTCATCGCGGTCTCGGTGCCGTTCAACGCGGTCTGCACGCCGCCGCCGAATTGCAACGCTTCCAGCGTCAGGTTTCCGCCGGCGGGTACATCGAAGACGCGATCGAGGCCTGCGGCATCGATGCGCGTCACATCGCGGCCTGCGCCGCGAATTGCGATGGCCGAAGTTACGTCGAGATCACCGCTGGCCGCGGCATCTTCCGAGACACCCGCCAGCGACAGGACGATATCGCCGGCGCTCAGCACGATGGTGTCGGCGCCGGCCGACGCGTTGCTTTCCTGCACGGCGGCGCGCAGTGAACAGTGCAGCGCGGCATCGGCGCAGATGTCGTCGCCGGGGAGGGCGTCGGTGCTGTCGGTGGATACGTCGACGGTGAATTCTGCTGCGAGGGATGGCAGGGCGCAGCACAGCAATCCTGCGAGCAACGTCGTGCGCACCGGTGTGCGAGCCCGTTGCGGCGGAGCACTCCAAATGCGTTGCGGCTTGGCATTCGCAGACATAACGGTCGTCGTCATTGAGGCCATCGCGCGTGCACCTTTCAGGATTGTGGCGACGTTACGGAGCGCTGCATTCGCGTAGCCAGCTCTGGCATGAGTGCCGCGCAGGGCCTCGACGGTTGCCACGGTTGCACGAGCACGTCGCGTGGCCTGATCAGGTCGCGTCGTGGAAGATGACTCCGAGTGTAAAGCGCCGCCCCGCACGCACGCGGCTGACGCCGTGGCGCAGATTCACGCGATAGCTGCCGCGCGTCCCCTGCGCCGGCCGATGGCTGACGGCGAAGATCACCGCGTCGCCCTGCTGCAGCGGCACCACTTCGGCGCGTGACTGCTGGCGCGGCCGCTGTTCGGTCAGCACGAACTCGCCGCCGCTGAAATCGCGTCCGGGCTGCGACAGCAACACGGCCACCTGAAGCGGAAACACCTGTTCGCCGTAGAGATCCTGATGCAGGCAGTTGTAGTCGCCGCTGCCGTACTTGAGCATCAGTGGCGTCGGTCGTTGCTGGCCAGCGTCGTGGCAGCGTGCGAGAAAATCCGCATGCGATGCGGGATAGCGCACGGGGTTGTCGAGTGTTTCGTTCCAGCGATTCGCGAGTTCGACGAGGCGCGGATAGAACGCCGCGCGCAGGTCCTGCACGATCGCAGGCAGCGGATAGGCGAAGTACTTGTATTCGCCGCTGCCGAATCCGTAGCGCGACATGACGACGCGGCTGCGAAACGCGTCGTGGTCGTCGTAGCGAGCGGTCAGCGCGGCGCAGTCCTCGCCCGACAGCAGGCCTGGAATCAGCGCGTTGCCGTGCGCGTCGAGCGAATCGGACAGCGCCGGCCAGGGCAGGGCGGCGATGCGTTGGGCCAGCGGTACCACTGCTGCGTCGGCACGCGGTGCGGATGATTCATTCGGAAGAGTGATGTCCACGGTTTCCAAGATCATGATGGCGAACGTCCAGCGTAGGCTTCGGCGCGGAACATGGCCATCCGTTTCTTGCGTGCGAAGGGTTCGGCGTCGCGGACGAGGTGCGCTTGCCGTCGCTTGCGCCCGCTTCGCGTGCCATGACTGCAACGCGGTGCTCGCGACCTCGACGCGACGTCGACAACGGTGAAAAACCAATTCTGCGCAACGAATTTACGCTCCCGTTACGCCGCCGGCCCGGTTTGCATCTAGTTTGTTTACGCGCTGGAGGAAGACACTTTCCGTGCTCCATTCGGGAGTGGAAATCGAGTCTCCGCGGCAATGAAGGCTTCTGCAAAAAATTATCTGCGTACCGCGATCGTCGTTGTCGCGGGCTGTGCGGCTCCGCTTGCCGGCGCCGTCGACTTCAGCGGCACTGCCACGCTGACGAGTGACTATGTGTTCCGCGGCATTTCCCAGACCCAGGGTGACGCCGCGCCGCAGCTCGGTGGAAAAGTCGCGTTCGATTCCGGCTTCTACGGTGCGGCCTGGGCCTCGACCGTCGACTACGGCGACGCCGTCGGCAGCGATGCCGAAGTCGATCTCGTTGCCGGCTGGAACCGCACGTTCGCGGAACGCTGGAACCTCGACGTGAACCTCACGCGCTTCACCTATCCGGGTACGCGCGAGCCGCTGAACCTCAACTACAACGAGGTCATCACCACCCTGACGCTGGACCAGCGCTGGTGGCTGATGCTCGGCTGGTCGGAGAACGCGCTGGCCAGCGGCGAGCGCGGCATCTACGTCGAAGCCGGCGCGAAGTTCCCGATCACTGAAGCGCTGCGGCTCGAAACGGTCGCCGCGCACTACGACCTCGATGCCTACGGCGACAGCTACAGCCGCGCCCAGCTCTCGGCCATCTACACGATCGGCAGCGTCGATCTCCGCGCGTCGGGCCACTGGACCACCGACAGCGCGAAGCGGATTTTTCCGGGCGTCGCCGGCAGCCATTTCGAAGCGGCGGTCGCCTGGAACTTCTGACCACGGTCCGCCCGCGCAAGTGCGGCCTAGTCCACTAAGATAAAGTGCAGCAACAAGGGGGCGCCATGAGCGCATTGACCGTTTTCCTGCTGCTCCTGAGCCTTGCGCTCGGGGGCTATCTTCTGGTCGCGCTTCTGCGGCCTGACAAGTTCTGATCCGGAGCGTGCCGTGGCTGAAGTGATCCTGATCCTTGCCCTGTCGGTGGCGCTGGCCTGGCCGCTGGGGCACTACCTCGCGCGCGTGCTCAAGGGCGACGCGAGCCGCACCGACGTCGTGTTCGCGCCGGTCGAGAGCATGATCTATGGCGTTCTGCGCGTGGATCCGCAGCAAGGCATGACCTGGCGCGGCTACGCGCTGGCGTTCCTGCTGAGCAATGCGATGCTCGGCGTGTTCGCGTGGCTGGTCTTCATGTTCCAGCACCTGCTGCCGCTGAATCCGGACAACGTGCCGGGCATGCGCTGGGATCTCGCGCTGCATACGGCGATCTCGTTCCTGACCAATACCAACCAGCAGCACTATTCCGGCCAGTCGCAGCTGTCGTACCTGTCGCAGATGATCGGCATCGTGAGCCTGCAGGTGCTTACGCCGATGATGGGCCTCGGTATCGCCGCGGCGATGCTGCGCGGCCTGTTCGGCGGACGCAACGCGGCCACCGCGCAGGAAGGTGAGGCGCGCGACCTCGGCAACTACTGGGTCGACGTGACGCGGCTGACGCTGCGCGTGTTCCTGCCGCTGTCGCTGCTGCTCGCGCTCGCGCTGACGATGCAAGGCGTGCCGAGCACCTTCGCCGGTGCGAAGACCGCACAGCCGATCGACGCGAGTGCGGGCATGGCGGAGCAGACCATTCCGGTTGGCCCGGTCGCGGCGATGGTCGCGACCAAGCAGCTCGGTACCAACGGCGGCGGCTGGTACGGCCCCAACAGCGCCGTGCCGCTCGAGAATCCGACGCCGCTGGCCAACGCGCTGGAGATCATCAGCATCGTGATCATTCCGCTCGCCGTGGTGTTCATGCTCGGGCCGTTCACGGGAAGGCGCCGCCTCACGGCGCTGGTGTTCGGCGTGATGGCGACGCTGTCGATCGCATCGCTGAGCATCGCGTTGTATTCGGAGCAGCAGCCGAACGTCGCAACGACCGCGCTGGCCGCAACCGGCCCGAACCTCGAAGGCAAGGAAGTGCGTTTCGGCGCGTCCGCGTCGGCGCTGTGGGCGGCCGTCACGACGCAGACCTCGAACGGTTCGGTCAACGCGATGCATGACTCGCTGAATCCGCTCGCGGGTACCGTGGCGCTGGTCAACATGCTGATCAATTCGATCTGGGGCGGCATCGGCTGCGGCCTCGTCGGGCACCTGGTGTTCCTGCTGCTGAGCATCTTCATCGCGGGCCTGATGATCGGGCGAACACCGGAAGTGTTCGGGCGCAAGCTCGAGACCGCCGAGGTGCGCCTGCTGTCGTTCCTCGTCGTGCTGCAGAGCCTGACGATTCTCGGCTTCACGGCGCTGGCACTCGTGATTCCTGGCGTCGCGGGCAACTCCAATCCGGGTCTGCACGGCATTGCGCAGGTGTTCTACGAGTACACCTCGGCCTATGCCAACAACGGTTCGGGTTTCGAAGGGCTCGGCGATGCGACGTACTGGTGGAACCTCACCGCGTCGGTGACGCTGCTGCTCGGCCGCTATCCGTGCCTGATCATTCCGCTCATGGTCGCTGGCAGCCTCGCGCGCAAGCGGCAGGCGCCGCAGACCTCGGGCAGCCTGAATATCGAGAGCGCCACGTTCGGCGCCACGATGATCGCCGTCATC
>Ga0207698_10002939_pt1 | contig 10195 bp, 5 predicted proteins | sample KBSCornC22_FD_184298 | JGI IMG/M metagenome (GOLD analysis project Ga0207698, IMG submission 184298) | Corn rhizosphere microbial communities from Kellogg Biological Station, Michigan, USA - KBS Corn C2-2 (SPAdes) (version 2) | ecosystem: Host-associated > Plants > Roots > Rhizosphere > Soil ...
ATTCTTAATACGGTATCCAGAACCCTTCAGGAACCGTTGCCTGGAGTGTTCAAGCCTTACGACGCCAATGTCAGCGATGTTCGGTATGACGTTTCGTTGAGGTTGCATTTCTAAATCTTCCAGTCCCCAAAAAGGCGTTTCACATGGAAACGCCTTTTTGTATCACTGTGAACAACGTGTTTTGATCGGGCATTGATTATGACCGAAGATTACCTCCGCGATATTGTCATCCTGGGTGGGGGGGCGGCTGGATGGATGGCCGCGGCCCTGCTCGCCAGAAAACTCGCTTCACGCAGCGCGCGCATCAGGCTGGTAGAATCGGAAGACATAGGCATCATCGGAGTCGGTGAAGCTGCGACGCCTGCGCTTTTCAAATATAATCTCTTGACCGGAATCGACGAAGCGGATTTTCTTCGTAAGACGCAAGGCACCTTCAAGCTCGGGATCGAATTTTGCGACTGGGGTCTCGTCGGAAATCGGCATTTCCATGCGTTCAGCGATTTTGGGCATGTTGTTGAAGGGGTTTCGGCACATCATTATTGGCTGCGCTTGCGTCAGGCGGGGGAGAAGCACCCTATTGATGATTACTCTTTCCCTTACTGGATAGCGAAATCGGGGCGGTTTGCGCCGACAGACCCTGCGAGTCCCAAATATCTTCACTCATACCATTTCGATGCCGGGCTTTATGCCCGATACCTGCGTGATATCGCAGAATCTCTTGGAGTGGAACGCATCGAAGGAAAGATGACTTCGATCCATCGCGATGGAGAAAGCGGTAATATCGCTGCCCTGTGCCTGGAGAGCGGTGTAGAAGTGTCGGGTGATTTTTTCATAGATTGCACGGGTTTCGCTTCGGAACTGCTGGGCAAGGCGCTGCAAATCCCATTTGTTGATTGGTCGCACTGGCTGTTGTGTAACCGCGCCATTGCCATGCCTTCGACTGGTCAATCGCCGCCGCACCCTTTTACACGTTCGACCGCGCATGAAGGGGGGTGGCGTTGGACCATTCCGCTTCAGCACCGGACTGGCAATGGCATGGTTTATAGTTCCCAGCATTGGAACGATGAGGCGGCGCTTGAGGCGCTCAAGGCCAGCGTGGGGGGCGAACCGCTTGCCGAACCGAGGTTGTTCAGCTTCACCTCTGGCCGTCGCGAAGTGTTCTGGAACCACAATTGCTTGGCGTTGGGGTTTGCTGGTGGATTTCTGGAACCTCTCGAGTCGACCGGTATTCAGTTTATCGTGACGGGTCTTGCTCGCCTCCTTCAGTATTTCCCGGGCAAAAGTTGTGATCCCGTCCTTCGCAACGAATATAATCGCGATGCTGTGCTTGAGATGGAGAGGGCGCGAGATTTTATCATTGCCCACTATTGTTTGTCGCAGCGCCCCGAGTCTTTATGGCAAGCATGCCGAGAGATGCCGCTCCCGGATTTTTTGCGGCACAAGCTGGAAGTCTGGCGGGCCTGTGGTCAGGTGGTGTTGGGAGAATTCGAGTCATATGCCGAACCAAGTTGGGTCGCGATCTTGCTAGGAAATGGCGCTGTTCCTGCACATTATAGCATGCTCGCCGATCTTTATCCGCTTGATGAAATACGCAAGGGTATGATCGGGCGCAGGGAAGAAATGATCCGCGCGGCGAATTCAGTGCCCCCACATCAGGCTTATATCGATCGTTACTGCAAGGCATCGGGCGCGGTGTTCTCTCACCGAGTTCCCCAATCCGTATAAGATGCGCGTCCTTGGTTCTTTGGTAGTCACGTGAAGGGGCATGGGACAAGAGATGTTACGGTGCTCTCCGGCTATTGCAAAAGCCGTATAAAATCATACAAATCGTAATGCACGGCGTGGAGTTGCGGGAGCTACCGATGTTTTATCAACGAACGGCATCACATTTGACCCGGCTAGCTGCTATCGTGGTAGTTTTTGCCACTACAGTGGGCAGCGCATCCGCAAACGGAGGTGCTCCCCAGCGTGCCTGGGGCAAGGCTGGTGTAACCTACGAGCAATACCGCGACGATGCTCTTGAATGCGGTAAGGAGGCCCTGGCGGCTGACATTGACCAAAGTGCTCCTGTCGAGACGCTGCGACGGGCGTCGGGAGAACTTGCGACGCTCGATAACCAGATGGGTGCTACGTCCTATTCGAACGATGGCATGAGCGACGGGTTGAAGGCCGTCGTTCAACAGCGGCAGATGGTAGTACAGACGGCGCGACCCGATCAGCAATATGTGCGCATAAAGCAGTTGATGTTTGAAACAGCGCGTTCTTGTATGACAAAGAACGGATATTCACGCTTTAATCTGACATCCGATCAGCGCAAAGCATTCAGCAAGTTGGATGGTGTCGAAGCACGACGTCATTATCTTTATGACCTTGCTAGCGATGAGAATGTGCTGAGCGCTCAGAAATACACTAATGACGTGTCACGTTAGGACAAAGGGCAATGCTCGGCTTCAAGGGCGATCTTTACCGAACTCACGACATCCGGACAGCTGAAATGTCAGTATTTCGAATGGCGCCGCCTGCGAGGCGACGGGCTGCAAGAGAACTTGTCAGAAGGCTGCATTTCCTTTTGCCGGATCGTTTGATTTATCGTGAAAGCTGAACTTGGGCCAATGCACTGAAGAGCGACCGGTCGGAGTGCAATTCCAAATGGACATGAGAGCCGTATAACTCATACAAATGTGGAATATTTGGAATGAACGGCTTAGTAGCCTCGACAAAGCTTAGGCTTGCTGAACGAAACAATCGGGCGACATAGGATGAGGCAACATTTCGAGTGGCCAGTTGCCGCCGCATCGTGGTGCGCGATCATATTCCTGCCGAACCAAGTGACGGCTGAGTCTGCCAATGCAGGGCAGCCGTCGTGGTAACGGGCAGAATTTGCTACTTTCGGATGTTCGTGCTGGCCTGGTTGGCCGTTATCGGTGCAGCTTTCACTGCATCTGCGACTTCCGTCCGGGAGCCCGTTACCGAAGTGACGATCCCGGCCGGCCGAACCCGGGTGAACTTCAACGCTGACTGGCGTTTCGCCTTGGGTTCTCATCCGGGTGCGCAGGCCGTGGCGTTTGACGACAGCGGGTGGGAACGGATTGGCCTTCCGCACAGCTTCAGCATGCCCTACTTTCGGGCGCCTGACTTCTACACCGGCGACGGCTGGTATCGCAAGGCGTTTGCGCTTCCTTCGCTGCCGCAAGGGCACCGTCTCGGACTCGAATTTGAAGGCGCGTTTCAGGACGCGAGAATCTTCGTTAACGGGCGCGAAATCGCGCGGCACAAGGGCGGCTATACCGGTTTTCCGGTAGACATCACCAAGGCGGTGCGCCCAGGACGCAATGTAATCGCCGTATTGGTCAACAACGAATGGCAGCCAACATTACCGCCCAGGGCGGGCGAGCATGTGTTCAGCGGTGGCCTCTATCGCGATGTCTGGCTGGTCACGACCGACGAAGTGCATGTACCCTGGACCGGAACGAGGATCACTACACCGGAACTGTCGGAGTCGTCCAGCCGGGTCGCAGCGGAGACCGAGGTTCGCAATGCTGGATCGACGTCTGCCGACGTCACGGTGCGGACGAGCGTGGTCGATGGCCATGGTCGAACCATATCGACATTGCCCGACCAGCGATTGACGGTAGCCCCGGGCGGCACGGCGATCGCTCGGCAATTGTCTGCACCCATAGCACGGCCTGACTTGTGGAGCCCGGAAAGTCCCGCGCTGTACCGGGCGATTACCAGCCTGATCGTGAATGGTGGCGAACGGGATCGGTTCGACACCGAATTCGGTTTCCGCTGGTTCGAGTGGACGGCCGATCGTGGCTTCTTTCTCAATGGCAGGCATCGCTATTTCCGAGGCGCCAATGTTCATCAGGATCAGGCGGGTTGGGGAGACGCCGTCACCAACGGTGCGATCGAACGCGATGTCAAAATGATCAAGGATGCGGGGTTCGATTTCATCCGCGGCTCACATTATCCGCACGATCCCCATTTTGCGGAGGCCACCGATCGCCTTGGCGTGATGTTCCTGTCGGAAATGAATTTCTGGGGAACGGCGGGGTTCCGCAATCCGTGGGGTGCTTCCGCCTATCCGACCGATCCCGCTCATCGCGCAGAGTTCGACGCGAACGCCAAGCAGCAATTGACCGAGATGATCCGCATCAACCGCAATCGGCCTTCGATCGTGGTTTGGGGGATGGACAATGAAGCGTTCTTCACTGCGTCCGAAACCATGCCGGACGTGCGGCGGTTGCTTTCGGAAATGGTCGCGCTGACGCATCAGCTTGATCCGACCCGCCCTGCCGCGATCGATGGCGCGCAGCGCGGCGACATCGACAAGCTGGGCGACATTGCCGGCTATAATGGCGACGGCGCCAGCCTGTTCGCCGATCCCGGCATTCCCAATTTCGTCGCCGAATATGGCACCACCATGACCAATCGGCCGGGCAAATATGAACCGGGCTGGGACGATCTGGTCAATACCCGCGGCGCGGACAAGACCAAGGAAGGTTCGTGGCGGCTGCCCTGGCGGTCGGGCGAGGTGATTTGGGCGGGTTTCGATCATGGCTCGATCGCGGGCAAACGGTTCGGCGGCATGGGGATGATCGATTATTTCCGCCTGCCCAAGCGGCAATATTACTGGTATCGCAACGCCTATGCCGGAGTGCCGCCGCCGGTCTGGCCCGTTGCCGGGGAACCGGCGGCCTTGCGGATCACGACCAGCGCCCCAACCATCACGCGCGGCGACGGCACCGACGACGTGCAGGTGATCGTCAGCGTGGTCGACAGCCAGGGACGCCGGCTGAGCAACAGCCCGCCGGTCCGGCTGAGCATAGAGGCCGGGCCGGGCGAGTTGCCCACCGGGCGCAGCATCGACTTTGCTCCCGATAGCGACATCGAGATCCGCGATGGCGAGGCGGCGATCGCCTTGCGCAGCTGGCAGGCCGGGATTACCCGGCTGCGCGCAACTTCGCCGGGGCTCAAGGACGGGCTGGCGACAGTGCGAACGCTGAAGGGCCCGCCATTCGTGCCCGGAAAGACCGTGCTTGCCGCGCCGCGCCCCTACACGGCCTTTGTCAGGCAGCAGAGCGAACGCCCAGGAGATGGCGAATTCGGGCTCAACAACCCGACCTTCGCCAGCAGCAGTGCGCCGGCCCACAGCTCGCGCCTGGCAAATGACGGCGATCCGTCAACCTATTGGAGCCCGGCACCGGGCGATGGCGAAATGACCCTCGCTATCGACCTGGAACGGGTGGTTGAGGTGCATTCCCTGACCATCACCTTCCCGCAATCGGCGCCCTATGGCTTCATGGCTGAAATTCTCGATGAGCAGGGGCAGTGGCGCAAGCTTGCCGAGAATTTCCCGGGCATGGAAGACGCGATCACGCGGAAGCTCGAAACCGAGCCCGTCATTGGACGACGCGTGCGCATCCGTTTCTGGCCGCCCAAGGATGCGATAGTCGGGATTTCCGAATTACGGGTCACTGGCGCCTTGCAGAACTGACACGAACAAAAGGGGTGGAATGTCCATGACGAGAATGACCAACGGGCGATGGTTGCGCCCGTCGCTGGCCCTGGCGATGACCGCCGCGCTGCTTGCCGGCACTCCGGCGCAGGCGGACCGGCGTGTCGCGGCCGACATGAGCAAGGTCGTCGGAGAGACCAGCCAGATGTGGCGCGACAGTGTGGGCGCGGACCATGGCGGAATGCTGTTGCGGCGTGAAAATGTCGATCAGTTGGAACTGACTCAGCGCGAGATCGGATTCCGCTATATCCGCTTCCACGCGATCTTCCTGCATGACACCGATCCCTATCGCGAGATCGATGGACGACCCTATTATAATTTCGACCGGGTGGCACAGATCTATGCCAACGCGCTCAAAGCGGGGATCAAGCCGTTCGTCGAGGTCGGCTTCATGCCGACCGACCTCGCCAGCGACAGCCGCACGATCTTTCACTGGAAGGGCAACGGTTCGCCGCCCAAGGACTGGCAGAAGTGGTCGGATTTCATCACCGCATTCACCAGGGACATGGAAGCACGGTTCGGCCGCGAGGAAGTGCGAAGCTGGCGCTTCGAGGTGTGGAACGAGCCGAACCTGGACGGCTTCTGGACGAAGGGCGACCAGGCCAGCTATTTCAAGCTTTATGACACGACCGTCCGGGCGATCAAGGATGTCGATCCGGAACTGAAGGTGGGCGGACCGGCGACCGCCGGGGCGGCCTGGGCTCCGGAGTTCCTCGCGCACGCCAGGCAAGTCGGCTCGCCAGTCGATTTCGTCACCACTCACACCTACGGCGTTGCAGGCGGCTTCTTCGACGAGAAGGGAGAGGGCGACAATCGGCTTGTGCTCGATCGCCGAGCAGTCATCGACGATGTGGAAAAGGTGCGCGGCGAGATCGATCGTTCGCCATTTCCCGGCTTGCCGCTCTACATCACGGAATGGAGCACCAGCTATAATCCGCGCGATCCGATCCACGATACCTATCTCAACGCCGCGTTCATCCTCAACAAACTGAAAGGGACCGAGAAGACGGCCCAGTCGATGAGTTACTGGGTCTACAGCGACCTCTTCGAGGAAGCGGGGCCGCCGCCGACGCCGTTCCATGGCGGCTTCGGATTGCTGACCCGCGAAGGCGTGCGCAAGCCGTCCTATTTTGCCTATCGCTACCTGTCGCAACTGGGCAAGGCCGAGTTGGGCAATGCCGACGCGGAAAGCTGGCTGACCCGGGACGGTGATAATTTTGCCGGACTGATCTGGAATTACACGATCCCCGATCAGAAGCTGTCCAACCGGCCCTATTACACCAGGATCCATCGGGCGCAGACGCTGGAACCGGTGCGGGTGTCACTGACGGCGGTCAAGCCCGGAAGCTATCGCCTGCGTGTCTATCGGACCGGCTACAGGGCGAACGACGCCTACACGACCTATATGGAATGGGGTCGGCCGGACAGACTGACCGATCAGCAATTGGCCCGCCTGCAGGCCCAGACACGGGACACGCCGGAAGTGGATCGGACCGTCAAGGTAGGTGCCGACGGCCGGTTCGAGCAAAAGATCGATATTCGGACGAACGATATCCTGCTCGTTCGGCTCGACCGGATGTGACAGGCACCGGGCGGCGTCCCGATGCCTGTCACGGGCTTCGGGACGCGGTCTGCCGTCGCCCGTCAGTGTATCTTCAGAGAGAATCCGGAGGCGGGAAGCCCGGCAGGATTGTACAGATTGACGATCGGGCTCGCCTGCCAAAGATAGCGCACTTCGACAGCCTGCGCATCGGCAGGAAGCATTACCGTGTCCCCTGAAACCTCACCCGGCACGAAGCGGCACTGCGCCGAAGCATCGCACAGTTCAAAGCCGATCGCCGGTGACCCACCCATGGCCCGCAGCGGCCCATGTGCGAAGCGGACTTCGATGCCCCTAGTGGTCCGTGCGACGGCTGCCGGCGACGGTCCCCGATCCTCGATCGCTTCCCCCAGCGCCAGGTGGCGAGCAGCCAGGGCAAGCCTGCGTCCCACATCCTGTTTATTGGTCGGATGGATATCCGCGACCTGTCCGATATCGACTGCGCTGGCCATGCCGACCTGCGGATCGGCGTCGGCGACCTGACGCTGCACATTGCGCAACTGAGCCCATGGGTCGTCCGATGGAGATGAAGCCAGCGCCCCCCAATTGGCAAGTTGGACCATGACGAAGGGCGCCGCGCCAAATCGCTTGCGCCAGTCTGCGATCATCAGTGGCATGAGCTTGGCATAGCCGTTGGCGTCGCCGGCATTGGCTTCGCCCTGATACCAGGCGAAGCCCTTGACCGGATAATGGTGGAGGGGGGCGATCATGCCGTTGAACAATGTGGTCCGTCCGCTGCCGCCCGTCCACGGCGCAGAGGGAAGGGGGGCAATCTGGCCGATCGGTGCGCCGGCGGTAAAGCTCCACTTCGCCAGCGGGATGCTGGTTCCATCCGCCAGGGTCAGGTTGCGCGGGCCATCGCCCCACAGGCCGCCGCCGCCGCCGGTATCGACCACCGTGACGTCGATCAGGTTTTCGCCTGGTTTCAGCGTGCCGGGCGGAACGGGGTAGTTGCGCAGGGTTGTCCAACCGCGCTCGATCCCCACGCTTTTCCCGTTGACCCTGGTGAAATCGGCATCGTCGATCGCGCCGAGCGAAAGCCGCGAGCCCTGCCTCGCCTGCGCGGCGGTAAGGGTGATCCGGGCCCGATAATAGCCAATTCCATCGAAGTTCGCGAGCGCCGGATTTCCCCAGCTTTCCCATACGCCCAGGTTCGGAACATCCTGCCACTTCGCATCGGCAGGAGCCGTTTCCTTGCTGCCGAGCGCGTTGCGGGTCATGCTGGTCCACTGGGTGGAGGCTGCCTGCGGATCACGGGCATAGGTATCGAGCAGCGCAAGTTCGCCGGTGTAGCGAGGGATCGTCTGCAAGGCCTCACGGCTGATCCACTCCTCGATCGGCGATCCGCCCCAACTGGCGGCGACAAGGCCGATCGGTATTTGCTGGTGAAGCTGCAATTCGCGCCCCATGATGAAGCAGGCGGCCGAGAAATCGGCAGCCGAGGCGGGTGTTGAGACCTGCCAGGGGGTGGGGGCGGCAAACCGGTCCTGCGGCCGCGGGCTGGATTGCCGCGGAACGTTCAGCAGGCGCAGCATCGTGTTGCCTGCGCTGGCCACTTCGGCGTCCGAATTGGTCACGTGGCGCAGCGTGAATTCCATGTTCGACTGGCCCGAACAGAGCCAGACATCACCGACCATGATGTCGTCCAGGCTGATGACCTCGGTGCCGCTGCGCAGCGTGACGGCAAAGGGACCACCAGCCCCGCGCGGTGGAAGGGTGATGCGCCAACGCCCTTGCGGATCGGCATTGGCCGAATAGTTTTCGGCTCCGATCGCAACCGTCACCTTGCTGCCAGGCGCGGCCTGGCCGCTGATAGGGATCGGACGATCGCGCTGAATGACCGCGTGGGAGGAAAGGGGCGTATCGAGTTCCAACGTCTGTGCGGATGCGATTGCAGGCATTGCAGATGCAGACAGCAGGAACAGGGCAGGGATCAGCTTCATTTCGGGCCTTTCAAGTTCGGGCGGAGGTTCCGGAAGGCAGATCGGCTCTCTCGTCTGGCCGTCGTCCGCCGCCGCGACATGGCAGCACGCCCTGACAGCTGGATCGCCCCATGCATTTTCCGGATCGATGCCCCTTCCTCTCGGTTGATGTCATGGCTAACGAAGGATAATAAATCAGACAATAGAGATTCGAGGGAGGAGATGACTTGTTCAGTCTTGAACGGCGCAACCTGCTTGCCGGAGGCCTCGGCCTTGGCGCCATGATGTCGGCTTCGGCCCCGGCGGCAACCTTCCAGCCGAACTGGACGTCGCTGGTCGAGGGCTGGGAAACCCCGCAATGGTTCCGTGATGCCAAGTTCGGCATATGGGCTCATTGGGGACCGCAATGCCAGCCGGAAGCGGGCGACTGGTACGGCCGGTTGATGTATATTCCTGGCAGCGGTGCCTACCAGCATCACCTATCCAATTACGGCCATCCTGCCGACACCGGATTCATGGAGATCATCAATCGCTGGAAGGCGGAGGCCTGGGATCCGGCTGCTCTGCTGAAGCGCTACAGGCAGGTGGGCGCCAGATACTTCATGGCGATGGCCGGCCACCACGACAATTTCGACCTTTACGACAGCAGCCATCATTCGTGGAACGCGACGCGTGTGGGGCCGAAGCGGGATATTGTAGCCGGGTGGGAAAAGGCGGCCCGCGCCGAAGGCCTGCCCTTTGGTGTCAGCAATCATATCGCCCATGCCTGGCACTGGTATCAGCCCGCCTATGGCTATGATCCCGAAGGCGCGCGCGCGGGACAGCGCTATGACGCTTTCCGCCTGCGCAAGGGCGACGGCCAGGGCAAGTGGTGGGAAGGGCTCGACCCGCAGGAGCTTTATGTCGGGCCAGCTTTTGTCGCTCCGGACGGCATTGCCAGCAACAAGGCGATGGAATCCTGGCACGACGTCCATGACGGGCGCTGGCTGGAACAGGCGGCGGCAAAGAACCCCGCCTTCGTCCGCAACTGGCTGCTGCGTCAGAACGAACTGGTCGACCGGTACAAGCCCGACATGGTCTATTTCGACAACACGCGAATACCTTTCGGTTCAGTGGGCCTGGAAGCCGTGGCTCATTACTATAATCGTGCGATCG
>Ga0207698_10002942_pt1 | contig 10189 bp, 5 predicted proteins | sample KBSCornC22_FD_184298 | JGI IMG/M metagenome (GOLD analysis project Ga0207698, IMG submission 184298) | Corn rhizosphere microbial communities from Kellogg Biological Station, Michigan, USA - KBS Corn C2-2 (SPAdes) (version 2) | ecosystem: Host-associated > Plants > Roots > Rhizosphere > Soil ...
ATGGCGCGAGCGGCGGGCCGAACTGGAACGTGATCGAGATCTGGAAGGCCGCGGCCCCGCACATCGATATCGAAGCGCCCGACATCTACACGTCAGACCAGCGCAAATACGCCAAGTACATCGAGCACTATAAGCGAGCGGACAACGCGCTCTTCATTCCAGAGACTGGCAACGATGTTCCCTTCGCGCGCTTTTTCTGGCTGGCGCTGGGCAATGGCACGATCGGCTGGTCGCCGTTTGGGATGGACGCGACCGGCTATTTCAACTTCCCATTAGGCGCCAAGCAGCTCGATGCGGAGACGCTCGCCGCTTTCGAAGCCAAGTTCGCGCTGATCGCCCCGATCGCACGTGACTGGGCGAAGCTCGCGTACGAGCATCCAACGGCCGGCTTCGCCAAACCGCAGGACGCGTCCGACCAATCGGCGGTGCTGGGGCGCTGGAAGGTCAGGGCGCGATATGGCCTGTGGGCGTTCGGCCAGCCCGAATGGCACCCGGAAGCGCCGCCGAGTCCGAACAAGGAGCTTCCGGTTGGCGGTGCAGCGCTGATCCAGATCGGGCCGGACGAGTTTCTCGTTGCCGGCTCGGACATCCGCCTCGAATTCTCGCTCGACAGGCCGGAGTCGGGCGAAAACTCACAATTCCTCGACGTCGAGGAAGGCACGTTCGTCAACGGCCAGTGGCGGATGGCGCGGCGGTGGAATGGCGACCAGGTGGATTACGGCCTCAATCTAGCGACGCCGACTCTGCTCAAGGTCAGGCTGGGAACCTATCGGTGAAGAAGCTTGCATTGCTCCTCGCCGCGGTCAGCTCAACCGCGATCGCCCAGAAGGTCGAGCGGACCGACACGGGTGTCATCGTCACGCCAATCAGCGGGCCGGTCGTTCGCCTCCAGGTTTACGGAAGCGACATCTTCCGGGTCACGAAGTATCCCGACAATTCTGTGGCAGCGCCCAGCCTCATGGTGACTGCGAAGCCGGTCACAAACGGGTTCACGATCAGCGACGAGCGCACTTCACCAATCGTGAGCGTAAACACGTCCAAGGCGTCCGCCGAAATCGACATCAGGACCGGCGCCGTCAGCTTCCGCAACGAGCACGGCGGCAAGGTTGTGCTCGCAGAGAGTCGCGCCCCGGCCCTCGCGCCCACTAGCGCCGACGGACAGCCGTTCGTCGCAATCACCCAGCAGTTCAATCGCGGCACTAACGAGGGTTTCTACGGCCTCGGGCAGCATCAGAATGGGCAAATGAATTACAACGGCGAGGACGTCGAGCTCGCCCAGCACAACATGGATGTCGCGATCCCGTTCGTGGTCTCGACACGCAACTACGGGCTGTTGTGGGACAACAACTCGATCACGCGCTTCGGCAACCCTAAGCCTTACGGTTTCGCAAAGGCTGACGGTGGGTGGACCGCGACCTACACCGCCAACGGAAAGGTCATCGCCAAGCGCGCCGAAGCCGCGATCAACTTCCAGTATCTGGAGAATGTGAAGGACTGGCCGGCCGGGACGCGCACCGCTGATGGTTCGAGCACGGTGCCGGATCTCAAGGTGGTGTGGACCGGCCGGATTAAGCCGACAGCGTCAGGCCTGCACCACTTTCGGCTTTACTCTTCAAGTTATGCCAAGGTGTTCGTCGATGGGCGCGAGGTGCTCGACCGCTGGCGGCAGAACTGGAACCCTTGGTACCACAATTTTGACGTCCAGCTCGATGCCAAGCCGCACGATGTCCGCGTCGAATGGGAGCCGAACGGCGGCTACATCGCGCTGCTGCACAGCGACCCGCTGCCCGAAGGCGACCGCCACTCGCTGACCATGTCGTCCGAAGTTGGAAAGGCCGTCGACTATTATTTCGTCGGCGGCGGTAACATGGACGACGTCATCTCAGGCTATCGGACACTGACCGGCAAGGCGCCGATCATGCCCAAATGGGCCTACGGTTTCTGGCAGAGCCGCCAGCGTTACGAGACGCAGGATCAGTTGCTCGGCGTGCTCCGCGAATACCGCAAGCGGAGTCTGCCGCTCGATAATATCGTGCAGGACTGGAACTATTGGCCGCAGGACCAGTGGGGCTGCCAGTGCTTTGATCCGGCGCGCTTCCCCGACCCCAAAGCGATGGTCGACGAGGTTCACGCCAGCGGCGCGCACGTGATGATTTCGGTGTGGGCAAAATATTACAAGGACATCGCCAACTATAAGGAGCTCGACGCCGCCGGCGGGATCCTTCGCAACATGGTGACGCCCATTCCCGACGAGCCGATGGGCGATCCCAATTACGTGCATCGCATGTACCGCGACTGGATCGCTCAAGGGTATCCGAACGCGTTTTACGACCCATCAAATCCGGCGGCGCGCGACATCTACGCGCGGCAGGTCCTGAGTGGAATCGGCAGCAAGGGCTTCGATGCCTGGTGGCTCGATTCGGACGAGCCGGATTTCCATTCAAACCTGTCGATCGAAGAACGGACGCGGCGCATGGGGCCCACCGCGGCTGGACCCGCCGCCGCCTTCTTCAATTCCTTTCCGCTGGAGCATGTCGAAGGGCTCTACGATCATCTCATTGCGGCGAAACCCGACGTTCGCCCGTTCATCCTGACGCGGTCGGGTTTCGGCGGGATCCAGCGCGCCGGAGCCGCAATCTGGTCGGGCGACGTCGCGTCACGCTGGGACAATATGCGCGAGCAGATTTCGGCTGGCATCAATTTCTCGATGTCGGGCCTGCCCAACTGGAGCCACGACATCGGCGGCTACACAATGGAAGACCGGTTCCTGAAGCCGAAGCCGGCCGATCTGGACGAGTGGCGGGAGCTCAATACGCGCTGGTTCCAGTTCGGCGCCTTCTCGCCGATCTTCCGAAGCCACGGCGAGAACATCAAGCGCGAGATATTCGAGATGTCGCCCGAGGGCTCGCCGACCTACCGTTCGATGGTCTGGTACGACCGGCTGCGTTACCGGTTGATGCCCTACATCTACACGCTCGGCGCCGATACGTACTTCAGCGACGGCACGATCATGCGCGGCCTCGTGATGGAGTTCCCGGCCGACAAGACGACGTGGGACGTCGGCGACGAATATCTCTTCGGCCCGGCATTCCTCGCCGCGCCCGTGACGGCTTACAAGGCGCGCAGCCGCAGGGTTTATCTGCCCGCCGGTACGCGCTGGTATGATTTCTACGCCGGCAAGAGCGTCGCCGGCGGTCAGACGATCAGCGCTGCCGCGCCGTACGAACGGATGCCTTTGTTCGTGCGGGCAGGCTCGATCGTCCCGACCGGCCGAGCGATCCAAAGCACGTCTGACGCAGCGAATGGACCGGTCACGCTAAACATCTACACCGGCGCGGACGGGAAGTTCTCGCTCTACGAGGACGACGGCACAAGCCGGCAATACCTGCACGCCCAGTACTCGCGCATTCCACTGACGTGGGACGAGCGCACGAAGACGCTCACGCTCGGCGCTCGTGAGGGCAGTGGTTATGCTGGAATGCCCGCAAACCGCACCATCAACGTCCGCTGGATGAAACCGCAAACGCCGCGTCCGCTCGCCTTTGATGCGAAACCCGATGCAACCGTTACGTACGCCGGTCGCGAGCTTTCAATCCGAATGCGCTAGAAAGCACCACGAAGTCGCAGAACCGGAACGAATGCGCCGCTTTCAGGCGCCGGTATCGTGAAACGAAGTGCATCCGCGGTCGCGGTGAAGCGAAGCTCCGGCCCACCGAGGAGATCGATACGCTCGATCTTGGTCTGGCCAATCGACCTAACCAGGACTTCGCCAACCGGCCAATCGAGGAGGATGGCGTAGAGCGCATCGCCTTTCCGAGTGAACCGCATGTCGTCGGCCGTGAACGGCTTCGCGTCCTGCTCGTTGAGCATGCCCGACGGCGGCTTGGTCGGGCCCTCGCCGAACACTCGCCACGGGCGGGTACCGTAAATCGCCTCCCCGTTGCGGGACATCCAGGATGCGATCTGGTCGAGGATCGCCTCTTCCTGGTCGTCGATCCTGCCGTTCCCGCGCACGGGGATGTTGAGCAGCAGGTTACCGTTTTTTGAGACAACGTCGGCGAGGCGCTGGATGACCTGCTTGGCGGTCTTGTAGCCGCCGTTTTCGTACAGCCGCCGATCGTAGTGCCAGTTGCCGATGCAGGTGTCGGTCTGCCAAGGCTCGGGCCGGATTTCGTCGAGGAAGCCGCGCTCCACATCCTCGACGATGGCGCGGCGCTGTAGTCCTTCGAGCTTCTTGCCAAAGATAACGACGTCGCGGTCCCACGCCCGGGCCTGGCTGTAGTAATGCGCGGCGGCGTCCAACCCAGCTTGCCCTAGCGGTAGTCCGGTGTCGTCGAAGTAGATGAGATCGGGGCGGTAGTCGTCAACGAGCTGGTTCTGCCGCAGTAGCCATTTCTCGACGAAGCGCATGTTGCCGGGCGGTGCTGCCTCGAGCCACTGACCGTCGCGCTTGTCGTGCCACGCGTCCATCTCCGCCGCCGAGGTGATGCCGGCAGGCGCGACATAATAGGGCCCCGTGTAAAGCTCCTGCGGATCGAGGCCGTCCCAGTACTTGCCGCGGCCATGCTTCTTGCGCAGCCAGTAAGCGTCGTAGCGCCGGAGACGCATCGGACCTTCCGCGTCGTAGCCGTAGGCCGGCTGGTACCAGTGCCACGCATGGCTCGAATGGTTAGAGATTCCGAACTTCAGCCCAGCCTCGCGAACGAGCGGCGCCCAGGTGCCGACGATGTCGCGCTTGGGCCCAACCCGCGTCGAGTTCCACTCGTGATGCTTGCTCGCGAACAGGTCGAAATTGTCGTGGTGGCAGCCCATCGCCATGAAATATCTGGCGCCCGCTTTGACGTAGCGGCGGAGCAATTCTTCCGGGTGCCACGCTTCGGCCTTCCACTGGCCGATGATGTCGATGAACCCGGTGCGGCTCGGATGGCCGTAGCGGCGGAGGTGGTTCTCGTACGGCGTCTCGCCTTGCTGCCACGACCGGCGATGCTGGATGTACATCAGCCGCGCGTACCAGTCGCCGAACTCGGGCTGGCATTGCGGGCCCCAGTGCGCCCAGATCCCGAACTTCGCGTCGCGGAACCAGTCGGGGACGCGATAACTCGCAGCGAGCGATTCCCAGGACGGCGAAAGCGGTGCGCCGACAGCCGCACCCGCGACTGCAGCGCTGGTCGTGCCCAGCATTTGGCGGCGAGTTAGGTCGATGGCCACCGACGAAGCTTTGCAAGCGGCGGCGCCACGCGCAATGGTTGAAGCATGAGCGATACCATCCGCGCCGGAATTGCCGGCTACGGCCTGGCGGGCTCGGTGTTTCACGCGCCGCTGATCCGTGCCTGCTCCCGCATGGAGATTGCGGCAGTGCTGACGTCGCGCGACGCGCCCGATCGCGTCGGCTCGGTCGAGGAATTGATCGAGCGATCGGACCTGGTGGTGATCGCGTCGCCCAATCGGACGCACTTTCCGATTGCGAAGGCCGCGCTCGAATCGGGCAAGCATGTCGTTGTCGATAAGCCGTTCGCGATCACGACGGGGGAGGCCGACGAACTCATTCGACTCGCGGCCGATCGCGATCGCGTTTTGACGGTGTTTCACAACCGCCGCTGGGACGGCGATTTCCTGACCGTGCGCAAGGTGCTTCCGAAGCTCGGGGAGCTCAGCCTGTTTGAGGCGCACTGGGACCGGTTCCGGCCTGCGATCAAGCAGGGTTGGCGCGAGGTGCCGGAACCGGGCGGCGGAGTCCTCAATGACCTGGGCCCGCACATGATCGACCAGGCTTTGCTGCTGTTCGGAATGCCCGACGCGGTTTCGGCGGACATCATGACGCAGCGGCCCGACGCGCAGGTCGACGATTATTTCGACGTGGCGCTCCACTATGGAAAACGTCGGGTGAGCCTGAAATGCTCGAGCCTGGTGAGCGACCAGCGCCCGCGTTTCGCCGTCCACGGCAGCGCGGGCTCCTATGTGAAATACGGCCTCGACCCGCAGGAAGAGCAGCTCAAGGCGGGCCTGACGCCGAACGATCCCGGGTTCGGGATCACCAACCATGCGGGCACGCTGACGGCACCCGACGGCTCGCGGACAAGCATCGAGACCGAGCGCAGCAACTACACCATCTTCTATGAGATGGTCGCAGACTCAATCCTCGATGGCGCGCCGGTGCCGGTCGATCCGGCCGACGCGCGCACCGGCCTAATGCTTATCGACCTCGCTCGCCATGCTGCGGAGGCGGGGCGGCTGCTGACTGTCCCGGCCGCCAGTTCGCCGGCAGCGTAAGCTCGCCCAAGGTCACTGACGTGCTGGTCTTGAGGTCGCGCGATGAGGCGCCAAGGCTGAGTTTGTAGGCCCCGGGCGCGATCCGCCACTGGTGCGCTCCCTCGTCGAAGGTCGCGAACAGCCGCGGATCGACATCGACATCGACGCTCTTCGATGCGCCAGGTGCCAGGTCGACCTTCTTGAACCCGACCAGCCGCTTTGGCGCTTCCCAACCGCCCGCCGCCGGTGACGCATAGACCTGCCCAACAGCCATACCGCGAAGCTTTCCAGTGTTACGCAGTGTGAAGTGCACCCGCACCCCACCACCGGCAGCCGGACTGGCCGTCACCGGACCGTAGGCAAACGTCGTATAGGAAAGCCCGTGCCCGAACGGGAACAAGGGCTGCAGGTTCTGGCGATCGACCCATTTGTACCCGACCGCCGCGCCTTCCGAATAGGGCAGCGGGAACTGCTCCATCTCAGAGTTCTGACCGGGCCGAACCGGACGCGGCAGCTGCGCGTCGCTGGCGTAAAAGGTCACCGGCAAATGGCCCGACGGATTCACGCGTCCGGTGAGCACGTTGACGATTGCGCGACCACCCTTTGTCCCTGGGTACCAGGCCTGGACGATCGCCGGCACTTTCGCACCCCACGGCATCGCCACACCCGCGTTCGTCTCGAGCACAACCGCTGTGCGCGCATTTGCGCTCGCGACAGCGTCGATCAGCGCATCCTGGTTGCCGTCGAGCTTCATCGGCACGTCGATCGACTCGCTCGACCATTGCGTCGCGAAGACGATCGCCACGTCTGCGCCTCGCGCCGCCGCCGCTGCTGCGGCGGGATCGCTGCCGCTGACGAAGGACACGGTCGCGTTCGGAGCGAGCGCACGGATCACCGTGACCGGGGCGTCAGGGAAATACATGACGGGCCCCGGCCAGCCGGTCGGCTCGAGCCCCGGGACACCGTTGCCGCCGCGCGGATAGACGAGTGACGACCCGCTGCCCGCAAGCACGCCCTTGTCGGCATGCCCACCGATCACGACGATCTTCCTGACGTTCGGCTCGAGAGGCAGCAGGTTGCCCGAATTCTTCAGCAGGACGATGCCCTGTTCGGCATCCGACTGACTTACTGCCTCATTGCCCGCGTAATCGATCACACCGTTCTCCGTGACCGGGTTCTCGACGAGGCCATGCGCGAACATCGAGCGAAGGTTACGCCGCGCCATGTCATCGAGCCGCGCCACCGGCACCTGACCGCTGGCAACCGCATCCTTCAGCAGCGAACCGAAGTAGGGCTTGTCGTCGAACGGCCAGCCCGACTGCTGGTCCGCGCCGTTGATTGCAGCTTTGACCGTGCTGTGCATCGCGCCCCAGTCGCTCATCACGAAACCGGGATAGGCAAAGTCCGTCTTCAAAACCTTGTTGAGCAGCCAGTCGTTCTCGCACGCAAAGTCGCCGTTGACCTTGTTGTACGAACACATGACCGAGCCCGGGTCGCCGCGCTCGATCGCGAACTGGAACGCGAGCAAATCGGACATGCGCGCCGCCGCCGGATCGATCTGCGCGTCGTGACCCTTCCGCCCAACCTCGAGGTCGTTCAGCGCATAGTGCTTGGTCGTAGAAATGATGTGATTCGACTGGATGCCCGCAATTTCGGAACCGACGATCGTGCCGGCGAGCAACGGATCCTCGCCGCCGTATTCGAAGTTCCGGCCATTGCGCGGGTCACGAGCAAGATTGACGCCGCCGGCAAGCATCACGTTAAAGCCCGATTGGCGCGCTTCCGATCCAATCATGCGACCGCCGTTAAACGCAATGTCCGGATTCCACGTCGCAGCGGTCAGGATGCCCGAGGGAAGCGACGTTCGCTCACGTTTAACTGACGCGCCGCCCTGGGTCGCGACTCCGACTCCCGCGTCCGTCTGCCATTGTTCGGGAATGCCAAGACGCGGAACGCCGGGCACGTAACCTGCCGATCCATAGCGTGCCGCCTTGGGCGGCTTCGCGCCCTGCCAGTCGCTTCCGAAATAGCCGAGCGTGAACAGCAGCTTTTCGTCGAGCGTCATCTGCTGAACTGCCAGCGCGGCGCGCTCGTCGGGGCTGAGGGCAGGGTTGAGCCATGGTCTGTCCTGCGCACCGGCCGGAGATGCGATCGCCAACGCCGCACATGCGGTCACCAAACCGACCCGGAACTGCATTCCCATCCGCTATCTCCCCGTTGTTCAGCTCGCGCGATTTAACACGATCTTCGCTTGACACTAATGCAGCCGAGCGCCGATTGGTAGCGCTACCACAACAGTGGTGACCGGGGTCCATTTTCTCGATGCAGTTCACGCGTTCAATGCTGCCCGACGACGTCGAGAATGCAATTCTCGCGGGGCGGCTGTTGCTCGACGACGGTCCGACGCCCGTCGTGATTCGCGGCGGCTCAGTAGAGGACGTGTCACGCTTTGCACCCACGATTGCCGACCTGATGGACTTGCCCGACCCGACGCGGGTCGAAGGCACACACCTCTTCCCGATCGACGAGCTCGACCGGCTCGACTCCTCTCGCTTTCTCGCCCCCGTCGACCTGCAGGCAGTGAAGGCGGCGGGCGTCACTTTTGCAGTGTCCGCCGTCGAGCGCGTGATCGAGGAAAAGGCGCGAGGAGATTACCGTCAGGCCGGCGAAATCCGCGACCGCCTGGAGCAACGCATCGGCGGTGCGATCCGTGCGGTAGTTCCTGGAAGTGATGCGGCAGCGCGCCTCAAGGAAGCGCTGATCGAGGACGGCCTGTGGTCGCAATATCTCGAGGTCGCGATCGGGCCGGACGCGGAGATCTTCACCAAGACCGCCCCGCTCGCCAGCGTCGGCTGGGGCGCCGAGATCGGCGTGCGCTCCGACTCGAGCTGGAACAACCCCGAGCCGGAAGTCGTGCTCGTAATCAACAGCCGGGGCGACATCCGCGGCGCCACCCTCGGCAATGACGTCAACCTGCGCGATTTCGAAGGCCGCAGCGCGCTCCTGCTGAGCAAGGCGAAGGACAACAACGCGTCATGCGCCATCGGTCCTTTCGTCCGGCTGTTCGATGGCAGCTTCACGCTCGACGACGTTCGGTCCGCGGTTGTGGAATTGGATATCGAAGGGCCGGACGGATTTCGCCTTCAGGGACAGAGCCGAATGAGCGAAATCAGCCGCGATCCCGAAGAACTCGCCCGCCAGGCGCAGAGCGAGCATCATTATCCCGACGGGTTCGTGCTGTTCCTCGGCACCCTGTTCGCCCCGACCAAGGATCGCGACGAGCCGGGGCGCGGCTTCACGCACAAGATCGGCGACGAGGTCCGCATCTCGACCCCGAAACTCGGCGTGCTCGCCAACCGGGTTTCAACGTCGCGTGACGCCCCTGCGTGGGAATTCGGAACGCGCGCATTGATGCGCAATCTCGCCGGCCGCGGCCTGCTGGCTTTTTAGTGGAAGATTGATGACTGACACGCTGACCCATCTCATCAACAATGAAACCGTTTCCAGCGGCGACCACGGCGAGAGCATCAACCCGTCCAACCTCGACGAGGTGGTCGCGCGCTATCCAAAGGGGGGCGAAGCCGAGGTCGACCAGGCGGTAAAGGCCGCACGCGCTGCTTTCCCAGGCTGGTCTCAGGCCTCGCCCGAAGTGCGTTCCGACGTGCTCGACAAGGCGGGTTCGCTGATCATGGCGCGCGCCAAGGACCTCGGCGCTCTGTTGTCGCGGGAGGAAGGGAAGACACTCCCCGAAGGCACCGGCGAGGTGATGCGCGCGGCACGAATCCTCAAATATTTCGCTGGCGACGCGCTCCGCCGCCATGGCCAGACGCTCGATTCGACGCGGCCGTCGATCGATGTCGAGACGCACCGCGAAGCAGTCGGCGTGTACGGCTTGATCACGCCCTGGAACTTCCCGATCGCGATCCCGGCGTGGAAGTCG
>Ga0207698_10002943_pt1 | contig 10188 bp, 7 predicted proteins | sample KBSCornC22_FD_184298 | JGI IMG/M metagenome (GOLD analysis project Ga0207698, IMG submission 184298) | Corn rhizosphere microbial communities from Kellogg Biological Station, Michigan, USA - KBS Corn C2-2 (SPAdes) (version 2) | ecosystem: Host-associated > Plants > Roots > Rhizosphere > Soil ...
GGTAGCGTGCGGCCCGCGACGCGTCGGCACTGTCTTCATCGCCGTGCGGTGCAATGCCGCATCCGCCCGCGCGCGCGAATCGCCATGCTACGTTCGCGCGGCATCGCATCGATGCGCAGCGGAGCGCGGCGGTGAACATCTTTCTCGTCGTCGCGACCGTGCTGGCCGTTCTCGTCGGCGTGATTCATTCGGTGCTCGGCGAGCGACTGATCTTTCGTCATCAGCCGCGCGCCGCCGGCAATGCACGCCGGCATCGGCGTCCCTTAGACATTCTCTGGGCCACCTGGCATATCGCGAGCGTCCTGGGCCTCGCGATGGCGGCAGTGTTGTGGAAACTCGCGGCGATGCCCGATCCGTCCGCGCTGCGCGAATTCCTGTTGCTGGCCATCGCGCTGGCGTATGCGGCGAGCGGCGTGCTCGTGCTCGTCGGTACGCGCGGGCGGCATCCGGGATGGGCGGGGCTGATCGGTGTCGCGGTGCTGGTCTGGCTGGCGTAGCGGGTTCACTCAGGACGCTTCGTGCGCATCGCTGCGTGGCGAGTCGACAGCGATCTCAACCACGCAGCCGGATCACCGGTACACAGCGGGCTCGACGTCTTGCTCGTCTCGCCCAGTCGACGGCGTCTGAACGAACAGTCGGTTAGCCTCGTTCGCAATGACGCCTCGTCACGAACCGGAGAACGACATGGTCAGCAAGAACACCCTATGCCTGTGGTACGACGGCACCGCGCTGGACGCCGCGCAGTTCTACGCGAAGACCTTTCCCGACAGCGCCGTCGGTGCCGTCCACCACGCGCCGAGCGATTTCCCCTCCGGCAAGGAAGGCGATGTGCTGACGGTGGAATTCACCGTGCTCGGCGTTCCGTGCATCGGCCTCAATGGCGGCCCGACGTTCAAGCATTCCGAAGCGTTCTCGTTCCAGGTCGCGACCGACGATCAGGCCGAAACCGATCGCCTGTGGAACGCGATCGTCAGCAATGGTGGCCAGGAAAGCGCCTGCGGCTGGTGCCGCGACAAATGGGGCCTCTCGTGGCAGATCACGCCGCGCGCGCTGACCGACGCGATGGCCGATCCCGATCGCGCCGTGGCGAAACGTGTGTTCGAGGCGATGATGACAATGAAAAAAATAGACATTGCAACGATCGAAGCCGCGCGGCGCGGCTGAAAATCCGATCATTGCCAGGGATCGCGCGGAAGAGTCCGGTCATCGCGCCGGGCCTTCCCGCTACGCTCGGATGGCCTGAATCTCTCGCGGGAGCAGCGGGCAACGGCATCCAACACTATCCGCTCAGTACTTCGATCCTGCTGCTGTTTTCTGCTTGGCGACGGGACCACAGAACGCCGCGGACAGCAGATCGTGGAGCAGGCCTTGGCCTTGCCAGACCTCTCCGAACGACACGCGCTGTGAATTCGTCAGCGCGACGAACGCCAAGCCGAGTTCCGGCGCGAGGACATTGCGCAACTGGATTCCGCCAACCTCACCGCGGCGCTCGACCAGTTGAACCGGCTTCGCACAGCCGGCCAGAGCCGCTTCGAATGACCACGCGCCGAGTGCGGCGAAACCGAAACGCGGTTCTCCGCGCCACAGCAGGGTGCGGCTTGCGTTCGTGACGAGACGTCCGGCCATCAGGCGCCGATCGAACGCGAGCACATCCTCGGGCGTTCCGTACAACGCGCCGGCGCCGCCGTAGTTTTCGATGTGGAATGCCGGTTCGACGGTGTCCTTGTCGTCATAGCCGAGCACGCCGCGTGGCCCGTCGTCCGGTGTGCGGTACATCCCGAGTCCGCGCGCGCCGACCGGCCGTGCAATCCGGGTTTCGATCAGACGCGGCAACGTGCTCGCGGTGACGTGTTCGATCATTGCGGAAACCACGAGGTAGTCGCAGTTGTTGTACGAGAATTGTTCGCCGGGCACCGAGCGCAAGTCACCGACGCAGGCGCTCGGAACCTCGCCCGTACGCGGTGGATTCGATGTCCGGTAGTAGGCCGGAACCGCGTCCGATGCATCGGTTTGCGCGTCAGGATTCGGCAGGCCCGAGGTGTGCTGCAGCAACTGGCGTAAGGTGATCTGGCCTGCTGGCGTGGAGCTAAGCGCCGGCAAGGTCTGCGCGATGGGTGCATCGAGCTGCAGCCGCCCCTTGTCGACTTCCTGCATCGCCAGCGTCGCGACGACCTGCTTGGTGAATGACGCGAGTCGCCACGGCGCCGATACCTCGTGCGGCTTCTGCAGCGACCGGTCCGCAAGGCCCGTCGCACGCGAATAGATCACCGCTGACTGGTCCGATACCGCGACGACGCCGGAGAATCCGTTCGACGCCGCTGCGCTGACGACCTGATCGAGCGAAGCGGCCGATGCCGCGTGAGCCGCGATGCACGGCGTGAGCGATATCAGTGCACAGAAAGCCACCGCGATCGGAAAAATCCTCGGGGTCGCCTGCATCGTTCGGTCATGGTCCGAGTTCCGATGCGACGGGACGATCTGGCATGGCAGCGCAGTGCAGGAAGCACGGCGTGCCACGTGTGTGCTCGCGTAGTGCGTGCCGCGGAGACGGATCGGACTCATCGTGAAACTACCTGCGGGCCGGGCGTGGCCATCGCAGCATAACCGAGCGGCGCGGCCGAGTTGGCTGCGTCTGCGGCCGTCAAAGCGCAGGCGGCACGTGTTGTCGTTGCCGGGGTAGTGCCGTCATGACCACGCTTCGCTGCAGATCCGTTGCGGTCCGGCCGAAAGTCGAGTGACGACAATTGCGCGCTCGACGCATGCCGCGACCCATCGTCGCTGCAGCGCATCTGCTGATGCACTGGGTGGCTGCGACGGATGACGATCATGCCTGGACGCGCCGCGTATGGCTTCGAGTCGAGTGGTGTGCGATCGCTGTCCATGCACCGGATGACGTTGCATCGCTCGTCGATTCAGCCAGTATGTTTCTTCGTCGATGACCTTCGGCACATCATTCTCGCTGCAATCGGGAGCACAAGCCTTCGTATGAAACGTCAGACGCTGATGGCACTCGCGCTGTGCCTGTTCTCTACCGCGGCCTTGTGCGCCGACGCGAAGCTGATGACGGTTTCGACGGCTGCGCCTCGACTGCTGACGCTTCCGACGCAGCTCTACTCGACCGTCGTGAATGCGAAGGAAGGCAGCGCCGGGTGGATGTTTTTCCTGATCCTCGAAGCAGCTGACGAGCGCGCGGTCACGCCGTCGGAACTGACGCTGACGTATCTGTCGAAGGGCAAGCCGGTGCGCGTCGAGACGTTGAACGCCGCTGCGCTGCAGGCCGTCGACAAGACCAACTACCCGCCCGCGAGGCTGACCGGCGCCGCGCCGTCGCCGCCGGTGTTCTGGCCTCACGCGTTCCGCATGCAGGCGAATGTGCCGGCGGCGCTGCACGTCGATGCGCTCGACGCGAAGTTGCGCATCGCGGTGGGTGGCAAGAAATCGAGCGTGGTGCAGGCAACGATTCCGATCCGGACGTTTGAACAGAAGACTGCGCTGGTTTTTCCGTTCCGCGGTAAAGGCATCGTTTCGCAAGGCGGCGCTTTCGAGGTCGGGCATCGCAACCGCAGCGGGCTGTACGCCATCGATGCCATCGGTCTGACGGACACGTATGCGCCCGTGATTCGCGGCAACGATGCGATCCAGGACTATGCGGGATGGGGGCGGACGATCATTGCGCCCGCCGCCGGCAAAATCGTGCATGCCCGCAATGACCGGCCCGATCAGCCCGTCGACGGCAAAAGCGATCCGGCCTTTTTCGCGCCGGAGTATCCGGATGGCGGCGACCCGGGAAATTCCGTGGTCATCGATCATGGCAATGGTGAATTCAGCCTGCTCGCGCATCTGCAGCACGGTTCCGTGCGCGTCGCGGTCGGTGATGCGGTGACGCAGGGCCAGGCGATAGCGCTGCTCGGCAATTCCGGCGACACGTCCGGCCCACACGTTCACTTCCAGCTGCAGGATGGTCCGCGCTGGGAATTTTCGAACGCGCTGCCGGCGCAGTTCGGCAATGTGAAGCAGGCCAGCAAGGGCTCGTATTTCGACGCGCAGTGACTGCGCTGTTGCGCTGTGCGGCGAGGCGGACGCGAGACCTGCATGATGGTCTGCTGAAACAGGAGGCCCGGATGACGACGACAATGACGACGGACATGTCTAGGACGACTGGCATTGGCCGTCGCACGGAGAGCGGCACATGACGGTGTTGCGCGTTCTTGCTGTGGCGCTCGCGATGCTTGCAGCTGCGCATTCACCAGCGCCTGCGGCACGGCCGATCAGCGGCGAGCTGTCGGCGCGACCGGCGCCGCCGCCTGGAGCCACGACCGCGCCGGGCAGGCATCGCCTGCGCGCAGGAACGACGGCGATTTTGTACGTACCCGAGTCGATTCCGGCCGATGCAGCGGCACCGTTCCTGCTGCTGCTCCATGGCGCGGGCGGCAAGGGCGACGACATGATCCGCAAGTTCAGGGCGCAGGCGGACGCGCGCGGCATCATCCTGCTCGCGCCAGACTCAGCCGACGCTACGTGGGATGTCGCCTTGTCCATGTCGGGCGGTGATCGTTCGCCGCCGGGTTTCGGGCGGGACATCCGACGCATCGATGCCGTGCTCAGGGAAGCCTTCACGCGCGTGAATGCCGATCCGCAGCGGGTCGCGGTGGCCGGCTTCTCGGACGGCGCGAGCATGGCGCTGTCGATTGGTGTCCACAATGCGGCGTTGTTCCCGACAACGCTGGCGTTCTCGGCGGGCGGCATGGTTCCGGACTGGAGCGGACCTGCCGGCCGCGTGTTCTTCTCGCATGGCGTCAAGGACAGCGTGCTGCCGATCGGGATCGCGCGCGATTCGCTCGCGCCGCGACTCAGCGCGACCGGAGTCGAGGTCACGGTCGTGAGCTTCGACGGCGGACACTCGCTGCCGGAGCCCGTGCTGGATCAGGCCATGGCGTGGTGGCTAGCGCGGTAGCGTCGGGTGACGCCGGTGTCGGCTCATGCACCTACGGACCGACGACCAGGATCAGCGATCGCCCGCGCGTGCATGGTTTGAGTTCTTCCTGAGCAACAGCGAACCGGGACTCCAATCCGGACCACCCGCCTACGGTTGAAATCCGTCGCGAAAAATAAACTCGCTGCCATACAGCACTTCGACCGCACCGTCGTCCGTCGTTGCGCCATCGTCGTAGTTCGGCACGCCAATCGCGAGATCCACGGTGCCGTCGTCGTTGTAGTCGCCGGTCGTCAGCGAGCTGCCGTAGCCGTCGTCGATCGCGGGCGCGCCGATATTGCGTGTGGCGCTGCGCGTCCAGCGCTCCGCGCCGACCGTGGTGAGTCCGCTGGCGGTTGCGTGCAGGATGGTGACCGAACCGGTTTCGCTGATGCCGTTCACGGTGTCGTCGGTCGCACCGATGATGAGACTGGTGCGGCCGAAGACGAGGCCGGTGCCGCGGCGCACGCGGCCCGCCGCAAGCGTTGAGCCGAAGCGTGAGTTCGCCGATACGCCGGGCACGTCGGCCGGTGTGAAGCGCTGGTTGCCGGTCGTCGCGAGGCCGCCGGTGTCTCCCGCATAGATGACGTGCACGACGTCGGCCACCGAGCCGATCGCGAGGTCTGACGTCAGCCCGCTGTCGAACCCCGCCGCCTGCAGCTTGATGCCGAACAGCGTTCCGCCCGTGCACGTGCCGAGCATGCCGGCCACGCCGGGCCGGAAAATGCGCGAACGCGTCGTCACGATGCCGCTGGCGCTGCCGTACATCACGATGACAGCGCCACCCCTCGTCGTGCCGTCGGGGCATCGCGCGCCGGTGGCGCCGATCGCGAGATCGTCGTAGCCGTCGGCGTCGAAGTCGCCGCTCGCGAGCCCATGGCCGAAGCGGTCGCCTTCGAGCGGATCGAAGGTGAGGCCGTCGCTGTTGCGCGTGACGAGCGTGCCGCGCGCCGAGGTGATGCCGGCGGCCGTGCCGTATTCGATCATCACCGCGCCGGCTTCGTCGAGCGTGCCGACCGCTTCACCGAGCGCACCGATCGCGAGATCGTCGTAGCCATCGTTGTCGAAATCGCCAGCGGCGAGCGCATTGCCGAAACTGTCTCCGGCCTCGTGCACGCCGGGATAGCCGTTGTTGCCCTGCTGGATCGTCGTGACGACATCCCAGATGCCGGCGTTATCACGGCGCGCGACATAGGCCCGTCCGCCCGACGGTACCGAAGCGCTGTACGACGGATTGCCGAACGCGATCTCGTCGCGGCCGTCGCCGTCGAAATCGCCCGTGATCGCCGTGCCCGGGCGAACGCCGACGCCGGGCTCGAATGTAGTAGCGAGAAATTTGACCGGGTTCCCGGTGGTACCGACGTTCCAGCCGACGCCGCGCAGGATGCGAAACGCGTTGCCGCCGTTCGGTGTCACGATCAGGTCGTCGATGCCGTCGCCATCGACGTCGCCGCTCGTTGCGCCGTAGCCGAATTGACTGGTGCCGGCGATCGAATTCTTGAGCGTGGTGTTGCCGATCGGCCCGAGCGCGACATCGGCGAGTGCGGCACTGGCAGGCAACAGCGATAGAACGAAACAGGCGGCAAGACGCGGCATGACGAACTCTCTGCAGGGACTCGTTAACCGACGGAACGGGTTACCGCGCAGCGAGGGGCCATGACGGGCAGAAGTCGAGCCCGCATCACACGATGCGCAACGCGAAATGCGCGTTCGTGTCGGCGCGACAAATCGTGCACTCCGCATCGCTGAATTCCCGCTGGCCCCGGTCACGGCCCTCTGCCGTGGACAACGGTCATGTTCGACTGCGGGGATGCCTCGATGAAACGAATCAGCGTTACGCGTCTCGGTGCAGGACCGTTCCTCGCGCTGTCATGCGCGCTGCCGACGCTGTGCGTGGCATCGGCGTATCGCCTGGGCCCGGTCGATGACGCGGTGCTGGTCAACCCGTCGCCGACGACCTCGGTGAACTTCGGCGTCGCGATGGCGGCCGGGGATTTCAACGACGACAACATCCGCGATCTCGCAGTCGCGTCGCTCGCGGCCAGCGAGGTGCATGTGTACTTCGGCGTCGAGTGGCTCGTGGGTGGCGTGCTGCCGGCGAACCGGTTCACGCCCATGGTCGTTCCGCTGCCTGCGGAAGTATTCAATCCAGTGCTCGCCGCCGGCGACTTCGATGACGATGGCGACGACGAACTGGTCATCGGCGACCCGGGATTCGACGGCACCGCCGCCAACGCGGGGCGCGTGCTCGTGCTGCGCTATACCGGCAGCAGTTGGGTCACGCAGGAAACGATAGAGCAGGGCGCCGACGGTTACGCCGGTGGCGCCGAGAGCGGCGACGAGCTGGGCGCTTCGCTCGCCGTCGGCGATTTCGACAACGACGGCTACGCCGATCTCGCGATCGGCGCGGACCACGAGGACGTGGGCAGTGTGCAGGACTCCGGCGCGGTGCTGATCGCGTACGGATCGTCGACGGGCATCACCGGCGCGCGCGATCGGCTCGTCACGCGCAACGATGACGGGCTCACGGTGCCGCCGACGATCGTGGAGCTGTACGGCGCGACGCTGGCGAGTGGCGATTTCAACGAAGACGGCTACGACGATCTCGCGATCGGCGCGCCGCGTGCGCGATGCCCTAACGGCACGGATTCTTCCGGTGCCGTGATCATGATGCTCGGCAGCGCCAGCGGCATCGTCAACACGGGCACGCGCCAGTTCCGGCCGGGTGTGCTCGGTGTACAGGGCTCGTGCACGGACAACATCACGTTCGGCCACACCCTCGCGGCCGGTGGATTCGATGCGGGCTCGTCGTCGGACCTCGCCATCGCGACCAGCAACGATGCCGTGCACGTGCTGTACGGGTCCGCAGTAACGGGCCTGCAGACCGACGGCGACCAGCGCATCACACCCGCATCGCTGCCCGGCAACGTCGTCGGCGATTCGCGCTTCGGCATCTCGCTCGCGGCCGGACGCTTCAACGATGATCCGTTCAATATTTTCCCGGGACGCAGCAGTCTCGCGATCGGCGCGCAATTCGATACGGTGAATGGACTGATCAAGGCGGGATCGGTCAATGTCGTGCCGGGTTCCTCGTCGGGACTCGAGCCGTCGAAGGCGCAGCGCTTCGTGCGCAGCGCGGGCCTGGCGATCGGACCGCCGGCCACGCTCGACCTGCTGGGCACCGCGATGGCCGGCGGCGATTTCAACGACGACGGCTACCGCGATCTCGCGATCGGCGTGCCGTACTACGACATCGCCGGATTTGCCGATCGCGGCGCCGTCGAGATTCTCTACAGCAGCGACTTCATTTTTCGCAACGCGTTTCAGTGAGTGCGCCGGTAGCGCAGTCAGCGCGCGACTGCATCACGTCGCGTGACTGCACTTCCGCAGTTCTCCGGGCGCGCATGAGATTGGTGCGCCGGATGATTCGCGTGAGCCTGCGCAGGGACGGAAGCGAACTTCCGTCCCTGCGCGATCTCAGACGCGGCAGGTCGCCGCCCACTGCGGATCGAAGCCTTTGCTCTCGGCCGCGAGCAGGCGCAGATCCTGGTAGCACTCCGACAGCAGCAGGCCGGGCACTTCGCCGAGCGTGAGACTTTCTTCGAAGTCTTCGCCGGTGCGCACGAATTTCAGGCTCAACAGTGCGACCGGCTTGTTCTCCTCCGGAAAGCTGCTGCCCGTGAATTCGATGAGCGCGGCGATGCCGAGCGCGCGGAATGCCTTGCGGTACTCGGTGAACCAGTTTTCGCCGTTGTTCGCGCGCGCATAGCCGAGTTTCTGCGCGCGGCTGCGCAGGGTGAAATTCGGTAATACGTAGCCTTCGAAATTCTTGAGTTCCTGCGCGTGCTGCGGATCGGCCGGCAGGCGGTAGACGCCGCGGCCGAACAGCGGGAACAGCGGCATGACCTTGTAGTCGTTCAGATGCTGCTGCCAGCGGCCGGTCAGGTCCGCAGGCAGGATGAACTCGTGCGCGATGCGCACCTTTGCGGAGTCCGCGACCGTAACGGGATTGTCGTCGACATCGGTGAGCGAACCGTCGCCCAGCGGCCGGAACGTTGCGCGGACTTCACCGCCTTCGACCACTGCCCACACCAGGCTTTCGACGAGATGGCGCGCGATCGGATGCTGCAGCAGGTAACGGTTCCAGTCCTCGAACGGCCATTCGCGCTGCGTGCAGAGCGCTTCGTAGAAGCGGTCGGTCTGCTGCGCCAGCGTGGTCTTGAGCGTCTTCTTCGCTTCGGACCAGCTTTTCTTCGATTCCTTGGCGAGCGTTTCGTCGTCGTCCTTGCGCGGGTCGGGCAGGGCGGCGAGTTTCTTCCCATTCTCGTCCTGCAGCTGGATCGAGAAGTCCGGCATCAGCCGCGCGACGAATTCGCGATCACCGTAGCTCAGCGTCATGGTGCCGGTTTCGTCGAAGCCTGCCGCCGGAATCGTGCGGTCGGCCAGTTCGGCCACGGTCCAGCCGCGGCGCTCGGCGAGCGCGTCGACCTGGTGCGCGGCTTCTTCCTGGATGCCCTTGGTGCGGAAGCGATTGCCGACGGCGAGCAGCAGCTGCACCGCGGTCGGATGCGGCACCCAGGCCAGCATCGCGATCAGCGCCTTGCAGTGCGCAGCACGCGTGCCGTAGTAGTCCTTGAGATAGCGCGCGACGACGTGCACCGCACGCTCGCCCGCGCAGGCCGCAGCCAGCGCGAGGATGCCCTTGCTCGCAATCGCGGTTCCTTCGGGCTGCCGCAGATACTTCGGCAGCAGCGCTTCGTATAACTGTTCAACCGTATAGTTCTGCTGCGGACTGCCGGCAAAGTACTGCGGGTTCTGCGCCATGAAACGGTGCATGTTGAGCGCGCTTTCCTGTGCGGAGCGCCGCGCGAGGTCTTCGCTGATCGGCCGCGTGTCTTCGGCGATCCAGGCCTCGAGCAGATGCTGGCCCAGCGCCTCGCGGCTGCGCGCTTCGAACATCGCGCAGTACTGCCGCAGCAGCGCGTGCGGTTCCGGCGTCTTCTGCTTGACCGCCTGCACGACCATGCCGCGGATCAGCGCGGGATCGACGGCCTGCGCCGTGTCCGCCCAGGTGACGGTTGGCAGCGCTTCCCAGGCGAACCAGTCGAGATCCTTTCCCGAGCCCTTGGTCCAGGCTTTCTCCGCTTCCTTCGCCAGTGCCTTGCGATCGACGAACGGCGCGGTGCTGCGGCCGAGTGCGATCAGCGTTTCGAGCA
>Ga0207698_10002949_pt1 | contig 10177 bp, 10 predicted proteins | sample KBSCornC22_FD_184298 | JGI IMG/M metagenome (GOLD analysis project Ga0207698, IMG submission 184298) | Corn rhizosphere microbial communities from Kellogg Biological Station, Michigan, USA - KBS Corn C2-2 (SPAdes) (version 2) | ecosystem: Host-associated > Plants > Roots > Rhizosphere > Soil ...
CGCACGACGTGCTGAGCTTTGGAATCATTGTCCTCGCGACGCTGGCTTTCATCCTGGTCATGCCGGGCTTCTACATGCTTCAGCCGAACCAGGCGGTCGCAATAACCTTGTTCGGCGAATATCGCGGCACGGACCGCAGCACTGGCTTGCGCTGGACCTGGCCGTGGATGGGCAAGAAGAAGCTGTCGGTCCGCGCGAACAACTTCATTTCCGACAAGATCAAGGTCAACGACCTGCGCGGCAACCCGATCGACATCGCCGCCCAGATCATGTGGCGCGTGGTCGACACGGCGCAGGCCCTGTTCGACGTCGACGATTACAAGCAGTTCGTCCGAGTGCAGGTCGAGGCGGCGATCCGGACCATCGGCTCGCGCTATCCTTATGACGACTACGAGCATCAGGAAGTCACGCTTCGCGGCAACCATGACGAGGTCGGAGTCGAGCTCAAGAAGGAGCTGCAGGCTCGCCTGGCGGTCGCCGGAATCGCCATCGATGAATGCGGTTTCACCTACCTTGCCTATGCGACCGAGATCGCCAACGCGATGCTTCGCCGGCAGCAGGCGCAGGCGGTGGTCGCGGCGCGCAAGACGCTGGTCGAGGGCGCAGTCGGCATGGTCGAGATGGCGCTTGCGTCGCTTTCGGAAAAGAAGGTGGTCGAGCTCGACGACGAGCGCCGGGCGGCGATGGTCTCCAACCTGATGGTGGTGCTGTGCGGCGAGCGCGACACCCAGCCTGTCGTCAACACCGGCACCCTCTACCAGTAAGCGCGGGCGATGCCGGATGAACGCAAAGCGTTCCCGCTTCGTGTCGACCCAGCATTGTGGGCCGCGGTCGAGCGCTGCGCCTCGGCTGAGCTTCGGAGCGTCAACGCGCAGGTCGAGTGCCTGCTTCGCGAGGCGCTGGGAGCGCGCGGCGTGAAGCTCAAGGCGCCGACGCCGCGCAAGCGCGGCCGTCCGCCGAAGGAGACGAAGGCATGACGGACGGCCCCGAATGGTTCGCGCCCAAGCGCTACGGAATCGGCAGCGTGCCGGTGACGTGGCAGGGATGGGCCCTGACAATCGCATTTGTCGCCCTGCTTGTGGCTATTGTGCTCAGCCTGCGCGGCCAAGTGATCCAGCTTTTTGCTGCGATCATTCCACTGATTGTGGTGTTCATGGTGATCTGCGCCAGGACGACCCGCGGCGGTTGGCGCTGGCGCTGGGGGGAGGAGGATTAGCCGACCGAAAGGTCGCGCTGCTGGTTGACCAGCCGCCACTCGTCGAGGTCGGAGAGCATGATCCGCGCGGCTTGTTCGGCCAAATCGGCGGCGCGCGACAAGGTCACGTCCTTGCGCAGCTCGTCGTCGATCTGGCGCAAAGTGTTGGCGGTCGCCATCGATCGCACGGCGTCGCCGCCAAAATCGGCCTGGAATCGGATTCCGAACACAGCGGTGCCAAGGGCCGGGAATCCTGCGGAAACCAAAGTGAACCAATTGCCGTAGACGTTCACGAAGTTCGCGCCCATGCCGAGGCCGATCAGGGTCGCGACGGAGACTCCGAGGGTCGCTGCGAAGAGTATTGTTCCGGTCTGTTCGAGGCGGTGGTCCAGTAACTCGATCTGGCGCGCGTTCCGTTCGTGGTACGACATCTGCGGGCCGACCTCGTGATCCGCGATCGCGTGCCCGAGGCGCGCCGCGCACTGCCGGTCGATCGATCCGGAAGTGCAGCCCATCGCTCGCCAGATCCCGCTCGCGTACCAGTCGATCCAGCGCCTCGGCACCGGGTTGGTCTCGGTCCCGGGCGGGTCGGGAGCGGCGATCCCGAGCAGCTTCAGACTGCGCATCGGCCGCAGCCGTTCGGCCAGCTGTCGATAGTCGAGCCACCGCCGGTGCCATTCGAGGCGTGTGCCGACCCGCGCATTGATGATAATGGCGAGCGTGATCAGCATCTCGATCGCCGCGAATTCGAACTTGAGGTGCGGCGCCATGAACGCGCTGAGGCCGAGGCATACCGCGACCCCGCCGAGGAGGAAGTTGAAGATATGACCGCTACGGTAGGTCTGGGCGAAATGCGTCGCGAGACGGTCCGCCCAGCTATAAGCTTCCTCGAGTGCATCGATTGGCGCGGTGATGTTGTGCGCCTCGACGCATCCGACCCGGTATCGCTGCCATTCCTCGCTGATCATTTTCGCTGAATGTTTGTCGGTGAGGTCGCGCGTGCTGAACCGGCGAACGCCGGCCGCGGTCAGCAGCAGCGGATATTCAATCCGGGTCCGGATCTGCCGCAACCGCTCCTCGAGAAAGCGCTTGAGGAAGTGCTGCTCCTCCTCGTCCGGCGGCGGCATCAACAGGCCACAAAGCAGCGCGTCGACATGTTCCGAATCGAGCGGCCGGGCTATTCCCGGATCGTCCGCGACCGTGACGACGGTCGGATCGAACGCCGCCCACAAGACGCGCGTTTCGCTCCCCGGATCGAGCGGCACATGGACGATCGCCGTTCCCCGGGTCAGCGCGAGCTGGACGACCTCGCCGGTCCCGCCCCGTCCGCGCGGCGGCTTGCCGTCCCACACGGCAATGAGGACGTCGCAGTGGGCGACCGTCGCGCGGCCGGTCATCACATAGGCATCGACACTTTCATCTGGGTCGCCGGGCAGCTCGAGCGCGCAAGTCGCCTGCTGGACCAGCGTATCGAATCGCTCGCGCGCGCCGTGGTTGGCGAGGCTTTCGCGATAGCGCTGGCGCGCGAACGGAAGGATCGCCTGCAGCTCCCAGCCGAGCTCGAGCGCCAGTTCGGCGGCGATCTGGTCTGTGCCGTCGGCAATCGGCGACACGAAGCGGAGCCGTGGCGGGCCCGGCGCGAAACAGCGGCGCTCGCGCTCGAGCAGCGCCCGCCCGGCTTGCTCGATCAGCAGCAGGGTCTGCCGAACGCGCTCCCGCAGCCGTTCGACATCCCCGGTGTCGAGCGCTTCCGCGCGGTGTCCCGTCACTCCTACCGAGAGGACGAACGGGACGGCGGGCGGGCCGGCCCGGGGCGTCATCTGAATTTTGTCGCGTTCTTGCGTGATCTGAAGCAATCAGGCCGTGCCTTAGCGGGCGAAGACGCCGGCCTCGTAAAGGAGGAACAAAACTACCAAGACCGCGACGATGGCCGTGATCGAGCCGGTCGGGCTCAGAAGATAATCGTAAAAGGCCATATTCGTCGGACCATTTTGATTCGATCCAATCGGATCCAGCTTTAGGCAGTCACCGTCGCCTTCAGGATCCTTCGTGACGAAAAGCGAATAGCCGAAATCCGCCACCTGCGTATTGTAGTTTCGTACCGTCAACGTCTTGTAATCGGACGAAACCGTTTCCGGCACCAGCTGCGACCATTGCTCGCCTTGATTCGGGCACTCGTCTCCAGCGATCGTCAGTTCCTTCGAGGCAAAAGCGTCCGTCGGATTAGCTGGAAAAAGATAGCCGCTCTTCTCCGTGTCCTCGAGTTTGAAATAGATGTAGAAACCCGGGAATTTATTGTTCTTGAACGTAAGTCTTTTCCCCTGAAGCAGCGAAGAATTCACTATAAAGGGAGGATTCTTCGATGGCTGCAATATGATCGTCACATTTGCTGTAGCTGGCTTTGACATTGTCCCCCGCTCCTGTGCTCGATGATTGAAAAAGGATGTCGTCTCTTAGGTGCCGCCGTTGTGATTTTGCGTGATTGGGTCCCAGCTCACGTAGCTTGCTTTGTCGCTTTCGTCTGAGCCGGATTTCACAAAATTCAGTGTAAACGACCAGGTCTCCGCGCGCGGATTGCTGTTGCGGACGACGAGCCTTCTGCCCTCGTCGCATACGCAAATCGGCTCCAGCACGTCATAGTCGCTGTTCGTGTCCTTGTCGGGGCAGCTTGGGTGCTGCGGATCCTCGACTTCCGCGACCCACATCGCGTCGTGGGGTACGCTAGGAAATTTCAGACCGTCGCCAGTCCTGTCATCGAGGACAAACTCGACCAGATGATAGTCGGCCTTTCTCATTCCGTGCCGGTCCTTGTGGAAGTGAAGCGAATTGTCGGAATCGTTCCAAACTTCCGACGCCGGTTGAAAGACGGTTTCACCGTTTGGCGCCTTCGTCGCGGCCACGGAGACATGATGCATCCTGGCATGTGGTCTCGACATCATTGCGCTCCTTGATTGCCTCGTCAGTTCGCCCGGCGGTAGCCGATCGAATTCAGTTTAGCCTGCACCGCGGCTGCTTCGGCGGGAAGGTCGCTCCGTTCCAGAATCGTACGCCGCTCAGCCATTTCGAACGGCGTTTCGGCAACACCCGTCGGTAATGAAGAACGGGCCGCCGCCCAGGCCGACTTCGCGGCCGACAGATCACCCGCTTTTTGGAAAGCATCGCCCTGCAGCCGCAAAGCGCCGGCCACCTTGAAAGAATCTCCTGCGGCATCGTTGCCCTTGATCGAGCGTGCCAGCGCAACCGCCCGAGTGGCGAACGACAGCGCCTGCGCTGGGTTTCCCTGCATCAGCGCGACACGTGCTCGATCCATGTAGCAGCCCTGCACCCCAGGCTTCCATGTCGGCACGTTCGGCTGGGCCGAGGCCAGTTGTTCATAGACCGCGCATGCCGCCTCCGTCTGCGTGGCCGCGGCGTCCAGCTGCCGTTGTTCGATATAATAGGTCGCCAAGGTGAGCCGGGATCTTCCGAGGGCGGCCTGCCAGTTTCGGTTGAGAGGTTCGGTGGCCACAAGCGCCTGCGACGCCTGGACTGCGCCATTCAGCTGCTGCAGCGCGACATCGCTTCGTCCCACATCCTCGTATAAATTCCCGAGACCGCGAAGTGAGTCGACGAGCTGCTCGCGATAGGCGACATCGCCGTTGCTATGAGCAATGGATGTGTTGAGCAGCGCGACGTGTCGCTGACGTAGTGCAATTGCGGCCGGGAGCTGGCCCTGGTTTGCCTCGGCATCGGCAAACCAGGCGAGCGCCTGCGCAAGCTGGCTTTGATAGTCGCGGTTGTTGGGATCGGCCGTCGCCAATGCCTGGATGGTCCGCAACGCCTGGCTGAATTGTGCGACAGCTTCGGGGAACCGCCGCTGCCGGAGCAGAACCTCTCCCAGGTCCGCCTCGGCATATTGCGTTTCCATGCGCCACTTCATGTTGTCCGGCGCAAGGTCGACCATCTGCGTCGCCAGGTCCTTGTATCTGCGCCACCAGCGTTCCGCGGCAAGCAGGTTGCCGTGCTGCATCGCGATATCGCCGATCCAATAGACGTTCTGGGCATGCTCGTAGAGGCGCTGCGCGTCGTCGGGATTGCGCCGGATGGCTTCAGCCGTGCCTTGCATCGCTTCGCGATAGAGCCGCTCCGAAGTGTCCAGGTCGCCGCGCTCGTAGGCGACCTCTGCCATCAAGCTCAGCGCGCGCGAACGTTGCAGCAGCGCGGCGTCGGGCAGTTCGCTTGCATCCTGCTTGCTGTAATAAGCGAGGACCTTGGCGCCGACGCCATCGAGCGCATCCAGCTTGCCGATCGGTTCAAGCTTGTCCTTGAGGTCGCCGAGCATGAACGCGACGAGCCCTTCCGCCTGGCGACGCTGTTCGCGCGCCGCATCGCGCGCCTGGATGGCCGTGACCGCGAGGGTGCTCGTGACCGCCATTCCGGCAACCGAGGCTGCGGCAACCAGCGCCAGGCGGCGCTGCCGGCGCGTCGCATCGCGCTGTACCAGGTCGTCGAGGCCGACGCCGAGCATCCCGGCGACCAGCCTCATCAGGCCGAGCCGCCGTGCTTCTCCTGCGTGCCGCAGGTCGGCCGCAAGCGGCTCCGCGCGCTTGCCGGTGGGCCGGCCCCGGCGGTCGTACTTCTGACGAAGCGCCGGCGGGAAGCATTCCTCCTCTTCCCGCCCGGGCAATTCGCAGGCGAAGGGCTCACCGGCGGCAATCGCGGCAAGCACGCATCCGTCCGGATGCGCTCGCTTGAACGATTCGATTTCGGCGTTCGTCCAGTGCGACCGCGCCGCATCGGGTGAGCAGAGGACGATCAGGAATCGGGAACGGGCCAGGGCCTCCTCGATTTCCTCACCGAGGTCGTCCGCGGCCGCGAGCTCATGCTGGTCGCGGAAGACCGGCCTCAGGCGTTTCGGGATAATTCCGTTCTCGGTAAGCTGCCCGACAAGGAAGCGCGGAACTCGAAACTGCTCGAGTTGCTGATGGAGCCAGCCGGCGAGCTGCTCATCCTTGTGGCTGTAGCTCAGGAAGGCGAAATATCGCGCGGGCTGACGGCGGACGCGCCGCAGTCGCCGGGCGGAGGCTCGGGCGGCACGGTCAAACGTGGGTATTCGAGCGAGCTTGTTCATTCGCCGCCCCCAGCGAATCCATTAAGCACGGTAACACAGCGGGATACATTGGCCTAGCTTTGCCGCGCCCGATCAAGCGGTTATATGCACCAGCGATGTCTTCCATCCGTCCCTGGCGCGATATCGAGCGGCGCAAGTCGCGGCAGATCATGGTCGGCTCCGTGCCCGTGGGCGGAGACGCGCCGATCAGCGTCCAGACGATGACGAACACGCCGACGGAGGACGCGAGGGCGACGATCGACCAGATCCGGCGGTGCGAGGAAGCAGGCGCGGACATCATCCGCGTGTCCTGCCCCACGGCGGATGCGACCGCCGCGCTCAAGGACATTGTCCGAGCGGCGCAGGTGCCGATCGTCGCCGACATCCACTTCCACTACAAGCGCGCGCTCGAAGCCGCGGACGCGGGCGCGGCCTGCCTCAGGATCAATCCGGGCAACATCGGCTCGGAGCAGCGGGTGCAGGAGGTCATCGCCGCCGCCAAGGCCAACGGTTGCGCGATCCGCATCGGCGTCAACGCGGGGAGTCTCGAGAAGGACCTGCTCGAAAAATATGGCGAGCCCTGTCCCGAGGCGCTGGTCGAAAGCGCGCTCGACCATATCCGCATCCTCGAGGATCATGATTTCCGCGAATACAAGGTGGCGGTGAAGGCGAGCGACGTCTTCCTTGCGGTCGCTGCCTATCAACAGCTCGCGAGCGCGGTGGATTGCCCGCTCCACCTCGGGATCACCGAAGCGGGCGGGCTGATCGGCGGCACGGTCAAGTCGGCGATCGGCATCGGCAACCTGCTGTGGGCCGGCATCGGCGACACCATCCGGGTCTCGCTGTCAGCCGAGCCGGAGGAAGAGGTCCGCGTCGGCTACGAGATCCTTAAGAGCTTGGGCATTCGCAGCCGCGGGGTCCGCGTGGTGTCCTGCCCCAGCTGCGCCCGGCAAGGCTTCGACGTGATCCGAACGGTCGAAGCCCTCGAAGCACGCCTCCAGCACATCAAGACTCCGATGAGCCTCAGCGTGCTCGGCTGCGTCGTCAACGGTCCGGGCGAAGCGCGCGAGACGGACATCGGGATCACCGGTGGCGGCAACGGCACCCACATGGTCTATCTCTCGGGAGTGACCGATCATCACGTCAAGGATGGCGAGATGATCGACCATATCGTGAAGCTGGTCGAGGCGAAGGCGGCCGAGATCGAGGCCGCGGCTGCCGAACCAACGCTCGACGCCGCGGAATAAACGGCTAATCGCGGCGCGTGAATCGCGTCGCTCAGCAAACCGGACAGGCATTCGCGGTGGCACTCGGCGCGGTCGCCTTGCTGTCGATCATGGATGCGGTGATGAAGCATCTCGTCATCGCCATCGGGATCGTCGCGGTGAGCATCTGGCGATCGCTCGCCAATCTGGGGCTGAGCGCCGCTCTGTACCTGCCGCGCCGGCTGCCGTGGCCCGATCGAGCCACGCTGAAGATCCACGTGGCGCGCGGCGTCCTGGGGACGGTGATGGCGTTCCTCTTCTTCTGGGGAATCGGCCTGGTGCCGCTCGCGCAGGCGATCGCGCTGACCTTCATTGGGCCGCTGATCGCCCTGTTCCTGGCGAGCGTCTTCCTCAAGGAGCAGATCGGCCCTCGCTCAATCGCCGGCTCGGCGGTCGCCTTCGCCGGAGTCCTCGTCATCATGCTTGGACAGGCCCGCGCCGAGCTCGGTCCGCAGGTGCTGCTCGGGTCGGCCGCGATCCTCGGCTCGGCTGTATGCTATGCCGGCAATATCGTGATCATGCGCCGGCAGGCGCTCGCCGCGCGACCGCTCGAAATCAACTTCTTCCAGTCGCTGACGGTGATGGCGTGCTGGATCGTCGCACTGCCGCTGGTGGGACTGCCCGCCGCAGCGGGGTGGCAATGGACGTGGATCGCGGTCGCGGCGCTCCTCTCGACGGTCGGCAGCCTGCTCTACAGCTGGGCCTATGCGCGCGGGGAGGCGAGCTACCTCTCGGTGACGGAATATAGCGCCTTTATCTGGGCCTCAGCGCTCGGCTGGCTGGTATTTTACGAGGGGGTGTCGCTCACCACGGCCGCCGGGGCGCTGATGATCGTCGGGGGCTGCCTGATCGCCGCACGTCGGAGGATTGCCGCACCGCCGGAGATCGACCTAACCTAGCCTCCGCCCGAAGCGAGCAGGTTCACGGTGAAGGCGAGCACGCCGATGTTGAACGCGAACGCGGCAAGGCAATGGAAGGTCACGACCTTGCGGATGCGCTGGTCGGTGACTTCGACGTCGGAGGTCGCGAACGCCATTCCGCAGGTGAAGGCGAAATAGACGAAATCCCAATAGACGGGCTCAGGCGTGCCAGGGAAATGAAAGCCCGCGCAGCCAATTTCTGGGGTCACATAAGCCATGTGCGCGTAATGGAGCGCATAGACGGTGTTGCTGAACAGCCAGGCGACGATCAACGTCACGATGATCAACGCCTTGGCCGATGCGTGTGGATTACGTCCGACCGTCTCCGCGCCGACGGCGATCAGCAGCATGGCGACGACGATCCCGGTGATGATCAGCAGGAAGGTGCGGTTGGCGTCGTTGAGCTGGGCCAGCCGCTCCATCTCCGCCGGGTCTTCGATCCCGAGGATGCTCCAGCAGAGCAGGAGGAAGAGGACCGCCGCGACGTCGAACGCGTAGATGATCCCGAGCCACCAGCTTCCGAGCCACAGGCTTGCGGGAACGGCGCCGATGATCAGCACGGCGATGAAGACGAGGAACCGCCATGGCGCGATCCTGTTGCCGATGGTCAGCGGTTTCGCCATGAGCCAAGCGTAACGAGTGGGCGTGTCCCGTCCAGTGAAAGGAATCGCGATGCCCTGGCTGTGGCTGATCGTCGGCGGCTGTTTCGAGGTCGGCTTCACCACCTCGCTGCGCTTCGTCGACGGGTTCAGGAACCTGCCCTGGACGCTCGCCTTCCTCGCCTCCGTGGCGGTCAGCATGGGCCTGCTCGAAGTTGCCTCGCGCTCGATCCCGATGGGAACCGCCTATGCGGTGTGGGGCGGCATCGGCGCCGTCGGCACGGTAATCGTCGGCATCCTCTGGTTCCACGAACCGTCGAGCACGCTGAGGGTGCTCCTGATCCTCGCCATCGTGGCGGCGATCGCGGCGCTGCGGCTTAGCGGCTGACGTCCGCTTTCGACCCATTCCTGCCACTAGGCTTCACTCCGAATCGTGCCCGTTGCGGACTTCAGGACTCGGTCCCACAATGAACTCGTGAAAGCGCTTGAGGCCTACGACTATTTGCACGCTCAGTTTGTGGACTTGGCCGAGCAAAATAGGATTCCCGTCGCGCCGCAATTCGGTCGCAGAGCAGACCTGGCTGAGATGGGATCGCCGCCTTACTTCGAGATATGCGCCGACCGGTGGTTCTCGATCACGCATGAGCAAGGAACATTGGAGGCGCAATGGAATGGGCGTGAGAAGCCCGCTCACATGCAAGTGTTCGCCGATCTAGATGCCTGCCCTGTCGAGTTCCTCTGGCGAGTTCGCTTGGCTTGGTTCAATTTCGACGGGAGAACCACCGAGGACGCCGAGGAAGATGTTCTCAGCATCGTAAAGGCCGGCCCTTCCGGGAACGGCTAGGGCGGATGGCAGCCCCCAAACAGATATAAGCGCGGGTCGGCTGCAACCGCCGAGCTACCTAGGCGCCGGCTCCATGTACGGCGCGACCTGCGGGTCGGAGGTTTCGATCGACGGGTAGAGCTTGGCCGTCGGGAACGGCCCGCGCGCCTGCTCATAGGCGTAGCCGAGCGAGAGAAGCCGCGCCTCGCTCCACTTGGGCCCCATGAAGCTCAAGCCCACCGGCAGACCCTTGATGAGCGCCATCGGCACCGTGAGGTGCGGATAG
>Ga0207698_10002958_pt1 | contig 10169 bp, 7 predicted proteins | sample KBSCornC22_FD_184298 | JGI IMG/M metagenome (GOLD analysis project Ga0207698, IMG submission 184298) | Corn rhizosphere microbial communities from Kellogg Biological Station, Michigan, USA - KBS Corn C2-2 (SPAdes) (version 2) | ecosystem: Host-associated > Plants > Roots > Rhizosphere > Soil ...
CGCGGCCCGCGCCCAGTTCTCGCTCATGCGAACCGAGGTCACCGTCGGGCAGTACCTCGACATGCTCGAGGAGACCTCGTGGCACACGCGGCCGGACACGGAGTTGCTGTCGCGCTCCCATCGGGTGATCGTCTACAAGTCGGCCAAGTACAGCGTCGAGGCTCCCCTCGCCATCGGCGCATCGCTCGCCGAAGCCTCGCTCTCCCAGCTCGCGGCCCTGCGCGCTTTCGGTCTGCCACTCGGAGTCGCCTTCCAGCTGCGCGACGACCTGCTCGGCGTCTTCGGTGATCCTGCTGTCACGGGCAAGCCGGCGGGCGACGATCTGCGGGAGGGCAAACGCACCGTTCTGGTGACGCTCGCTCGGCAGAAGCTGCCGGCATCCGCCGCGCGTCTCTTCGACGAACTGCTCGGCGACGACGGTCTGGACGAGCAGCAGATCGGGATGCTGCAAACCGCCGTCCGCGACAGCGGCGCCGTCGAGCACGTGGAGCGCATCATCGCCCATAACGTCGAGACGGCGGTTGCGGCACTGGCGGATGCTCCGATCGCACGCTCGGCGCGCGACGAGCTCGGCGCGCTCGCCAATACGGTCACCCAGCGGGCGAGCTAGAGGCCGCTCAGAACCCCAGAGCCTGTGCGACGCGGCGCACTTCGGCCTTGCGGCCGGCACGCAGCGCTGCGATCGGGGCGACGCCGAGGCTGTCCTCCTCAGTGAGCAGCCAGTGGATGGCCTCGTCATCGCTGAACCCGGCATCGCCGAGAACGACGATCGTGCCCCGGAGCTCGCCGAGCGGCTCCCCCTCTTTGATGAAGTCCGCCGGCACGCGGAGCACCCCGTCCACTCGTGCGGCGAGCAGGGCGCGATCTTCGATCAGGCGGCGCACCTGGCTCTGGGTGATGCCCAGAGCCGTGACGAGGTCGGGGATGGTCAGCCAGTGCGGGCCGGCGGAGTCGCTCACGCCCCCCAGCCTGCCACGCCGCCAACAGGCGTCGCTCGCTCACATCATGTTACGAACATGTAAACTCACGCCACGCCTGTCACTTTGATTGACTCTGTATGCCTTCCGTGACAGCCTGGGGTCTGAAATCCGTGGATTCCGTATCGACGGGGTCCGCGTGTTCCGGGGGCGGGGAAAGGCAGGACCGTGATGACGGACACCTCAGAGCGTGAATCATTCGCCCGCGCCGTCTTCTCGGGACTCGTTCCGTCGCCCGCACCGTCGACCGGGGGGCATGTCGCGGCCGAACGGTCTGCGGGACTCCGCTCGGCACACTGGCGCTCCGGAGTCATGGCGACCGTCCCGATCGTGCTTGCCGGGGCGATGACGGTGAGCCTCAACCTCGCCGGACCCATCGATTCCGCATCCGGTGCTCCCAAGAAGCCGATGAGACCCAAGGCGGAGCCGGCGAAGACACTGCGCGAGATCCTGCTGAGCTCGGCCAAGAGCAATGCGGCCGTCGCCGCGACGCCCGCGAAGTACACGGTGGTCGCCGGCGACAGCGTGTCGTCGATCGCCGGTCGCTACGGCCTGTCCACCGCATCGGTGCTCGCCCTCAACGGACTGAGTTGGAAGTCGTTGATCTTCCCGGGGCAGGTCTTGAAGCTCTCCCCATCGACCGCGAGCTCGGCACCCGCAGCCGCCGGGGTCGCACCCCCGGCCGGGGCGGGCGGGCGGTACACCGTCGTTCGCGGGGACACGATCTCGGCGATCGCGGCACACTTCGGCGTCACCACGCAGGCGGTCCTCGCGGCCAACGGACTCGGATGGTCGAGCATCATCTATCCGGGGCAGACCATCGCCATCCCTGCCGGCGGGCGCGCGGCGACAAGCGCCGCACCGGCACCGTCCGCAGGCCAGTCCGGGAGCACCTCGTACACGATCGTCGCCGGCGACACCGTCTCGGCGATCGCTGCGCGCTTCGGGACGACGACCGCCGCGATCATGGCCGCGAACGGGATGGGATCCTCGACGATCATCTACTCCGGTCGCACGCTGGTCATCCCGTCGGGAACCGCGGCTCCGGCGCTCGCCGCCACCACGGTCTCGTCGGTGACGAAGACGAACGGCACCCCGCTCACCGACGAGATGGCCGCGAATGCACGACTGATCATCCAGACCGGTCGCCGTCTCGGGGTCCCAGATCGAGGCATCGTCGTCGCCCTCGCCGCCGCCATGCAGGAGTCAGGACTTCGCAACCTGAGCTACGGCGACCGCGACTCGGTCGGCATGTTCCAGCAGCGTCCGAGCACCGGATGGGGCACGGCAGCTCAGTTGCAGAACCCGACGTACGCGACCGAGCTGTTCTTCGGCGGTCCGAGCAATCCGAACGCCGGACGGACCCGGGGCCTGCTCGACATCCACGGCTGGCAGTCGATGACCATCGCCCAAGCCGCGCAAGCCGTGCAGATCTCGGCGTACCCGGATGCCTACGCCAAGTGGGAGACCAGCGCCTGGGCCTGGCTGGCGCAGTACCGCTAGCACCGTGTGGCAGTCGGACGTTCAGGAAGGTGCTGCCTACACTCGAACGGTGAGCGTCAACACCACCGACCCGATGATCGGTCGTCTGATCGACGGCAGGTACCAGGTTCGCTCACGCATCGCGCGCGGCGGCATGGCGACGGTCTACCTCGCCACCGACCTGCGCCTCGAGCGCCGGGTCGCCGTCAAGGTGATGCACGGGCACCTCGCCGATGACAGTCAATTCAAGCAGCGCTTCATCCAGGAGGCCCGCTCCGCGGCCAGGCTGGCGCACCCTAACGTGGTCAACGTCTTCGATCAGGGTCAGGATGCCGACAGCGCATACCTGGTCATGGAGTACCTGCCCGGCATCACCCTGCGCGACCTGCTGCAGGAGTACGGGTCCCTCACCAGCCAGCAGACCATCGACATCAGCGAGGCGGTGCTGTCGGGGCTGGCGGCAGCGCACAAGGCGGGCATCGTGCACCGGGATCTAAAGCCCGAGAACGTGCTGCTGGCCGACGACGGCCGCATCAAGATCGGCGACTTCGGGCTGGCGCGCGCCGCATCCGCCAACACCGCGACCGGCGCCGCCCTGCTCGGGACCATCGCGTACCTCTCCCCCGAGCTCGTCACGCGCGGCGTCGCCGACACGCGCAGCGACATCTACGCGGTGGGCATCATGATGTACGAGATGCTCACCGGCGAGCAGCCGTTCAAGGGCGAGCAGCCGATGCAGATCGCGTATCAGCACGCGAACGACACGGTGCCCCTGCCCAGCGTGAAGAACCCGAAGGTGCCCGCCGAGCTCGACGAGCTGGTGCAGTGGGCGACCGAGAAGGATCCCGATCGGCGCCCGCGAGACGCACGCGCGATGCTCGATCAACTCCACGACACCGAGTCGCAGTTGCGCACTGCGCTGCCGCAGGGCTCAACGGCACCGCAGCGCACCCTGCTCATGCCGTCGGCGCCCGCCGCTCGCGCCACGGCGTCGGCGACCGGTGAGACCGTCGCGTTCGCGCGCCCCGCGCCGCCGAGCGGATCGGATGCCGAGACCGCGATCATCGCGCAGGGCGGACCGCGGGCCGCCGAGATCTCGGACTCGACCACTGCCCTTGCGAGGGTCTCGCAGAAGCGCCGTGCACGGGGCCTCGCGATCTTCCTGGTCATCCTGATGCTGGCCGCCGCCGCCGGCGTCACCGGGTGGTACTTCGGTCTCGGGCCCGGCTCGCGCGTGACGATCCCGAACTCGATCGCCGGGATGTCGCCTGCCGACGCGACCACGGCGCTGACCAAGCTCGGACTGACCGTGAACCCGACCAACGGGAGCACCACCTCGAACACGATCCCAGCGGGTCAGGTGGCCGACACCGATCCGAAGCTCGGATCGTCGGTCACGAAGGGCGGGCAGGTCACCCTTCTGGTGTCGACCGGGCGCAAGCTCATCCCGTTCAGCATCACGCAGGGCATGCCGCTGGCCGCTGCTGAGGCGATCATCAAGGGAGCCCCGTGGGTCGAGAAGACGGCGATCCTGCAGTTCGACGCCAAGGTGCCCAAAGACGCGGTGATCGCGGCGTATGGCGCTGACGGCAAGACGAACCTGATCGGAAGCGGAAGCTACGGCCAGCAACTGCCGGTCACGCTGGTCGTGTCGGTCGGGGCGGTTCCGGATGTGGCGAACCAGACGTTCGCCCAGGCGAGCACGGTTCTCGCCGGCGTCAAGCTCACGGCGCAGGAAGGCGATCACGCCTACAGCGACACAGTGCCCAAGGGCAAGGTCATCGGACTCCAGGTGCCCGACGGAACCGCGTTGCACCCCAATGACACCGTCAAGCTGCAGATCTCGGACGGGCCTGCCCCGGTTGCGGTGCCCGATATCGTCGGCCTGACGTGGGACAAGGCCAAGGCAGCCCTCGATGCCGCGGGGCTGAAATACAACTACGACCACAACGCTGACCAGGTGCCGACCTTGGTGACCGTGCGGTCGACCAACCCGAAACCGGGGACCATGGTCCACCGCGGTGACACGATCACCGTGCGCTTCACCGGTTAGCGCGCGATCGTCAGCTCCTCGGCGACCAGGAAGGCCAGCTCGAGCGACTGCATGTGGTTCAGCCGCGGATCGCAGAGCGACTCGTACTTGGTGGCGAGGGTCGCCTCGTCGATCTGCTCTGAGCCACCCAGGCACTCGGTGACGTCGTCGCCGGTGAGCTCCACGTGGATGCCGCCCGGGTGTGTTCCCGCGGCGCGGTGGCTCTCGAAGAAGCCGCGGACCTCATCCACGACGTCGTCGAAGCGGCGGGTCTTGTAGCCGGTCGGCGTGGTGAGCCCGTTGCCGTGCATCGGGTCCGTGACCCAGAGGGGTGTGGCGTCGAAGCCCTTGATCGCTTCAAGCAACGGAGGCAGCGCGTCCCGGACCTTGCCGGCGCCCATACGCGTGATGAAGGTGAGACGCCCGGGCTCGCGGTTCGGGTCGAGCTTGTCGATCAGCCGCTCCATGTCGTCGACCGAGGTGGTCGGGCCGAGCTTGACCCCGATGGGGTTGCGGATCCGCGAGAAGTAGTCGACGTGCGCCCCGTCGAGATCGCGCGTGCGTTCGCCGATCCAGAGGAAGTGCGCGCTCGTGTTGACCGGAGTGCCGTTGCGCGAGTCGATGCGGGTCATCGGGCGCTCGTAGTCCATGAGCAGGCCCTCGTGGCTGGTGTAGAACTCGACACGCTTGAGCTCGTCGAAGTCGGCTCCCGCGGCCTCCATGAACTTGACCGCGCGGTCGATCTCGCTGGCCAGGCTCGCGTAGCGCTGGTTCGCCGGGTTCGTCGCGAAGCCCTTGTTCCAGCTGTGCACCTCACGCAGGTCGGCAAAGCCGCCCTGCGTGAACGCGCGGATGAGGTTCAGCGTCGATGCGCTGGTGTGGTAGCCCTGGATCAGTCGCCGCGGATCGGCTTGGCGCGACTCCGGGGTGAACGGGTAGCCGTTCACGATGTCGCCACGGTAGGCGGGCAGGGTGACGTCGCCCTGCGTCTCGAGGTCGCTCGAGCGCGGCTTGGCGAACTGCCCGGCCATGCGTCCCATCTTGACGATCGGCATGGATGCGCCGTACGTCAGCACGACGGCCATCTGCAGAAGGGTCTTCAGCCGGTTGCGGATCTGCTCGGCGGTCGCGCCCGCGAAGGTCTCGGCGCAGTCCCCGCCCTGGAGCAGGAACGACTCACCGCGCGCGGCACGCGCCAGGCGCTCGCGCAGGATGTCGACCTCACCCGCGAAGATCAGCGGCGGCAGGGTCGACAGCTCGGCCGACGCGGCGGCAACAGCGGTGGGGTCCGGCCACTCCGGCTGCTGCTTGATCGGCAGCTGGCGCCAATAGTCGAGACCGGCGATCACACTCGGATCGGCCTGAACGATGGTCTCTGACGGGTCTGACACGGGTTTCCTCTGTGCTGTGAGGGAGGGCGGTGCGGGGCGAATGCCTCGAAGAGCCAGCCTATTGGAGCCGTCAGCACGACGCTGACCGCGTCAGGAGGCCGCGACGCCCGCTTTCGCCTGGGTCGTCGCTTGGGTCTTCGCCTGGGCCTTGGCCCTCGCCGCGGCGGCCCGGCGGTCGACACCGCTCTTGCCCGGCTTCTTCACGGATGAAGCGTAGACGTCGACGTACTCCTGACCGCTGATGCGCGACAGCTCGTACATGATCTCGTCGGTGATGGAGCGCAGGACGAAGCGGTCACCCTCCATGCCGGCGAAGCGACGGAAGTCCAGCGGCTCGCCGAACACCACGCCCACCCGGCGCACCTTGGGGAACTTCGAGCCGGTCGGCATGACCTTCTCGGTGTCGATCATCGCGACGGGGATCACGGTCGCTCCCGATTCGAGGATCATGCGGGCCACTCCGGTGCGGCCCCGGTACAGCCGGCCGTCCGGACTGCGGGTGCCCTCGGGGTAGATGCCCAGTTGGCCGCCCTTGGCCAGGTGCTCGAGCCCGGAGTTCAGCGAGTCCTCCGAGGCCTTGCCGCCCGATCGATCGATTGGCAGCTGGTTGATTCCGAGGAAGAACTGCTTCGTGAGCCAGCCGAAGAGTCCCTTGCCCGTGAAGTACTCACTCTTGGCTAGGAAGCTGATCGGACGCTTCACCGCGACGGGCAGGAAGACCGAGTCGACGAACGACAGATGGTTGCTCGCGAAGATCACGGGGCCCGACTCGGGGACGTTCTCATCACCGCGTGACCACGGCCGGAACACCGAGTTGGCGAACGGACCGATGATGAAGGTCTTCAAGAACCAGTAGAGCACGCGACCTCCCGACGCCGTGCGAAAGTCTATCGAGACGGGGCGGTCGACTCACCCCGTGCGTGCAATCGGGCGAGATCTGCGGCGCCGACGACGCCTGCGTCGTTCACCAGCTCGGCCACGGTGAACGTCGGCTCGGGATGGAACCCACGCGCCGGGAGGTGCGTCAGGAAGGCATCACGGATCGGCTCGAGCAGCAGCTCGCCCGCGGCGGCGACTCCCCCGCCGAACACGAAGCGCTGCGGGTCGAGCACGGCTCCGATGGATGCGCAGGCCTGACCCAGCCACGACCCGAGTTCGCGAAGGGCGGCCAGGGCGCCGGGATCGTGATCCGCGATGAGCGCGCCGACGATCGCGCCGTCGAGCTCGCCGTGAGCGGCCCGGGCCTCGGCCAGCGAGAGGCCGATGCCTCCGGCATCCGCGATCTCGTTGGCGTAGCGCAGCAGCGCGCGACCGGAGCCGTATTGCTCGATGCAGCCGCGCTGACCGCACCCGCACGGCAGCCCGCCGGGCACGACCCGCAGATGGCCCACCTCGCCCGCCGCGCCGAACCCGCCGCGCAGCAGGCGCCCATCGACGACCACCGCGCCTCCGACACCCGTGCCGATGGTGAGCATGGTCATGTCGGTCGCGCCGCGGCCGCCGCCGAAGCGGTACTCGGCCCACCCCGCCGCGTTCGCGTCATTGTCGACGGTGATGTCGATGCCCGGCAGACGATCGGACAAATGCTCTCGGAAGGGTTCGGAGCGCCAGTTGATGTTCGGCGCGTAGTAGACCACCGACTGAGCGGCGTCGACGAATCCCGCCGCGGCGACGCCTGCCGCGACGACATCTTCGCCCTCACCGAGTTGGGTGATCAGGCCGACGACGATGTCGACGATGGCGGCCGGGTCGCCCGCCGGTGTCGGCCGCCGCTCGGTGCGCAGGATCGCCCCGGATTCGCTGACCAGAGCGCCGGCGATCTTGGTTCCGCCGATGTCGATTCCGATGGCATGCACGGGGTTCGACTTTACCGTTGGCTGGGAGGCGGCCAGCACGTGCACGGATCCTCCGGCTAGGCTCTCCGCAACGATCTAGGCTGGGGCTTAGGAACACGATCGGTACCGAAGGAGTTGCCGTGAACGAGTACTTCACCCCTGCCATCGTCCCCGCTGACCCGGAGGCGAACACCACCGACCTGCTGCTCAAGCGGCTCGAGGCAACGCCGGACGCGCCGTTGTTCGCCCTCCCCACGGCCGACGGCGGCTGGAGCGACGTGTCCGTCGCCGAATTCCACCGCCAGGTGGTGGCTCTGGCCAAGGGGTTCGTCGCCGCCGGTATCGCGCCCGGCGAGAAGATCGGGTTCATGTGCAAGACCCGCTACGAGTGGACCCTGGTCGACTTCGCGGCCTGGTTCGCCGGCGCGGTGCTCGTTCCCGTCTATGAGACCTCCGCCCCGGCGCAGCTCCAGTTCAACCTGACCGACTCGGGGGCGACCGCCCTCATCGTCGAGACCGCAGACCACTTCGCCAAGTTCGACGAGGTGCGCAGCGAGCTCCCGCAGGTGACGAAGGTGTGGCAGCTCGGGCTGGGCGACCTCGACAAGCTCGTCGCCGGCGGCACCGAGATCGGCGACGCCGAGATCGAGAAGCGCCGCAGCGCGGCGAAGGGCTCGGACCTGGCCACCCTGATCTACACCTCCGGATCGACCGGGCGCCCCAAGGGATGCATCATCACGCATTCGAACTTCGTGGAGCTGAGCCGCAATGCGGCCGTCGCGATGGGCGAGGTCGTCGCGCCCGGGTCGTCCACTCTGCTGTTCATCACGACGGCCCACGTCTTCGCGCGCTTCATCTCGATCCTCGCCGTGCACACGGGCGTCAAGGTCGGTCACCAGGCCGACACCAAGCAGCTGCTGCCCGCTCTCGGCAGCTTCAAGCCCACCTTCCTGCTCGCCGTGCCGCGTGTCTTCGAGAAGGTCTACAACTCCGCGGAGCAGAAGGCCGAGAGCGCGGGTCGTGGCAAGATCTTCCGCGCAGCAGCCCGTGCCGCCGTCGAGCATTCCCAGGCTCTGGATGCCGGATCAGTTGCGACCGGTCTGAAGCTCAAGTTCGCCCTGTACGACCGGCTCGTCTACAGCAAGCTGCGCGCGGCGATGGGCGGCAACATCCAGTTCGCGGTGTCCGGCTCCGCGCCGCTCGGCACCTACCTCGGGCACTTCTTCCGCAGCCTGGGCGTCAAGATCCTCGAGGGGTACGGACTCACCGAGACCACCGCGCCCGCCACGGTCAATCTGGTGTCGAAGTTCAAGATCGGCACTGTCGGCCCCGCCCTGCCCGGCGTCGGCCTGAAGATCGCCGACGACGGCGAGATCCTGGTCAAGGGCATCGACGTGTTCGGCGGCTACTGGAACAACAAGGCCGCGACAGACGAGGTCATGCAGGGCGAGTGGTTCCACACCGGCGACCTGGGTGCCCTCGACGAGGACGGGTATCTCACGGTCACGGGCCGCAAGAAGGAGATCATCGTCACCGCGGGCGGCAAGAACGTGGCGCCCGCCGCCCTTGAAGATCCGATCCGCTCGAACCCGCTCATCAGCCAGGTCGTCGTCGTCGGCGATCAGAAGCCGTTCATCTCGGCCCTGGTCACGCTGGACCCCGAGATGCTGCCGGTCTGGCTGCACAACAACGGCGAATCGGCCGACATGACGCTCGATCAGGCGTGCACCAATCCCAAGGTGGTCGCCGAGGTGCAGAAGGCGGTGGATGCGGCGAACACCCGGGTCTCGCGCGCCGAGTCGATCCGCAAGTTCGTCATCCTGCCCGTCGAGTTCACCGAAGACTCCGGCCACCTCACGCCGAAGATGAGCATCAAGCGCGGGCCGATCATCGGCGACTACGCCGACGTCATCGACGGGCTGTACACGGCGACGCCGGTGACGGAGTCGGTCGGGATCGGCTGAGCCCACTACTGGTGGAGTAGGTCACCTGGCCTGTCGGCGGACAGTGTTCGCCGAACCCCGGATGCTCACGCGGCGGTTTGGCCGAACTGGTTCAGAAACGCCCTAGGCGTTTCTGAACCATTCGGCTGAACGAACCGCGCGCATGGCCTCGCGCTTGACGTCGGGCTCCAGGCCCTCGATGTAGAGCTTGCCGTCGAGGTGGTCGGTCTCGTGCTGCAGGGCCTGCGCCATGAGACCGTCGCCCTCGACGACGAGCTCGCGACCCGAGACATCCACTCCCGTGACGCGCGCGAAGGGGTAGCGCATGCGGGGGAAGTAGAAGCCCGGCACCGAGAGGCAGCCCTCGTCGACGAGCTCGGGCTCACCCGAGACCTCGAGCACCGGGTTGATCACGTAACCGATGTCGCCGTCGATGTTGTAGCTGAAGGCGCGCAGCCCGACGCCAATCTGCGGAGCCGCGACGCCGGCCCGCCCGGGCGGAGTCACGG
>Ga0207698_10002962_pt1 | contig 10167 bp, 9 predicted proteins | sample KBSCornC22_FD_184298 | JGI IMG/M metagenome (GOLD analysis project Ga0207698, IMG submission 184298) | Corn rhizosphere microbial communities from Kellogg Biological Station, Michigan, USA - KBS Corn C2-2 (SPAdes) (version 2) | ecosystem: Host-associated > Plants > Roots > Rhizosphere > Soil ...
ACATCCGCGCGCTCAACATCCTGCCCGCCGACGTGCTGTCGCGCGCCACCGACCACATTGCCGAGCAGATCGCGTTCATCGCCGATCTCGAGCAGCGCGGCTACACGTATCGGACCTCGGACGGCATCTATTTCGACACGAGCCGCCAGGCCGACTACGGCTATCTCGCACGCCTCGACCGCGCCGGGCTCGAGGCCGGCAAACGCGTCGACATCGGCGAGAAGCGCAACGCCACCGATTTCGCGCTGTGGAAATTCTCGCCGCCGGGCAGCGCCCGGCAGATGGAGTGGGACAGTCCGTGGGGCAAGGGCTTTCCCGGATGGCACATCGAGTGCTCGGCGATGGCGCAGCGCTACCTCGGTGACTGGTTCGACATTCACTGCGGCGGCGAGGATCACATCCCGGTGCACCACACGAACGAGATCGCGCAGACGGAAGCGCGTGCCGGCACGCGTCTCGCCAACTTCTGGATGCACGGCTACTTCCTGCTCGCGAACGACGCGAAGATGGCGAAATCGGCCGGCGAATTCCTGCGCATCGCCGCACTGGTCGACCGCGGCTACGACCCGCTCGCCTTTCGCTACCTGTGCCTGACCGGCCATTACCGGTCGCAGCTCAATTTCACCTGGGAAGCGCTCGACGCCGCCGCGACGGGTCTCGCGCGCATGCGAAGCGCGTTCCACGCGCTGCCGCTCGGCGCCGGCGCATCGATTCCGCCGGACCTGCTCGAGCGCTTCACCGCCCTCGTGAACGACGATCTCAACGCGCCGCGCGCGCTGGCGCTCGCCTGGGAGACGCTGCGCGGCGATCTGCCCGCGCCGCTCAAGCGTGCTGCGCTCGCACGCTTCGACGAGGTCTTCGGCCTCGGACTGGCGCAGTGGCAGCCGCAGCAGACTGCGATACCCGAGGCGATCGCAGCACTTGCCGAGGCACGCGCCGATGCGCGCAAGGCCCGGAACTGGGCGGAGGCCGACCGCCTGCGTGCGGCGCTGCAGGATGCCGGCTACGATGTCGAGGACACGCCGGGCGGCTACGCGCTGAAACAGAAGTAGGGTCGCAGACGCTTTTGCGTGAACTCGACAAAAGCCGTCTTCGACGCTGGTTTTCTACCGTCGGTCAATACATCCGCTCGATGCGCCCCGAGTAGAGCACGGGCCCGGTGGGCTTGCCGGTCGGCGATCCGCCGGGCGGCTCGAGACTGACGGCGAGCGTCGAGATGTTGGAAAGCGTCTCGTCGACGGGATTGTCGAGCGGCACGCGGACGACGTCGCCGGCAGGGATGACGCCGAGCGCGTGGGGCGCGCCGGTCTGCGGCAGCGCCCACAGCTCGTAGGCCTTGTCGGGTCCGGGGCGGGCATTGCTCACCGTCTTCAGCGTGAGATAACGCTCGCCGCGCGTGGCGGTCGCAATCAGCGCGACCTTTGCATCGGGATCCGACAGGACGACGACGAGCGGCGCCGGAACGATGACCGGTGCACGCCGCCACTCGCCGATGCCGATCGCGATCACGCCGGCGAGACTCGCAATGGCGAGCGTGCGCCAGAATGCGAGGCGCTGCCACCACGGCGTCTCGCGCTGCGACGTGCCCTCGGGGTCGAGGCCGAGCCGCGCGACGATGTTGCGCCACGCGCGCGGGGGCGGCGTCACCGGCGGCACCTGGTCGGCGAGCACGGCCATCCGGCGTTCCCATTCGGACAGCGCAGCGGCGACGACACGATCGCGCCGCGCGATGGCGATGAGACGGCGGCGCACCCGCGGCGGCGATGTGCCTAGCGCGAATTCCGACGCGAGCCGGTCGAGCCGCTCGCGCCGGTCGGAGCGCGACAGGTTCATTCGACCGCTCCCGCCGCATCGAGGCAGCGGCGCAGCGTGGCGAGACCCCGGCGCACCCACGACTTCACCGTGCCGAGCGGCTCGCGCAGATGCGCCGCCAGTTCGCGATGCGACAGTCCGCGGAAGAAAGCGAGCGCGATCGCCTGTCGCGGACCGGGCTCGAGTCCGTCGAGGCAACCGCGAAGCGCGCGCGCGTCGGCCGCCGCAAGCAGAAGCTCGACCGGCGTGGGCCCTTCCGACGGCGGCTCCCACGCAGGCGCTTCGTCGTCGTCGCGCGGCGTGAGCGTCTCGGTATCCACTTCGCGCCTGCGCAGCCGGTCGAGACAGCGGTTGCGCACGATGGACGTGAGCCACGTCAGCGGCTGGCTTTTCGCGGCGTCGTACGTGCCCGCATGGTGCCAGACGCTCACGAACGCTTCCTGCAGCATTTCCTCGGCGATGGCCCCATCGCGCATGATACGGATGGCGACCGCATACAGATGCGCGCTCGCAAGCGCGTACAGCTCGGCGAATGCGCGCTGGTCGCCGAGGGCGGTGCGCGCCAGCAATGCGGCGAGCTTGTCGCTGCGCGCGTTTCCCCCCGGTTGCGGGTCGCCACCCGTCATGCGGCGGTGCCGCGGGTGCGGTCCTTCTGCCACAGCACGTCGGGGGCGCCGGCGGCGCGATTCAGCACCCGTGCGAGGACGAACAGCAGATCGGACAGGCGGTTGAGGTAGATGCGGCTCGACGCCGAGACGCTGTCGCCGGCCGCAAGCGCAATCAGCGAGCGTTCGGCGCGCCGGCATACGGTGCGCGCGACGTGCGCAAGCGCCGCCGCGCGCGTGCCGCCGGGCAGGATGAATTCCTTCAGCATCGGGAGGTTCGCGTTGTAACGCTCGACCGCCGCCTCGATGCGGCCGATGTGCGCCGGCGTCACCGCCGCGTGTCCGGGAATCGACAATTCGCCGCCAAGATCGAACAGGTCGTGCTGGATGTCGACGAGCAAGGCGTGCACGTCCGCCGGCAGCGGCTCGACGAGTGCGACGCCGATCGTGCTGTTGAGCTCGTCGACCGCGCCGATCGCTTCGATGCGCGGGCTGTCCTTCGCCACGCGCGAGCCGTCGCCGAGTCCGGTGGTGCCGTCGTCGCCGGTGCGCGTGACGATACGGGAGAGCCGATGGCCCATGAGCTTTCCTGGTTTGCGAAGAGGATTGGATTTCGCCGCCGCTGCGCGCGGGCGCCCCGGCCGACACTAGCCGAATGGCGCCGGCCCGGCAAGCGCCGGCCGAAGGGCCCACCCTGGCCGATTTTGCTACGATGTGGCCACGACCGGCACCACGACAGGCGCGCACATGTCGACGCAGCGAATGTACGAAACGCATCTCGACCGTCGCGCCGCGAACTTCGCGCCGCTCACGCCATTGTCGTTCATCGCGCGCACCGCCGCCATCTGGCCGCAGCGCACGGCGGTCGTGCACGGACCGCGGCGATACACGTGGGCCGAGTCGTACGGCCGCGCGCGGCGCCTCGCATCGGCGCTCGCGCACCGCGGCATCGGCGTCGGCGATACCGTCGCCGCGATGCTGTCGAACACGCCCGAAATGATCGAATGTCACTTCGGCGTGCCGATGACCGGTGGCGTCCTCAACACGCTCAACACGCGGCTCGATGCGCAAGCGCTGGCGTTCATGCTCGAGCATGGCGAGGCGAAGGTCGTCATCACCGACACCGAGTTCGCGCCGGCGATGGCCGCAGCCCTCGCGGCACTGCGCACGAAGCCGCTGGTGATCGACGTCGCCGACCCGCTCGGCCCGGGCGGCGACGTCCTCGGCGAATCGGATTACGAGACGTTCATCGCGCACGGCGACGCCGACTTTGCCTGGCAGCCGCCCGCCGACGAATGGGACGCCATCGCGCTCAACTACACGTCGGGCACGACCGGCAATCCGAAGGGCGTCGTCTACCATCATCGAGGCGCTTACCTGAACGCGCTGTCGAACATCGTCGACTGGGGCATGCCGCGGCACTCGGTCTACCTGTGGACGCTGCCGATGTTTCACTGCAACGGCTGGTGCTTCCCGTGGACGATGGCGGCGAACGCGGGCACGAACGTGTGCCTGCGCAGGGTCGAGGCGAAGGCCGTTCTCGACGCGATCCGCGACGAGAAGGTCACGCATTACTGCGGCGCGCCGATCGTGCACGCGATGCTGATCAATGCCCCCGAGGCGCTGAAGAGCGGCATTGCGCATCGCGTGCATTGCCTCGTCGCGGCGGCGGCACCCCCGGCGGCGGTCATCGAGGGCATGGAGCGGATGGGCTTCGACATCACGCACGTCTACGGCCTCACCGAGACGTACGGGCCGGCGGCGGTCTGTGCCAAGCACGAGGAGTGGCAGTCGCTCGACATCGCGACGCGCACCGAACGCAACGGCCGTCAGGGGGTGCGTTACACCTGCCAGGAAGGGATGACGGTGATGGATCCCGCGACCATGCTGACGGTGCCGGCCGACGGCGAGACGATGGGCGAGATCATGTTTCGCGGCAACATCACGATGAAGGGGTATCTCAAGAACGCGGCGGCCACCGACGAGGCGTTCGCGGGTGGCTGGTTTCACACAGGCGACCTCGCCGTGATGCAGCCCGACGGCTACGTCAAGATTCGCGATCGCTCGAAGGACGTCATCATTTCGGGCGGCGAGAACATCAGCTCGATCGAGGTCGAGGACGTGCTGTATCGACATCCCGCCATTCTGGCCGCGGCGGTCGTCGCGCGGCCCGATCCGCGCTGGGGCGAAACGCCGTGTGCATTCGTCGAGCTCAAGCCCGGTGCGATGGTCGGGGCCGACGAGCTGATCGAGCACTGCCGGCGGCATCTCGCGCGCTTCAAGGTGCCGAAGAGCGTCGTGTTCGGCGAACTGCCGAAGACGTCCACCGGCAAGATCCAGAAGTTCCTGTTGCGCGAGCGGGTGGGATCGGCGAGCGCGATCGCCCAGGAGGTCGGGGAAACGCGATGAATGCACCGACCGAAGCCGGCCTCACCCCGTATGTGCTGTCCGGCACGCACGATGGCGTGCGGACGCTGACGATGAATCGCGGCGAGCGCTTCAACGCGCTGTCGCGCGAGATGCTTGCGGCACTGGAACGGGCCATCGACGAATGCAGCACCGACGCATCGGTGCGCGCGGTGGTGATCGCGGGCGCGGGGCGCGGTTTCTGCGCGGGGCATGATCTCAAGGAGCTGCGCAGCCACGACGATCCCGCCTGGCAGCGCGAGCTCTTCGACGCGTGCAGTCGCGTGATGCTGAAGCTCACGCAGTTGCCGCAGCCGACGATCGCGCGCGTGCACGGCATTGCGACGGCCGCAGGCTGCCAGCTCGTCTCGATGTGCGACCTGGCCGTGGCCACGGAAGACGCACGCTTCGCGCTGCCCGGCATCAATGTCGGCGTTTTCTGCTCGACGCCGGCGGTCGGCGTCGGACGCAACGTGGCGCGCAAGCGCGTGATGGAGATGCTCGTGACCGGCGAGCCGATCGATGCGGGCACGGCGCTCGACTGGGGCCTCGTCAACCGCGTCGTGCCGCCCTCCGCGCTGGATGCCGCAGTGAAGACGTTCACCGATCGCATCGTCGCGCGCAGCGCCTCGGTGATGGCGCTCGGCAAGCGGGCGTTCTACACGCAGATCGACCGCGCGCTCGGTGACGCCTATACGTACACTTCCGAGGTGATGACCTGCAACCTGGCCGACCCCGACAGCGCGGAGGGGATGGATGCGTTCATCGAGAAGCGGCCGCCGCGCTTCAACCGGGGTGGATGAAATCGGTTCGTTTGCGCGGCGGTATCTGGGATAATCCGCGCCAGATCAGGGGGAGACGGCCTCACCGGCGCCGCGCCAGCGCCGCCGGCGTGAGGAACGACATTGGCACGCGTCATGGCGGACGACATCATCCTCGAAGCGCGCGGGCTGACGAAGGAGTTCAAGGGCTTCGTCGCCGTCAATGACGTGGATCTCGCGGTCACCCGCGGGACCATTCACGCGCTGATCGGTCCGAACGGTGCCGGGAAGACGACGTGCTTCAACCTCCTCACGCATTTCCTGACGCCCACGCGCGGCCAGATCTTCTTCAACGGAATCGACATCACCGGCTCGCGCCCGGCCGCCATTGCCAGGCAGGGGCTCGTGCGCTCGTTCCAGATCTCGGCGGTGTTCCCGCACCTCACGGTGCTCGAGAACGTGCGCATCGCGCTGCAGCGCAAGCGCGGCCGCTCGCTCGACTTCTGGCGCTCCGAGCGTGTGCTGCACGAGCTCGACTCGCGTGCGCACGAGCTCATCGATGCCGTCGGCCTCGGTGAGTTCGTCGATGCGACCGCGGGCGAGTTGCCGTACGGCCGCAAGCGCGCGCTCGAGATCGCCACGACGCTCGCACTCGAGCCCGAGATGATGCTTCTCGACGAGCCGACAGCGGGCATGACGCACGAGGACGTCGATCGCATCGCCGCGCTGATCCGCAAGGTGTCGGCGAACCGCACGGTGCTGATGGTCGAGCACAACCTGTCGGTCGTGTCGACGCTGTCCGATCACATCACCGTACTCGCCCGCGGTGAAGTGCTGGCGCGGGGCAACTATGCGTCGGTGTCGGCCGACCCCGCCGTCGTCGAGGCGTACCTCGGGGTTGCGCTTGGCTAGCGCGCTGCCCCGGTCCGACGTCTCGGCGGCGACGGCACCGCTGCTCGCGGTGCGCGACCTGCAGGCCTGGTACGGCGAATCGCATATCCTGCACGGCGTGTCGTTCGACGTCGCGGCCGGGGAAGTCGTCACGCTGCTCGGACGCAACGGCGCCGGCAAGACGACGACGCTGAAGTCGGTGATGGGGGTGGTGCCGCGGCGCACCGGCTCGGTCGTCTACGAACGGCACGAGACGATCCAGCTGTCGTCGAACCGGATCGCACGGCTCGGGCTCGCCTGGTGTCCGGAGGAGCGCGGGATCTTTTCCAGTCTCAACGTCGAGGAGAACCTGCTGCTGCCGCCGAAGGTGCGCGACGGCGGACTCACCGTCGAGCAGATCTACACGCTCTTTCCGAACCTCGCCGAGCGGCGCAGAAGCCAGGGAACCAAGCTCTCCGGCGGTGAGCAGCAGATGCTCGCCATCGGGCGCATCCTGCGTACGGGCGCGCGCCTCCTGTTGCTGGACGAGCCGACGGAAGGATTGGCGCCGGTCATCGTCCAGCAGATCGGGCGCACGATCGGCACGCTCAAGGAGCGCGGCTTCACGATCCTGCTCGTCGAGCAGAATTTCCGCTTCGCGGCCACCGTCGCCGACCGGCATTACGTGATGGAGCACGGGCGCATCGTCGACATGATCGAAAACGCCGCGCTCGACCGGAACATGGACAAGCTGCACGAGTACCTGGGTGTTTGAGGGGTCGGAGACGACTTTCGCCGATTGCCGCAAAAGTCGTCTCTGACCCCACTTCGGTTTTTTTAGAGGAGGAGTACCGATGAAGGCAATGAAAAGCAGTCTGCTTGCGCTCGCGATCGCCGGCGCATTCGCCGCCGGCACGGCGCAGGCGCAGTTCACCGGCAACGAGATCAAGATCGGCGTGCTGTCCGACATGTCGAGCCTCTACACCGACCTCGCCGGTGCCGGCTCGGTCGTGGCGGCCAGGATGGCCGTCGAGGACTCGGGCATCGAGAAGCGCGGCATCAAGGTCGAGATCGTCTCGGCCGACCACCAGAACAAGGCCGACGTGGGCTCGGCGATCGCGCGCCGCTGGTACGACGCGGAGGGCGTCGATGTGATCGTCGACGTGCCGAATTCGGGCGTCGCGCTCGCGGTGTCCGGCGTTACCAAGGAAAAGAACAAGGTATTCCTGGCGTCGGGCCCGGGCTCCTCGGATCTGACCGGCAAATCCTGTTCGCCGAATACCGTCCACTGGACCTACGACACGTGGATGCTCGCCAACGGCACGGGCACGGCGATCACGAAGCATGGCGGCAACACCTGGTTCTTCATCACCGCCGATTATGCGTTCGGGCAGGCGCTCGAGCGCGACACGACCGCAGCGGTCGAGAAGGCGGGCGGCAAGGTGCTGGGTAGCGTCAAGGTGCCGATCAACAACCAGGACTTCTCGTCGTTCCTGCTGCAGGCACAGGCGTCGAAGGCCAAGGTGATCGGCCTTGCCAACGCGGGCGGCGACACGACGAACTCGATCAAGCAGGCGGCCGAATTCGGCATCGTGAAGGGCGGGCAGAGCCTCGCGGGCCTGCTCGTGTTCATAACCGACGTTCACTCGCTCGGCCTGCCGACCGCGCAAGGGCTGACGTTCACCGAGACGTTCTACTGGGACGCGAACGACCAGACCCGCGCATTCAGCAAGCGCTTCGCGCCGCAGGACAAGGGCATCCATCCGACGATGGTGCACGCCGGCGTTTACGCGTCGCTGCTGCACTACTTCAAGGCGGTCGAAGCGCTGAAGAGCGACGCCGACGGCGTCAAGATCGTCGACAAGATGAAGTCGATGCCCACCGATGATCCGCTGTTCGGGAAGGGCTCGATCCGCGTCGACGGCCGCACGCTGCACCCGGCGTATCTCGTCGAGGTGAAGAAGCCGTCGGAATCCAAGGGACCGTGGGACTATTACAAGACGCTGGCCACGATTCCGGCCGACGAGGCGTTCCGGCCGCTGAAGGACGGCGGCTGCTCGCTGGTCAAGTAACGCGCCATCATCCGTCGCGCCGGCATGCACATCGCTTCGGCCTGGCATCGGCACGGCGCGACGGATAACCGCTCGCGTTCGAGCGCGCGCCTCGCGGCGCCGCTCGACGCTTCGCCCCCAACGCATCGGCTCCGCTGAATGCAAGCACTTTTCGGGCAACTGCTGATCGGGCTCATCAACGGCGCGTTCTACGCGATGCTGTCGCTCGGGCTCGCCGTGATTTTCGGGCTGCTCAACATCATCAATTTCACGCACGGCGCGCAGTACATGATGGGTGCGTTCTGCGCGTGGTTCCTGTTGAACAAGGCCGGCGTCGGCTACTGGTGGGCGCTGCTCCTTGCGCCGCTGGCCGTCGGTATCGTCGGCATCGTCATCGAGCGCACGATGCTGTCGCGCCTCTACAAGCTCGACCATCTGTACGGACTGCTGCTCACGTTCGGGCTCGCACTCGTGATCCAGGGGCTGTTCCGCAACGAATTCGGCTCGTCGGGCCTGCCGTACCAGATCCCGTCGCAACTCACCGGCGGCGTCAATCTCGGCTTCATGTTCCTGCCGATCTATCGCGCGTGGGTGATCGTCGCCTCGCTCGTCATCTGCCTCGCGACGTGGTTCGTCATCGCGCGCACCAAGCTCGGCAGCTATCTGCGCGCGGCCACCGAGAACCCCGCGCTCGTGCAGGCGTTCGGCATCAACGTGCCGCGGATGATCACGCTGACCTTCGGCTTCGGCGTTGCGCTGGCCGCGGTGGCCGGCGTCATGGCGGCGCCGATCTACCAGGTGAATCCGCTGATGGGCGCCGACCTCATCATCGTCGTCTTCGCGGTCGTCGTGATCGGCGGCATGGGCTCGATCCTCGGTGCGATCCTCACGGGCTTCGGGCTGGGTGTCGTCGAGGGCTTGACGAAGTACTTCTACCCCGAAGCGTCGAGCACGGTGATCTTCGTGATCATGGTCGTCGTGCTGCTCGTGCGGCCGGCGGGGCTGTTCGGGAAGGAGCGGTAGTGGCCGCCATTGCGCAGAGCGCCGCGCGCAGGGCCGCATCGCGCAACGCGATGCTGGTCCCCACCGTCGTGATGGCGGTCGCGCTCGCCGTGGCGCCGTTCGCCGGCATCTATCCGGTGTTCATCATGAAGGCGCTGTGCTTCGCGCTTTTCGCGTGCGCCTTCAATCTGCTGCTCGGCTTCGGCGGGCTGCTGTCGTTCGGTCATGCGATGTTCCTCGGCACCGCGGGTTATGTCACCGCGCACGCGGCGAAGGAATGGGGCGTCACCCCCGAGGTCGCCATCGTCGCGGGGACGGCGGCGTCGGGAATCCTCGGCGCGGTGGTCGGCGCACTGACGATCCGCCGCCAGGGCATCTATTTCGCAATGATCACGCTCGCGATCGCGCAGATGATGTATTTCTTCTACCTGCAGGCACCGTTCACGCACGGCGAGGATGGCATCCAGGGCGTGCCGCGCGGGCATTTGTTCGGCCTGATCGACCTCGCGCAGCCGCTCGCGATGTACTACACGGTGCTCGTCGTGTTCATCGCCGCGTTCGCGCTGATCGTGCGGATCATCCATTCGCCGTTCGGCCAGGTGCTTAAGGCGATCCGCGAAAACGAGCCGCGCACGGTCTCGCTCGGCTACGACGCCGATC
>Ga0207698_10002965_pt1 | contig 10165 bp, 8 predicted proteins | sample KBSCornC22_FD_184298 | JGI IMG/M metagenome (GOLD analysis project Ga0207698, IMG submission 184298) | Corn rhizosphere microbial communities from Kellogg Biological Station, Michigan, USA - KBS Corn C2-2 (SPAdes) (version 2) | ecosystem: Host-associated > Plants > Roots > Rhizosphere > Soil ...
CCCATGTTCGCGCCTGTATCGAACAGTTCGGCGGCGACCCGTTCGCTACGCTTCGCCACTTCGTCGAGCCGCGGCCGAAGCCAGTAAAGACGGCGGTAGATCTGGGCCGCTTCCTCGCGCGGAAGCTCGCGCATCGCCGCGCAATAGCCGTTCGCCCGAGCTACCGCCTCGGTGATCCCGAAGCAGGTGGCTCCACCCTTGTCCGCCGGATTGGCGACATAGCCGCCCTCGCGCTCGATCAGCGCATCGATCAATCCCTCAACGTCAATCGCTTCATTCACCTGCATGTCTCCCCTCGAGTCGCAAGTATATAACCAATTAGGCACTTTGTAGGAAAGGACTCTGGTTATATGGAGGGGGCCGAAAGCTAACTTCGGTTGCTTGATTGTTGTGTTGGCTTGTCGGACAATGCAGGCGGAGAGGAGATCCGCATGGCGACCCTCGCAGAATTGCTGGGCGACCAGTCGGGCGCCACGGCTGCGGAGTACGCGTTGATCCTTGCCATTGTCGGCGCTGCGATCGCGCTGGCGTCAATCGCTCTCGGACGCGCGATCAGCAACGGAGTGAACCGCTCGGCGAACTGCATCAAGAGCGGTTCGAGCGCCGCCTGCTCATAGGCGGTTCCGCCCCGCTCCCGTCGCAGCTACGCTCGCGACATGTCGTCACGATTCCTCTTTGCCTTCGCGGCTCTTGCGCTCTTTGCTCCGGCGTCCGCCGCTCTCACTCCCGCCGAACGGACGATGATCGCGACGGTCGATGCTGAGCAGGAGCGGACTGTCCGCCTGCTGCAGCACTGGGTCGATCAAAACAGCGGGACAATGAACAAGGCGGGAGTCGAAGCCGTCCGCGACATGGTCGAGCCCGAGTTCAAGCAGCTTGGCTTTACGACCCAGTGGATCGACATGAGCGCGGCCGGGCGCGCGGGGCACCTCGTCGCCCGCCACAAGGGAAGCCGGAGCGGCAAGCGCCTTCTCCTGATCGCCCACCTCGACACGGTGTTCGAACCGGACTCGCCCTTCCAGCACTGGACGCCCGACGGCGATCGGGCCCACGGCCCCGGCGCGGGGGACGACAAGGGCGGGATCGCGGTGATCGTCGCGGCGCTTCGGGCAATGCAGGCCGCGGGAACGCTGAAGCGTGCCAACATCACTGTCTTCCTCACCGGCGACGAGGAAGACGCCGGCCGCCCGCTCGCCATCTCGAGGCGCGACCTTATTGCCGAGGGCAAGCGCTCCGACGCCGCGCTCGATTTCGAGGACCTGGCGGTGAAGGACGGGCTCGATATGGGCTCGACCGCTCGCCGAAGCGCGGGGAGCTGGACCGTGACGGTCACCGGCCACAGCGCCCATTCCGCGGGCGTCGGCGCCGGCGATTATGGCGCGATCTATGAGCTTGCGCGGATCATTGACCAGTTCCGCCGCGAGCTTCCCGAGGACAAGCTGACCTACAATGTCGGCCTTATCGGTGGCGGCCAGACCGCGACGCTCGATCCGGGCAAGATCCGGCTCGAGGCGACGGGCAAGACCAACATCATCGCGGCAGCTGCCGTCGCTCGCGGCGACCTCCGCGCCATCAGCCGGGATCAGATCGATCGCGTCGAAGCCAAGATGCGCGCGATCGTCGCCCAGCCGCTCGCCGGGGCGCACGCCGAAATCGCGTTCGACGAGGACATCTATCCACCGATGCCGCCGACCGACGGCAATCGCGCGATCCTGGCTCAGCTCAACGCCGTCAACCGCGACATGGGCCTAGCCGAAATGGGCGAGCTCGACGCTTCCGAGCGTGGCGCCGGCGACATCAGCTTCGTCGCCGCCGACGTCGCCGGCCTTGCCGGCCTTGGTCCGTCCAGTTCCGGATCGCACACCGCCACCGAAGCGGTCGACATTCCCTCGATCTTCAAGCAGGCGAAGCGCGCCGCGATCCTGATGAGCCGCCTCGCCGAGCAACCCCGCCGGGCAAAACAGCCATAGCGCGATGCAACTGACGCGGCGCTCGCGGGTTATTCGTCCCGCGGGTGTGCACGCACGTGACCTGCACCCAAGTCCGGGAGTTTCAGCAGTGGTGGGGGATAGTGATTTGGCGGAGCGAAAGATCGCGCACGACCCCTTCAAGCTGCTCGTCCAGTCGATTGTCGACTATGCGATCTACATGCTCGATACGAACGGCTTCGTGACCAGCTGGAACGCGGGTGCGGAGCGGATCAAGGGGTACCAGACCGAAGAGATCGTCGGCAAGAATTTCGCGACCTTCTACACCGAGGAGGATCGCGAAGGGGGAATGCCGCAACGGGTCCTCGAGATCGCGCGCAACGAGGGCCGCTACGAAGGCGAAGGTTGGCGCGTGCGCAAGGATGGGTCGCGGTTTTGGGCGAGTGTCGTCGTCGACCGGATCAACGACAACAAGGGCAAGCTGGTCGGCTTCGCCAAAATCACCCGCGACATGACCGAGAAGCGCGAGGCTCAGCTCCGGCTCGAGGAGACTCGCGAACAATTGTTCCGCTCACAGAAGATGGAAGCGCTCGGGCAGCTGACCGGCGGCCTGGCGCACGATTTCAACAATCTTCTGACCGCGATTCTCGGCGCGTGCGAGCTCGCGATCCGGAACATCGACGATCCCGACAAGGTCCGGCGAATGCTCGACGGGGTGCGTGGATCGGCACAGCGTGGGGCGGGCCTTACCCGGCAACTGCTCGCCTTCGCCCGTGCGCAGCCGCTCGAGATCAAGCAGATCGACCTCAAGCAATTCTTCGCCGATGTGGCGACGCTTGTCCGCCCGTCGCTGCGCAGCGACATCGAGGTCGTAACCGAAATTTCCGATCAACTTTGGCCGGTCGACGCGGATGCCGGCGCACTCGAACTTGCGCTCCTCAACCTGGCCTTCAACGCGCGCGACGCGATGCCGACCGGCGGCTCATTGCGGATCAGCGCGCATAACGAAGTGCTCCACGGCGAAGTGGAGGGACTCCACGGCGAGCATGTCGTGCTCCGCGTTTCGGACACGGGCACCGGGATGCGGCCCGAAGTCATGGAGCGCATTTTCGAGCCCTTCTTCACGACCAAGAGCTTCGGCGAGGGCACCGGACTCGGCCTTAGCCAGGTGTTCGGCTTTGCAAAGCAGATTGGCGGCGGAGTGACGGTCGAATCGGAAATGGACACGGGGACGACCTTCACTCTTTATTTGCCCGCGAGCCGCGGCGCCGATGCGGAGGCTACACGCCTCAACGGTGACCGCGCGCTCGGCAAGGTGCTGGTGGTCGAGGACGACACCTTTGTTGCCGAGCTCGCCGCGGGGATGCTTCACGAGCTCGGCTTCGAAAGCACGGTCACCCACAGCGCCAAGGAAGCGCTCGACCGGCTCGCGAGCGGCGAAAAGCCCAAGCTGGTGTTCACCGACATCGTCATGCCCGGCGGGATCACCGGCGTGGAACTGGCGCGCAAGGTGCGCCAGCGATTCCCCGAGCTGCCGATCCTCCTCACCACCGGCTACAGCGAGCAGGTGGGGTCGAGCGGCGGCTTTCCGGTCCTTCAGAAGCCATACGAGCTGGACGCGCTCGCCAGTGCGCTCAGCAAGCTGCTCAAACAGGAAATCGCCCTCAGCTGAACGGCTTGGGCGCGGCGGCTTGACGACAGTTCGAATTGGGAGCCTCATCCGTGCGGCCGCGCATATCGGCGCGGAATGGAGGGGGACAGCAATGGCAACGACTGCTCAAGTTCGCGCGCCAGTCCATCTGTGGATCGTCGGAATCCTGTCGCTCCTGTGGGGCTGCATGGGCGCCTACGACTATGTCATGACCCGAATGCACAATATGGAATATCTCGCCTCGTCGATGCCCGGAATCGACCCCAATGTCGGGCTCGCGTGGATCGAAGCCATGCCGATGTACGCGCAGATCGGCTGGGGCCTGGGCGTGTGGGGCGGACTTCTCGGCGCCCTGCTTCTGATCTTGCGCAGCCGCTACGCGGTGTGGGCCTATGCCGCTTCGATGCTCGGGATCGTGCTCAGCATCGGCTACCAGCTCGCACTCGCCCCGCCGCTTCCGGGCGCGACCGGCACGATGTTCAAGGTCTTCCCCTGGATCATCATCGCGATCGGCCTGTTCATGCTCTGGTACAGCTGGAGCATGGAGAAGAAGGGCGTGCTTCGCTAGGGGATTAGCCGCGGCGGCCGCCGAAGCGCGTCCGCTGCTGCTTTCCGAACCGACCCTTACGCGTGCCGGGCTTGCCCTCGGTGGAGTTACCGAGCGGGCGCGGCGCGACACGTTCGAAGTCGGGGATCCCGAGGTCGTCTTCCTCAAGGCGGCGGATTTCGTCGCGGAGGCGGGCGGCTTCCTCGAACTCGAGGTCGGCGGCGGCTTTGCGCATCCGCTCCTCGAGATCGGCGAGATAGGCCTTGAGGTTGTGGCCGACGAGGTGGGGCCGCTCATCGTCGCCGGTATCGACCACGACGCCGTCGCGTTGCGTCACATCCGCGAGCAGGTCATGGATCTGGCGCTTGATGCTTTCCGGCGTGATCCCGTGCTCGCGATTATATTCGAGCTGCTTTTCGCGGCGCCGGTTGGTTTCGGCGAGCGCGCGCTCCATCGAACCGGTGACCGTGTCGGCGTAGAGGATCACGCGCCCGTCGACGTTGCGGGCGGCGCGGCCGATGGTCTGGATCAGCGACGTCTCCGAGCGGAGAAAGCCCTCCTTGTCGGCGTCGAGGATAGCTACCAGCCCGCACTCCGGAATGTCGAGACCCTCGCGTAGCAGGTTGATCCCGACCAGCACGTCATAGACGCCGAGCCGAAGCTCTCGGATCAGCTCGATCCGCTCGAGAGTCTCGACATCGCTGTGCATGTAGCGGACCTTCAGGCCCGCCTCGTGCAGGTACTCGGTCAGGTCCTCGGCCATGCGCTTGGTCAGCGTGGTGACCAGCGTGCGATAGCCCTTCTTCGCGGTCAGCTTCGCTTCGTTGACAAGGTCGTCGACTTGGTCCTCGACCGGCTTGATCTCGACCGGCGGGTCGATCAATCCGGTCGGGCGGATCACCTGCTCGGAGAAGACGCCGCCGGTTTCGTTCATCTCCCACGGACCCGGCGTCGCCGATACGAAGGTCGTCTGCGGGCGCATCGCATCCCATTCGTTGAAGCGCAGCGGGCGGTTGTCGATGCAGCTCGGCAGCCGGAATCCATATTCGGCGAGCGTGATCTTCCGCCGGTGGTCGCCGCGCGCCATCGCGCCGATCTGCGGCACCGTCTGGTGGCTCTCGTCGATGAACAGAAGCGCGTTGTCGGGAAGATATTCGAACAGGGTCGGCGGCGGCTCGCCGGGAAGGCGGCCCGTGAGGAAGCGCGAGTAGTTCTCGATGCCTGCGCACGAACCGGTCGCGGCGATCATCTCCAGGTCGAAGTTCGTGCGCTGCTCGAGCCGTTGCGCCTCCAGCAGCCGCCCTTCGGCAGTCAGTTCCTTCAACCGCTCGGCGAGCTCGTGCTTGATCGCCTCCATCGCCTGCTTGAGCGTCGGCCCGGGCGTCACATAGTGCGAATTGGCATAGACCTTGATGCTGTCGAGAGACGCAATGGTTTTGCCGGTGAGCGGGTCGAACTCGCTGATCTCCTCGATCTCGTCGCCGAAGAACGACACGCGCCACGCCATGTCCTCATAGTGCGACGGAAAAATCTCCAGGCTGTCGCCGCGAACGCGGAAGCTACCGCGCGTGAACGCGGCATCGTTGCGCCGATACTGAAGCGCGACGAGCTTGCGGATGACCTCTCGCTGGTCGTCGACGGCGCCCTTCTTCAGGCTGAAGGTCATCGCCGAATAGGTCTCGACCGAGCCGATGCCGTAAAGGCAGGAGACCGACGCGACGATGATCACGTCGTCGCGCTCCAGGAGCGACCGCGTCGCCGAGTGGCGCATACGGTCGATCGCCTCGTTCACCGAGCTTTCCTTCTCGATGTAGGTGTCGGTGCGCGGGACGTACGCCTCGGGTTGGTAGTAGTCGTAGTACGAGACGAAATATTCGACGGCGTTGTCGGGGAAGAAGCTCTTGAACTCCCCGTAAAGCTGCGCGGCCAGGATCTTGTTCGGCGCGATCACCAGCGCGGGGCGCTGCAGCGTCTCGATGACCTTGGCCATGGTGAAGGTCTTGCCCGAGCCGGTGACCCCAAGGAGCACCTGGCTGGTCTCGCCATTCTCTCCGATGCCCTCGACTAGCTCGCGGATCGCGGTCGGCTGGTCTCCCGCGGGCTCGTAATCCGCGACCAGCTTGAACTTCTTGCCGCCCTCCGCCTTGTCCGGACGCGCGGGCTTGTGCGGGGCGAAGGTTTCGCCCGTTTCCGGTTCGGCAAGACTGGTACGGATTTGAATCGCCATCGGCGGCTATATGGTCGCCGGAACGCAGGCTCACAACGGAGGGAACGATGCGCTTCGGCATTCTTGCGCACAGCTCGGAAGGCGCGGCGCTGTGCTTCCTCACCTTCTGCCGTGAAGGCTTCCGGGAGATGGGTCGGCATATGCATCCCGACGTGATGCTCGATTGCGCGCCGATGGCGCACGCGATGCCGGCATGGGAGGCGGGAGACTATTCGGCGGCGCGCGCGATCCTGGCGCAATCGATCGAACGGCTCGCGGCAGGAGGATGCGACTTCTTCGCCTGCCCCGACAACACCGCGCACATCGCGCTGGAGATGGACGGGCCTGAGCTAGCGCTTCCCGGCCTCGATATCGCCGACGTGGTCGCGGAACGCGCCGCGACGCTCGGCATGAAACGGGTCGCCATTCTCGGCACGAAATTCACCATGGCCGGTCCGGTGTACCGCCGTGCCTTGCCCGCGGTCGGGATCGAACCGTGCTTCCCCGAGCCGCAGGAGCGTGCCGACATCGACCGGATCATCTTCGCCGAGCTGGTCGAAGGCCTGTTCACCGACGCGTCACGCCGCCGCTATGTCGAGATCATCGAGCGCCTGAAGACCGAAGAGGGCTGCGATGGCGCGGCCCTTGTCTGCACCGAAATCCCGCTTCTCGTGACACCCGACGTCTCGCCGCTTCCGACGCTGGATTCGACCAGGCTCCTCGCTCGGGCAGCGCTGGAAGTTTGCATCGACAAACGAGCGTTTCCAACCTGGCGCGGCGGACCGATCTCCCAAGGACGAGCCTGATGAACCGCTAATCGAATGCTGTTATGCTTCCTAAGTCGGTGTTTGGTACAGGTTTTGCGACGCAGCGATGCCTCGGGGGCGAGTAGCGAATGGCTGATCGGGATGCGGCAATCAGGCTTGCTGACGTAGGGCCGTTCCGGCTCGGCGAGCTCCGAGTGCAGCCAGCGACGCGCCAGCTGTTCCGCGGCGATTCAACAGAAGTGCTCGAACCTCGCGTCATGCAGGTGCTCGTCGCGCTCGCTCAGGCGGACGGCGCAGTCATCAGCCGCGATGAGCTGATCGAGCGATGCTGGGGCGGCGTCATTGTCGGCGAGAACGCGATTCAGCGAGTCATTTCGCGTCTTCGCCAGGTGGCGGCCACGCTCGGCAAGGGCTGCTTCGAGCTCGAGACGATTACCAAGGTCGGATACCGGATCATTGCCCCCGCGGGGACCGACGTCCCGCGCCGGCGCGCGGAGGCGATCGCGATCCCGCACGACGGTCCGGCGCAATGGAGCCGGCGGCTCGTCCTCGCGGGCTCGGCGGCCACCACGGCAATCGCCGCAGTCAGTCTCTACTTGAAGCTCAAGCCGGCGCCCGGACAGACCGAAAACAGCGCGGCCCAGGCACTCTACGACAAAGGCATCGCCATCCGGGAGAGCGGCGGGCCCGACCAGCAAGAGCAGGCGATTGCATATTTTCGTCAAGCGACCCGGCTGGCGCCGAACATGGCTGAAGCCTGGGGCGGACTGGCCTACGGCTATGCCAACGCGGCTTACTTCGCGACGCCTCAAGACTGGCCAAACGTTGCCGCCCGCTGTCGGTCGGCGGCCCAGCGCGCGCTTCAGCTGGATCCCCACGATCCGGACGCCCGGACCGCGCTCATTTTCCTCGGTCCGCTCTATCGCAGCTGGGGCCGCAACGAGATGATCCTTCGGCAGATACTTCAAACCGCCCCCAACCACCGTCGGGCCAACGGCTTGATGGCGCAGGTGTTGAGCGAGGTCGGCCGCTGGCGCGATGCTATTCCTCATTATCTAAGGATTACCGGCCCTAACGACTTCATTGCGCCCGCACGCTTCGGGCTCATCCATGCCCTTTGGAATGCGGGCCGTCTCGACGAAGCGGAGGACGCGCTCAACGTCGCCACAGCACGCTGGCCGAAGCACGGCAGTCTATGGGAGACTCGGGTGAAGTTCCTCGCTTTCACCGGACGGCCGCAGCAGGCGCTTGCGCTAATCGGGGACAAATCCGGCCGCCCCGACGACGACAGCGTCTGGCCCGAAGGCCTGGCGGCAATCGTCAAGGCATCGCAATCGTCGGACACGGGCGAGCGCCGCCGGGTCGTTCAGCTGGTGCAGCAACGGATTCGGAAGGATCCGGGCGATGCCCGATCGGCGATGGAATATATGCCGACGCTCGGCGCAGTCGGGGAGGCATTCGAACTCGCCAACGGAATATACCTCGGACAAGGGCCGTGGGCGAAGGCCGCCGTGCGCTCGAACCGCTTCGAGGGATGGGTCACCGCGCCCCTGTTCGGCGTGCTGATAGCGCCGATGCGCGCCGATCCCCGCTTCGGTCCATTGGTGCAGGCGATCGGCCTCGAGGATTATTGGCGGCGCTCGCACTCCCAGCCGGACTATCGCGCCTTCCCGTCATAGAAGCCCAGCAGGGAACGAACCGCCGAGCTTCGCGTCACGATCGAAGTTATGGCTGTTCCGGTTCTCCTCAATCGCGGCGGCGGCGCTCTTGCGGCCGATCCGAAGGTGGCTGGACGAGTCCAATCAGCGCTGAAATCCGTTGGCATCGATGCCGACATCGAATTGCTCTCCGGCGGCGAATGCGCGGCGCGGTCCCGCGTGATCGCGGAAGCGGGGGATCCGCTGCTGATCGTCGGCGGCGGAGACGGCACGATCGGCGCTGCCGCATCGGCGCTTGTCGACACCGACACGATCCTCGGAATCATCCCGCTCGGCACACTCAACCATTTCGCCCGCGACCTCGAAATTCCCATTGATCTCGACGATGCCGCGAAGCTCATCGCCGCGAAATCGGAGCGCCGGGTCGACGTCGGCGAGATGAACGGCCGGATCTTCATCAACAACAGCGCGATCGGCCTCTATCCGCTGATGGTCGTCGACCGCGACCTGCAGCGCAGGCGCCTCGGCCGAAGCAAGCGGCTCGCAATGGTGGTCGCCTCGGTTCGAACACTCTGGCGATTCGGGCACCGCCGACTCACCCTCACCGTCAACGAAGAGCGCACCGGCCGCGTCGACACGCCTTTGCTGTTCGTCGGCAACAACGATTACCGGATCGACATCGGGGCTCCCGGCCGCCGCGAAAGTCTCGACCACGGGCAGCTGTGCGTGCTGCTCATGCGCAAGAAGACCCGGCGCGGAATGATCGCGGCGAGCGTGCGCGCGCTGCTTAACCGCTCGCGTGACGACGACATGGTGCGGCTCGACGGCGTCGAGCAGCTCCGCGTGGCGAGCACTCGAAGCGAGCTCGCCGTGTCGCTCGATGGGGAAGTGATCCGCACCGAGCCGCCACTCGAATATCGGATCCGTAAGAAAGCCCTGCGCGTGATCGCGCCCTAGGGCTCTACGGCGATGGAACAACCGCCCCGCGACCGTGGTTCGGACATCGGGCAATAGGCGAGGCTGCCCTTGGCGACGCAGGCTCAGTCACGAATCTCAGCGAAAAACCGCGGACGCGGTCTCCGCGCCGCGGGCATCGCCATTATCCTCCTCGGCGCGGGCGCGGCCCTGCTTCCGGCAGGAAAGAGCATCTCCTCCGATCTCATCGGAGGGCTTCTCGTCGCTGCGGGCATGATCGAGGCGGTGGCGGGCACCCTTCGCCGCGAGGCGCGGCAGCTGGCAGTCGCTGCCGGCTGCGTCACGGCGCTCGCCGGCCTGCTGTTCATCCTTAACCCGACAACCCATTTCTTCCCTGCTGTAACGCTGGTGATCGCGTGGCTTTTCCTGAGGGCGGCAATCCTTGCGCTGGCAATCCGCCTGACCGACGGCAGCGTTCGCGGCTGGACAGCGA
>Ga0207698_10002966_pt1 | contig 10165 bp, 6 predicted proteins | sample KBSCornC22_FD_184298 | JGI IMG/M metagenome (GOLD analysis project Ga0207698, IMG submission 184298) | Corn rhizosphere microbial communities from Kellogg Biological Station, Michigan, USA - KBS Corn C2-2 (SPAdes) (version 2) | ecosystem: Host-associated > Plants > Roots > Rhizosphere > Soil ...
GACGAGGCGGGTGGCGACAATTGAACGGACGGTTGCGCCGTTTTTTGCAAGCGAGGAGTGGGAGCCGTTTTATCCGATGCACCACTATGGAATGTTTGCGAGCAGGTGGCCGGCGGGCGAGCAGACCGTGTGGACGATCGTGAATCGGAATGAATACGACGTGGGCGGGCCTCAGATGGAGATCCCGCACAAGGAGGGAATACGGTATTTCGACCTTTATCACGGGGTGGAGTTGAAGCCGGTGACGAAGGGAGCCGATGCGGTGCTGGAATTTGAGACGGAGGCGCACGGGTATGGGGCGATTTTGGCTTCGGCGGGTGAGCCAGATGGGCGGTTTAAGGAGCTGATGGGGAAGATGGCGCAGATTACGGCGAAGCCGCTCCAGAGCTTTTCGCATGAGTGGACTTCCCTTCCCCAGAGGTTGTTGGAGATCGCGGCGACGACGCCGGCGCGGTCTGCGCCGGAGGGCATGGTGCGAGTTGATGGCGGCGATTTCGATTTCAAGGTGGAAGGGATCGAGATCGAGGGTTCGGACGATGTGGGAGTGGATGTGCAGTATCCGTGGGAGGACACCGCGAGAAGGTTCCACGAACATCCGATGAAGATCAAATCGTTCTACATCGACAAGTATTCTGTGACCAATGCGGAGTTCAAGAAATTTGTGGATGCGACGCATTATCGACCGAAGGATGATGGGAGTTTTCTGAAGGACTGGAAGGATGGGAGCTATCCGGAGGGCGCCGCGAAGAGGCCTGTGACGTGGGTATCGATTGAGGATGCGCGCGCGTATGCTAAGTGGGCCGGGAAGCGGCTGCCGCATGAGTGGGAGTGGCAATACGCAGCGCAAGGTAAGGACGAGCGGATCTATCCCTGGGGAAACTGCGACTGGCAGAGACCTGGGGGAAGGCCTATTCCGGCAACAGCGCAGACGCCAACGGCACTGCCGAGCACCGCAGCGCTGCAGGAGCCGGCGAGTGCCAAGATTGCTGCGCCTACGCCGGGGCCGCAGGCGACTGTTTGTCATTGGGGTCCGGATCCAAAGGATTATCCTGCACCGCTGATGGATTCAGGACGGGTGATGGAGCCGGCCAGCGATGTGGATGCGCACCCCCTGGGAGCGAGCGCTTCTAGCGTCATGGACATGGTGGGGAATGTATGGCAGTGGACGGATGAGTACGTGGATGAGCATACGCGCGCAGCGATTGTGAGGGGCGGGAGCCACTACAGGCCGGTGGGGTCTATCTGGTATTTCCCCGAGGCGTACAAGAACACCCAGCATGGGAAGCTGCTGTTGATGGGGCCAAGCTATGACCGGTCGGGTGCGGTGGGATTCCGGTGCGTGCGCGATGCGGAGTGAGTAATAGAAACGGCGCAGACTTTATTGAATCTGCGCCGCCCGGGATCGGTCTGCAAGGGATCCCTTAGAAGTAGATTTTGCCGGAGAGCTGGGTTGCGCGCCCGGGTTGAGGATCGCCTGACGAGACGCCGAAGTTCGCGGGCTGAATGACTCCCTTGATCTTGCCGAAATCCCCGTCGCCGAAATTCCCATCTGGTTCAGCAAAGTTTGTGTGATTGAAGACGTTGTAGGATTCCAGACGGACCTGCACGTATACGTGTCCGTCCTTCACCATTGGAAAGTCCTTGTAGAGCTGGAGATTGGTGTAGTTGTAGCCGGGGCCGTGGAAGAAGTTGCGGCCGACGTTTCCAAAGGTGCCGTCCGGTTGCGGAGAGAAGTTTGAAGTGTCGAAGTATGCGTTGTCGTTGACGTCATCTCCATTGCGGGGATCCAGCTTTTTGATATGGAAGTTGCTGAGATTGGGAGTGTCGCCGCAACCGTAGTAGGTGTAAGCGTCGCACCAACCGGAGTTGTAGGCACCGGCTTCAGAGATCGTCACCGGGAAGCCAGTCTGCAGTGCCGTGGTTCCGGCGACGTGCCATTTACCCAGGAACTCGTTGAGGAGGAAACTGTCGCGGATAGCTGCGAATACCGGGACTTCGTAGGTGTAGAGAGCAACGAAGCGATGCCGGGCATCATAGTCCGAGTTGCCGTAGTTCAGGTATTCGAAGCCGGGCGTGAAGTTGATGCCGCGTCCGTTGAGCGAGCCGCTGCCGTTTGGAGTGCCATTGCCGTACGAGGACTCATAGCCCGATGAGTTGTCGAGGGCGTGAGAGTAGGTGTAAGAAAGTGTGAAGTAGAGTCCGCGCGAAAGCTGCTGCTGCAGGCTGGCCTGAAGCGAGTGATAGCTCGACGCGCCGGTTGAGCCCTGTTGAGCAACGCTGAGATACCAGGGGAAACCATTCGACGTGAGCGCCGGCTGAGCCGTGTACTCAGGAAAGAACAGATGCAACTGCGCGATGTTGGCTGTGCAGTCTGGATTCGCGAGGCAGGCAGCGTGACCCGCCGGAGTAATCGGGTCCCCCTCGTAGGTGCGGGCCAGCTTGCGACCGAGCGAACCCACGTATCCGACCTGAGCCACCATCTTGCTGCCGATCGACCGCTGAACGTTGAGATTGAAGTTGTAGGAGTACGAGGGCAGGTAGTTTTCACCAGGCTGGCTCAGATCGAGCGCGAAATAGTTGTTATCCCAATCGAGCGTTGCGCCGGGCTGCGGCCGCTGATAGGGGAATGGGTTGTTCCTCGAGGCACCGGGCCTACCCGCGACATCAGAGAAGGGGTCAGCAAGGGAAGGGCTTCCGCCAACGTCGGTGGCGCCGTTTGACTGGAAGAAAAATGGCGGAGCAGAGAGGTTCTGAAGCGCTTCCTCCTCCTGGTCGCGATTGAAATACACCCCGAATCCACCACGTATAGCGAGAGCGTGGCCGGTGGAATTGCCGACGAGAGCTGAGGGGCCGGAGCTTGGGGACCAGACGAACCCGAGGCGCGGGCCGAAATGACTCCACTTCACGTCAGCGAGGCCGTAGTTCGTGCAGCCCGGATCGCCAGGATAGAGGAGCCCGGGAGGGCCACCAGGGAGAATTTTCGACGTAGCACTAGAGTTCTGCCAGCACGTGATGGCTATACCGCCAAACTGGTGATTGGCCCAGGGAGTTTCCGCATCCCATGAGATGCCGTAATTGAGATTGAAATCAGGAGCCATCTTCCAACTGTCTTGGGCGAATGCATAGTATTCGCGCGAGGTGGCGGCGATTGCACTTCCGGACGTCTGCGTGTACTGGTCTGGAATACCAAGGACGAAGTCGATGGCGGGATCACCTGATGAGAATTCGCCATTACCGTTCAACCTGTAAAGGCCGTCATTGTCAGCGTTGTAAGGATTGTCGACGCCGAACTGCTCGAAGGTAGCTCCGAGCTTGACGCTATGGTTGCCGTGAACCCAGGTAAAGATGTCCTGGCCGAGGAGGTTGGAGTCGAGGCGGGGCTGCGGGCCCTCGTAGCTGAAGCCCAGATTGAAGTAACCGCTGATCGCAATTACGGGCAAGCCCGCGCCGGGCGCCTGAGGCGTGATGTTGAAGCCGGCGGAGCTCGGCTGCATGATCTGCGCCGGCTCGACCGCAGCGTAGTTGAAACGGAAGTAGCCGCCACGGAGCTCGTTGATCATGCGGGAATTGAAGATGTGGGTGTAGTCGGCGTTAAAGATCTTGAAGTGCTCCGCGTTTGTCATCGCGAACCCAGGCAACGTTGCGCCGCCGAAGGGCAGATCGCTGGAGAAGGGAGTGGACTGGAAGAGCACCGAGGACCAGAAGGTGTCGTTGGGTGTGAGGTGGTAGTCGAGGCGAATGATTCCCTGGTCGCTCTTCGTAGTTCCGCCCGCGGGAAAATTGTAGTGAGTGCCGTCATTCGGAGCTGGAACGTATTTGTTGAAGAGCCCGCCGGCTACTGAATCCCACGCCGAGCTGGGGATATTGGCGGTCAAGAGACCCGGACACGCATTCCATGGTGTTCCAGCTGCGCATCCGGCAAGCGCGAAGGGCATCGGTTTATCCGAAAGGCTATTGAGACCATTTGCCTGAATGTGCGAGTTTGGAAAGCCTGTGGCTTTGTTGATGTCAGCGCTGAAATCGCCATTTCGCTGGGAGTTTGAGAAGACCTGAGTCAGCGTGGTGCTTGCCAGTCCGCTCTTGGCTCCCTGGTACGCGGTGAAGAAGAAGAGCTTGTTCTTGAGGATGGGCCCACCAAGCGTACCGCCATAAACGTTCTGGTGAATAGGAGGTTTCGAATCGATGGGGTCGAAGAAACTTCGTGTGTTGAGGAAGGTGTCGCGATAGAACTCGAAGCCATTACCGTGAAACGAATTCGTTCCGGTCTTGAGAGCTTGGTTTACGATGGCGCCGGAGTTGCGGCTGTACTCAGGATTGATGGTGCTGGTGACGATTGCCAGTTCGCCGACCGCGTCGGGATTAACAGCGACGCCTTCGACCTGGATGGCTGAGTCATTCACGTCAGCGCCATCGAGGAGGTAGCTATTCTGTTCGATCTGGGCGCCGTTGGCGGAGAATCCGCCGAAGCGATCGGCGGCTTCGACGACACCGGGAGCAGATTTCTGAAGTGTCGTGGCATCGCGACCGAGCAGGGGCATTTGCGTGATGGTGGTGGATAGGATGTCGGTCTTGAGCTGCGTTTCCGCAGTTTCGACCTGCGCATTCGCTACGGTGACTTCCACGGTTTGCGCGGTTGATCCGACGGTGAGCTTGGCCGGGATTTCGCGATCGTCGTTCACGTTGAGCTGAATGCCCTTCGCGGCGAAGCTGGCGAATCCTTGAGATTCGACGGTAACAGTGTATGGGCCGCCGATCTGGAGTTGGCTGAGTTTGAAGTAGCCGCCGTCATCGGACTGGATCTTGGTAGCGATGCCGGTGCTGGTGTTTAGCACTGTGATTTGCGCGTTGGGAATCACGGCTCCGGCTGGATCCGTTACGGTTCCATGTATCGCTGCGGTAGTGACCTGCGCGAGCGAGTTACGCGAAACGAGTGCGACCGCCACGCAAAGAAACAGCGCGGTCACGATTGATCTGAGCCTCATTTGAACCTCCTCGAAAGTGCACAATCGCGAAGAGCAGCGATGGCACGAAAGCATGACTAGATCGCTTGGTACGCGCGCATTCATCTACCGGGGGAACATCTACTGCACCAAGTCATCCGATTTGACCACGTAACCAAATGCGGGGTTTCTCGAATGTGACGAAGATAAGATTCTGATGACGAATCGCTGAAAACGGGGTTGGAGTAGCGTCCAGAGTCGACGCCAGATGGAAGGCAGACTGGGATGAAAGTAGGGAAATCGTATCTGGAAGGGTGAAGTTCAGTTACTAAAGATAGTGAGCGATGTATTGAGAGTTTAGAACAAACGCAGCTAGTCACTCCTCCGGATTGTTATTCGGGGAATGACTAACCTATAAGACCAGTCATCAATTTAGCTGCGGTTCAACAAGTCGCCGATGCGCGCGCGGTAACTGCGGCTCATTGCGAGCTTCTGGCCGTTGACGAGGTGGACCATGAAGTCGCCGCGCGATTCGCTCCGAACTTCCTTAACGTAGCGGAGATTCACAATGGCGGAGCGGTGAACACGCAGAAAGAGCTTGGGGTCGAGCCGCTGCTCGAGAGATGTCATGGTTTCGCGGAGAAGATGCGTTTCTGTTCCGGTGCAAATTCGGACGTAGTTCTCTTCGGCGCTGATCCAGCGAATGTCGGAGACGGGGAGAAACAGAATTCGGCCGCGAGATTTGAAGACGATGCGTCCGGTATAGGGACCTGTTTTGGCGGCCTCGTCGGAGTGAGTGCGGTCAGGCTGACGCTCGCCGGCCTGGATCTGGTCGCGAGCGCGCTCGACGGCTGAGTGGAGGCGCTCAGCGGTGAACGGCTTGAGCAGGTAATCGGTGGCGTTCAACTCGAAGGCTCGCAGCGCATAGTGATCGTAAGCAGTGGTGAGGATGACGCGAGGCAGCTTGACGGATCGCATCGACAATTCTGCGATGACATCGAGACCATCCATACCCGGCATGCGGACGTCGAGGAAGAGCAGTTGCGGGGTGGTTTCCTGAACGAGTTCGTGAACCTCGCGCGCGGAGGATGCTTCGCCCGCTATCTCGATATCGGGTTCTCCGCGAAGGAGTTGGCGGAGCTTTTGACGGGCGAGCATTTCATCGTCAGCAATCAAGGTCTGGATAGCCATTTTTGGGTGCCTCACATCATTGTTTAGAAAGACTTCCGAGATCGGGAAAGCGGATCTTGCTACTGAGGGCTTTCGCAAGTTTGTTGCCAATGCTGTTGATGGGTCGGTTGGCTGATTTCACGAGAGTTATAGCCATCCGCCTACTAGGTATCTGATGAGGCTTGTTCGGTTTCGCACTCACTTGTCCGAATCCGGACACCACAAGGCGGTGATCACCGGTTCGCTGGAGGCGGACAGATTCCACCCTAAGAATCACCGCAAATCCCTCTTGCAATTGAGCAATGCCGCCTCTGGAACATGCGCGACCTTGTCTTCCGGACGCGGGACATCAGCCGATCGGTTCTGAACTCTTTTTGAATTGTGACGAACCGGCGCTGAAGCGGGACGAACGGTGGGCTGATCCAGACAACCTCCCAATGTGCGGGGCGAGCGGGACCGGGAAAGCGGTAGCGCGGTGATGACGGTTTGTTGAAGTTGAAGTGTAGAAACCGTCGTTGAATCGAGAGCTTCTGCGCATTTTGCGCAGGGTTGGATGGCAGGCCTCGAAAGTTCAACCGCGTTCCCCACTGCGAAGACGGCAGACAAATTGCTGTGTTACTGCTTCAGAGCGGTGATGGTTCGCTGCTTCTGATTTGCCGCAGGATTCAGATAGCCGACTAGCTCCGACTTACGGGAGCATGAATTGCGAGTAACAGTACCAGAGCCAGGCACGTCATCACTTAGTACGAAGCGCAAAACAACTAGTGCAGTCGCATTGCAGCAACGTGACATTTCGCGCCGAGCGAGTTGTTACTTAGACACAAAGAGCATGGAACAGCTTCCCCTCTTTGCGCGCTCGAGCGGAATTCGTCGGCCAACCTGCAAGGCACGGTATCACGTTCGTCCCCACAGGATGGAGGTCCGTATGAAGCGCATTCTTCGTCGTCGTGCATTGGCACGAGTCTCTCTATACGCAGCTGGAGCAATGAGCCTGGCGCTCTGTACCGCGAGTCACGCGATGGCGGTCGAGCCGGATATTCCCAGGATACAAGCGGGAGCTGAAAAAGGCTCGATCCAGCAAGAGATTGAGCTTGCAGGCGCTTATTTCGCCGGTCACGGCGTGAGCAGAGACGAGAAGCAGGCGGCCTACTGGTATGAGAAGGCCGCGAACTCCGGCGATCCGGGAGCGCAAGTTCAGATTGGATTCTTCTATGAAGCAGGCATTGGGGTGCAACGTGACCCGGCGCGTGCGGCGCTCTGGTTCCAACGAGCGGTCGCGGGGGGTTCAGTTATAGCGAAAGTGAACCTTGGGGTCGCGTACTTGTGGGGCATGGGCGTTCGGAAAGATCCCGGGTTTGCGACGCAGCTCTTTCGGGAGGCGGCAGAAAAAGGGAGTGGATCCGCGGCCTGTTTTCTGGCCGACGCCTACTATTTCGGTTCTGGCGTAACCAAGGACCCGGAGAAGGCGAGGCATTGGTTTGAGGTTGCGGCGAAGAAGCACGATGCTCAGGCTGAACTGTCACTCGCGCTGCTGCTGCTGCGACAAGAGGGCCAAAGCAATGAGGACCAAGCGATCAAGCTACTGCGTGATGCGGCCAAGAGCGGCTACGTAGCTGCGAGGCACGAGCTTGCATTGCGCCTGGTGAGAAGGCCTGAGTTCTTGTCCGCTCCTCAAGAAGCGCTTGACCAGTTGCAGGAAGCTTCGTCGCAGGGTTTCTGGAAGTCAACGGTGGTGCTTGGCGTTCTCCACCGCGAGGGACGCGGCGTATCGAAGGACCCGGAGATTGCATACCTACAATTTCGCATCGCGGCGCTGCAGGGGGGCGATGCTGCGACCAGGATGGTGCAGAACGATCTCGCTGCTTTGCAGCCGGCGCTGGGTGAATCGCGGATTCAGGCTTTGAATGAAAAAGCAGCTGACTGGATCGCGAGTCACAATCGGCGCCTTGAATTTGTTCGATACCCAAATGGCGGGAAGGACTTTCCCACCTTCGCATTGGCGTATCCCGAAGACGGCCTCCACGCAGGACGCATATTTCCAATTGGCGATCCTGATGAACTGCCGGGAGAGACTTTTCAGCCTTAAGTGAGGTTGTGCAATAAGCGCAACGGAGAAGTGCGCGTGCAGACAGAAAGAAAGAATGTACCGGCCTTCATGAACCCGGCGATCTTTATCGCCAGCTCGGTTCTTGTGGGGATTCTTTTTGCGTTCCAGGAGTGGATAAGCCTGCGGCACTTGGGGTACCGCATGGCTGCGCCCATCTTTTTTGAATCGTGGGGATTTCAGTTCCTTGTATGGGGAACACTGTGCTGGCTCCTGTGGCGGTTTCTAGGTGCGTGGATTCAGAAGGCGAGGGTAGTTGCGATCCTTACGGTCGTTCTGCCACTGAGCATAGCTATCAGTCTTGGTCAGCAGATGCTGTTTGTTTTCATTTTTCAGAATCTGCCGTTGAACCATCCGGAGATGAGTTACTGGCAGCGACTGTCGATGTATGTCTATGCCGAGCTGCTGGACAACATGCTGATATTTTGGTGCGCCTTCTCTCTATTTCGGGGCATCGGATACTACCAGCAATACCGCGAGCAGGAGCAGGCGAAGGCAGCACTGGAGATTCAGCTCGCCAATGCACAACTTGCGGCGCTGCGCATGCAGCTGAACCCGCACTTTCTATTCAACACGATGAACAGCATATCAAGCCTGATGCGAAGTGATATCGAAGCGGCCGACACCATGCTGGAGCAGTTGAGCTGTCTGCTTCGGTTATCGCTAGAGCGCGGTGAATCGCAGTTAGTCTCAGTGCGGGAGGAACTGGATTTCATAGAGTTGTATCTCGCGATGCAAGGGCAACGTTATGCGGGACGCGTAACTCAGTCGGTGCGCTGCGATCCGTCATTGTATGACGCGCTTTTACCGAGCATGATTCTCCAACCGATTGTGGAGAACGCCTATGTTCACGGGATTTCTAAGACAAATGCGAACAGCATTCTTGCCATTGAAGGGAGTCGTGATGGCGGCCATCTGAGAATCTGCGTGATGAACAGCGGGATGGGACTGAGTCCTCGTAGATTGAACGGGCGTCGGGGAGTCGGGTTGCGCAACATTGAGGCGCGGCTCAAGCTCCACTACGGTGCGGATGCAAGCCTCCAGGTCGCCGAATTGGACGAAAGAAATGTTCACGTAACGATTGTTCTTCCTCTGCAGTTTTCAAGTGAAGAGGAAGCATCTCTGACAAGGCTCGGTACACGATGATTCGCTCAGTGCTTGCGGATGACGAGGTTCTGGCACGACAGAAGCTGCGTCAATTGTTAAAGGAAATTGATGACATTGAGATTGTGGGCGAATGCGCGACCGCGTCCGAGACGATTGAGCTAGTGCGACTGACCGAGCCGGAGCTGATCTTTCTGGATATTCGCATGTCGGACATGAACGGGTTCGACGTGCTTGAACGGTTGTCTACGGACCCAAATCGGCCTCTTCCGCATGTAATTTTTGTGACGGCGAACGACAGGTACGCGGTGAGGGCATTTGAGATTCACGCGATCGATTATCTGCTGAAGCCGTTTACGCCGGTGAGGCTGCAGGCGGCGGTGCAGCGTGTTCGCGAGCGGCTTGCGACGGGTGAATCGGGTCAGAACGGGACCGCTAAAAAACAGCAGCCTGAGCCGTATACGACGCGCATGGTGTTCAAGTCGCGCGGGCGAATCCTGTTTCTATCAGTGGATGACATTCGGTGGATCGAGGCGCAGGAGAACTACGTGAGGATCTGTACCGGCAAGGACTCACATCTTCTGCGGGAGACGATCGGCAGCCTAGAGAATCGGCTGGATCCGAACGCGTTTCTGCGCGTTCATCGATCTGCGATTGTGAACCTGCATCACGTGAAGGAAGTGAAGAACGAGTCTGACGGCGATGCGACTGTTGTGTTGAAGAGCGGCGAGCAAGTTCCGATGAGCAGGAGTTATCGGTCGAAGATCCAGAAGTTACTTAAGTTGCAGTGATCTCTGGAATTTCGAATGCCCGTAAGTAGCTTGTGGGCTCCTCGGTGACCGCGAGG
>Ga0207698_10002970_pt1 | contig 10159 bp, 6 predicted proteins | sample KBSCornC22_FD_184298 | JGI IMG/M metagenome (GOLD analysis project Ga0207698, IMG submission 184298) | Corn rhizosphere microbial communities from Kellogg Biological Station, Michigan, USA - KBS Corn C2-2 (SPAdes) (version 2) | ecosystem: Host-associated > Plants > Roots > Rhizosphere > Soil ...
AGACGATCTCCCAGAGATTTTCCAGACATGGAGGCGGCAATTGCGTAGAAGTACGGATAGCGCAATCGATTGCGCACGGATACTTTTTATCAGTCGACCAGAGCTTCGTCAATAGGAATCGAAACTGGTGCGCGAGCGGGCTCTGCCGTGTCGCGCGAACTCGTCGATTGGTTGCAACCAGACGCTGCCCGGATGTCTACTTCCGCCTCGCACTCAGTGCGCTCAGCTTGTTCTTGAGCTGCTCCAGTTTCTGGCCGGCCTCCCCAAGCTTGCCTTGAGCGGTGAGCCGTTGATAGTCATCAAGGTCCCTGGCCGCAGATTCGATCAGCGCGTTGAGTTCGATCGCCGACTGAGATGCACCCGCTGGTTGAGCTGAGTTCGTACGCGGTTGTGTTGCCTGCTCAGCCGAACCAGGGACAGAGGACTCTTCACCGAAGAGCGAACGCAAGGCCGTCTCGAAGTTGGGTCCATAGGCGAGCTTGTCCTGAAGCGCCAACACGACAAGCCGAAGTTCAGGCATGGGGCTGCGCTCGGCCTGCAGGTAGATCGGCTCGGCATAGATGAGCGCCTTCCCACATGGAATCACAAGGAGAGATCCACGCCTTACGCGCGATCCTTGCTGGTTCCACAGTGAAAGCTGGCCCGAGAGTTGTGCGTTTTGATCGATTCGCGCTTCGACCTGAAGCGGACCGTCTACCAGGCGTGTCTTCGGGAAATCGTACACAACTGATTTGCCATATTGATCGCCATCGCTTCGTCCTGCGATCCACCCGATCATGTTGTTGCGATTCGACGGTGTGAAGGGAAGGATCTCAACGAACTCAACATTCGATTGGCCGGGCAGCTTCATCAGGACGAAGTTCGGGTCCATTGGCTGAGCAGCCTGGCCGCCTGAATTCGACATTCCGACTTCAGAGGCTACAGTCCAAAGATCTTCGCGGTTGTAGAACACCCCCGGATTAGTCATGTGATACAGCCCGTAGGCCGCAGCCTGCATGCGGAGCAGCAATTCCGGATAGCGCACATGCTTGCGCAGATCTTGAGGCATGTCGGCAGCATCTTTGAAGAGCTGCGGGAAGATCCGCCGGTATGCATTGATGATCGGATCCTGCGGATCGAAGACGTAGAAGGTGGTTGCACCGTTATAAGCGTCGATGACGATTTTCACGCTGTTGCGAAGATAGTTGAGCTCGCCGTTACCCACATCGTAGTGACTGGAGTAGGGATACCTGTCTGAGGTGGTGAATGCGTCGAGGATCCACGAGAGTCTGCCATCCTCCCCGATCACGATGTATGGATCATTCTCGAATGTCAGGAAAGGTGCGAGCGTCTTGACTCGATCAAAGACGCTGCGCCGCATCAACAGGCGGCTTTCCGCATTGATGTCGTCACTGAAGGGAACCTTTGCGATGTCGCCGCGGTCGAAAGCTATCAGCAGGCGCCTGGGGAATGAACCCAGCACGATGCCCCCATTGCCCTGGTAGCTGGTCATGCTGTTGGATTCGCCCTGCGGGTAATCGAATTCCTTCTGGCGCGTTTTCACGTAGACATCTGTGTTGGTGAGTTCGCCGAAGTAAATCTCAGGCCGCGTCACCTGGATGGAGGGCACCGTGCTTTGGATCGGCATGTTGCTAAGCATCAAGGTCGGCAGACCTTCCGGCGTGAATCCGTTCACCGGATTCATTGTGACGCCGTATCCGTGTGTGTAGATCAGCTTCTCATTGATCCAGTTGCGGCTGCTTTCGGGCAGCTTCTCGACGTTCAGTTCGCGAGCGGCGAGCATAACCTGCCGTTCCTCGCCATTGATCTGGTAGCGATCGATATCGATGTCAGGAAAATCGTAGTAGGTCCGGATTTCCTGAATCTGGCGCAACGTATCCTGAAGCGCGCGCCAGTCCCACAGGCGGATGTTCTGGAGCGTAGCTTGATTGTTCGGGGCGTCGGCAGACTCGACCGAGATCTCCGCGGGAAACTCGTGCTGAGCGATGCGATCGATGCCGAAGGCTTGTCGCGTGAATTGAATGTTGTTGCTTATATACGGTTGCTCACGGACAAGTTCGTTGGGCTTAACTACGAAGCTGTTTACGTACCAAGCGGCGATCTGCATGAGAACAAAACAGAGAATCGCCGGCACGGGCGCAGCGATCAGCCGAGCGACGACCGGTCGAAGAAAGATGTTCATGCCCGCAATGCCAGCACCGATGATCAGGGCCGCGCTGACCAGCAGAAGTCCGCCCAGTAGCACATGGGCATCCGTGTACGTGACTCCGTCGAATATCGTGTGATCTGCAATAATGCGGTCGAAGCGCCCGATGAAGGTGCGCACGGCAACCACAATGAGCAGAAACGAGATTGCACCCGAGAACCAGCGCAGAGGAACCGGTGCAGAGTTGTATCGCCGCTCCCGAATGAACTGTGAACTGGTCGTCATCAGCAAAAACAGCCCGGCAATGGCGCAGAACAGAAGAGCGATCAGCAGCAACCAGCCCATGAAGAACTGCACAGCGGGGAGCGTAAAGAGGTAGAACGCGACGCGCTTCCCGAGGATCGGATCGCGTGGTTCGGCTCCAGCCGCGGGAGCCATGAAGTAAAGCGCGAACCGGCTCCACTCATTCATGAAGGCTGCGCCTGCGATGAGTGCAATTAGCAGGGAGCCCAGTAATCCGGCCACGCGCAACACTGGATCGACCGGCAGCTCATAGTTTTGATTGCCGAACCGAATCGTACCGGCGCTGGCGAGTTCTTCATGGCATCCATGCCGCAGCGCGGAAAACCATGCGTACAGTAAACCGAACGTTGCAGCGAACGAAATTGCAAACGCGGTCCACTCGTAGCTCAGCGCTCTCCAAAACACGTCCGTGTAGCCGAGAGACCCAAACCACAGTGAATCGACGTAGTAGGAAATGATGGTCCGAGCGCTAAACAGAACTACGAGGACAAGCAGAGCTACGAAGATCAGAGTGCGGCGATGCCGCGTGGGCCGATTCCGCTGTGGAAAGACGTAGGGCTCCTGAGCCACCTTTACCAGCTTCCGCCGGGACTATTTGAGTTGGACACCGGCAAGCGCAATTGTACTGCCAGCGAGTTGATTCATTCGGTGTTGCAGGTCTGCCGATGGCTATCGAAGCTCACCGCTGAAAACCGATTACCAAGCGATTGCAAAGGCGTGCCGCGCTCACTCGCCGATCACGGGCCAATCGTTGTTCCACTTCAGAGTCTTGAGCCACTGATAAGGAGTGTTGCTCTTCTCCAGATTGTGCGCGTGAAACACGATCAGACTCTCACCGCTATCGGCATCGAAGAATGCTGTGCCGCCCCCCGGAGCATTCCAGGTGCTGTCGCCCTTCAGCAGCACAGTCCCGCCGCCATTCATCATGCGAGTCCCGGACTCATCGGCGAAAGGCCCATGCGGGCTTCTTGAACGTCCTACAGCTTGCTTGTAATTGTTCTGGGCTTTGTTCTGCTCGCAGCAGTAGTCCACCGATACGAAAAGGTAGTAGTAATTCCCGTGATGGATGAGGGACGCACCTTCGATCGGATTGTTGGGGATGCCTGGCCGGGTTGCAAGATCGTAGCGGGTCGGATTCGACGCAAGTAGTTTTCCGCTGGCGGCGTCGATTTGACGCTGCTTGATTCCGGTCCAGTAGCTTCCGTACGTCAGCCAGACTGATCTGTCAGAATCGATCAAGATCGTCGGATCTAGCGCGTTGAAATCATCCCCTTGTTTCGACTGAAGGACTACACCGCGGTCCACCCATTTGTACGCGGGATCCGCTGGATCAAGCGTGGTGTTTGTCACAAGACCTATCACGGTCTCCTGCGTGTGCAGTCGTGAGGCGTTGTAGTAGAGGTGGTACTCGCCGTTGAAGTAGGAGATGTCGGGCGCCCAGAGTCCCAGCACGCCGGGCACCTTCTGCTGAATCCAATTGGGCATACCATCCGGAAACACGGAACCGCACGCCACCCAATTTACTTTGTCCTGAGAACAGTGGATGGGAAGGCTGCCATTTCCCGGAAATCCGAGCACGTCGGTGCTGAAGGCGTAGTAAGTAGAACCTTGTCGAATGATGCTCGGATCGAGAACGGGGTCCGTTTCCCCACTTTGTGAGTAATTGGCCAACGGGTCAGTGCCTTCAGCAGCATAGGAGAGCTTGCCGGTCGGATAGATGCCGCAGGAGCTTAGGGCGATCAGGTACACGGACGCAAGGCAAACGCCTGCCATCCGCTGTAAGCACAGCATGGGACAGATACCTTTCGCGAGCAAGGCAACCTTTTTGGTGGGCCTGCATCGAGTCTAAGCTCAATTCGATCAGAATGTGTGCTGGTTCCTGCAACTTTCGTTCTTGTGGTGCGCGGAAGCACACGTAAGTAGCTGGCCCGGACATAGGTAAGTAGCTTTCTCCGATATACAGCGATCGCATGCCATTGTGCTGATCCCGTGGGTTGGCGGGCCAACTTGATTCAGACAAAGCGAATCCTAAGACCAACAAAGTTTGCGGGATTCAAATTCCCCAGACGCCGGCTCTGATCTAACTCCAAGGAATGGCATAGCTTAGTAGATAAAAATGTCATTTGGCCATCGTGTCGAAAGCTCCTCGACGTCCAGTCGAGTACGGGCGACAAAACGCGGATGCTTAAAAACCTTCAGATGAGATTGAAAGACAGAGCCGAACTCTGACCTAACCATTCAATGCAAGGTGAGGAGTGATCGTGGGCCTTAAAAAAGAGACCGCAATCATCATCGGGGCGGGGCCGGCTGGACTGACCGCAGCTCTCGAGTTGTGTCGGCAGTCCGACATAAAACCTATCGTTCTGGAAGCTAGCGATCGCATCGGCGGCATTTCTTGCACCATTCAGTACAACGGCAACCGGATGGACATTGGCGGTCATCGGTTCTTCTCCAAATCAGACCGCGTAATGGACTGGTGGACGGAGATCATGCCCATCGCGGAGTCTGGCCACGGCGGTGAATTCGCGATCCGCTATCAAAACCAGGAGCGGCGGATTAAAACCAGCAGCAAGGAAGCGCCAGCACCCGGTCCCGTCCCGGTACCTGACCCAGACTGCGTGATGCTGGTGCGACCGAGGAAGAGCCGCATCTACTTCATGCGATCGTTCTTTGACTATCCGCTGTCTCTATCTGTCGATACGCTCGGCCGCCTAGGCGCTGTCCGCACGATCCGGATTCTGTTCAGCTACTTGAAAGCGCAGGTCTTTCCCCGCAAGCCCGAGAACACACTCGAGGACTTCCTGATTAACCGCTTCGGCCGCGAACTCTACTTGACCTTCTTTAAGAGCTACACCGAGAAAGTCTGGGGCGTGCCGTGCGACCAGATCTCTGCTGCTTGGGGAGCGCAGCGCATCAAGGGTCTCTCCCTGGTATCGGCGGTGACCCACTTCGTGAAAAAACTGTTTTCGTTCAGCAACAAGAAGGGCGACATCCGCCAGAAGAATTCAGAGACTTCACTGATCGAGCAATTTCTATATCCAAAGTATGGCCCTGGGCAGCTCTGGGAGCACGTCGCCCGTCAAGTGCAGGCCAAGGGCGGCGAACTTCGCATGGGCTGGCGCGTGGAAGGAATCCATGTGGAGCGGGCGCGTAATGGATCGATGCGCATCTCCTCACTCGAAGCGCGTACACCGGATGGCAAGCTCGTCTGTGTCGACGGTGACTTCTTCTTCTCCACGATGCCCATTCGCGAGCTCATTCGCGCTATCGATGCGCCGGTTCCTGAGGATGTGCGCGCGATCGCCGACGGTCTTATGTATCGCGACTTCATTACCGTCGGGTTGCTGGTGGATCGCTTGCTGCTGACGGAGCCCGATGGATCGATGATCAAGGATACGTGGATCTACGTGCAGGAACCGGACGTTCTCGTGGGTCGCATTCAGATATTCAATAACTGGAGCCCCCATCTCGTCAGCGACCCATCGAAGGTGTGGATCGGACTGGAGTACTTCTGCAACGACAGCGACGAGCTTTGGAACAAGTCCAACGAGGAGATTGCCAAGTTTGCAATCGACGAGGTTGCGCGCATCGGAATCTTGCGTGTTGATGAAGTGCGTGATTCGTGCGTGTTCCGCGTGCCCAAGACCTACCCTGCGTACTTCGGCACGTACGACCGCTTCGACGAGATCGTCAAGTACATGGAGCGCTACGAGAACCTGTTCCTCGTTGGCCGCAACGGTATGCACAAGTACAACAACCAGGATCACTCGATGCTCACGGCGATGTTGGCGGTGGAAAACATCATCTCCGGTCGAACGAGCAAAGACAATCTTTGGCAGGTCAATACAGAGCAGGAATATCACGAGCAAAAGAGCGCGCCTGCGCAGGAGCGTGAAGTTGCGCAAGTGCCGGAGCAGCCTGATGAGAAGACCGAAGAGGTGGCATGACAAGCATGGGCTCCGCAGCGGTTCGCGAGGAGTGCTCACATCAGTCTTCAATTGAGTTTCGATCTGGATATGGAGGGATCGCAGGCTGGGTCGACGCTCATCCGGTCGGGGCCTTCACGCTCCTGACCGCGCTGTATCTCGTCGTTGTCTCGATACAGTCGTCTCTCAAGCTGATGTGGCTTGATGAATTCATCACTTTTCATCTGGCTCATCTGAACAGCTTCCACGATCTCTGGCACGCGCTTGCAGCGGGGGCAGATCCCAATCCCCCGGTCACGTATGTCCTGGTGCATTGGTGCCGTCAGATACTTGGTGATCACGAATGGGCATACCGCATGCCGGCCGCAGTCGGTTGCTGGGTTGGGCTACTGTCCCTGTTTGCGTTCCTTCGCCGGCGCGTCTGCGGCTCCTGGGCCATCTTCGGATGTCTCGTGTGGATGGCGACTGCTGCATTCGATTACAGCTTTGAGAGCCGCTCGTATGGAATCTTCTACGGTCTGGCGATGCTTGCGTTTTTCTGCTGGACCATCACAACCGATCGGTCCAGAACCGTCGCGGCGCGGTGGACCGCACTCGCCGGCATGGTGCTGTCCCTGGCTGCGGGCATCTCAACGAACTATTTCGCTGTGCTTGCGTTTTTGCCTCCGGCGGCTGGAGAGATAGTCAGAACCGTTGTGCGTGCGGGCGGACGACGGCAATGCGGTTCTCTCATGGACTTCAGGGCCACACCAGAGGCATCTCGCTCCGGGCTCCTGGGTGTCATCGATTTTCGCGTGTGGATTGGCTTTGCTATTGCTGCTGCGCCCCTGCTTCTCTACCGACCACTGATCGAACATTCCATTGCTCAATTCGCTCCGTACGCATGGAACAAGGTATCTCTAGAACAGGTGTTTGATTCCTACACCGAGATGGTAGAGGTCATTCTCTATCCCATCCTCGCCATGCTGGTACTCGGAGCAATCGTGTTCTTTACCAAGGAGCGCGTTCGCACAGCGCGCGCCGATGGCGCGAGCAAAATCGTTCCCGAATGGATTCAACCGCTGTTTCTTCCATATCGGGGCCGTACGCCTTTAGCGCCGTATGAGGCTGCAGGCGTACTCGTCTTCATGGCTTATCCGATTTGTGGATACGTCATTGCTTCCATTCGAGGAGGGATGCTTTCACCGCGTTTCGTTATTCCGGTCACCTATGGCTTTGCAATCGTTGCGGCGATCGTGGCGCGCTATCTGTTCCGCAATATCCGTCGCGCATCAGCCGCTCTGCTGTGCATCGCGTGCGCCTGGTTCGTGAGCCGGGAGGCTTTTGTTGCTTATTCGTACAAGCAGCAGAAAGACTCCTTCTACAAGGTCGTCGACACACTTGAACAGTCACAGCGGCGCATGCCTGCGGGTTCTCCGATTGTGATTCCAGACCCACTCCTCGCCTTGACTTTTCAGCATTATGCTCCGTCGCAGCTGGCCCGACGAGTCGTTTTCCCGGTCGACTTTCCGGCCATCCGGTATTTCCGTCATGACGACTCACCGGAAGAGAACCTATGGGCTGGGCGCAATGTCCTGTATACGATCCCAATCGTCCCTCTGGCTCAGTTTCAGCAAGCGTCAGGTCCGTACTTGATCATCGCGAGCCGGGGGAATTGGCTGCTGGAGGACTTGCAAAAACATCGCTACCCCTATGTGCGTGTGCCGATCGATACTCACGCGGAGAATATGGGAGGTTTCACCCCGATTGCACGCGGAGTGCCGGAGTTCTATGAGGCGCAGGGCGATCGTGTTCAAGCGCCCTCAGGGGCTTATCCCCGTCCACCTGCTCCCTTTCAAGTGTCACAGAATCTGCCGGAGGCGAAATGGTATGTTCCGCCGGAGCTCCTGAAGGATGAGTAGGATTTCACAGCTAAACCACGTGATCTTGTACTTACCCGCTGCAACCTCTGACAAGATCACACCGACATCTGAGCAAAGGGCAAAGTTAAGCAAGCAAAGAAGCTTCTGGCCAGCGCGGGGCCAACTGGTATCAGGTTTTCCGAATCCTAGCTTCAGGCCCAACGTGAGCGGCTTGCATGTCTGTATACAGCGAGTAAATAAAAATCGGCGCGGACACGAACTCGTAAAGACCTTCGATGTCATGCCAATCTGAGCGGATTGCGCAACACTGAAAGGGGATCGCGGAATTGGCAGCGACTGAAGCTCTTGCGGCGCCGCAAATTGCGAACAAGCGGCCTAAAAAACGATTCGATGCCAGCCCATTAGGCGTGACGGCTGCGCTGACCGTCGTCGCCGTCCTGATTCATGGATATCACCCTTACGCCGAGGATGGAGGCGTCTACCTCCCGGGAATCCTGAAGCTCCTTCATCCAGATCTGTACCCCACGTGGACGGGGTTTGCCACCGCGCAAACCAGGTTCTCGCTGTTTGCGCCCACCGTAGCTGGAATCGTTCAACTCACAGGCATCGACCTGATGCTGTGCCTGTTCTGCGTCTATGTACTGAGCATCTGGAGTACATTGTTTGCGGCGGGGCAGATTGCTGCGCGGTGCTTGAATTCACCTGAAGCCCGTTACGGCGCCGTTGCTATTTTTGCTCTTTGCCTGACGGCACCGGCTGCAGGGACATCTTTGTTGCTCGTCGATCCATACGTGACGGCGCGGAGCATTTCGACGCCATTTGGATTGTTCGCAATTGTGGAAGCCCTGGACATCATTTCGGAATATAGACAGACCAGCCGGATTCGGATTCCCCCCGTTGCATTCTGTACCATCAGCCTCCTCATCGCCGCTCTTATGCATCCACTGATGGCCTCGTACGCGGCAGGGTGCGTGGTGCTTCTTCTTTGCGCATCCATTTCGAGCATCGCGTTGAGGAGCGCGGTCATCGGGGCTGTTGCGATATTCGCGTTCCTGGTTGCGATTCTCGTTAACCTGCTCGCTCCGGCTCCGCCGGCCGGATACGCAGCCGTCGCACTCTCTCGCTATTACTGGTTCCTGAGTGCATGGCACTGGTATGAAATTGGCGGCCTTCTCGCGCCCCTCGTCATGGTGTGGGCAATTGGACGGAAGTACCGCTTTTTGAACCAGTGTGGACGATGCCTAGCCCGCATGGCTTTTTTCGCAGGTCTCATCAGCATTGGTGTTTCTCTGTTTCTCGCTCACGAATCGGGACACTCCTATTCCGTCGCAATGCTTCAACCTCTGCGAGTTTTCCAGACTGTCTACATCGTGATGATCCTGCTTACGGGAGCGCTGGCTGCGGAATTCTTGCTCCAGCGCTATGCGTTGCGATGGTGTGCACTCTTTGTGGTTCTCGGGGCGCTCATGCTTTTCGTCCAGATCCAGACGTTTCCGCATTCGTCCCACATCGAACTGCCCTGGCGCTCTCCAACGAACGACTGGGAGCAAGGGTTCGTTTGGATACGGAGTAACACGCCAGTGGAAGCGACGGTTGCGCTGGATGCAAACTACATCGACCAGCCGGGAGAGGACGCCCAGAACTTCCGCGCAGTCGCCGAACGCAGTTCGATTCCTGACTACGCCAAAGATGGCGGCATCGCTGCCATCGATCCGGCCCTCACACCGGAATGGACTGCGGGTCAGATGATGCAAAACGGCCTGGCCAGCGCTTCCGATCGTCAGCGGAGAGCCAAACTGGCCAGCGCCCGAGCTAACTGGATCGTGCTCCCAGCCATATCGCCTACCTCTCTCGACTGCCCTTACCAGAATCGCTCGATGAAGATTTGCCAGCTTCATTGAGGCTGGCCGCCGCCTGCTTTC
>Ga0207698_10002990_pt1 | contig 10144 bp, 9 predicted proteins | sample KBSCornC22_FD_184298 | JGI IMG/M metagenome (GOLD analysis project Ga0207698, IMG submission 184298) | Corn rhizosphere microbial communities from Kellogg Biological Station, Michigan, USA - KBS Corn C2-2 (SPAdes) (version 2) | ecosystem: Host-associated > Plants > Roots > Rhizosphere > Soil ...
CAGCGCGTTCTTCAGAAGATTAGCACCGGCAGCTTCCGAATCGCTGCCGGCAGCCGTTATAACTTTGGCGGCATCCACTAAGGTTACGCCGCCGCCTGGTACGATCCCTTCGTCCATTGCGGCCTTAACCGCGGCTACGGCGTCGTCGACACGGAATTTCTTCTCTTCGATTTCAGTCTCGGTAGCACCGCCGACCTTGATAACCGCCACTTTGCCGCTCAAAGCCGCCCGCCGTTTTTCCAGGTTCTCTTTATCGTATTCACTGCTAGCCGCATCAACCTGGCTATTGATCTGGGCGACGCGGGTTTTCACGGCCGCTGCCGAACCGGCGCCCTCGATTATCGTTGTGTCGTCTTTAGTGACTATCACTTTGCGGGCGGTGCCGATGACGGATAAGTCGGCGTTCTCAAAGGTAGTACCGGTGTCCTCACTGATGACCTCGCCGCCGGTTAAGATGGCGATGTCCTGCATGATGTCCTTGCGGCGGTCGCCAAAGGCGGGGGCCTTGACAGCTACAGTGTTAAAGACTCCCTTTAAGCGGTTGAGTACCAGTGTGCCTAAGGCCTCACCGTCTACGTCCTCGGCAATAAGAACTAGGTCTTTCTTGCCAGCCTGGGCCAGTTTTTCCAGCATCGGCAAGAAATCCTGGATCGAGCTGATTTTTTGATCAGTGATTAAGATAGCCGGCTTATCGTAAACCGCCTCCATGCGCGAGGTATCGGTAACCATGTAGGCGCTGACGTAGCCGCGGTCCATGGTGAAGCCTTCGACGACTTCGCTCTCCATGGCCAGCCCCTGCCCCTCTTCGACAGTGACCACGCCGTCCTTACCGACCTTTTCCATGACGTCGGCGATCAAAGCTCCGATCTGCTCATCGCCGGCACTGATGGTAGCAACTTCGGCCACCCGGTTTTTCTTGCCGGCAATGTTCTCGCTCTGGCTGTCCAGCTGCTTTATAACGTCTTGGGCGGCAGCTTCCAGGCCCTTGCGCAGCTGCATCGGGTTGTGCCCGGCGGCGATCAGCTTATTGGCCTCGTTCAAAATATGGTAAGTCAAAACCGTAACGGTCGTGGTGCCGTCGCCGGCCACATCGTTCATCTTATTGGCGGCCTGTTTGATAAGCTCGGCGCCGACTTTGTAGCCTAGCGTCTCGTCATCGACATCGTCGATTTCGACGCCTTTAGCGACAGTTACTCCGTCGTGAGTTACCGTCGGGTTGCCGTAACTCTTGCTGATCACCACGTTGCGGCCTTTGGGGCCCATGGTGGTCTTTACGGCGTCATATAAAATCTGCGCGCCGCCTAAAACCCGGCGCCGGGCATCGTCATCATAAAATACTTTCTTAGCCATTCAAATCTCCTCCTATTTAACCGTCGCTAAAATGTCTTCCTCTTTGACAAGGATATATTCCTTGTCGCCAACTTTCACCTCGGTGGTACTGTAGCTTTTATAAACTATCCTGTCACCGGCTTTGATTTCTTTGACTTCTTTACCGACCTTGACCACTTTGGCGATCTTGGGCTTCTCGGCCGCTTTGTCGGGCAAATACAATCCGCTGGCGGTCTTAGTAACCGCTTCTTCCTGCTCGGCGACCACCCACTCACTCAATGGATTCAATCCAGCCATAAAATAACCTCCTTATTGTTCCCAGAATATCCGCTGATTTCAGCAGATGCTAGCACTCATAATAGCCGAGTGCCAATTTCCCTGTCAAGGCAAAATTCGCAATAAAAAACCGCCGTCCAGGGCGGTTGCGAGTGATCGGTGGGGGCTGGGTAGCCCCCACCGATCTATTCGATTCGGTCCATGTGGAGATGGGCTAGGCGGCGTGACCCGCGAACGGGTACTGCTCAGCGAACCTGCGCGCATCCCGGGCGTCTTGGAGACGCTGGCTGACGGTGGCGGCGGCAATCAAGCCGGGGCTGGCCACGTAGGCCTGTGACTCCGGCTGTCCGGTCCGAACAACCGGACGAGAGTCGATACGCCTGAAGCGCCTGTCGGCCGCGGGACGGATGATGATGCCGTCCAGATTGCGTGATGAGTCGCGCAGACGGTGGAAACGCCACCTGCGGTTTCGCTTCTTTCTGTTCCGTTCACTCAATTCTTGGTCAACACACACGGTGTAGACTCCTTTCCCGAGTCTGGGGAGATTGGGAATGGTGCGAAGTACGAGTCCTTGCCAGGGACCTAATCGAATATTCGAAGCATACTACTATCCGCTTATCTGTCAAGCTAGTGCTTGCAAAAACATAAATAAATTGACTGATACGAATATGCGGGTATAGTTTTTAACAGTCCGTATAAACCCCCAGTGAATGGAGGCCCGCATGACCGCAGTCGCGGAAAGCTTGACGGTCTATCTGGAAGAGGTCGGGGACGAGAAGCCGGAGCGGATGCTCATCATCGGCTGCACCAACCCTTACCACTATCCGCTGCCCGCCGGGCAGCTCGACCAGATCAAGCGTGTCGTGGCCAGCCGCCACGGCGTTTCGGCGAGTCGTCTGGTGGAGCTCAGCTTCTACTTCGACTCCAAGGCTTGCCGCATTCCGCTACTCGGGCTCCTTGTCGAAGAGTTCGCGCACCTCTCCAACCGCGCCGATTGCCAGCTCGTGGCTTCCACGCGGCAGGCCCTCGGTCTCAGCAGGGTGGACCAGCAGGACAGCTCTTCGGAGGCGGCCGGCCACAGCCGGAACATCCGGCCCTCGGTCATCAAGCGCCCGCAGCCGGCGTACCACTAGAAAGGCACTGGGGAGCCCGGCCTCGCCGGGCTCCCCAGCCACTACGGACAATCCCGCGGTTTCTGATCGTCTCCACGACTCAGAAGCCGCGGTTTTCGCTCATTTGAGCAGCTTTTGAGCTATCTCTATCTCGTTCCAGGGTTCTTCTTTGCCGCCCATGTTGCGGGTGGTTTCATGGCCGATGCCGGCCAGCAGTACGGTGTCGCCGGCTTTGGCCGCGGCGAAAGCCGCTTTGATGGCGTCCAGCCGGTCCTCGACGATCGTGGTTTTGGCGGCCCCGCCGGCAACTTCGATACCTTTATAAACCGCTTTGATGATGGCCGCGGGATCCTCTGTATAGGTTTCATCATCCGTCAGGAAGATAGTGTCAGAGTTTTTGGCCGCCACTTCACCCATGACCGGCCGCTTGGCCTTATCCCGGTCGCCGGTCGCGCCAAAGACCAGTAAGACTTTGCCCTTCGTGAGCTCTTTAGCGGCCGTCAGGACGTTTTGCAGAGCATCCGGAGTGTGGGCGAAGTCTACCAGCACATTGAACTTCTGGCCGGCTTCTATGGGCGTCATACGGCCGGCTACGCCCTTAAGCGACGCTATCCCCTGCTCTATCTGCTTCACGCTCAGGCCCAGAGCCCGGCCGACGCCGATTGCTGCCAGCGTATTGTAAACATTGAACTTGCCAGGTAGCTGGCTTTTAACCGAATATTCTTCTTTGCCGGCGACCGCTTTGTAGCTTATGCCAGAGGCCGACAGCTTAATATCCTTAGCCTTTAAATCTCCATTATCGATGCCGTACATAACAGTGTGACTGACAGCCGAAGCGAACCGCCGGGCTGTCGCGTCATCGGCGTTAATCACCCCTGTTCTCAGACCCTTTCTGTTGTGATTAGTCAGACGGAAAAGCTTGACCTTGGCGTTAATGTAATTGTCCATGGTCTTGTGATAATCAAGATGGTCCTGGCTGATGTTAGTCATGGCCGCCAGATAAAACGGAACGCCCCACACCCGGTTCTGGGCCAGCGCCATACTGGTAGTTTCCATCACTAGCCATTCCACGCCCTGACCTCTGAGATACTTCAGCCGCTTCATCATCAGCGGTACCGGTACATTAGTCATGTGTACCGTCTGGGGCTTGATATTGTCCCCCGCCCCATAGGCAACGGTGGTCATCAGCCCGACTTTATAGCCGGCTTCGTGCAGCATCCGGTGTACCAAGAAAGCCGTGGTGGTCTTGCCGTTGGTACCGGTTATACCGATGACTTTAAGTCCGCGGCTGGGGAAACCATTCACCAGATTGAACGATATGGCCTCGCCCAGATGCCCGACCGGTTCGACCTTGGTAAACAGACCCCTCGGGATAAATACCTTTACGATTCTCCGAAAATTCATTACCTTTTGAGTATACTGTACAACAGATGAAAATTCTGGGAATCGAGACGTCCTGTGACGAGACTGCCGCGGCCGTGGTCGTGGACGGCCATAGGATGCTGAGCAATGTGGTTTCCAGCAGCCTGGACTTACATATAGCCTACGGTGGAGTGGTGCCGGAAATCGCTGCCCGCAGTCATATCGAAGTGATCAACCCTGTTATTGAACAGGCTTTAGCCGATGCCGAAATTGGTTGGGGCGATATTGACGCCATCGCCGTCACCCAGGGGCCGGGTTTGATCGGCAGCCTGCTGATTGGTGTGCTTACCGCCCGGACGCTGGCCATAGCCAAGAACAAGCCCTTGATACCTGTTAACCATGTGCTGGCCCACACTTACGCCAACTTCATAACCAGCACTTCCCTGCCCGGTTATTCCCTATCCCCCGGTACGCCGCGCTTCCCTGCCCTGGGGCTTATCGTATCCGGCGGGCACAGCCAGCTGATGCTCTATAAAAGTAATAAAGATTACAACATTCTCGGTCAGACCAGAGATGACGCCGTCGGTGAAGCCTTCGATAAGGTGGCCAAGATTCTGGGTCTGCCCTACCCCGGCGGCCCTTCGGTAGATAAAGCTGCCGCCAAAGGTGACCCAAAAGCTATCAAACTGCCCAAAGCCAAGCTGGATAACCCCTATGATTTCAGTTTTTCCGGGCTTAAGACCGCCGTGCTGCGGGCCGCTCAGCAGTTGGCTGGCAAGGACTACACCTTCCCTTCCCACGAGCTGCCAGCGGTCTTAACGGACGGGCAGAAGCATGATTTAGCCGCCAGTTTCCAGCAGACAGCCATCGAGACTCTAGCCGAGGCGGTCGTGAAGGCCGAGATAGAGTTCTCGCCTGGCAGTATTTTGCTAGCCGGCGGTGTCGCCGCCAACCAATCGCTGCGTAGTGAGCTGGCTGACCGCCTGAAAGTTCCGCTTCTTTGTCCCGATATCAAGCTCTGCACCGACAACGCCGCTATGATTGCCGCCGCCGCTTACTTTATGGAAATACCGCCATCTGACCCCTTTAAATTAGAAGTTATCCCCAGCCTCTAAAATCCGGCTATTGCCTGCCCCAAACATACTTGTTATGCTATTTTTGAAAACAAACAGGTGCGAAACTCAACCAATCAGGCATTACTCATACAGCTTTTACGTCGCCGTTGTACGCAAGAGCCATTGATGGGTAATGCCTGTTTTCATGTGAAGCACACCTTATAATGCTAGCCTTTGGCGCTATCTACCTCTGTAAGTTATACTAAGGCCATATGAGTTTCCCGAGTGTTTACGAACCGGATAAGTACGAGACGGACATCTATTCGCTTTGGGAGCAGGGCAGGGTGTTTTTGGCCGATCCCAACAGTAGTAAACAGCACTTTTCCATCAGTATGCCTCCGCCCAACGAAACCGGTAACCTGCATGTCGGGCATTCGCTGTTCATCACCTTACAGGACATCATGGCCCGCCATGCCCGCCAGGCTGGCAAAGACGTGCTGTGGCTGCCCGGTACCGACCATGCCGCCTTGGCTACCAACGCCATTATCGAGAAACGGCTGGCGGGGCAGGGAACTGATAAACATCAGATCGGCCGGGAAGCCTTTATCAAAGAGGTTAAGGAGTTCGTCGGCACCAGCCGCGATACCATCAATTCCCAGATAAGAGCCATGGGCGCCAGCGTGGACTGGAGCCGGGCAAGATACACCTTGGATGAGGCTCTGAACCGCTGCGTCAACGAGGTATTCGTGAAAATGTTCAATGATGGGTTGATTTACAGGGGTAATCGCATAGTTAATTGGGACCCTAATCTAGAAACCACCGTGTCCGACGATGAAGTGGTCCATAAAGAAGAGCAGGGGAAGTTTTACACCTTACAGTACGGTCCGTTCCAGATAGGCACCGCCCGGCCAGAGACTAAGTTCGGTGATAAATACGTGGTGATGCACCCGGACGACGAGCGCTACAAGCAGTATCAGCACGGCGACAGCTTTGAAGCCGAGTGGATCAACGGCCCAGTTACCGCCACCGTCATCAAGGATGAAGCGGTCGATATGGGCTTCGGGACAGGGGTGATGACGATAACGCCCTGGCATGACCACACCGACTTTGAAATTGCCGAGCGCCATGGGCTGGAAAAAGATCAGATTATCGATTTTAACGGTAAGCTGATGCCGATCGCCGCCGAATTCGCTGGCATGAAAATAGAAGAAGCCCGGCCCAAAATCGTCGAGAAGCTGCAGCAGAAGGGGCTGGTGGTAAAAATCGATGATAATTATACCCACAACCTGGCGCTGAATGACCGGGGTAAGGGACTGATAGAGCCCCAGATCAAGCTGCAGTGGTTCGTGGATGTTAACCGGCCGGCGGTCGAGTGGAAAGGCCAGCTGCGTTCCCTGAAAGAGGTCATGCGGGCGGTAATTGAAGACGGCGACATCAAAATCACACCTAAGCGGTTCGAGAAGATTTATTTCCACTGGATAGATAACCTGCGCGATTGGTGCATCAGCCGCCAGATCTGGTGGGGGCATCAGGTGCCGGTCTGGTACAGAGGCGATGAACGCTACGTCGGCGTCAAGGAGCCGGAAGGGCAGGGGTGGCAGCGCGATCCGGATACCTTAGATACCTGGTTCTCCTCGGCGCTGTGGACCTGGAGCACGCTCATCGACCCGGAAGCCGCCAAAGATTACACACTGGATTTGGCTGAGCTTTTGCGGCGCAGCCCGGACTTCAAGGCTTACCATCCCACCTCTGTTATGGAGACCGGCTGGGACATCTTATTCTTCTGGGTGGCCCGCATGATACTCTCGACCACCTACGCTACCGGCCAGGTGCCGTTCAAAGATGTTTACCTGCATGGTCTGGTCCGAGCCGAGGACGGCCGCAAGATGAGCAAGAGCGACCCCGAGACCATGATCGACCCCATGGAGGTTATCCCCGAATTCGGTGCCGATGCCCTGAGGCTGGCCTTGGTATCAGGGGTGAACGCCGGCCAGGATCAGCGGCTGGGCCGAAGTAAGATCGTCGATAACCGCAACTTCTGCAATAAGCTGTGGAATGTCTCGCGCTACATCGAAATGACAGTGGGAGACGCGACGGCAAAAGCCAGTCCAAAAACACCGGCTGATCACTGGATACTTAACAAGTTAAGTATTTTAACAGGGAAGCAGTGGGGCAATTTGAACGATTTTAGATTCAGCGAAGCCTATCAGGACCTGTACCATTTCGTGTGGGACGACCTGGCCGATTGGTACGTTGAGGCCAGCAAGGTCGAGCCGAATCACGGTCTGCTCAACTATATTTTGGAAAACACCTTGGTCCTGGCCCACCCCTTCGCTCCGTTTATCAGCGAGGCCATCTGGCGCCAGCTGGGACATGAAGACTTATTAGCCACACAGCTGTTCCCGAAGGTCGACCAGGTTGACGCGGCTCAGGCGGCCAAGTTTGATGAACTGCAGAAGGTTATCGCCCAGGCGCGCCACTTGATGGCTGTGACCGGAGCCAAAAAACCGACGCTTTATTATAAAAATTCGCCCCTGTTAGAAGAGCAGGCGGGACTGGTTGAGCGCCTGGCCCGCTTGGGCGGCATCAGCCAAGCCGCCGACGCCGACGGCCTCAAGCTTATAGGCACCACGGATGAGATCCGGCTGGGTATAGATAAGTCAGCCGCCCAAGCTTACATTGACAAGCTGACGCAGCAGCGGCAGCAGCGCCGCGAAACAATTAGCCGGCTGGAGCAGCGTTTAGCTAATAAGCGTTATGTGGATAATGCCCCGCCAGAGCTTGTCGAAGACACTAAAGCCAGCCTTAGTGCCGAACAGAACCTAGCGTCTGATTTAGACACCGAGATCGCCTCTTTCCAAGAATCTCTAAGCTAGAACTCTAAGATCTCTTTGGCGAAGGCTATGCTCTCGGCCGGAGAAAAATCGTCAAAACTCACCACCTGCCAACCGTGTTTATCGGCGGCTGTAAGATTAGGCCGCTCATTATCTATCAGCAGTATTTCATTCGGCTCGACAGCCGCCAGCTCCTGGGCCGCTTCATAGATCTTATCCTCGGGCTTGATCGAGCCGATTTTGGACGAATCAACGATCGCCGCGTAGGCTACATCCGGGATTATTCCGGATGAGCGCATCTCGTCCAAAAAGCCGGGGGCGGTGTTACTGAGTAGGCCGACCTGATAATTCTCGGCGCACCAGTCTACAAACTCCTTGATATCCGGCATCTGGTCGACGCTTTTCATGTAATAGCTCTTCCAATCAAAATCCGGGACGTTAAGCTCCTTGGCAAACACTGCGTTCAGCTCCTCTAAACTCATGCCGCCGCGGCACAGTTCGTCGTTGTTGCGCCAAAACAGATTTTCGGCCAGGTCGGCCCGGGCGCCGGTATCATGGGTGATTTCGGTGAAAGCCCGATGGAAAAATCGCACCAGTACGCCGTTGACGTCGAAATATACGAAGCGAATGCCGGTTTTGGAACGTTTTTTGGCGTTGGCCGGGGCAGGGGGGCCCATAGTCAGGGACTGGGTATCTAATAAACTCTCCAGCGGTGTGCCGGTGGCCGCGGCGATATGAGCGACCGTAAATACCGAGGGTGTGCGGATGGCGCCGCGCTCGATTTTTGCCAGGGTAGAATAACTTAAACCGGCCTTTTGGCAGAGCTCCTGCTGGGTCAGCCCGGCCCGTTTTCTGGCTAATTGGAGTCTCTTGCCCAGCGCCTTCTCATCCATTGCAACACCGCCCGAAACTCCACCTCATATAGCCATATAATACCAGTAGGACAGAATGGTTGCCAAATTTTTTATTATTATACGGCTAGTTTAGAAGGCCAGTTTTTTGGCCATTTCCTCAAGCGCCTTATAGTCTGGTTCACCGAGGTGAGGGATGTGCTCTTGGAATTCTTCCACGGTATTAAAAGGGATGAGATGAACGTGCGCGTGGGGGACTTCTTCGCCGACTACTTTAACGCCGACGCGCTCGGGCTTTAACACCTCTCGGATACGGTTGGCGACCTTCTTGGAAGTTTCCATCACGGCGATATAATCTCCATCGGGCAGGTCCCACAGGTGATCGATCTGTTTCTTGGGTACGACCAGCGTATGGCCCGGCACATCAGGGTAAATATTCAAGAAAGCCATGGTCAGCTCGTCCTCGTAAATTTTATTGGCTGGGACTTCGCCTTTGATGATTTTGGTGAATATACTGTCGGCCATATTATTTCAAGAACGGGCTGGTGATTAGGTAGAACATTATAAAAATAAATACGCCCGCGACGGTGGTAGCAATGACTGACTGACGGGTGTTATTGCCGCTGTACTTCTGAAACTTGGTATAGATCCAGGTGGCGGCGCCGGCCGAGAACATCAAGCTTACTACGAATGGTGTCATGAAGTAATGATAGCAAAATTCTCGACACGATAAGATATAATTACCTCTGTTCCAGTACGCGGAGAGGTGGCCGAGCGGTTGAAGGCGCTGCTCTCGAAAAGCAGTATGCCCGAAAGGGTATCGAGGGTTCGAATCCCTCCCTCTCCGCCATTTTTATTCTGGTAGAATACGGCTTATGGATTTCGCCAAAAAACTGGCGCTGGGAATCTTGAGCCCACTGTTCATCTTCTTATTGTTCGCTACGGCGTTTGATATCGGTTTCGTGCGGACGGCAACGCATCCGGATACCATCAAGCAGCTCGTGTCTGAGAGTGGAATTTATGATTCCATAGTGCCGTCTATCCTCCAGCGTGACAGCACGATCCAGACCAGCGTCGGCACTTTCTCTACCTCTGACCCGCAAATCGCTCAAGCTGTGAAGCAGGCTATCCCGACGCAAGCGGTAAAACAACAGACTGAGGCGGCTATAGATAATATTTACCAATGGCTGGATGGCGATATCACGCAGCCTAACTTTAAGATCGACTTCGCCGCCTACAGCGGCAGTTTGGCGGATAAGCTAGCCGGAGCGGCCCAGCAGAAAGCCATGTCTTTGCCGGCCTGCTCGCCCGCCCAAAGCTTGGCG
>Ga0207698_10002997_pt1 | contig 10134 bp, 8 predicted proteins | sample KBSCornC22_FD_184298 | JGI IMG/M metagenome (GOLD analysis project Ga0207698, IMG submission 184298) | Corn rhizosphere microbial communities from Kellogg Biological Station, Michigan, USA - KBS Corn C2-2 (SPAdes) (version 2) | ecosystem: Host-associated > Plants > Roots > Rhizosphere > Soil ...
GAAGTGAAGCAGGGCCCTCAAATCTGACTCGCTGAGGTTTGCGCGGACGCGCATGTGCCGGGCGACTGCTCCTGCGGCGCTAGGCGACAGGTTTTCGGGCGCGGCGTGGCAGCGGGCGCAATTCTGTTGGAAGACTCGCTGGCCGCGGTCGGGTGAGGCCGGATGACTGGAGCGCGAAAGCTTGGAGTCGGAGTGAGACTGCGATTGGCTGTCGGACTGAGCATGAAGCATGCTGGATGCCGCGGCGAAGGCGGAGATGGATAGGGCCAATCCGAGCGTGATGGTTTTGAGAGACTTCATCGATTCTCCTTTGGATCTTGCAACCAAAGATGGTGATGCTGATCGGTATTCAAGCTGCGTGCTCGGTAATGTCGGGGTTAGCGCTTGCTTTTCCAGGTGGGAATAAGCAGCCTATAGACGAGAGAGGTTTCCCAGATGTTCACGTTTGCGCCGGGTGAGAACTGACGGCCATAGCTGGAGTGAATGCGGATCTCATGAGGAAGGTGATAGTCAAGACCGAGGTCAGCTCGCTTGGTGTTTACGAAAGGCAGGCCGTCATTGTTGTCCGGGGAATCGCGAAAGGTCTGCTGCATTCTGAATACTGGCTCGAGCCTGCCAAGTGCTGTGTCAGCGCCGCCAAACTGCTCCAGCCGGTAATCCGTCTCGAACCAATAGCCCTTTGCGTGTGGTGCACGCGCGAACTCAGAACGGAATCGGAATCCCGTATCGACTGGTTGCCACCAAAGGTGCATACCCTCGAAGTTTTCATGAACTGCACCGAGGGAGCGTCCATAGGATGCACCGATTTCGACGCCTGATCCGGGGATATAGAGCTGGGCCTGACCACCGCTGGACCGCTCGGCCCCGAAGTAGCCGCTTGTGCTGTTGGCCGAGTAGTAAGCCGCATAGCTGAGCGAGGCATGTTCATTGGCGAAGGCATTGCCGCGCACCATTGCGCCCAGAGCGGAGCCGGTATTCATGCTCCCGATGCCATAGATGAGAGGAAGATCTTGGAAGGTCTGATTCCAGATTTGTGTCAGGCGTTCGTTATAGGTACCGAAAGGGGTCAGGAATTCTCCGCCGACAACGGTGGCGTGCGAGCCTGCCTTGAGGTCGGCTTGGAGGTAGTCCATTGTCTTGAAGGTGAAGTGATCGTAACCATCGCCGGTGCGGTGGAAGAAGTTCGAGAGCACGGTCGCGCGTGTCTCGATGAGGAGATGATCACCGAGAGGCAGCACAGCCACAGGCTTGGCTTCAGGGAGATAGTTGGTGTTGCCGCCATTGGTGGTGGTGAGAAAGCCAATGCCGCCGGAGATGATGGCTGGATCCTGCTGCGCACTTGCGTGTTGGCATACTCCGGATGCCCCTAGAATCGTCGCGAGGGCACATATCGCATGCACAAGTGGATTGGGTGACGAGAACTTATTCCCACGATCGGTTTTCATGAATGCCACCTTACTTAGGTTTCGCATGTCTGGTGTCTCGATAACGTCTGCTGTTTGTCAAACGATTGTCATGGCTCGCATTTCATCGAATTGCGGATCGACCCGTGAGCGAATTAGATCAATTGATTGAGAATTCTGCTGTACCGCGCGCGCATAGACGGCGATTCCGCCACGCGTGAGAGAAGTTCTAGGTCAGCTTGCGAGGGCTGAAGGTGTAGAGGCAGTGATTTCCAGTAGTACTGCAAGTGGGTCGAATTCCAAGCTTGATAGATCTCATCCCACGACTTGCCCGATTGACCCGCAAATGCGAAGTTTGCCGGATTGACGGCCCGCGCGTAGTCCTGAAATCTGCAGTCGAGAGAAACGCGAATCCGGTCTGAGACGTTTGGAGCGGCTGCGTGCACGGTGAGACTGTGAAAGATGAGCACATCCCCTGCATTGAGGTCTCCGCCGGCCCACTCGTTTCCCATTTCTGTGCCAGATGGAATTTCAGGGACATGAAGGTTTTCGTCGATGTGTGTCTGAAATCCGAAATGATTGGAACCTTCGAGGATCTGAAGAGGGCCGACTTCGGTGGGGCAATTATGCAGCGGAATCCAGACCGTGAAGCACTCGGGATCGCCATTCATGAAGCGATAATCCTGGTGCGCGTGAACCCTCAGGCGCTCAGAATTGGGAAAGATCAGACGCCCGATAGGTTTGGGGTGTATCAGGACTCGATCGCCGACGATCATCCTCATCACGGCCTTCAATTGCGGATTGTGAGGCAGAGCATGAAAGCTCTCGAGCTGAAACACTTCTCGATAGGTTTGTTTGAAGGCGGGATCGGGGTCGCCGCACGCAGCAGCGGTGTTCGCGATTCGCTCGTTTGGATCGAGCCCGGTGGTCAGCCACCCGGAGTTGGAGAGAATCTGTGTGACGTCCGCGAGGACTTTGTTGATTTCGGCGAGAGGCAGCAGGTTGCGAATGAGCACATAGCCTCGCGAACCAAGGTCGTGGTGAAGAATGTCGGACGTGAGGTGATCTGCCGGCACTTCGTGGAAAGGCTTCATTCGTCGAACTCCTGGGATCCCGATCTCCGACTCGTGGGGCATGTTCTTGTGAGAAGCCACTCGAATTGTTGTTAAGGTAGGGACTCCAGCGTGCGGTTGTGTCTTTCCGCAGTCTTCTGTTTGTCAATCGATTGTCACCAGCATTTTTGACGGGCCGACGAATCCCTGTGGCAACCGAACACTACAAAGGAGTGACATTTGCCTTACGTCAAAATGACAAGGTCGCTAATGCAGGTCGATAGCGTCTGGTGCAGGCCCTCTCTCAGTGCTGCGATGGCCCGGGTGATGAAGTTGAATTCACATCTTCGAGTCGAGCAGATGTCAGACGCCGGTGCCGAATGCTTCGGTACTGGAAGAGAGGCTGCTTCCCCCCTGTCCAAGAAACAGAGCAGACCAGAGCGCGTGGTTGCGACGTCGCGGCGGCCAAGCCGCGAACAGGCGACCCGTCTTGCCGTTGTTTCGCTGTTCTCCGACCCCGTGCCCGAGCAGTGTTCGAGACTGTTTGAGCTTTCGACCCGAGACTGGGAGAAGCTGATGCGGTGGCTGGATGTGAGCGGTCTGGCGCTATATTTTCTGGATCGATTGACTGAATTGAAGTTGTCCGATTTATTGCCTCCGGCGGTATTCACTCGAATGTGCTTGAATCTGATCGACAACACCGAACGGACTCGCCAACTGTTGCTCGAGTCGGGGGAGATTCAGAAACGGTTCCAGAAGACGAGGATCTCGTATGCCGTGTTGAAAGGGATCTCACTGTGGCCGGATGTGGTTTCGAAACCCGAACTACGGTTGCAATTCGATTTGGACTACCTTGTGGCTGAAGAGGACATACCCTCGGCCCGCACGATTCTGGAGCAAACGGGTTATCGCCTGTACGCCGTGAGCGGCAGAACTTCGGAGTTCAAGAAGAATGAGAGACCCGGTATATCGCTCAAGCACATCTACAAGCATTTTGATTCTTATGGCGTCGAGCTCCACTCGACAAGCGGGAGGCAGGATGACAAAGCCATCCTGGGTCGCGTGCATTGGCGTCACGTGAGTGGCATCTCGATGCCAGTGCTGGATCCCATCGATTTATTTCTTGGGCACGGATTGCATACGTTCAAGCATCTCTGTGGCGAGTATGCTCGTGCATCACAGTACGTGGAATTTCGGCGGCATGTGCTCAGGCATCATTCAGACCGCAACTTCTGGCAGGAGGTTCAACTGCGGACTCGAGGAGATCGCCGAACACGGCTGGGCCTAGGCGTGGTTGTGTACCTAATCAGCCATGTGCTGGGCGAGTTTGCACCGGCCGCACTTAGCAGTTGGACAGCGAATGACCTTCCGGATGGAGTGCGTCTCTGGGTGCATACACACGGTCTACGTGTGATCCTTGGCAGTTATCCGGGAACGAAGCTTTATTTACTGCTGCAGCAAGAGTTGGAGAAATGCGGCATTGAGGGACAGCGTTCGACACGAAACATCCTGCTGCCTCGGCAACTTCCGCCTGTGGTGATCAAGCCTGTGGCGAACGAAAATTTCGGGATCCGTATCCGGCGATACGTGATGAACGCGACGAAAGTAGTGGAGCGCGCTCGTTTTCACGTTGTCGAGGGGCTTCGCTTTGCACTGGAGGCGCGACGCTGGCGCAGGCTGCAAGGACGACAGGCGGGATGACGACGGAAATGCGGTCTGCCGCCTCGGCCTTCGATGCAATTGCGCCGCGATTCGACGATCGCTTCGGCGGATGGTTAAGTGTCGCGGCACAGCGCCGGGCCGTGCGAGCAGCGCTTCTTGAAGCATTTCCGAAGGGTGGCCACATCCTAGAGATTGGTGGAGGCACCGGAGAGGACGCTTTGTTCCTTGCGGAATGCGGCTACAAGATGTTGCTGACCGATGCTTCACCCTCGATGGTAGATCAGGCGCGGCGGAAGCTGCACCCGTTCGGAAGCGAGGCCGAGGTTGTATCCGCGGAAGACCTGGAACCTTTTGCAACTGAGCGCACGTCATGCACCCAGGAACAGTTCGAAGGGGCATTTTCGAATTTCGCACCGTTGAACTGTGTACTTGATCTGGAATCCGTAGCGCGAGCGCTTGCACGGATCCTGAAGCCCGGCGCTCCTGCGATGCTGGTGCTATTTGGCACGTTCTGTCCTGGCGAAGTGATTACAGAGCTTCTGCATCGCAGATGGAGCGAGATCCTGAGGCGAAGGAAACGCGGTCCGGTGACGGCTCGCCTTGGCGAGTGCGAATTTCAGATCATGTATCACCGGCGTGCTGCTCTGAAGCACGTCTTCGCACCATGGTTTGTGCTGGAAAAAACTATAGGGATTGGCGTAACTGTGCCCCCGAGCGGAGCGGAGCCGTGGATTTCGGATCATCCACGGCTGCTTGCCGTGTTGGAAACGCTGGATCGCATGGTTGCGCGCCCGCTGACAATGCTCGGGGACCACGTGCTCTATCAATTCCGCCGCACCGGACTGCCTGCGCCTCAGACAATTGAATGACGAACTCGGGACATTGCTGCGACACAGGATGGTGAGACTCCAGATACTTTGGGTGAAACGTCAGCTGCTGAAAACTAAGGCGCGCTGTCGGTGGAGCTTTCTGGTCCGTGCTCATGATCAACAAGATTGCAGAAGTTACCTTTCCGACGTATTGGGCGGACTTTCGCCTTCTGGCCTTTGAAGGTTTGGACTGTCGCAAGCAGCGTAGAATGCCGGAGACACTGCTGGCGCTTGTTCTCGGTGATCTTCATCGGTCCCAGCCGATTATTCGCATCCATTCCCAATGCACGACCGGGGATGTCTTCCATTCACTCCGTTGCGATTGCCACGACCAGCTTCATCTGGCTCTGAGCCTGATTGCGACGCAGGGCTCGGGGGCAATCGTGTACGAGCACCAGGAAGGAAGAGGAATCGGACTGATCGAAAAGCTACGAGCGTACGAACTGCAGGATCAGGGTCTGGATACGATTGAAGCCAACCTTGAACTTGGGCACGCTGTCGATCTGCGTGATTATGCATTGCCTGTCGAGGTGCTGCGTTTTCTCGGACTTCGGTCCATTCAGTTGCTGACGAACAATCCTGAGAAGATTGCGGCCGTGAGAGCTGGTGGCATTCAGATTGTGAAGCGGCTCAGTGCAGACGTGCCGGCGAATCCACACTCAGCCCGCTATCTCTCAACGAAGCGAGTCAAGCTCGGCCATCTATCGAATGTCGAAACCGATGTGGACGTGGGGAGCTTGCATCGGCTGCGCTGCCGGAACACGGCGTCCTAACTCGGGAGTGTCAGAGCAATGAAACGACTCTCGGAGTATTACATTGAGCTGACAATTCTGCGACAACTCAGACGATGCGGACGATTAGGCTACGTTGCATGCTGAATGGCGGTCCCCGCATCGGCAGGTTCAACTCCGCAATGCCATTGAGGTGAAACGTGCCCCAGGTTCTGCTGACGCATTCCTATCATCTTCCCTTTGATTCGAAGCAAGTACGCAAGATGCAGCCGTATGCGCCGCTGGGAATGCTGTATGCGGCCACTGCGCTTCGCGAATGCAATATTTCTGTCGCGGCGTTTGACTCAATGCTGAATGACCCCGCTAGTGGCTTTCAAAATGCGCTGGATGAACACGCGCCACAGATTGTGGTCGTTTACGAAGATGATTTCAATTTTCTCTCGAAGATGTGCCTCACCCGCATGCGGGATGTAGCTTGGCGAATTGCCGAGGAGGCGCGTGCGGCCGGCGCACTCACAATCGTGCATGGATCTGATTCGACCGACAACCCTGAGCTATTTCTAGGCAACGGGTTTGAATACGTACTGTGCGGAGAAGCAGAGGATGCTCTGGTACGCCTATGCCGGGCGTTCTTGCGCGGCGAACCGGTTCCGGAATGTCCTGGCCTGGTGAGACGCGACAGTTCCGGAAAAGTGATACGAAGCAAAGAGCGTCTGGCGAGAAACCCTGGATGGTGCTCACTTCCCTTCCCGGCGCGTCATCTGATCGATCTGGAGCCCTATCGAAGGCAGTGGAAGAATGCGCATGGACATTTCTCGACCAATATGGTTTCGAGTCGCGGATGTCCCTTCCACTGCAACTGGTGCGCGAAGCCTATCTCCGGCAACAAATTTCATTTGCGCTCGCCTTCGAGCGTTGCTGAGGAGATGAAAGCGCTCAAGTCCGCAGGGGTCGACCACATCTGGTTTGGCGATGATGTGTTCGCCCTCGATAGACACTGGGTCCAGCAATTCGCCGATGAGGTAACGAAACGGGATGCTTTCCTTCCCTTCAAAATCCAATCGCGTGCAGACCTGATGAGCGAAGCCACAGTGGCGCACCTGAAGCAAGCGGGCTGTGCGGAAGTGTGGATGGGGGTGGAGTCGGGATCGCAGGAGATTCTGAACGCGATGGACAAGGGCTTGAAGCTCTCATCCGTTGAATCTGCCCGGCGGTGGCTTAAACACGCCGGCATCCGTGCCTGCTACTTTCTGCAGCTTGGCTACCCGGGAGAAACATTGACTGAATTACAGCAGACAATCGGATTCGTACGACACACTGAGCCGGATGACGTTGGCATCTCGTTCTCATATCCATTGCCCGGTACCGTCTTTCACGAGCGAGTGCAGGCTCAGCTGGGTAGCAAGCGCAACTGGGTTGACAGTGATGACCTGTGCATTATGTTCAAAGCCGCATACACGACAGAATTCTACCGAGCGGTGCGAGACGCATTGCATTCAGAGGTGGACAGCTGGCACCAGCCAGCCTCGAAGGCGACGCAGAACCGAGTGAGGGAATTATGGAATGCCGTTGCTGCCCTGGAACCGCACAGCAAGCAGACGGATGCGACTCAGTTGAAGGCCCAGCCTGGCTCATTCCTGTCGAGTTCGTTCGTACCGCTCCATCAGCTCGCTCCGGCTACGGAGGGGTGAGATGACGACCGCGCACGCGACTGAAACCGCAGGATTGGATGTGAGAACTGGAGCTATTGACAGTACTGCCGGGATTGAACTTTCAGCAGACTTCGGGCAGCAGGCTTGCTTGCGCTGTCCGCGCTGCAAAGCTAACCTCCAGGGCTTGGAGTGCCCGTTCTGCGGACTGGGCATGCGACTCAATCGCGGAATCATCCATGCATTACCGCCCGATCGCGCAGCTTACTTCGCCCGTTTCATCGCCGATTATGAGCACATACGCAAGGCGGAGGGGCGGGGCAGCGCTAGCGATGAGTTCTACCTGGACCTTCCGTTCAAAGACATCTCCGGCGCAAATCGCGATCACTGGAAGATAAGGGCGCGCACATTCGGGTATCTAGTAGATCACGTCTTTACGCAATCGGTCATGGCTAGGCAGCGAGTCCTCGATCTTGGGGCCGGAAATTGCTGGCTGAGCTATCGACTGGCGCTCGCCGGGTTCCGGCCGTTCGCCGTTGACTTGCTTACGAACGACTACGACGGGCTCGGAGCAGCGACTCATTTCGAGAACAAGCTTCCGGGCTTGTTTCCTCGGTTTCAGGCAGAACTTGCGTGCCTGCCTTTTCAGGATGATCAATTTGATTGTGCTGTCTTCAATGCGTCGTTCCACTATGCAGAGGATTACGCTCGCGCTCTGGGCGAAGCCGTGCGGTGTGTGAAGGCGGGCGGTTTAATTGTGATTGCAGATACGCCCTGGTATTCGAACGATGAAAGTGGACAGGCTATGCTCTCGGAACGCCGTGCGGCTTTCCTACGCCGGTACGGCACTGCGTCGGACTCTGTCAGATGCCTGGAATACCTGACCGATCATCGCCTGCAGTCTCTTGCGGATCAGTTGTCAATCGATTGGCGCATTCTTCGACCCAACTATGGATGGCGATGGGCGATGCGGCCCTTCGTGGCGAAGCTGCGAGGGCGGCGGGAACCGTCTCGATTTCGCATTTATGTCGCGAGGAAACCTTGAGGTTGATGCGCGTTCAAGTTTGCTGAGCGCTTCGATTTGCCGATGGAGGCAGCGTTGACGATGCAAGCGGGACAGGGCCTTCTTTTGCATGGTGCCCGATTGACGATCGGCGGGCAAGAATACGTTGCCGCTTCCATTGAGGTCGAAGGTGGCCGCATTGCACGTATCCAAGCGTCGGGATCGAACGGCAAGTCGGGCGCCGATCTCGGGAGTATCGACTTAAGTGGATTTCAGATTCTGCCCGGGCTCATCAATGCGCACGATCACTTGCAGTTTGCGCTGTTTCCCCGGCTCGGATCTCCTCCCTACCGAAACTACGTGGATTGGGGCAACGACATCCACGAGAGACTTGGGGACTTGATTACTCATCACAAGAACGTGCCCAGACGAGTTCGGCTTTGGTGGGGCGGAATTCGAAATCTTGTGTGCGGTGTAACCACGGTCTGTCACCACGATCCTCTCTGGCCTGAATTGTTCGAAGATGGATTTCCGGTGCGCGTCGTGAGGGAATTTGGATGGGCTCACTCTTTGGCGCTCGGGGAAGATTTGAAAGAGGCACATATCGCCACACCCAACAATCGCGCGTTCATCATTCACGCGGCCGAAGGAACTGACAAGCTGGCGCGCGAAGAAATTTGGGAACTGGACCGGCTTGGAGTTTTGAACCGGCAAGCTGTGTTGGTACACGGCCTCGCCATCGATAGTGATGGGGTCGCACTGATTCGGAAAAGAGGCGCCTCTCTCATTCTTTGTCCATCGTCGAACAAGTTCTTGTTTGGGGTTCTTCCAGATGCTGCCATGCTTGGCGGCGTTGGGCGCATTGCTCTGGGCAGCGACTCTCCTTTAACCGCACTTGGCGACTTTTTAGACGAGATTCGCTTTGCAATAAAGCATTGCAGAATCTCTCCGCAATCTGCATTGCGCATGGCGACGACTAGTGCAGCCATGATGCTTCGCCTGGACCAACTCAATGGGTCGATCACAGAGGGAGGAACTGCCGACTTGATCGCAATCCGAAATACGGAAGAGCCTATTGAGGCTCGGTTGCAGAAGCTCACAATGCACGATATCGAATTTGTGATGGTTGGCGGGCAAGTCAAACTCGCCTCTCCTCGAATCCTGGAGCGGCTCCCCTGCGGTTTGAAGAGAGACCTCGAGCCGTTGCAGATTGATGGCTCAGTGCGTTGGTTGCGGGCACCGGTTCATGCGCTGTTGACTGCTGCCGAGGATGTCCTAGGAGAAGACAAGGTGCACCTGGGGTATCGGAAGCTGTCCATCCCCTGCGGTGTCGAGGTTCCTCATGGGTGCTAACGGCGCCCGAGTGCATTTCGGTGTGCTCCCGTTCACCGGCTCGGGGCATCTGAACCCATTGATTGCACTTGGGCTGGAACTGCAGGACCGAGGTCACAAGGTCACATTTTTTGAAAAATCGAAGATTGAGACACGGATACTCGAGGCAGGACTGGATTTCAATGCGATCGGCATAGGGGATTCACCGTTCAAGCGCAAAAAAGCGACTGCGAGCGGCAGAGGATTGCTGTCGGAACTGTCGACCCTTCAGTTCAATCTTCGACGAATCGCGCACGATGTGGAAACTTATCTCCGCCAAACGGAACCGGCGATTCGCAAGGCCGGCGTAGACGTTCTGCTTGTGAACGAGATTGCACTGACAGGGCCCACAATAGCGGAATTGCTTGGGATTCCTTATATCGTCATTTCCACG
>Ga0207698_10003005_pt1 | contig 10125 bp, 10 predicted proteins | sample KBSCornC22_FD_184298 | JGI IMG/M metagenome (GOLD analysis project Ga0207698, IMG submission 184298) | Corn rhizosphere microbial communities from Kellogg Biological Station, Michigan, USA - KBS Corn C2-2 (SPAdes) (version 2) | ecosystem: Host-associated > Plants > Roots > Rhizosphere > Soil ...
GATGCTGGTGGTGGCGCTCTCGGTCGGCCTGGTCGTCTCGGTCATCCAGGCCGTGACGCAGGTGCAGGAGCAGACGATCTCCTTCGTCCCCAAGCTGGTGGCCGTGGGCGCGACGTTCATCATCGCGCTGCCGTGGATCATCCAGATCATGGTGAAGTACACGACCGAGCTGTTCCGCTCCATCCCCGGGATGGTGTCGTGATCGCTCCGGGAACGGTTGCAGGTCCCATGGACATCTTCGCGCCGGGAGCGGCCGCGGTCGCGGTGCTCCTCTCGCTGCGGCTCACGGGGCTCGTGCTCATCGCGCCGGTGTTCTCGGCGCAGACCGTTCCGGTGACGATTCGCACCACGCTCATCGTGCTCTTCACGATCCTGATCCAGCCGATGGCCGCCGCGAACGTGCACGGCGTCGTGCAGATCACGCCGGCCGCCGCGGTGGGTGAGCTGATCGTCGGCTTCGCGATCGGACTCGGTGCCGCGCTCGTCGTCGGTGCCGCGGAAGGCGCTGGCGATCTGCTCGCGACGCAGATCGGACTCTCGGGCGCATCGGTGCTCGATCCGCTCAACAACAGCTCGACGCCTGTGCTCTCGAGCTTTCTCTCGCTGTTCACGGTGACGGTGCTGCTCGCGCTCAACGTGCACCTCGGCATGCTCGAGGCGCTCGCGACGAGCCTGCGCGCCATTCCGGTCGGCTCGACGCTCGACATCCCGGCCGGACTCTCTGCCCTGCTCTCGCTCGGTAGCACGCTCTTCGTCATCGGGCTGCGCTTCGCGGCGCCAATCGTCGCGACCGTCATGATCGGCAACGTCGCACTCGCGGTGCTGAGCCGTGCCGCGCCGCAGCTCAACATCCTCTCCGTCGCGTTTCCGCTGCAGATCGGGCTCGGCCTCTTCGCGCTCGGCGCGGCGGTGCCGTTCATCGCGGGCGCGCTGGCCGACTGGCCGTCGCACTACGATCACCAGCTGACGACCATCTTCACGGCGCTCCTGCCGCACGGAGCGCGCTGAGACATGTCCGAACAGGCCGGCGAACGCACAGAAGAAGCCACCCCACGCAAGCGCCAGGAGGCGCGTGACGAGGGGCGGATCCCGCGCAGCCAGGAGCTCACGACGGCTGCAGCGCTTCTGACGATGGCGTTTGCGCTCAACACGATCGTTCCGCGCGTCGCGTCACGACTGATGGCGACGATGGGGAGCGGCCTCGCGAGCGCCGGCGATCCGGCCTTCAGCGCCGAGAGCGCCGTTCGCATGCTGCAGGGCATCGGCTGGCAGACGCTCGGCACCATCGCACTCATCGCATGCGCGATGGCGGGCGTGACACTTCTCGTCAATGCCGGCCAGGCGCGCGGCGTCGTCTCGTTCAAGCCGATCCTGCCGCAGTGGGAGCGCGTGAGCCCCGCCGCTGGCGCCAAGCGCATCTTCGGCAAGCAGGCGGGTGTCGAGCTCCTCAAGTCGCTCCTCAAGCTCGTGATCGTCGGCATCGCGATCCGCGCGGCGCTCGGTGGCGACGCGATGCGCGACATCATCGGCACCGCGCAGGCGTCGCCGTCCGGCATGCTCGAAGTTCTTCGGCACTACTCGGTCAAGCTCGTGATGACTGCGGGGATCGCGTATCTCGCGCTCGCCCTCGCTGACTATCTGTGGCAGTACTGGCAGTTCACGCAGCAGCTCCGCATGACCAAGGAAGAGGTCAAGCAGGAGATGAAGAACCAGGAAGGCGATCCGCTGCTCAAGCAGCGCATGCGCTCCATGGCTCGCCAGAAGGCCCGCCGGCAGATGTTCCGCGACGTGCCCATGGCCGATGTCGTCATCGTCAACCCGACGCACCGCGCCATTGCGCTGCAGTACGACCCGACGCGCGCGCCCGCACCGATCGTGCTCGCGATGGGTCAGCGCAAGGTGGCCGAGCGCATCAAGAAGATCGCCCTCGAGCACGGCATTCCGGTCGTCGAGAATCGTCCGCTGGCCATCGCGCTCATCAAGCAGGCGCGCGTGGGCATGGTGATCCCGATCGAGCTCTATCTCGCCGTTGCCGAAGTCCTCGCCTTCGTGCTCCGTCAGCGCGCCGAGCGCAACGCACGCTGGGCATATCGCCCGGTGAACCACCTCGTTGGAGATAGCATCTGATGGCTGCCGCACCCGCCAAACCAGTGACGACGTCGGTGCCGCTCCCGGGGGGCAAGGGACGCGCGGAGGTCGGCCTCGCGGTCGCGGTGATGTTCGTCATCGGACTGCTGGTCGTTCCGCTGCCGAGCATCCTGCTGGACCTGCTGCTCGTCACGAGCATCTCGCTGTCGCTCGTCGTGCTGCTGTCGGCGCTCTACACGACCGACCCGCTCGAGTTCAGCTCGTTCCCCGCGCTGCTCCTCCTGCTCACGCTGTTCCGCCTCTCGCTCAACGTCGCGAGCACGCGACTGATCCTCACGCACGGCGAAGCGGGACACGTCATCCAGGCATTCGGTGAGTTCGTCATCGGCGGCAACTACGCCGTCGGTCTCGTCCTCTTCCTGATCCTGATCGGCATCAACTTCATCGTCATCACGAAGGGCGCGGGCCGCGTCGCGGAAGTCGCGGCGCGCTTCACCCTCGACGCGATGCCGGGCAAGCAGATGGCCATCGACGCCGACCTCGGCGCCGGTCTCATCGACGAGCACGAAGCCCGCCGTCGCCGCGAGGAGATCTCGCGTCAGGCGGACTTCTACGGCGCGATGGACGGCTCGTCCAAGTTCGTGAAGGGCGACGCGGTTGCCGCGCTCGTCATCACGTTCATCAACATCATCGGCGGCATCTTCATCGGCGTCGTGCAGAAGGGACTCCCCTTCAGCCAGGCCGTGAGCACGTACACGATCCTCACCGTCGGTGAAGGACTCGTCTCGCAGATCCCGTCGCTCGTCGTCTCGACGGCCGCGGGCATCATGGTCACGCACTCGGCCGGCTCCAAGCAGATGGGAACGGTCGTCGCGAGCCAGATGAGCAAGCACCCGCGCGCGCTCTGGATCGCGTCCGGCGTGCTCGGTCTCTTCGCGGTCGTTCCCGGGCTCCCGATGCTCCCGTTCCTCGCGCTCGGCGGCGGCATGGCCGCGCTCGCGCGCGCTGCCGGGAACGCCGAGAAGAAGCGTCAGCAGAGCGCGATCGCCGCGATCGCCGCGCCGACCGCCGAGACGCCGGTATCGACGGATCCGATGAAGGACCTGCTGCAGATCGATCCGATCGAGCTCGAGGTCGGCTATGCGCTCATCCCGCTCGTCGACGAGCGCCAGGGCGGTGACCTGCTCGACCGCATCTCGATGCTGCGCAAGCAGGCCGCGGTGGAGCTCGGCATTCTCATCCCGCCGGTGCGCATCCGCGATGACATTCGACTCCCGTCGAACGAATACATCATCAAGCTGCGCGGCAGCGAGATGGCGCGCGCCGAAGTCATGCCGCGCTTCCTCATGGCGCTCAACACCGGCGGTGTGGTCTCGCCGATCGAAGGGATCGACGCCGTCGATCCGAGCTTCGGCATGCCAGCGCGCTGGATCTCGCCGAACCGTCGCGCGGACGCGGAAGCGTATGGCTACGTCGTCGTCGAGCCATCGACCGTTGTCGCGACGCATCTCATGGAAGTCCTCAAGGCGAACGCCGCCGAGCTCCTCGGCCGCCAGGACGTGCAGGAGATGGTCGAGACGCTCAAGAAGACGCACCCCGCGCTCGTCGAGGACATCGTTCCCGCCAAGATCTCGCTCGGCACGCTCCACCGCGTGCTGCAGCGCCTCCTGCGCGAGCGCATCCCCATCCGCGATCTCGTCACGATCCTCGAGGCGCTCGGCGATGCACCCGACAGCGCGAAGGATCCCGAGGCGCTCACGGAGCAGGTGCGTCGCTCGCTGTCGAACGTCATCGCACGACTGTACGCGGAGCCGGATGCGTCGGTGCGCGGCATCACCGTGGGGCCGCGGCTCGAGCAGGCGCTCACCGCGCTCTTCTCGCCGCGCACGGCGCTGCCGGGCACGCCGATGCTGAATCCGGATGCGCTCGCGCGCCTGCTGCGCGATCTCAACGAGATGTCCACCGCGTACGCGAGCGAGGGGCGTCCGGTGCCGATCGTGACGCCGCCGAGCCTGCGCGTGGGCGTGCGCCGCCTGATCGAGCCGGTGCTCCCGTCACTCCCCGTCATCTCGCTCGCCGAGCTGCCGGCCGCGGTCAACCTCAACGCCGTGGGAACGTGGGAGCTGCCACATGCCGCATGACGCCGTGCACGCTCTGCGCTCACCACGCGTGATCGTCGCGTCGGGAATGAGCGGGACGGGTGTGTCCACGGTGGCCGCGGAGCTGGGTGCCGGCGCGCCGGCACTGCGCGTGATCGACGCGGGTGCACGATGGGTGGACGTCGCCGAAGCGTGCGCGCCTGGCTTCGCGCGCATGCTGGTCGTCACCACACACGATCTGGTTTCGATCACGGCGGCGTACGCGCTGGTGAAGATGACGCGTGACCGATTCCCCGAATCGGAAATCGAGATCCTTGTGAATCGCAGTGAAGCGCGCGACGCGCTGCGGACATACGAGCGGATTCAGGTGGCCGCGAGCCACTTCCTTAACGAAGCCGTCGGCTATGCCGGGGCCGTGCCGGATGATGTGGGCGAGACGCAGGACGCGGCTGGACATACCAGCATCGGACCGGGCGCCATCCTGGCGCTACACGATCTCGCCACCCGAGTGGAAGAAGAGGAGCTGGGTCACACTGCGACGCGCAGCGGACTGCGTGTCGGCGAGCGGAGGACGGCATAACCATGACGACGTTGAACATGCAACTCTGGACGGACTTTGCGCACGGCAGCGAGATCGCGCGCAACCAACTACTCACCGAGCATCTCGGGCTCGTGCACCATGTCGCGCGACAGCTGTCGCGGACGCTCGCCGCCAAGGCGGACGTCGACGAGATGGTGAGCGCGGGGACGATGGGGCTCATGAGCGCACTCGAGGGATTCGATCCTTCGCGCGGGCTCGCCTTCAGCACCTTCGCCGCGCCACGCATCCGCGGCGCGATCCTCGACGAGCTGCGCCGACAGGATCACGTCCCGCGCTCGGTGCGCCGCAAGGCACGCGAGCTCTCCGGTGCGCGTGAGACGCTGCAGCGCATCTTCGGCCGGCCGCCCGAGCCGCAGGAGATGGCCGAGCATCTGGGCGTGGATGTCGCGACGCTGTGGAAGTGGGAGGCCGACGTCGAGAACGCCGTGCATCTCCCGCTCGACCGCCAGCCCGGCGACAGCGATTCGGGGATGGCCTCGCCGGCCGAGCTCCTCGCCGATGAAGGGACTCCCGACATCGAAGAGAAGCTGAATCACGAGCAGGAAGTTTCCCTTCTCCGCGAGGCCATTCTCGGTCTCAAGGAACAGGAGCGCGTCGTCCTCTCGCTCTACTACTTCGAGGAGCTCAAGCTCCACGAGATCGCGGGCGTCCTGGGTCTTACCGAGAGCCGCGTCAGTCAGATTCGTTCGAAGGCACTCACCAAGCTCCGAGGCGAGCTCGGTTCCCTGCGCAGCTTCGTGGCCTGACCGCCAGCGATTCGCGCACGTTCGCCCCATGGGCGCTTTGGCGGCGGGGTCACTTCGGTGATTCCGCCGCCGGTGCTTTCATGCGTGACATTTCCACGATTTGCGCGTAGGATGGGAACGCATGTCCGCCCTCCACTTCATCGCTTGCAGATGACGCGCTCCTCGCGATCCGCCCTCACCCTCGTCGCGGCACTCCTCTGCGCGACCGCCGCCGGTGCGCAGCAGGCCCCGGCCCGGGCAACCACCGCCTCGATCGTTGGCGGTGTCTCGCAGTGGGATCTCTCGGGAACGGGGACGACTCCGTTCGTGGGCGTCCGCATCGACCGGGAGCTCAACAGCATCTTCCTGGGTGAAGCCGGCGTCACGGCAATGCGTCCGGCCGAGCAGTTCGGTGAACGCGTGACGTACCTCTTCCCCGAGGTCCAGCTGCAGGCGCAGCTCCCCTTCCGCGTCGTCCGTCCGTATCTGGGTGTCGGCGGAGGATACGGCCTCGTCTCTTCCCGCGGGGAGCACTCGACCGAAGGGACGGTCGCTGGCGCCGGCGGTGTCCGCATCCTCGTCCCGAATTCGAGTACGACCCTGAGGGCGGAGCTGAGAGTGCGGGGCGTAGGAACCGGCTTCACCGGTGCGACTGCCGAGTGGACGCTCGGCGTGGGACATCGCTTCTAGCTGGCACTTCCTGCCGGGCTTGGCAGGCAGGAAGTGCCGTTCGGCAATAAATGCCGGGATGTGGACCGTCGAGTCGTGACCGACGTTGCGATCATAAGTCGTTTCGCAGCAACGACTTAATCTGAGAGACTCTGCCGGGCGATCTATGGCCCTGCCCCTGCCCATACGGTGGCTGTCTCCACCGACACGACTATGGGCACACCGATCCGACCAAATGGGATGACAAGCGCCGCTGCAGCGCTCCGTTACTGGGAGCGCAAGCAGGAGGTCGCATCCAACAACCTGGCCAACGTCTCCACCGACGGCTTCAAGGGGGAGAAGGTCTTCGCGCGCATGGTCGACGGCGCCCTCCCCACGGCCGACGCGGTCACCGACTTCACACCGGGCGCCGTCACGGACACGGGGAACAAGTACGACGTCGCCATCGAGGGAAAGGGCTTCTTCGTCGTGCAGTCGCCGAATGGCGAGCGCCTCTCCCGCGGCGGCTCGCTCCACGTGGACGACAAGGGCGACCTCGTGGACGCGAGTGGCCATGCGCTGCTCGGCGACCACGGCCCCATCCAGGTGAGTGACAAGGGCGGCGTCCCGCCGGGCGATCTCTCGATCAGCCACACGGGCATCGTCACCGTCGGCAAGAACGAAGTCGGGCGGCTGCGCCTCGAGACCGCTCCGGACAACGTCTCGCTCGCCCATGAGGGGAGCGGACTGTTCGTCCCGCCGCAGAAGCGCATGCCGCTCGGCGACGACTCCCCCGTGGTGCGCCAGGGCGCGCTAGAGGAGAGCAACGTCACGCCGGTGAGCGAGATGGTGGACATGATCTCCATCCAGCGCGCCTTCACCGCGGTGCAAAAAGCCATGACCACGCTCGACACGGCGCGCGGAATCGCGACGACCGAGCTCGGACGCCCCGCCAACTAAGCCTCTTCAGGAGCTCTTATGGATCCGGCACTTCGCACCGCCGCCACCGGCATGCAGGCGCAGCAGACGCGCACCGATGTCATCGCGAACAATCTCGCGAACGTCAACACGACCGGTTTCAAGCGCAGCCGCGCACACTTCGAGGACCTGCTGTACCAGACCGTGCAGGGCCCCGCGACGCTGGGCTCGCGCGACACCGAGCAGCTCCCCGCCATCCAGGTGGGACGCGGTACGCGCCTCAGTGCCGTGCAGCGCATCGAGGAGCAGGGCTCGCTCGAGCAGACCGATCGCCCGCTCGACATGGCGATCGACGGCGAAGGGTACTTCCAGGTCCAGATGCCGAACGGCGACACCGCGTACACTCGCGACGGCTCGTTCCAGGTCTCCGACCAGGGTGTCCTCGTCACGAGCGGCGGTTACGCGCTGCAGCCGCCGATCAAGGTCCCGCAGAACACGAGCTCGATCGTCGTCTCGGCGACGGGAATCGTGACGGCGCAGGGCGTCGGTGGCTCCGGCAAGGATCAGGAAGTCGGCCGCATCCAGCTCGCGCGCTTCGCCAATCCTTCCGGGCTCACCTCCAAGGGCGAGAACCTCTTCCAGGAGACGAGCGCGTCGGGTCAGCCCCAGCTCGGCTATCCGCAGGACGATGGCAATGGGCGCGTCGTGCAGGGATATCTCGAAGGGAGCAACGTGCAGATCGTCACCGAGATGGTGGACATGATCACCGCGATGCGCGCCTACGAGATCAATTCGAAGGCGATCCAGAACAGCGACGAGATGGGCCAGGTCGCTGCACAACTCATCAAGTAGCACTCGCGACATGATGCACCGCTTCACCGCATTCGTCGTCGCGCTCCTGTGCTGTGCGAGCCTCGCAGATGCGCGAGCCGTCGCGGCACAGGGCGCACGACACCTCTACGGCGCGACGCCGGCGCAGGCGACGAGCGCGTCGGCGATGACGCCGGCGTCGCCAGCGTCTCCTTCGCCGTCACGCGCTGGGAGAACGCCGGTCGCGGCACACGAGATCGCGCGCGGCACCGTGCTCGCCGCCGCGGACATCGCGTGGTCGGACTCGGTGCAGACGCGCTCCGGCGCGCGCGACAGCGTCGAGGCCGGATGGGTGGCACGACGCAGCTTCCGCACGGGAGAGGTGCTCGAAGCGCCTGGCGTCTCGCCGCCGGATCTCGTCTCGAGCGGCGACGTGGTGAACGTGATCTACACCGCCCCTGGCATCGCGCTCACGCTGCGCGGTACCGCCGTCGGCAGCGGCGCGAAGGGCGACGAAGTGTACGTGCGACTCGACAATCGTAGACGGCTTCGCGGCGTGGTCGCCGCGGCCAACACCGTGAGGGTGATGTGACACGAAACCGATCCGGCATCCGCACCGCCGGGACCCGCGCGACCGCCATCTGCGCCACGCTGGCCACGATGGTGATCTCGAGCGCGATGCTCGCACCAGCGCTGCACGCGCAGGCCGCCAAGCCGCCAGCCGCACAGGCGCAGTCCGCGCGCGACACGACGCCGATGCTGACGAGTACTGCCCTTCCCGGCCGTCAGTCCTGGCTCTCCGACCGCCGCGATTTTCACCTTGGCGACATCGTCACCATCCTCGTCGACGAGTACACGCTCACCTCGCTCGACAAGCAGGTGAACGCGAGCGACAGCCGACGCCGTAGTCTGGGCTTTGGGATGTCCACTCCATCGGGGAACAAGGACTTCGACATCACGTCCAACAACGACGCCGAGTCGCAGAACCACGGCCTCGATGCGCGCACGAATCGATTGACGACGGAGATGAGTGCGCGCGTCGTCGCGATCGCGCCGAACGGACTCATGCAGCTCAAGGGGACGAAGGGAATCATCGTCGAGCAGAGCAAGGTGCACCTGACGCTCAGTGGCTGGGTGCGCGTGCAGGACGTCTCGCCGCAGAACATCGTCCAGTCGTACCGGATGGCGGACGCCGATCTCGATTACGCCGCCGATGGACCGCTCGGCAAGGCGAAGAGCGGCATCATCGGCCGCCTGCTCGGAGCGTTCTGGCCATGACCCACCACATGCACTCCCTCACGCCGCGCCGCATCGCGCGCGCGCTCGTTCGCACCATCGAGACCGTGGGCGTCGCGCTCGCGGCTTTCGCGGTGCTCCCGTACAACGCGCAGGCGCAGGACGCGCGCATCCGTGATCTCGCCATCGCCGACGGCTCCACGCCAGTGCGGCTCGTGGGCTACGGCATCGTCGTCGGTCTCGACGGCACGGGTGATCGCAGCGTCGGCGGAACGAACGGCGGCCAGACCGTGCAGTCGGTCGCGAACCTGCTGCGCCACTTCGACATCGAAGTTCCTGCCGAAGCGCTGCGCACGCGCAACGCCGCAGCCGTGCTGGTGACTGCCGAAGTGTCGCCCTACCTGCGCGCAGGTGGCCGCTTCGACATCACCATCTCGTCGCTCGGCGACGCGCGCTCGCTGCGCGGCGGCACGCTCTGGATGGCGCCCCTCATCACCGACGCGGGCACGCAGGCGCTCGCGACGGCCCAGGGGAGCATCGTGATGAGTGACGGCAACGTCAACTCGCGCGATTTCAATACGGTCGAGACGTCCGGGCGCATTCCCGGCGGAGGCCTGCTCGAAGTCGATCTTGCGCGCGGCAACTTCGCGAGCTCATCGCGACTCCTCCTCAAGGAGCCGGATCTCGGCACCGCGACCAAGATCGCGGCGGCCATCAATCAGTCGATCGGCGCCAACACCGCGAAGGTCGAGGATCCCGGCGCGGTCGCGCTGACGATTCCGGCGACCGGTGATCGCGCTGCGACGCTCGTGAAGATCCAGGACCTCAAGGTCACGCCGGATCACGCGAACCGGCTCGTGATCGATGGTCGCGATGGTACCGTGGTCGCCGGCGGCGACATCACGGTCGGCGGCGCGGTCGTGAGCCACGGCGGCGTCACGCTCACCGTCGGCGCGGCTGCCGCGCGGGCCGGTGCCGCGGCACCGGCGCCGGGCGCGGG
>Ga0207698_10003007_pt1 | contig 10119 bp, 8 predicted proteins | sample KBSCornC22_FD_184298 | JGI IMG/M metagenome (GOLD analysis project Ga0207698, IMG submission 184298) | Corn rhizosphere microbial communities from Kellogg Biological Station, Michigan, USA - KBS Corn C2-2 (SPAdes) (version 2) | ecosystem: Host-associated > Plants > Roots > Rhizosphere > Soil ...
GCGCAAGTGGATCGAATCCACCACCCCGCTTGGCCGCATCGGCAAAGTCGAGGAGATCGCCGCCGCGGTGGCCTTCTTCGCATCGGACGATGCGTCCTACGTCACCGGCGAGACGCTTCACGTGACGGGCGGCCTTCGCTAGCGATCCCGACGTCGAAGACGAGGTCTGGACTTCACGGCTTCGGATGAGAAAATGGCCCGCATCACCCGGGCCATTTTTGTCCGGCCCTCGACGCTCACATGGATGCTCGCCGAGGGCGATCGGCCGACCTGACGGGCCCAGTCGCGCCCGCTGATCGTTTGCCCGACGGGTCGGATCAGTTTCGCAAGCAGCGCAAGGACTTAGCTACTGTGCATGGGGTTGTTTTCGGCTTCTCTGTGCAAGGCCGGTGCGTTCTGATGACAAAGTCCCTTGCGCGGGCGCGAAGGTGGGCTACCGTCAGCACGCTAACCGCAGGGTTAGGTGACCTTTTGATTGATCTTTTTTAGCATCCGATTTCACCGGCGCCGCGATGGCGCGCGACGCCCATGGGACGAGGCGGGGCCATGAACATACGCGACCAGGCAGCACTCTTGGCGCCGGTCGAGCGCGACTTGCGGCTCGATCTCTTCCGCGGCATCGGCCTGTGGATGATCTTCCTCGATCACATCCCGCACGACGTCGTGGCCTGGCTGACGCTGCGCAATTACGGCTTCAGCGATGCCGCCGAGTTCTTCGTCTTCATCTCCGGCTATCTGGTCGGCTGGATCTACGGGCCGATCGTTGCCGGCGGCTGGTTCCTCGCTGCGCTGAAGCGGCTGTGGCGGCGGGCGGCGGAAATGTACGTCGCCCACATCATGCTGTTCCTGCTGTTCACGGCGCAGATCGCCCGCACGATCAGGAGATTCGACAATCCGATGTATGCGGACGAGTTCAATGTTCACAATTTCCTCGACCATCCGGACATCCTGATCGGGCAGGCGCTCACGCTGCGCTACAAGCCGGTCAATCTCGACGTGCTGCCGCTCTACATCACGCTGGTGCTCGCTGCGCCCTTCATCGTGTGGTGCCTCGTGCGCCGCCCGAACCTGACGCTCGCCGCGTCCGCTGTGCTCTACGTGCTGTCGCGCTGGTTCGACTGGAACATCGCCTCCTATCCACCCGGAACGACCTGGTACTTCAATCCGTTCTGCTGGCAGCTCATGTTCGTATCCGCCGCGTGGTGCGGCATCGGGCAGATCGAGAAGTTTGCGAAATGGGTCTGGTCGAAGCCGGTGATGGGCCTGGCGGAGGCATGGATCGCGTTCGCGCTCCTGATCGTCATGACGTGGCACAACCACGCGCTCGAGGCGCTGATCCCGAAATGGATGATCAAGGCGATCTATCCGATCGACAAAACCGATCTCGACATGCTGCGCTTCACGCACTTCCTGGCGCTGGCGATCTGGGTCACCTATTTCGTCCCGCGCCACTGGAAAGCGTTGCATTTGAAATGGCTGCGCCCGCTCATCCTGTGCGGCCAGCACTCGCTGCCGATCTTTTGTCTCAGCGTGTTCCTGTCGTTCTCGGCGCATTGGATCCTGATGCAATACACCAGGGGTGTTTGGGAGCAGCTCGCCGTCTCCTTCGCCGGCTTCGCCATCATGATCGGGGCGGCGTGGCTGCTCGATCGCGCCGAGCGGGTGCCCAGCCTCTTCGTCAAAGTGACCGATGTCGACGACGAGCCGGATCCCGTCATCGAAAGCGAGCCGGTAACGGTCATCGCTGCGGCTCCCGCGAGCCGCTGAGACTCCATCGCGTCGCGCCGACGATTTTTCGGGAGAGGTCCATGTCGAGACTCTTGTTGTCGATTTCCGGCGCCCTTCTGCTCTTCCTCTGCAACGCGCAGGCGCAGGCGCAGGCGCCGTCGCCCGAAGCGACCGCGCGAAAACTCGTCGTCACGCTGAAGATTGCGGATCAGTATCGCGCGGCCCTCCCGCAACTCCTGCTTAAATTGAGACCCGTGGTCACGCAGGACAGGCCGGAGATCGAGCACGATTATGATGCGATGACTGCGCCGGGTTCCGACATCTACGCGCCGTTCGCCGCCGGCATGATCGACCAGATCGCCGCCCTCTATGCCACCAATTTCACCGTGGAGGAGCTGCGCCAGATCGAAGCGTTCTATGTCCAGCCGGCCGGACGGAAGCTTTTGGAGAAATCGGACGCGCTGGCGCAGGCGAGTGCGCAGATTGGCCAGGACGTGAACCAGAAGGCCGTCGACGACTTGAAGCAGCGTCTCACCGAGGCGCTACGCCAGAAGGGGCGGAAACCGTAGGCGCCGCCTTCAGTGGATCGCCGCGTACATAATCTTCTCCTCCGTCGCCTCGAGGGCAGAGAACTCCTCCACGACCTTGCCCTGGCGCGAGACCAGGATGCGGTCGGACAGCGCCATGATCTCGGGCAGATAGGACGAGATCACCACGACCGCTTTGCCTTCGTCGGCGAGCCGGTTGATCAGCTCGTGGATCTCGACGATGGCGCCGACGTCGACACCGCGGGTCGGCTCGTCGAAGATGATCAGGTCGGGTTCCTGAACCAGCGACTTGGCGATGACGACCTTCTGTTGATTGCCGCCTGAGAGCTCGACCACCTTGCCGTCGTCGCTGATGGCGCGAACCCCGAGTTTCTCGATCCAGCTCTTGCCGATCGTCTCGGTTTCCCGCCGCGACAGCATCATGCGACCGCGCGGAAATTTCGACAGCAGGCCGAGATAGATGTTGCGCGCAATTGAAGAGGTCTCGAAGAAGCCCTCGACCTTGCGATCCTCCGTGACATAGGCGATGCCGGCCTTCACCGCCGGCGCCGGCACCCGGTAGCGCACCGGCTGGTCGTGCAGCAGGATCTCGCCGCCGTGGAAGAAATCGCGCTTGAGCACGCCGGCGACGATTTTGAACGTTTCGGTCCGGCCCGCACCGACGAGGCCGAACACGCCGGTGATCTGGCCTGCGAACACCGACAGCGAATTGTTCTTCACCATCGGCGCCATCTTCAAATTCTGCACCGTCAGCACGCGCGCGCCTGCCGGACGCGTGCTGCTCTTCCGCGTGCCGTACAGCGTATTGGAGAGATCGCGCCCGACCATCGCCTGGATAATCGCCGCGCGGTCGAACTTGGCGACGTCGTCGGTGACGACATGCTTGCCGTCGCGCAGCACCGTGATGCGGTCGGCGAGCAGCAGCGCCTCTTCCAGCGCGTGCGAGATGAAGACGATCGAGACACCGCGCTTCTTGAGGTCGCGGACGAGGTCGAAGAAATATTTCTTCTCCTCCGGCGTCAGCGATGCGGTGGGCTCGTCGAAGATGATGACCTTAGCGCGGTGCAGGACCGCGCGCGCGATCTCGACCATCTGCTTCTTGGCCGCGCCGAGGCCGCCGACGGTCGCGGTCGGCGTGACGTCGAAATTGAGCGATTGCAGGAATTGCTGCGCGGCGATGTAGATGCCGCGCAGGCGATTGTAAAACTTCTCCTGCCCGAGAAACAAATTCTGCGCCACCGTCATGGTCGGCACCAGGCTATTCTCCTGGAACACCATGGCGATGCCGAGATTGCGCGCCTCCAGCGGCGTCTTCGGCGCGACATCGGCGCCGTCGACCGTCATGGTCCCCGAGGTCAGCGTCACCACACCCGCCATCACCTTGGTGAGGGTCGACTTGCCGGCACCGTTTTCGCCGACCAATGCGTGGATCTCACCGCGGCGGAGGTCGAAGTCGACACCGTCGATGGCGGGCACGCCGGCATAGAGCTTCGTGGCCTTGCGCAGCGAGAGTGCGATGTCGCTCATGTCCGAAACTCCTCGGCAAGGCCGGCAAGCGGCAGCTTCAGGACCCGACCTGGTCCCTTCGCAATCAGGACGAGATCGCCACCCATCTCGACTGCGGCGACGACGCCGTGATTGATTCCGTCGACCCGACTGTGCAGCGAATAGAGCGGCTGGCCGTCTGCATCGAGACGGATGACGAGGCCATAGGAGCGCGGCGGCGCCCATGGTTTGATGACGCCCATGGTCTTGATGTGCGCGCCCTGCATAGGCTCCTTGAACGAGCGCCCCGAACGCAGGCGCGGTGCCACCCAATAGGCCGGATCGATCTCGGCCATCATGCGGCGCCGGTAGCCGGGCTCACGCAACACGAACTCGACCAACTGCGTTCGCGCGGTGAAGGCGGTTAGCCAGTAGCCACCGCCGGAAGCCTTCGACAGCCGCGACGGATAGACGGGAAGGTGAGCGAGTGCGACCTTTGGCGATGCGCCCGGCGCGACGAGAACCAGGCGATGGCGCCAGCTCTCGCTGACCAGCATCGCGTTGCCATGCGCGCAGGCGCCGAAGGCGTAGCCGAGCCCCTGGACAAGGCGCGTCACGGTCTTGCTGCCGGGATCGAGCTTGAACACACGGCCGGTCCGATTGAGCTCCAGCAGGTCACGCGCCCAATCATCGACGCCTGACGTCGTTGAGCCGTCGGTTGCGATGATTGTATTATCGTTCGCCAGCGCCAACGCGTTGATGGCATTGAACGTCGCATCAGCGAATGTCGCGGCCGGCTGCTCGGCCGAGGGATTAGCGTAAACACGCACTTCGCGCCCGCCGAGCGCGACCGCAAGGCCACCGCCAGGCAGAACACAGAGCGCCGAGATCGGCCGCTCGAAGCTGCGTATCTGCGATGCCGTGCCGCCGTTCAGACCCATCAGCCGCGGGCCGTCGGCGATGAAGAGATTGCTTCCATCCGTCGCGAGATCTTCCGGCGCCTCGCATGTCAGCAAGGTCTCGGCCGATTCCAGCTTCTGGTTGGGCTTCAATGCGCCGTCGAAGGACGGCACGGTGATGGTGGCGTCGCCGCGTCCGAGAAAGCGGTTGGCGAAGTCTCTGACGGCAGCGATCACGATTGCTTTCCCCACCGCTTGTCATACTGGACGAAGTTCGGATCGGCCTTGTCGAGCTTGTAGCGACCGATCCGGTTGTTGAGGATGCCGCCGAGATAAAGGTAGCCACGATGTTCGCGCATCGAAGTGATCATCGGGTGGTTCTCTCCGTGCAGGTCCCAGAACGATTCAACGATCTTGCCCTGCTCGTTGAACTTGACCACGCAGCCCGTGTTGATGTTGGGGAACAGCCATTCGTCGACCGGCACGCGCTTGGCCATGCGGCGGCGGAAGCCCGGCATCTTCCAGGCGAGGTCGAGCGAGGGGCTGCGCATGCCGACCAGCGCCAGCCAGTAATTACCGTCCGAGGCGAGGTTGATGTTGTCGGGGTAGCCCGGCAAATTGTCCATCACCACTTCGACCGCGCCCTTCTTCGGTCCTGCGAACCAGTAGCGCTTGATCGAGCAGCCAAAGGTTTCGGCGAACAGGATCGACTGTCCGTCGCTGGCAACGCAGATGCCGTTGGGGAATTTGAGGCCGCGCAGCTCGGTGCGTGTCGTGCCAGTCTTGGTGTCGTAGGAAATGATGCGGCCGTTGCCGCGCGCTTCGAGGCCGTCGATCGGCCATTCGTCCATCTCGTAGCGGACCGTCGCTTCGGAGAAGAAGATCAGGCCGTCGTCGGTGATATCGAGGTCGTCGGCAAGCCGGAGACGGCTGTCGTCGTTGACCGAGCGCATGCTGCGGTTGGTCTCGTCTGTCGCCTTTTCCACGGTGCCATCAGGCTTGATGCGATACAGCCCCATGCCGCCGATGCAGACATAGAGGTTATCCTCGCGGTCGAACGCCATGCCCAACGGCTGGCCGCCGATATGGGCGAACACTTCCATCTTCTGGTAGTCGGGCGCGAGAAAGCGCATGATGTCGCCGTGGCGTGAGCCCGCATAGAGGTTGTCGTGGCGATCGAGGATGACGTCCTCCGGCGCCTCGATGCGGCCGAGACCGATCGCCTCGACGATACGGAGCTTGTCGTTCTGCTCGAATGGTCCGCCTTGTCCGATCTCGGTGGAAGGCGGAGGCGGCAGTTCGTGATAGGTCGGCGCAACATAGACTTTGCTGATGATGCGGGTCCGGTTCTTCTGCCAGCGGATGTCGACCATGGCGGCGACCAGCAGGATGCCGGCCAACGCCATGCGGTTGACGCCGCCGCGCGCGTTCATGGTCGTGAGGCCGTTGGTGATCAGGAGCACGATCAGCACGCCGACTGCCGATTTGGCAACCGAGCCCTTGCCGCCGCCGAGTGTGATGCCGCCGAGCACGGTCGCAGTCAGCACGATCACTTCAAGGCCGACGCCGATGTCGCCACCGACAGTGCCGAGCCGGGACGCGAAAAACAGTGCGGCAATGCTGGTCAGCACGCCGCTTGCGACGTAACAGAGCGCGATCGTGCGGCGAACGGGAATGCCTGAGTTATACGCCGATCGACGCGAGCCGCCGATCGCGGTGATGTGCCAGCCCGGTCGCAGCCGGGTCATGAAGATATGGCCGAAGATGGCGATGACGATGTAGGCCAGCGCCACGGTCGGAACGCCGAGGACGCTGCCTGCGCCGATGAAATCCCAGGACGGGATGTCGGGGAAGGCCGAGGCGATGGCGTTGGAATAGCGTTGGATGAGGAGATCATAAGCCGAGCGGTAGATGATCAGTGTTATCAGCGTCGTGATGAACGCGCGCAGCCGCAGATATCCGACCAGGACGCCGTTGACCGCGCCGAGCAGGGCGCCGCAGAGCAGTGTGGCGACCACAACCGCCGGAACTGGCCAGCCCAGCACGTCGAGCAAATAGAGGGCGCAAAAATCGGTCAGCGCGAAGATCGATCCCACCGAGAGATCGATGCCGCCGACGATGACCACCAGCGCGAGCCCAAGCGCGATGAAGCCGATCTCGCCGGCCTGTCGCGCGGTGTCGGCGAGGCTCGCTGGCGACAGGAAGTTGTCGATGGATCGACTGAACGCAAAGCCGACGATCAGGAGAAGGATGACCGGGATGGCTGTCTCGGTCCATCGCTTGGAGAGGATTTCACCGAGCAGATGATCAGGCCAGTAGCGGTAACGCAGGCTTGTGATTGTGTCGCGCATCGGCATTCCAACAGGGCATGGAAACTATCGGGAAAGGGATCCCCGGGGCTTTGACGTCCCGGGGACCGCGAGCATGCGTCGGACTATTTCTTGAGATCGCTGAGATTCCAGCAAGCCGTCTGGCTGTCGGCGTTCTCCTTGGTGATCGGAATCAGCGTGGTGTATTCCGAGCCCTTGATGGAGCCGGGCTTGGCGCCCGACGACAGCAGCCATTTGATCGTACCGGCCATTTGCGCCGCCTGGGTTGGCACGTCGTAGCTCATGTTCAGGTCGAACGCGCCTGATTTCACCAGTTCGCAGGCACCCTTGCGTTCACCGCCGCCAGATGTCGCCAGGAACACCTTGCCGGTCAGTCCGGCTTCCTTCACCGCGGCAGCGGTGCCGATATCCATGCCGTCCCAGAAGCCAACGATGCCGCAGAGATCGGGATTCTGCTTCAGCACCGTCTGTGTGATCGCCTTGGCTTTGGCGGCATCCCAATCCGCAGCCTGGCTCGATGCCACCTTGATCTCCGGATGCTTGGCGAGAACGTTCTCGACGCCCTTGAGCGTGTAGGCACTCGCCGCGGCCGAGAGCGCGCCCTGTACGATCGCGATCTTGTTCGACTTGCCCTCGCAGGCCTTGACCACGGCTTCGGTCTGGCGTTCGCCGATCTCGACCCAGTTGGCGCCAACGAAGGCCGAGCTGCGATAGGCCGAGCCCATGTTGATCTGGATGACGTAGATGCCTTCGTTCTCGGCGCGCTGCAGCAGCTTGGCGTAGGTCTGCACGTCCGGATTATGGACCACCATCACCGCCGGCTTCTCGGTGATCAGCGAGGTCACGGCCTGCGCGCCGGCGTTGGTGTTCCAATTGGCGTCGCGGATCACGAACTTGACGCCGTATGGTTCGAGCTCCTTCTTCAGCCCGGCGTACCAGCCCTCGGTGAGGTCGAAGTTCATGGCCACGGGCACATAAGCCACGGTCTTGCCGGCGAGTGATTCCTTGAACGGCTTCTGGAACGGTTCGTCGAGGCCTTGCTGGGCGAGAGCCGGTCCGGTCAGTGCCGCGAGCGCCAGTGCGGCCAGCGTCGCCTTTGTCGAGGTCGTGTTCATTGCTTCCTCCTTGGTTGTCGTTGTCTTTGTCGTCGGTCGTTCAGATGTCGCCCTGCTGTGCCGTTTCTTCGTTGCGCGGATTCAGGAAGGAGTCGGTGATGACGGCGAGCAGCAGGACTACGCCTTTGATGAGATTCTGCCCGGCATAGGAGATGTCCATGATGGTCATGCCGTTCAGCATGGTGCCGATCAGCAGCGTGCCGATGATGACGTTCAGCACGCCGCCGCGGCCGCCTGACAACCCGATGCCGCCCAGAACAACGACCAGGATCACGTCGTAGATCAGCGTGGAGTTGAAGATGCGGGTCGGCATCGAATTGACGGATGCGGCCATCACCAGACCAGCGAAGCAACCGATCAACGCCGCAACCACATATTGCAGCACGATGATCGGGCGGGAGGGAATGCCGGTGACGCGCGCGGCATAAGGATTGTCGCCGATCGCGTAGATATAGGCACCCCAGCGGGTCTGCCGCAGCAGGAAGGCGACCACGATGCAGGCGATCGCGAACATCACGATCGAGGTCGGAATGCCGAGAATAGTGCCCTGTCCGAGCCGCTCGAAGCCGTTCATGCCCGCGCTCCATTGCACGACGTCGAGCTGGAATAGGACTGCTTGTCCGAGGCCGGCGAGCAACAAGCCGGATGCGAGCGTCGCAAACAGCGAAGGCACCTCGGCATAGGCGATCAGCCAGCCATTGACGAGGCCGAAGGCGATCGTGAGCAGCACGGCTGTAACCAGCGAGAACGGCAGCGAATGACCGTTCTGCACCATCTGAAGCACCAGTCCCGGCGGCACCGCGAGGGCGGCAATCAGTGAGATGTCGATACCGCGGCCGATCACGACGATCGCCATGGCAAGGCCGAGGATGCCAAGAACCGCCACGTTCTGGAGCAGCGTCAGCATATTGTCGGCCGTCAGAAAGCCATTCAGAAAGATCGAGAAGACGAGGAACAGCAACGCAAAGACGGCGAAGACGATCTCTTGCTGATTGAACCGAAAGCGCTTCATCGTCTGATCTTTCCTGCGATCTAAGGGTGCGCCATCTGTTTTAGTCTTGCCTGGGCTCCAGCGGACCTGCGTCCGCTGCTGCGGTATCCGCGCGACAAGGCGGCGCTTACGAAATTGCCGACACAATCGATGTATCCGTCGATCGATGTGCCGCGTTTGCGGTATTTGGCGCGTTTGACGTACCAGTCCTGCAGGAGCGGCTTGATCAGCGACGCCGTGAGCCCGACATGATCGATCGTGAAGGCGCCGCTGGCGACGCCCTGACTGAGCACGTCGGCAATGATCTTCTCCGTGGTGGCCTCCATGTCGATGGCGCGCTGCCGCTCCGCCGGCGGGAAGGACTTCGCCTCCATGAAAGCGAACACGAACCAGGGCTGCATCGCCTCGCTCATGCGGATGTGGGTCGCGATGATCCAGTCGAGGTGCTTGTGGGCATCATTCCTGACCTCGTCGGGAGGCGCGGTCAGCACCTCGGTCGCCGTCGCAGCGACCTCGCCGAGGATCATCGAGAGGAGCCGGGGTTTGCTGTCGATATAGGTATAGAGGCCGCCCATGCTGAGGCCGGAGGCTTCCGCAAGCTGGCGCAGCGTGGTTGCGTGAAAGCCCTGCTTGTTGGAGAGCGTGAGGGTGGCGCCGATGATGCGTGTCAGATTTGCGACGGCGATGCGCGGCTTCTGCACGCGAATGGAGGCGCGATGACGTTCCAGAATGCGCATGCATAGCGCTTCCGTCGAGAACGCGTTCGTCCAAGGTCGTCGGCGCGCGAGGTTCACGCTGCCTCCCCGTATGTCTGCCCGGACCTTTGACGTTGTTATTGATCCAGGCTTGGGCTTTGCACCCTTGTCGTCATTCCTAGCCCAGAGAGTGGCAGTCCGGAAAGGGGGCGCACCATGATTTTCTGAGCGCTCGCTCGTTTTTTTGTCACGTGCAATGTGACTTTGGCTGATTTGACCTGGCCAATTGCGCCGAATACCATTCTTGCAAGCTCGAAAAGCGCGTAAA
>Ga0207698_10003008_pt1 | contig 10115 bp, 9 predicted proteins | sample KBSCornC22_FD_184298 | JGI IMG/M metagenome (GOLD analysis project Ga0207698, IMG submission 184298) | Corn rhizosphere microbial communities from Kellogg Biological Station, Michigan, USA - KBS Corn C2-2 (SPAdes) (version 2) | ecosystem: Host-associated > Plants > Roots > Rhizosphere > Soil ...
GGCTGCGCGCCCGCCGCGACGAGGCACACGTCGCCGAGCAACACGCGACGTCCGAGGCGCCGCATCAGCAGCAGCGCATGGGACGTGGAATCGACGTCGGGGCCGGTGCGCCCGTTGAAGCCCCAACCCGCGGCGTACGTGCGACGGCGCACGAGCCAATCGGCGGCACGATGGGCGGCCGCTCGCGCCGGCGAGCCGAGCGCGTGGGACGCTTCGCCGAGCGCGAGCCCCGCATACGCGGTGACCCACTGGTCCGACGGTCCGATCGGCCGGCGGTCGCCCAGCGTCACCTGGTCGTCGATGTCGTAATCGCGCCAGTGGCCATCGTGCTGCTGCACGCGCACGAGCCATTCGGCGGCGCGCCGCAGGCCGTCGGCAGCGGCGCGGTCAATGCCGCGCGGTGGGCCGGAAATAGCAGTTGACGCGGCGATCGCCATGGCGTGTGCGTCCGAAGGTGAAGAAGGAGACATCGGTCCGCGGATGCGACAGCGCGGCAGCGACCGGAAGAGCCGCGATGCCGAACGCGTCCGTGCACTCGCCTGCCACGCGCGCCCAATGCTCGCGGTCGTAGGCCAGGCAATGGCCGCACAGGTTGATCTTGGCGTCATGCGGCTCGCCGTCCGCGATGCGGTATCCGGTCGAGAGCATCAAGCCGGATGCGGGGACGGAGCGCTCCGCCAACGCGAGCTGCAGGAATCGCGCGAAGTCGGGGTGCGCGAAGTCCTCGATGCACAGCGATGAAAGGGCTATCGGCCCCGCGAGCCGCCAGTACAGCTTGGCGACCGCGTGCCGCGGCGACGCGCCCTCGAGCCCGACCGCGGCGAGGTGCGCCACGGGGTGCATGCCGTCCAACGCCGCGAGCGCCATGCCCGCGTCCGGAAGCGTCTCCTGGAGCCAGCGGCGCGCGCGCACGAAAGCATCGTCGCCATGCGTGCGCGCGTCGATGTAGATCGCGGCGCCAGGCTCCCCGAGCGCCGCCGCGAGGCAGAAGGGCCCGCTGCGATAGGCCGCGAGCCGCGTTTCGTCCGCGGGCAGCATCGCGTCGAGCTGGGAGGTGATCACGCTGCGGAGCGCGTCCGACCCGGTCAGCGCAAGCGCGGCGTCCAGTGCCTTGCGCGCGCGCCTGAAGCGGCGCGGCGCATCGGCATCGCTCGCGGCCGGATCGACCACGAGCCGGAACTTCAGCCGCTGCGCCGCGGCCGTCACCGCGAGCTCGATCGGAATGCCCTCGGGATTGAGCGACGCGGAAGCGAAGCCGGAGCGCGACGCGCTTGCGTTCCCGGCCTCGCCTTCATCGGCGAGCATCGCCGCGCCCATCGCCGCGAGCGGCCCGGGCGCCAGCCCGGAAAGCTCGGCCGCGAGCTGCAGCAGCTCTCTCGCGAGCGCGCTCACTGGGCGACGATGTTGATCGTGCTCGGTATGCCCGGCATGCCTGAGGAGCCGTTCGGCCCCGTCGCGCCGGGACTGCCCGCGCCGCCGCCCGAGCCGCCCGCCGCCCCGCCAGCGCCCCCGCCGCCACCGTTGCCGCCGATGCCTCCCTGCGAGGCCAGCTGGCTCGGGGTGACGGTCCCCTTCGCCTTTGCACTGGTGTACGTGAACGTGACGCCGCCGCCCTGGCCGCCGTTGCCTCCCTGTCCGCCAACGCCGCCGGTGCCGCCGTTGCCGCCATTGCCGCCCGCGCCGCCGCCGCACGATGTGCTCGCGCACGTCACTGCGCCGCCGCCGTGGCCACCGGCGCCGCCATTGCCGCCTCCGCCGCCATTGCCGCCCGCGCCGCCGTTGCCGCCGCGGCCCATGATCACGAAGTCGCCCGTGAGCGAGCCCACGGTGAACGTGACCGCCTGCGGAGCGTTCACGCCGTTGACGCCGCCGCCGCCCTGTCCACCGGGCGAGCCCACGCCGCCGTCGCCACCCTTGCCGCCCGAGGTGCACGAGTCGCCGGCCCAGTTGCAGCTGCCGCCCGCGCCATCGGTGCCGGCGCCCGCATTGGTGCCGGCGGATCCGGTGCCGCCGGCCGGGCCGTCCTTGCCGATGATGTTGAAATCGGTGAGATCGCCTGCCTTCACGCTTTCCATGGAGTGTCTCCGCTCAGTTGGGGGGAAGCTTCTGCAGGTCGTCGATGACGATGCTGGCGTTGCTGTACACGATGAAGTTGCCGCCCTGGTGGATCTTCACCGTGCCGAAGTGGTAGCTGCCCACGCCGCCGTCGATCACGAACTGGCCGCCCGTGTTGATCTCCACGTCGGGATACGCGCCCATCGCGACCTGCAGCGGGAAGTAGCGCTTCACGATCTCGTCGCGCGCGTCGGCCGACATCGCCTGGCCGCCGTAGGTGAAATACACCGCCTCCGTGCGCGCGTTCTTCAATTTCGCCGCCGCGTCGCCGGAGACGTTGTCCACGTGGCAGCCCTGGACGCCGTCGGGGATCATCGGCGTCGGGCCTTGCGCGAGCGCGACGAGCGAGCGGTATTCCTCGGGAGTCTCGACCGTGCGGACGGTCGGCCGCAACGCACCCTGCACTTCCTGCCGCGGAGACACCCACACCGACTCTCCGCGCTTCACAACCACCTTTTCCTGGTGGGCCGCCGATGCGTCGAAGCCCACCTTCGCCATCCAGTCGTGCGCCTTCATCGCTGTTCTCCCTTCGAGGGTTGTCGGTAGCGGACGTGCATCGTGAATGCGCTATTAACATTCGTCAATAATGCCCGCTGCAAATCGGCCATTCCCCACCCGCGCAGGTAGGGAGCCGCACGCCGCGGGCGACGGGTCCGTGCTAGAAAGCAACCTATGGAAACGGGACGATGAACGGCGCCGAGAGCCTGGTCCGTACGCTCCTCGCGTGCGGCGTGGATACCTGCTTCGCCAACCCGGGCACTTCCGAGATGCATTTCGTGGCCGCGCTCGACGCGGTCCCCGGGATGCGTTGCGTGCTGGGGCTCGCCGAAGGTGTCGTCACCGGTTGCGCCGACGGCTACGGGCGCATGGCGCTCAAGCCCGCCGCCACGCTGCTGCATTGCGGGCCGGGCTTCGCCAACGGCATCGCGAACCTGCACAACGCGCGCCGCGCGCGTTCGCCGGTGGTGAACATCGTGGGCGACCATGCGACCTATCACCGGCCGTACGATCCGCCGCTCGCTTCCGACGTGCAGGGGCTCGCGCGGCCGGTCTCCGACTGGGTGCGCTCGAGCCAGGATTCGGTTACTGTCGGGCGCCATGCGGCAGCGGCGGTCCAGGCCGCCCTCACGCCGCCGGGGCAGGTCGCGACACTCATCCTGCCCGCCGATGCGAGCTGGTCGGAAGGCGCGGAGGTCGCATCCGCCTTGCCGCCGCCGGCGCGGCGCGTCGTCGACGGACGCCACGTGCGCGACATCGCGGCCGTGCTGCAGCGAAGGCAGCCCACGGTCATCCTGCTGGGCGATGACGCGCTGGGCGAGCGCGGGCTCGCGGCGGCGGAGCGCGTGGCGCAGGCCACCGGGGCACGGTTGCGCGCGACCGGGCAGGTGCGGCGCATGGCGCGCGGGCACGGGCGGCCCGCCGTCGACCGCGTGCCCTATGCGCTGGAGAAGGCGCTCGAGGTCTTCGCCGGCGTGCGCCACATCGTGCTCGTGGGCGCCCGGGCGCCGGTGCAATTCTTCGCGTACCCGGGCAAGCCGAGCGTGGTGTATCCGCCGGATGCCGAGCTGCACACGCTGGCCGAGCTCGACGAGGACCAGGTGGGCGCATTGGAGGCCCTGGCCGAAGGCGTGGGAGGGACGCAAGGCGGGGTCTCCGCCCAGCCCGCGCGCGGCGGGAGCTTGCCGCGCGGTCCCTTTACGCACGAAGGCTTCGGCGCGGTGTTCGAGTCGCTGCTGCCCGAGAATGCCGTCGTTGCGGACGACGCGGTCACGTCGGGCCGCCAGCTCTTCGGCCACACCTTCAACGCCGCGCCGCACGAATGGCTGCAGATCACCGGCGGCGCCATCGGCCATGCATTGCCCTGCGCGACGGGGGCCGCGGTCGGCGCGCCCGGGCGCAAGGTCGTTTGCCTGCAGGCCGATGGCGGCGGCATGTACAGCCTGCAGGCCCTGTGGACGCAGGCGCGCGAGAAGCTCGACGTGGTCACGGTGATCTTCGCCAACCGCGCCTACAGGATCCTCCAGGGTGAGCTGCTCGCGGTCGGTGCGAAGCCGGGGGCGGCTTCGAAGGACCTCTTCGACCTGGGACGTCCCGCGCTCGACTGGACGATGCTCGCGGCAGGCATGGGCGTGGAGGCCGCACGGGCGGATACGCTCGAAGCCTTCGCCGATCTCTTCACCGCGGCCTGCGCGCGCCGCGGGCCTTTCCTGATCGAGCTGGAGGCTTAGCCCCGGCCAGGGCTAGCAGTCTGGGCGCCAGTAAATTTCTGAGGCGCCGGCTGGCGGGCAGTTGACGCGCATATCACCGGCACCGGGCCGTTTGTGCCCTGCGCGATCGGGAGCAAGTGGCATGACGAGGCGCGGCAGCCGTTATTGCGCCGCTGCTCATGCAGCGGCCCAGCCCATTTGCTGCATGCGCCGCAGATTTACCGCCATGCACACGAGCTGCCACTCGGCCTTTGCCGCCTCGACCCCGCGCATGCTGAAGCGTCGGAAGCCCAGCGCGTGCTTGATCCAACCGAACACGGGCTCCGGGATCGTCTTTCGGCGCCGATAGTGCGCCTGGCCTTCGGCACTTTGGAGCCGTTGTGCCATGCGCACGGTAGCCGGGCGCACTTGCGCATCAATGCGGCGGCCGTCCTTGTTCTCTCGTCCCAAGGCTACGCACGCTTCGATGCCGCGACTCTCCAGCTCGAGGAAGGTTTCTTCCGACGCGTAGCCCGTATCGGCCAGCGTCATCTGCGGCCTCGCGCCGGTGTTGGCTTGTACCTGCTCGAGCAGCGGCAGCAGTTGACCGGCGTCCGCAGCGTTGTTCGTCAGATCCGCGGCCACGATCAGGTGGCTGCCTTCATCGACGGCGGCTTGACCGTTGTAGCACTGCTGGAAGCCCTCCGCGGTATTCATGATGCGCGATTGCGGATCGGTGAAGTTGTCCTGCGCCTGGTCCTGCGGCACACCCAGCCCTCGCCGACATGTCCGCCCAGTCGATCCGCGCGTAATGCCACCATCGTCCTTGAACCGCCCCTCGGCTTCATCGGCCTTGCGCTGGCGCTCTTCCAGCCGCGCCTTGGCCGCCTGGATCACCTGTAGCCGCTGCTCACGCCGCTTGAGCTCCTCGGGAAGGCCGCCGCCATCGCCGTCACCTCCGTGCTCACCATCCTCAGCCAAGTCAACCGCCTCGGCCTGCTTGAGCAACTGCGCGATCTCGCCCTTCAGCCGCTTCTCTTCATCCTTCATGCGACCGTAGCTCATCGCCTTGTGCTTGCTCGCGTTGGCCCGCACCTTCGTGCCGTCCACTCCAAGGCGACCCAGCTTGATCAGCCCCGCCTCGCGCGCCAACTCCACCACCTGCACGAACAGCGCCGAGAACTCCTTCAGATGCAGCTGCCGGAATTCCCTGATCGTGCGGTGTGCCGGGAAGTTGTTTGCCCCCAGCACCCGAAACGCCACATCCTCGAGCAACTTGCGGGCGATCCTGCGCGAGGAGAACACACCGCTGGCGTATGCATACACCAGCACCTTCACCATCATGCGCGGATCAAACGGCTGGCGACGGCGGCCATCCCCCTCATAGCGTGCATAGAAGGCGCCCAGATCCAGCGCCTCCACTGCATCGGCAATGAAGTAGCACAGATGGTCTTCCGGCAGCCATTCCGTCAACGAAGCAGGCAGCAGAAGGCTTTGCTCGGGTTGATACGGGCGGAAGGTCGTAGCCATGCCGCAATCCTAACGGCATGGCGTCCTACCGCCCAGACTCCTAGCCGCCCGCGACGGGCGGCCAGATGGCGAGCGCATCGCCCTCCTGCAGCGCGCGCGACGGCCGGCGCTCCGGCGGCACGTACACGCCGTTCACGAGGACCAGGTGCACGAGCTTCGGCGGCAACGCGTAGCGCTCGATGATGTGCGCGACCGTGGTCTCGTCGGCCACGTCGAGGTCGATCTGGTGGCGCTGGTCGCGCCCCTTCTCGGGCAGGTAATCGGTGAGTGTCGCGTAGAGCTTGAGGACGATCTTCATCCGCCGAGGTTACCTCACGCCGCCGCCTGCACGGTCGCGAGGTACGTCTCCATCAAGGCGAGCGGATCGCGGCGCAGCACCTCTTTCCACCGGCCGAGCGGACGGTTCGACTGGATGAGGCCGCGCAGGACGCCCACGTGGTTGGTGACGCCCAGCGTGGTGGCGCCCACGAGGCGATCGCCTTCGAACTGCAGGCCCACGTAGCCATAGCCCGTCTCATCGACGTGCTCGACGTGGTCGCCGCCGGGAACGCCCTGCCATTGCCCGAACGAGGAGGCGATGAGGCCGAGCGTGTCGAGCACGTTCATGCGGAAGCTGCCGTTGGAGACCGCGCGGCCGCCCGCCATGTTGATCGCGGCTACCCGCGCCTGGTCCGCGGCATTCGGCTGCACCGCGTTCACGATGAAGCTGCGCGTGTATGTCTCTTCCGCCTGCGCGACGTCGCCCGCCGCGAACACGCGCGGGTCGCTGGTGCGCATGCCGCTGTCGACGCGAATGCCCACGTCCACGGCCAGGCCCGCGGCCTTCGCGAGCTCGGTCGAGGGCCGCACGCCGGTCGCGCTGATGACGAGGTCCGCCGTGAGCGTCTCGCCGGTCGAGAGCTTGACCGCGAGGCCGTCCCCGTTGCCGGAAGGCGCGATCGATTCGACCTTCGTGGAGGTCAGCACGCGCACGCCCTTCGATTCGCACCACTGCTTGATGAGGCCGCCGGCCTTCTCGGTCATCATGCGCGGCACCATGCGATTGCCCATCTCGACCACGGTGAGCTGCACGCCGCGCTCGGCGAGCGCTTCGAGGATGATGCAGCCGATGAAGCCCGCGCCCATCTGCACCACGCGCGCACCGGGTTTGGCCTTCGCCATCACGGCGCGAGCGTCTTCCAGCGTCCAGCAGGGGTGCACGCCCGGAAGGCCGATGCCCGGGATCGGCGGCTCGATCGGGCGCGAGCCGGTGGCGAGCAGCAGGCGGTCGAACGGCAGCAGGTTGCCGTCGGCAAGCTTCACGCTACTGGCGCCGAGGTCGATCGCGGCGACGCGCCCTTCGCGCTGCTCGATGCGCAGGCGCTCGAAGTGCCCGGGCGTCTTGCGCAGGTACGTCCCCGGCTCGGCGATGGCGCCCGCGAGCATGTAGGGGATGGCCATGCGCGAGTACGCGGGGCCCGGCTCGTCGCCGATGAGGGTGATGCCGCCCCAGGGGTCGTTCTTGCGCAGGGTTTCGGCCGCGACGACTCCCGCAGGGCCGTTACCCACGATGACGTGTTCCATTGCCGGCGATCTCCAGCGAAGTCATCCCCGCCCCCCGGGAGGAGCGGGGATGGATTGCGACGTTCAGCCCAGCGCTTCGGTGCCGAGGCGCTCGCGCGTGGCGGCGGTAGGCACGCCCTTCTCGTCCCAGCCGCGAAGCTGGTAGTACTCGGGCAGCATCTTGTCGAGCCCGTTGACGAGTCCCTTGGCCGGGCCGGTCTTGGCGGCTTCCTGCGTGAGGCGCGGCGGCAGGTTGTCGTCCTTGTTCGTGAAGCCCGCGGCGTTGTTGTACTCGCGCTCGAGGTTCCAGATGCGCTCGCCGACCAGATTCAGGTTCTCCACGGACCAGTCGCCTTCGCACGCCGCCTGCAATTGCGGCGACACGTTCTCCAGGCCCCAGGCGAACGACGTGAAGAGGCACAGGCCGGACGAGTCGAAGATCGTCGTCGCGTCCTGGAACGCCTTCACCAGCCCCGCCTTGCCCTCGGTCACGAGCGGATCGGTCTTCACCGGAACCCCGAGGATCTCCGAGGCGACGGTGTACGAGCGCACGTGGCAGGCGCCGCGGTTGGACGTGGCATACGTGAGGCCCATGCCCTGGATGCCGCGCGAATCGTAGGCCGGGAATTCCTGGCCCTTCACCGTCATCGAGAGCTCCGGATGCCCGTACTTCGCGCAGAGGCGCTTCGAGCCCAGCGCCACTTCCCGGCCGAAGCCTTCGCCCTTCGCCACCTGCTCGGCGAGGAACGTGAGCGCCCTGGCCGACCCGAACGGGGCCTCGATGCCGATCTGCTCCTTCGTGAGCACGCCCATCTCGTAGAGCTCCATCACGGCGCCGACGGTGGCGCCGAAGGAGATGGGATCGAACCCGTCCTCGTTGCAGACGAAGTTGGCGTAGGTGAGCGCCTCGAGGTCGTCCACGCCGTTGGCCGCACCGAGGGCCCAGGCCGCCTCGTACTCGAGGCCGCCCGAGGCGCCCCAGTACTGCGGCTTGTTCACGACGGTGTAGTGGTCCTTGTCCAGCTTGGAGACGCGGCCGCACGCGATGGTGCACGCGAAGCAGGCCTGGTTGGCGATGAGGTTGGGCTTGCCGTCGGTCTTGCGCGGGGTCTCCATCGCCTCGGCGGAGATGTCCTTCGCGCCTTCGAACTGCACGTCGCGGTGGTTGCGCGTGGGCAGCGCGCCGACCTCGTTGATGACGTTCATGAGGATCTGCGTGCCGTACTTGGGCAGCCCCACGCCCGTCACGCCGTTTTCCGCGAGCACTTTCTTCTGCGCGCGCGTGGCCTCCATGAAGGCCATCGGGTCGCGCACGTTGCCGACACCGAGGGTGCCGCGCACGGCGATGGCCTTCAGGTTCTTCGAGCCCATCACCGCGCCCACGCCGGAGCGGCCGGCGGCGCGATGCAGGTCGTTCACGACGCACGCGTAGAGCACGCCGTTCTCGCCGGCGCGCCCGATGGAGCTCACTCGCGTCAGCGGATCGTGGTGGCGGGCCTTGAGTGCGGGCTCCACTTCCCACGTGGTCTTGCCCCACAGGTCCGTGGCATCGAGCAGGCGCGCTTCGCCGTTCTCGATGTGCAGGTACACCGGGTGCGGCGCGCGGCCCTCGCAGATGATCATGTCCCAGCCGGCGCTTTTCAGCTCCGCACCGAAGTGGCCGCCGGAATTCGAGCACGCGATGGCGCCGGTGAGCGGCCCCTTGGTGATGACCGAATAACGCGCGCCGGTGGAGGCGATGGTGCCGGTCAGCGGCCCCGTCGCGAAGATGATCTTGTTCGCGGGCGAGAGCGGATCCACTTTCGGGTCCGTCTCGGCGGTCAGGTACTTGGTGGCGAGGCCCCGCTGGCCGAGATAGAGCCGCGCCCACTCCATGTTGAGCGGCTCGGCCGTGCAGGTGCCCTTCGTGAGATCGACTCTCAGGATCTTGCGAGCCCAGGTCATGGTTGTCTTCCTCCTCAGGCCGGTTGCGAGATGTTGGGCTGCTCGCTCGCGGGCTGGTCGCCGGCGAGCTTTTTCGCCCATTCGGCCATCCGCTCGAGTCCCGTCCAGTCGGAATCGATATACGTGATGGCGCCGGTGGGGCAGGCCTCGGAGCACTTGGGCGCGCCGCCGCAGAGGTCGCACTTCTGGACCTTGCCGGTGGACTGCACGTAGTTCACCGTGCCGAACGGGCAGGCGATGGTGCAGACCTTGCAGCCGACGCAGATGTCGTCCCGGACCATCTTGGCGCCGGTGTTGCGGTCGACGACGATGGCTTCCACGGGGCAGGCGTGCAGGCACCACGCCTCCGCGCACTGCGTGCACGTATAGGGCACCTTGCGGCCCGTCTCGTGGAAATCGAAAACCTGGATGCGCGACTTCGCGGGGGCGAATACCCCGTGATGCTCGTAGGAGCACGCCATCTCGCATTGCCGACAGCCGGTGCACTTCGAAGCATCGATGTGAAGCGATCTCTGCATTTGGAGCCTCCCTTGGGCGCGGTCCGGACAGCTTGAACGTCCGGCATATGAAGCGCAAGTCCTATTGCCGCCGGATATGACTCCGGCCGGGGGTGCCCCGGCCGGGGTCGCCAGCGGGCCGGGCGCCTAGAAGAAGCCCAACGCCTTCGGGCTGTACGACACCAGCAGGTTCTTGGTCTGCTGGTAATGGTCGAGCATCATGCCGTGGGTTTCCCGGCCGATGCCCGATTGCTTGTAGCCGCCGAAGGCCGCGTGCGCCGGATACAGGTGGTAGCAGTTC
>Ga0207698_10003010_pt1 | contig 10110 bp, 11 predicted proteins | sample KBSCornC22_FD_184298 | JGI IMG/M metagenome (GOLD analysis project Ga0207698, IMG submission 184298) | Corn rhizosphere microbial communities from Kellogg Biological Station, Michigan, USA - KBS Corn C2-2 (SPAdes) (version 2) | ecosystem: Host-associated > Plants > Roots > Rhizosphere > Soil ...
ATAGCCGCCCTTCTCGCGCCGCCAGATCGGACCTTCCGTCCAGGCGAATCCGTCGGCGAGCTTCTCGACGTACGCGTCGCGCGGGATCAGCGCGTCGATCGCCGGATCGAGCCGCTCGATGCGGCTGCCCGGCGCGACCGTCGGTCCGGATGCCGCGGTCATCGGCGCGGAAGTGGTCGTCACCGGCGCGCCCGAGTGACATGCTGAGAGAACGAGCAGCGATCTGGCGAGCGAAACGAGAGCGCGTGTCGAGATCATGGAGAGCGGAGTGGATGCGAAGCCGGCGAAGCGCGGCCAAGAGGCGATCACGCGGAGAAGCTGGCGTGCGATGGACGGTTGTCAATTCCGCGCCGTACGCTCGGCGCGCCGGCGCGCCGCCGTGGGTTGTCGTTCGTGCGACGATCGCGCTTCTTTCTCCCATGAAATCATCCGTCGACGAGATCCGCGCGCGCTTCGACGCCGACGTGGACCGCTTCTCCAATCTGGAGACCGGCCAGTCGTCCACCGTCGATGCGCCACTCTCACTGGAGCTGATCGTGCGCGCCGCCTCATCGGTGACGCCGAAAGCGACCCATCTGCTCGACGTCGGCTGCGGCGCCGGCAACTACTCGCTCAAGATGCTGGAGGCGCTGCCGGGCCTCGACGTCACCCTCGTGGACCTGAGCCGCCCGATGCTCGATCGCGCGGAACAACGGCTGCGCGAATCGTCGGCGTCGCGCATTTCGAGCATCCAGAGCGACATCCGCTCGCTCAGACTGGACGCCGAGTCGTTCGATCTCATCACCGCGGCGGCGGTGCTCCATCATCTGCGCGAAGTCGAGGAGTGGGAGGCGGTGTTCGCCAGCTTCCATCGCGCGCTGCGGCCCGGTGGGTCGGTGTGGATCTCGGATTTCGTGGAGCACTCCATCCCCGCCGTCCAGACGATGATGTGGGCGCGGTACGGTGAGTACCTCACCGCCTTGCGCGACGAAGCTTATCGCGATCACGTCTTCGCCTACGTAGAGCGTGAGGATTCACCGCGGCCGCTGATGTTCCAGCTCGATCTGCTGCGCAAGGTCGGCTTCGGCGCGGTGGACGTGCTGCACAAGAACGGCTGCTTCGTCGCGTTCGGCGCGGTGAAGCGCGCGTGACGCTCCAGCGCGCATAGCGGCATCATCACCCATCGACGACACGGAGAGAGCGAACGGATGGCTGAACGAATCGCGGTCCAGGTGCGTGTGGAATCCGGACCCGGCATCCTGCATCAACTCACCGGCGTCATCGCGCAGCATCGCGGCGACATCTCATCGGTGGAGATCTCGAGTCAGAGCGCGGGCGAGGACCTCGTGAACTTCGAGATCGATCTCCCAGAGGCGCCGCAGCTGCTCGTCACCGCGCTCGGCGCACTGGGCGTGGTGCGCGGCGTGGAGCTCGTGAACACGCTGCGGACGATCTACGGCAAGCGCATCATCATCATGGGTGGCGGTGCCCAGGTTGGACAGGTCGCCATCGGCGCGATCTCGGAAGCGGACCGCCACAACATCCGCGGCGAGCGCATCTCGGTGGACACCATCCCGCTCGTCGGCGAACAGCAGCTCGCCGACGCGGTGCGCGCCGTCGCTCGGCTCCCGCGCGCGTGCGCGATCGTTTTGGCCGGCTCCATCATGGGCGGCGAGATCGAGAAGGCGGTGCGCGAGGTGCGCGCGCAGGGGTTGCTCGTCGTGAGCCTCAACATGGCGGGCAGCGTGCCCGAAGCCGCCGATCTCGTCGTCACCGATCCGGTGCAGGCCGGCGTGATGACGGTGATGGCCATCGCCGATACGGCGAAGTTCACCGTGGCTCGACTGCAGCGCCGAGTGTTCTGAGCGCGCGACTCGCGCGCGGCATCACTCGGCGAACGACGTTCGCTTGATTCTCGAGACGAAATCAGCGCGCTTGCACAGGAAGGCGATGCGCGTGTGTGGCGAGCGTGCCGTCTGCTCCTCGACGACGGCGCTCATCTGTCGCTTGAGCTCGTGCCGTGGATGTCGCGCCACGACGTCCGCGCGCAGTTCGGCGGAGAGCTGCCTGCCGCGCATGCCGGCGACGTCGAGGCCGGAGCCGGCGCGCAGGAGATGCGCTTCGACGCCGTGAGCGAGACCGACGCGAACGTTCAAGTGCATGGCGATCGCTTCGGCGGCGAGCTTTGCACGCTCGGCGGGATAGCCGGCGCCGCGAAGCTGATCGTACGCCGCGTCCGCGCCGGTGATGGCGAAGCATTCGCCGGCCGCGGGCGCCGCGAACGGAGTGAGCCCGAGGTCGTGCAGCAGGCTCGCCACGTAGAAGAGCTCCGCGTCGTAACGGAGATCATCGCGCAGTGCGAGTAGCGCACCCCAGTAGTAGGTGCGCATGCAATGCTGCACGAGCCAGGGCGCCGAGTGCATGTGGCAGAGTGCTTCGGCGCGGCGGGCGATCTCCGACGACGGAACCACCACGTCGCGCAGCGCCTCGCCGCTGACCGGTGGCTTGCGGGAATACCGCTGGCCTCGCGTCTCGAGCCGCAGCGCTATCGCCTGGCCGGCGAGGACCAGCCGGTCGGAGACGCTCAACCGGCCGCGATTTCGCGCCCCCCACGCCATCGATCCGATCGAAGCACTGTTCACGTCACGCTCACTTCCACTGTGATCTGCGTTACCCGGGCTCGCCGCGTCGTCGTTCGATCCAACCGCGTCCCCGGATCTAGCGGGTCATACGCGAAATGGTTCACCGCCGCTGTGCGCGGGCGAAACAGGGATCTGTTACGCCGCGTGCGAGCGGACTTTCTGGCCGCCTTCCTCTATCGACGCGTGGCGCGGCGTCTCGTGACTCGACCCCCGCTCAGTCCGTCTGACTCCTGACGTCGCGGTGGTTGGCATGCCGCGGTGGCCATCTTCACGGAGGTAGTCTCGATGAGAGCACGCACCCTTCCCGACGGAACACTGGTGATCTCGTACGCGGCCTGGCTCGAGCTGTTCAGCGCCATGACGCTGGCCGGTATCGCCATCTGGGCTTTGCTCGATCCGTCGCTCAATCATCGCGTGGCGGGGTACGTCTGCGCCGCGCTGGCACTGCTGCTCTTCGCGCTCTACGAGCGCAGCGTGTTCGCCTTCGTCCCCGGCGAGAAGCGGGTGAAGTGGTCGCGTGTGCGCCTGCTCCGCCGCCGCACCGGCGAGATGCCCTTCGACGCGCTCGACGCCGTCGCGGTGGAAACCGAATACGGCCCGCCGTATCTGCATCGTCTCGCGCTCGTCACCTCGGCTGGACGCGTTCCGCTCACCAGCGCCTACGACGACGCGCACGAGCGCGTGGCCGCCCTCGGTCGCGCGATCCAGGCCGCGGTGCGCACCCATCACGATCTGCCGATTCGCACCTGATCCATCGCGCTTGGCAGGATTACAACCGAAGACGCCGGCCGCTCACTCGAGCGGCCGGCGTTCTTCATTTGGCGTCAAGCGCCGGCACTACCAGCACGCCCAGCTCCGCCGCGCCAGGGCCGGATCGCGCGAACACTTCCGCCTCGCGGCCACTCTCGTTCGCGTACCGCGCCGCGATCTCGCGCACCACCGGCTCCGCGCGCTCGGTGCCCAACACGGCGACGGTGCCGCCACTCCCACCGCCGGTGATCTTCGCGCCGAACAGCTCGCGCGACGCATCCGTCTCGCGCACGAGCTCCACCAGACGGTCGGTCCCGACGCTTCCCAGCCCGCACGCGCCATAGCTCTCGTGCGACTCGTACATCAGCGCGCCCATCTCGCGCGCCGTCGCGTCGTCGCCAGCGCGAAGCTGACCGAGTAGCTCGGCGAACCGTGTCACCCGCGCGTTCTCGCGTACGGGATGCACCGTCGCCACACGCACGGGATACACGCGCTCGGCACTCACTCGCGTGACGACGTCGGTGATCCCGCCGAACCGGTCGAGAAACTCGTCGCCGCGCATCGTCTCCGGCAACTTCGACTCGAACCGCTCCACGAGCTCACTCGGCGTGATGTTCGCCAGATAGCCATGCCACTGCGCGTCGTCCACCCGAACGCGCGCGCCGTCCATCGCGACCGGCAATCCCGCGAGGTCGGCGATGATGCGATAGCCCATGAACGCCGCCGTGCGCACCGTGCCGTAGTCGGCGCCGGTGACCGCGTGGCGAATGCCGGAATCGATGCCGTAGAAGCGATAGCCTTCCGGCACCTTCACGTGCCCTTCCACCGTGCCGGGCTGGCAGCGGAGCCGCAGCAAGCGATCGTGCTCCCCGCACGCACTCGTCATCTGATCCATGATCCCGCACGGCGCGCCCGCGATGTGATTCTCCGCCCACTGCGCCGCCGTCGCGAGCTCTTCGCCACTCAGCGTCACGCCATATCGCGCCGCGATCACGGAGAGACACGCCACTTCCAGCGCGGCCGACGAGCTCACCCCCTTCCCCTCGGGCACGCGTGATTCGATCAGCAGCCGAAATCCCCCATGCGCCAACGCGTCGCGCGGGTCGCCGAGTCGCGCGAGACATGCGCGCGTCACGCCGATCACGTACGCCGCCCACCGATCCGACGCGCGAGACGAGAACCACGCCGCGAGCTGCTCCGGCGCGCGAAGCGCATCGCTCAGCAGCTCGTCGAGCGACATGACGAACCGATTCGTCGTTCGCGCGCGCGACGAGATCACCTCCAACGTCGGTTCGCGCCGCGGCTGCAGCATCGCCGTCGTCGCGCACTCGAGCGGAAGCTGCAGCACGAGCGAGCCGCTGTAGTCGGCGATGCCGCCCATCACGTCGAGCCGGCCCGGCGCCCGTGCGACGAACAGCGGCGCATCGCCGGATAGGAAGTCGCGCAGCGATGCGTCGTCGCCATCGCGCAACGCGCGGAACCGTTGCAGCGCCTTCGCGAAGTACGCCTCGTCTCCCGAGCCGCGCAGCTCTTCCAAGGTCCTCGTTCGCATGATCGCCGCGCTCATACCGGAGGCAGCAGCCCGCGCCGCCGCAGCGCGCCGACCAACACCGGCTCCACGCGCTGGCGAATCGCATCGTTGGCGTAACCCACCCACGCCACGTCGGCATCGAGATCGAGCGGCGCATCCAGCGCCACACCGGTGGGTCCGGTGATCGACAGCCCCATCTCTTCCGCGATCAGGATGGTGCACAGATCGTACGGATGACAGCAGAGCGGCCGAGGCAGCCCGCGATCGGCGAGCACGCCGGCGAGCAGCGGACGCAGATCGGCGATGAAGCGATCGTGCCCGACCATCAGCTCGAACAGCTGGCCGCCGGTGGAGATGTACTGATCCTCGAAGCACGCGGCCTTGCCTTCCACCGGCGGGCCGAGCACCGCGCTCGCGATCTCGTCGTCGAGCGCGGCGAGCACGTCGCGCCCGCCGGGAAAGAACCGGCTGATCGACGCGAAGCCGTGCGCGATGGTGTCCGCGCGCGATGGGCGGAGCGCCAGCGGCTCGCTGCGCCCGGTGGTGCGATCGAGCCGGCGCGCTTCCACCCCTTCGCCGCGCACCGCCCACAGCTGATCGCAGAGATGCTGCTTCACCAGCGGAATCTCGGTCTGCACCGCGAGCACGATGTCGCGCAGCCTGGTGTCCGCACCGCGATTCGGCGCGAGCCCGGTGAGAATCCATGCGGGCCGCTTCTGATACATCAGCCCGCGCGTGCCGTCGATCGGATCGACGAGCAACCGCCACCGGCAATCGCGCTCCGTCGCGCCGCGCGGCAACACGAGTCCTTCCGGCGGAAGTCCCTCCGCCACGAGACAGAGCGGCTCGTCGCGCGCCGCCTCCTCGAGCCCGGATACGAGCGTCTCCTCGCTCACTCGATCGACTTCGTAGATCGTGTCGCCGGGCCCATCGTCGGCCACGTCGCTCAACGCGTCGCGATGCTGCGCCGAGAAGGCATCGACGACGCTGTCGCGAATGCGGTCATGCAGCGCGAGGATGGTGGGCAACAGCTCGCGCGCCTCAGCCATCGCGCGCCTCGGTGCGATAGTGTGTCTCGGAGACCGCGCGCAGCTCCGCGGCCTTGTCTTCCGGCGCGGTATCGTTGAGGAAGTTACCGCCGCCGATCTCGGGGCCGGCGAGATACTTCAACAGTCCGGGCTTGCGCAGCGGCGGATGAATTTGAATGTGAAAGTGAAACCCGGGATGCACCGTGCCGTCGGTGGGTGCCTGGTGCAACACCATCACGTATGGGAACGACATCCGCCACAGATTGTCCATGCGCACGAGCGTGCGCCGCAGCACGGATGCAAAGTCGTCGAGCTCCGCGGGCGAGAGGTCGGCGATGCTCGCGTGCATCGCGCGCGGCGCGACGTACGTCTCGTACGGATACCGCGCGAAGTACGGCACGAACGACAACGCGCTCCCCTGCGACACGAGCACGCGGCGCCCATCGGCCTCTTCCGCCGCGATCACGTCACCGAACAGCGAACGGCCATGCGCCGCGAAATGCTCGGCCGCTGCCCGCGCCTCCACCTCGATCAGCCGGAACACGAAGTTAGTCGCGTAGATCTGCGCGTGCGGGTGCGGGTTGCTCACTCCCACCACTTCGCCCTTGTTCTCGAAGGCGAGCACGTGATTCACCTCGGGCCGCGCGCCGAGCTCGCGATACTGCTCCTGAAATCGGCGCAGCAGCTCCACGACTTCGGCGTGCGTGAGCTCCGCGAGGGTGAGATCGTGGCGCGGCGTGTAACACACCACGCGCGAGAGCCCATCCGCTCGACGATGCTGGAAGAATGGCGGCACCTGCTCGAGCTCCGTGGGCGCGTTCGGGCCCACGCACGGATGATCGTTGTCGAACACGTACACGGATTCGTACGTCGGGTTCGTTCGCCCCGACACGCGCGCGTTGCCCGGACAGAGATAGCAGTCGGCGACGTACGACGGCGGCACCGCGTTCGCGCCCTCCACTGTTTCGCCGAGCCAGGGGCGGTTGTTCCGGTGTGACGACACCACGACCCACTCCTGGCGCAATGGATGCCAGCGTTCTTCCCAGACCATGTTGTTTGCGACGCCCGCGGGTGAAGAAGCCTGTGATCGCTCACGCGATAAACCGCGCGTAATATAGAGCCAGGCGCGTCGCGACACTCGCGGCCATTCGACGTCCAGTCATTCGACATGTCCGAACCTGAAGTCTGGCTCCGGGGTCCGGTGCCGAACGTTGCGCCGCTGCTCCAGCCGGTGGCGCACAGCCTGCTGCAGTGCCGCGCCGAGGTGCGCGTCGCGCTTCCATCACTCACGCCGGCGCAGCTGTGGGCGCGGCCAGGGGGCGCCGCATCGGTGGGTTATCACGCGCGCCACGCGATGGGAAGTCTCGACCGCCTCTTCACCTACGCGCGCGGCGAACAGCTCACCGCCGCGCAGCTCGGCGCGCTCGCCAACGAAGACCGCGCCGATGAACGCGATGGAATCCAGTCGCAGCTCGTCGCCGAGTTCGACGCCGCCGTCGAGCGCGCACTCGCGCAGCTGCGCGCCACGCCGGAGATCGCGCTGCTCGAGCCGCGCGAGGTCGGCCGCGCCAAACTCCCCTCGACGGTGATCGGCCTCCTCTTTCATGCGGCGGAGCACACCCAGCGCCACGCGGGCCAGCTCGTGACGACGGCCAAGATCGTCTCGGCGCGCTGATCGGCCGTCACGTTCCTCAGGCACGCTGCATCAGAGAGTTCCTCGGTCGCGTCCCGCTGGCACGGTCCTCGCCGCGAGAGCCCGCCCGCCTTCATCTCCGTGGCGGACGTTCCGACTCTCTCTCGCTCAGCCCATGTCCTTCGATCAGTATCACGAGCCCCCCGACGAGCTCTCCGCCGAAACGCGCACCTTCGCGCGCATGATCACTTCGCTCACCGAAGAGGCGGAAGCGATCGGCTGGTACGAGCAGCGCATCTCCGTCGAGAAAGACCGCCAGGCCAAGGCGATCATGAAGAACGCCCAGCACGAGGAGATGAAGCACTTCGGCATGGATCTCGAGTTCCTGCTGCGCAAGAAGCCGCAGTGGCGCGAGGTGCTGCAGGGCATCCTGTTCACCAAGGGCGACATCGTGAAGCTGGGCGACGACGCTGAGGAGGCGAGCGAGTAGCAGCGCGCGCGATGTTGTTGATAACTGCTTGACTACTCGTGCGCCCCTCTGCCCCGCACACTCCTTGCACTCCCGCCCGCCATGGCCTCATCGCGCGCGGTCACCATCCCAGCCACCGAATCGGCCGCCGAGCTCACCCTCGGCGGCAGTCGCGTCAAGCTCACCAATCTCGACAAGCTCTTCTGGCCCGAGCTGGGAGTGAGCAAGCGCGACCTGCTGGAGTACTACGTGGCCGTCGCGCCGGTGCTGCTGCCGCATCTCCGCGACCGCGCGATGGTCATGAAGCGATACCCGAATGGCGCACGCGGAAAGTGCTTCTTCATGAAGCGCGTCCCGGAGCCGCACCCCGACTGGCTCGAGACCTGTCGCATCGAGCACAAGTCGGGCAACGTGATCGACTTTCCCGTCATCCAGGATCTCGCCGCGCTGCTCTGGGTGGTCAACCTGGGGTGCATCGACCTCAATCAGTGGTACGCACGCTGTGACGACGTCGACCGCCCTGACTATCTGCACTTCGATCTCGATCCCGGTCCGGGCGTCCGCTTCCAGAAGGTGCTGGACGCCGCGCTCGTCGTGCGCGATGCGCTCGACACCTTGGGGATGACGCCGCTCGTGAAGACGACGGGGTCGTCGGGCGTGCACGTCTACATCGCCATCAAGCGTGGACCGACCCAGAAACAGGTCTGGACGTTCGCGAAAGCGCTCGCGCAGACGTTGGCCGAGAAGCACCCGAAGCTGCTCACGTCGGAGTACCGCATCGCGGCTCGGCCCAAGGGACGTGTGCTCGTCGACTACAACCAGAACGCATGGGGTCGTACGCTCGCGTCCATCTATTCGGTGCGGCCCAAGAAGGTCCCCTCGGTCTCGACGCCAGTCACCTGGGACGAAGTCGAGCGCGGCATCGCGATCGACGACTTCCAGATCTCCAACGTGCCCGCGCGCGTGAAGAAGCTCGGCGATCTCTGGAAGCCGCTCCTCGCTGCACGCGGCCGCTTCGATCTGGATCGCGTGCTGTGACTCTCCCACTCGCGCGGAGCTACGCGCCCATGGAGGCGGAGCTCGTCGACGAGCTGCCCACCGGTGCGGCATGGCAGTACGAGCCCAAGTGGGATGGCTTTCGCTGCATCGCCTTTCGCGACGGCGACAAGGTGGACGTCATGTCCAAGGCGGGCAAACCGCTTGCGCGATACTTCCCCGATCTCGTCGAGTCGTTGCGGCAGGTGAAAGCAAAGCGCTTCGTGCTCGACGGTGAGATCGTCGTGCCGAAAGACGGCGAGCTCTCGTTCGACGAGCTGCTCCTGCGCATTCACCCGGCGAAGAGTCGCGTGCTCAAGCTCGCCGCCGAGAGCCCGGCGTCGTTCATCGTGTTCGATCTCCTCGTCGACGCGAAGGGTAAGTCGCTCGTGACGCTGCCGCTGGCGGAGCGGCGCGCCGCGCTCGAGGCGTTCGTCGCCGCCGAAGTGCCGGACGGCATTCGCATTCGACTTTCTCCCGCGACGACGAAGATGGTGACCGTGAAGCGTTGGTTCCGCTCCGTCGGCGGCGGGCTCGATGGCGTCATCGCCAAACAGCTCGACTTGCCGTATCAGACCGGCACGCGCGATGGCATGAAGAAGATGAAGTCGATGCGCACCGCGGAGTGCGTCGTCGGCGGCTTTCGCTACGCGTCCAAGGGAAAGCTCGTGGGCTCCCTCCTGCTCGGTCTCTACGACGACGGCGGGCTGCTCCACCACGTCGGCTTCACGTCGAACATCCCGAACGACGAGAAGCCCGCCGTCACGAAGACGCTGGAAAAGCTCGTCAAAGCGCCCGGCTTCACCGGTCAAGCGCCCGGTGGTCCGAGCCGGTGGAGCACCGCGCGGTCGAGCGAGTGGGAGCCACTCGCGCCCAAGCTCGTCGTCGAAGTGCAGTACGATCACTTCTCCGGTGGCCGCTTCCGCCACGGCACCTCGTTCCTCCGCTGGCGCCCCGACAAACCACCCGCGCGCTGCACGATCGACCAGGTGGAGCAGGAAGGGAAATCAGCGATGGCGCTGCTGAAACAATCGAATCACTGA
>Ga0207698_10003013_pt1 | contig 10107 bp, 6 predicted proteins | sample KBSCornC22_FD_184298 | JGI IMG/M metagenome (GOLD analysis project Ga0207698, IMG submission 184298) | Corn rhizosphere microbial communities from Kellogg Biological Station, Michigan, USA - KBS Corn C2-2 (SPAdes) (version 2) | ecosystem: Host-associated > Plants > Roots > Rhizosphere > Soil ...
GTGCGTGAAGCTTTGATAGGTCTGGTACAGCCCCTGCGGGAACAGCGACAGGAAGACCATCATCGCGAGCCCGATGTTGAGGCACCAGAATGACGTCTTGAGCAGCTTCCCGCTCCAGCGCTCCGGGTCCGATAGCCCGCGCATGCAGAACAAAGTCAGGCCAATCCCGAGCATTCCGTACACCCCGAACAGGGCGGCATGGCCGTGGGTCGCCGTCGTGTTCAGTCCCTGCATGTAGTAGAGCGCTAGCGGCGGGTTGATGAAGAAGCCGAACAGGCCCGCGCCGATCAGATTCCACACAAGCACGCTGGCGAAAAAGGCGAACGGCCAGCGATAGACCTTCTGCCAGTCCTGCTGATGCTCCACCTTGGCGCGGTTGTAGGCTTCGAACCCGACCACCACCAATGGCACGACCTCCAGGGCCGAGAATACGGCCCCGAGCGCAATCACCGAAACAGGGGTTCCGGTGAAGTAAAGGTGGTGAAAGGTGCCGAGAACGCCGCCGCCGAGGAAGATTATGGTTGCCAGCAACACCGAGGTCGAAGCGACTGACAGCCTGACCAGCCCCATCTTGACGAACAGGGCCGAGACGATGGCGGTTGCGAAAACCTCGAACACGCCTTCGACCCACAGGTGGACGACCCACCAACGCCAATATTCCATGACGGAGATGTGGGCATGTTGGCCGTAAAGAAGGCCGGCCCCGAACAGCAGGCCGATTGAGACTGTCGCGATGACGACAAGGAAAGACAGGGAGCGCCCGCCCTGCTGTTTCAGCGCCGGCCACAGGCCGCGAAGGACCAGGGCCATCCACAGCAGCAAGCCTATGAACAGGTAGATCTGCCAGAAGCGGCCAAGGTCCACATATTCATACCCCTGGTGGCCGAACCAGAAGTTCATCACGCCCGAGCCCATGCGGCGGTTGATCGCCAACCACTCGCCCGCGAACGAGCCGACGACGATGATCAGCAGGCTGACGAACAGGAAGTTGACACCGAAACGCTGGAACTTCGGCTCATGCCCGCCGAGCAGGGGAGCGACATAGAGTCCTGTCGCCAGCCACGCTGTCGCGATCCAGAGCACCGCTAGCTGAGTGTGCCAGGTGCGAGTCACCGCATAGGGAAAATATTCCGCCAGCGGCAGGCCGTAGAGTCCCTGCCCCTCGACCGCATAATGAGCGGTGACGATACCGAGCAGGATCTGGAGGAAGAACAAGGCGGTGACGACGAAGAAGTATTTCGCAGTCGCGCGCATCGACGGCGTGATGGTCGCACCGGCCAGCGCGTCCGATTTGGCGAAGCCCTCGACCGGTTCGATGTCCTGCCGCCAGACGTCGAATTCTCGCGCGTAATACCAAACGAGCGCGCCGATGCCGGCGAGCAGCGCGAAGATGGACAGAAACGTCCAGAGGAATACGGAGCCCGTGGGCGTATTGCCGACCAGCGGCTCATGCGGCCAGTTGCTTGTATAGGTGATGGAATCGCCGGGACGATCGGTGGTCGCCGCCCAGGCGGTCCAGAAGAAAAAAGCGCCGAGCGCCCGTGCTTCGTCGGGCTTCAGGACCGCGTCGCGCGGCATCGCATATTGCTCGCGCAGCACGTCTGCGGCGGCCGTCCGGCCGGTGAAGAGGTCGGAATAATATGTCGCTGTCGTCGAGATGGCCGCCGCACGCCGGTCGCTCACTGCGATCTCGCCCGTCGCCGGGTCGTACGTGTTGGTCCTCATCTCCTGCTTGAGCATCGTCGCAAACCGCGCCTGATCCGGCTCGGAAAGGGCCGCGAAGGGCGCGCGCTCACTCGTCCGCGCCAGTTGGTCGCGTAGGGTCGTTGCTTCCCGATGGAGCCAGTCGGCGCTCCAGTCGGGCGCGACGTAGCTGCCGTGGCCCCAGATGGAGCCCTGCTGCATGCCCCCGGTCGATTGCCAGACGTTCTGCCCGCGCTCGATATCGTCCTTGGTAAAGAGCACCTGTCCGGACGCTGTTCGAACCGCCTCGGGAATCGGAGGCTTGGCGTGATAAATCTGCGCGCCAAAGAACAGTAACGTGCCGAACATGACGATCATGCTCACCGCAAAGATCGTCCACAGCCTGCGGATTGAGAAGTCGCTCGAATAATTGGCCATCGTATCCCCCGCGCACTGGCGCCCATTCAAGGCAGAGATAAGCAGAAGCGGGACTGGCGCCTTTGACTCAGGTCAAACGTCGCACCAACGCTATACTATTCTATGTTAAGGGGAGCCATGGGTCGGCAAACTCTCGCGTGTGACGTTTGTGCGGTCCGCCAACGGGCGGCATGCGCCGCGCTCGACCCCGCCGATCGGCTGGAACTGGCCAGGCTCGGGTTTCACCAGCGCCTGAAACGCGGAGACACCGTCTTTTCGGCCGGAGAGGAGAACGATCGTTCGGCGACGCTGATTAGCGGCGTCCTCAAGCTCAGCACGTTCGACCAGGACGGGACCGAGCATATAGTCTCGCTCATCCACCCCACGGGCTTTGTCGGCGAGCTGTTCACGCCCACCACGCACCACGATGTCATCGCCCTTACGGATTGCGAGCTCTGCATCTTCCCCAGGGCGGAATATGAGCGGGCGCTCCAGCGTTTCCCCGAGCTCGGCAGGGCGCTGCTGAGGCGATCGTCGCAAGACCTGCTCGACACGCGGGAGTTACTTGCCTCCGTCACGGGCCGAACTGCGATGCAGCGGGTTTCCGGACTTCTTCTCGCGCTCGCCCGCGCCGCCAGCGACACTGAATGTCATGCCGCGCGCGAGTTCGACTTGGCTTTGACCCGCGGCGAAATCGCCAGCCTCCTTGGCCTCACAATCGAAACCGTGAGCCGCCAGCTGACAAAGCTCGAGAAGACCGGGATCATACGGCGTGAGGGGGCCCGCGGAATCAAGCTCGACGATGCCGCGGGCCTGGGGAAGCTCGCTAACTGACAAACTGCTCGATCGCGACGACCACCAGGCCGAAGAACAGGATCAAAACCGGGAGGGTCAGGACCAGCACCGCCGCTTCCCGGCCGCTGCAATGGCCATTCGCGGTGTTGATCCCCTTGTCCATGAATTCCCGCCACGCGAGCGACCGGTGTCGCTGCGGCTGGGGTGTCGCCCTGACGAACATTGCCGGAACGGCGAAGAACATGCCGATGAAGGCCACGATCACTCCGTAAGACACGACCATGTGAACCTTCGAACTGGCCGCCAGCACCGTCACGAAAGCCAGGAGCAGACCCGCCATCGTCAGGTACAGAGCGGTGGACAATTCGAAGCTGTGATCGTCGCACGCGCGAGAGCTGGGGAGGGTTGGCGCACCGACGATCTCGTTTCGAGTACGCAGTTCCGACTGCTTGAGTTGGCGGGTCATTAGTTGCTCCTGACTATGGAGTTCAAATTACTGCAGCGCTGGCATGTGATGCTTTGACAGTTGTCAAAGTGACTGCAGTTCCCAGAATTACCAGCGATGCGCGCCGAGCAACGGGCGCACGAAAGCACTGTCCTACAGCCCCTTCAGTGAGATAGCTGGACGGTCCTCTGTTGCACGAGGACGAACATGCCAGACGACGACGAACCCACAGCGAAGCAGCGGCCGACCTGGGCCGAGCTTGAGGCGCTCTACGAGCACGGCAGCGTCGAGCAAGGCATCCCGCCGCGCGCCGTCACCGGCCTCGTCGATCCGCCCGCCGAGCTGCCCATCCCCTTCGATCCGGTGCCGCGCCGGCGGCGGCGCCGCGACGGCTGGACGGAGGAGCGGCAGCGCGCCTTCATCGATGTGCTGGCGGAGTTCCGCTGCGTCACCACCGCGGCGCAGGCGGTCGGGATGAGCAGCCGGAGCGCGCATCAATTGCTCCATGCGCCGGGCGCGGAGAGCTTCGCGGAGGCGTGGGACAAGGCCATCGCGTTCGGCATCGACAACCTTCGCGCCGAGGCGTTCGACCGCGTCCACAACGGCATGTGGGTGCCGGTGATGCGCAAGGGCCGCATCGTCCGGCACGAGCGGCGGTTCAGCGATCGCCTCGCCATCGCTTTGCTCTCGGGCCGGCGGATGGCGGTGCACGAGAACCGCGAACGCGCGGCCTCGCGCCGCAAGTACCGCATCTTTCTTGCCGAAGCGGAGGCGAAGAAGGCGGAGGAGAAGCGTCGGGCCGACGCCATCTGGGCCGAGCACCAGGCCATCCTCGACCGCATCGAAGCGGAGAAGGCCAGGCCCATGAACGAACGCTGCCCGCCGCGCGTCACCCGGTTGTGATTTAGCCGATAACTTCCCCAAAAAGACGCCGCATCCCGTGAACTTACGGAAGTTAAGCGGCCCGTTCAGATACCCGTAGCGGCAAACGCCCTGCCTTCCGGGTCGAGGTCGCGCAGGTCGCGGCCCTTGGTCTCCTTGCCGAACCAGGCCATCAGGGCCAGCGCCGCGACGGTCGGGACCATGATCGCGATCGACACCAGGCTGAGCGGCGGGATCAGCGCCAGGATCGCCAGCAGCTGGGCGAACATGCCCCCCGCCTTGGTGCACGCCGCGACGACTCCCGTCGTCCGTCCCCGGATCCGCAACGGAAAGCTCTCCGCGGTGTAGGGGAGGAGCATCGCAATGAGGGCGTTGGTGCCGATGATGAGCAGCGCCACCGGGAGCACCGGGCTGCCGTCCCCCGTCAGCTCGAGCCGAAGCACGCCAATGAGCCCCGCCAGCGTCACCACCAGCGACGCCGCGACTGACCATTTCGTGCTCCAGCGGCTGTACAGGTAGGCCACGATGAACACCGTCGGGAAGGCGATCAGCGCCGATTCCGCCAGCAGCTTGCTCGATAGGCCGACGCTGTAGCCCTTCGCGATCAGGTCGGCGGGCAGCCACAGCAACAGCCCAAAGTTGATCAGGCTGAAGCAGATCGCGGCGAGGCTGAGCGCGAAGAGCTTGCCGAAAAAGGCTGCCCCGGTGAGCGCGACGGAGGGCCCGCCCTCGATCGCGGCCTGCTCGGCAACGCGGATCTGGCGGGCCTTCGACCCGAAGCGCTCCATGATCAGCCGCGCTTCCTCGCGGCGCCCGCGCGCCAGCAGGAACTTCGCGGATTCCGGGATTAGTGCGCCGAGGAGGACGAGCGACAGGCCGGTGGGCAGGTTCAGGATCCACAGGATCCGCCACCCGAAGAACGGCTGCAGCAGCGCCGAAAAGGTACTCGCCGCGAAATAGCCGCCGACCGCACCCAGCCCGCCGACCAGCACCAGCGCCCAGCCGCGATGCTTGCTCGGCATCATCTCCGCGAGGAGGGCGTAGGTGACGGGGAGCATGCCGCCGGCGGCGACACCCATCATGAAGCACATGCCGACGTTCCAGGCGAGCGACGGCATCGCGCCGCAGATCGACGTGCCGACGAACATCACCGCCGACAGCAAGATCGTCGCCTTGCGCCCGTAGATGTCGGCGAGCACGCCCCAGATCACCGAACCGACCACCGTCCCGCTCAGCGCCGAGAACGGGAAGGTCGAGACCGTCGCCTTGGTCACGTGATATTCCGACATCATGCCCGGCAGGGTGAAACCGAGTGTCGCCGGCTTCATGATGTCGATGATGAGCGCAATGACCAGCACCGACATCAGCCCCCAGTGGGCGGCGCTGAGCGGCGCATCCTCGGGCGGCGAGACCACGATATCCTGCGAGGCGGCGAGCTGGCTTGCGATATTCCGCGGAAGGAGGCCGTAGGCGGCGATTGCGCATCCCCCGACGATCGCCACCATCCCAAAGACCATGTCCCAGCCGATCGGCATCCCATAGAGCACGAAGTGGTTGTGGCGGCCCATCAGGAACATCGGGCCGTGCATCAGCACCCCCGCCGTAACGAGGACAACGCCAAGGACAAAGGCCCACAGGCCGCGGCGGTCGGCAAGGGTCGAGCTGGTGGGGTTGTTCCGGGTCTTCATTCGAATGGCATAGATGCCGCATCGAACCGCTGGCAATACGCCGACAGACAGAAAAGTCGTCTAGTCGACAAAATCAATTCTACAGCACCAGGTCGCTCGCGTGGATGGTGAACAGACCGTCGATCCTGACTGCGAAGTCCGCAACGCCGTCGCCGTTGGTGTCGCCGGCAACGTAGGTGACCCCGCTCTGCTGGTAGTAACGCAGCTCTCCGGCATGATGGCCGAACGCGGCGTTGCCGATGAAGCTGAATGCCTGGTCGCCACCTAGCAACGTGTTCGCGTCGACATTGGAAAAGTCGAGCTTGTCGCCCTCGGCCTGGCTGAAGTCGTGGATGCGGTCGGCGGTGCCGCTCGTCATCCCGGCGAAATCGCCGTCGCGGAACAGGAAGGTGTCGGCACCGGTGCCGCCGTAGAAGCGGTCCATGCCGGCTCCGCCCTCAAGCGTGTCGTTGCCGCTCTCGCCGTAGAGAAGGTCCGCGCCGCCGCCGCCCTTGATGATGTCGTTGCCGCCGCGGCCGTAGAGGAAGTCGTCGGCCGAATTGCCAATGATGAGATTGTCCCCATCCTGCCCGTAACCGCGGATGGCGGCCGTGCCTTCGGCAAGGTCCAGTTCCTCGACGTTAACGCGCAACTGGTACGACGCCAGTGACGAGATCACCTTGTCATTGCCCTCGCCGAGGTTCTCGTAGGCATAGTCCGTGGTGTCGTTGACGTAGTAAGTATCGTCGCCCGTGCCGCCGTACATACGGTCATAGCCGGCACCGCCGGTCAGCGTGTCGTTCCCTTCCGCGCCAAACAGATAATCGTCGCCGCCATTGCCGTTCAGCGTGTCGTTGCCGAGATAGCCGTACAGCTTGTTGGCGTTGTTCGTGCCGAGGATCAGGTTGTCCTCGTCATTGCCCTTGCCGATGAACGCCGCACCGACCAGCGTCAGATCTTCGACATTGTCACGAAGGGTCAAGTCGACCGAGGAAATAACCAGATCATGGCCCTCGCCGGCATTCTCGTAAGCAAAGTCGGTATCGTCGTTAGCGTAATAAGTGTCGTCGCCAAGGCCGCCATACATCCGGTCATAGCCCGCGCCGCCCGTCAGCGTGTCGTTGCCGTCGTTGGCAATCAGGGTGTCGTCGCCCCCGCCGCCGGCGAGCACATTGGCAGCCGAATTGCCGCGGATGGTGTTGTCGCCGCCGTCGCCAGTGCCGTCGATTGCCGAGGCACCGGTAAGCGTGAGATTCTCGACATTGGCCGTGGCGAGCACGTAGCTGAAATCGGCCTGGATCGTGTCCGTGCCTTCGCCGGGATTCTCGAGAATCGTATCCAGTCCGTCGGCGATATAGGTGTCATTGCCGAGACCGCCGATCAACGTATCAGCACCGCCGGCACCATTCAGTGTATTCGCGCCGCTGTTGCCGGTGATGACGTTCGTGACAGAATTGCCGGTCCCGTTGATCGATGACGATCCGGTGAGGACAAGGTTCTCTACATTGGCGCCGAGCGTGTAGGTGATAGAGGCGTTGGCCACGTCCGTGCCTTCACCGTTAGCTTCGCTGATCACATCGCCGGCGTTGTCGATGGCGTAGGTATCGTTGCCGAGCCCGCCGACCAGCGTATCCGCGCCTCCGGCTCCGTCGATTGTATCGTTGCCAAGCCCGCCGGTGATGATGTTCGCGGACCCGTTGCCCGTCAGCGTATCGTTGAAATCAGAACCAAGCAGGTTTTCGAAATTCGCGATGCTGTCGCTTCCCTCTCCGACCGTATTCTGAGCCCCGACCAAGCCGAGATTCACCGTCACCGCGACGGAGGAATGGGCATAGGAAACCGTGTCGACGCCTGCGCCACCATCCAACGTGTCGTTGCCGAGCCCGCCTTCGATCACGTTCGCATTCGCGTCGCCGGTGAGAATGTCGCCGAAAGCCGACCCGTAGATATTTTCGACCGAATTGAAATTGTCGTGGGCTGCGCCGGAATTATAGGTTGCAGTTCCGGTTCCGAGGTTGGCGGTCACCGAAGCAGTGACACCCGCCGAATAGTCCGCAGTATCCGATCCCGATCCGCCGTTCAGCGTGTTCGTCCCCGACCCGCCGCTCAGCCGGTCGTCTCCGGTTCCGCCGTTCAGCACGTCGTTACCGCCGTTCCCCTGCAGCCAATTGTCGGCGCTGTTGCCGGTCAGGGTGTCGGCGCCAGATCCGCCGATTGCGTTTTCAATGACGACGCCGCGCCCGATCGAAACATTGCCGGTGTTGCCGCCGACATTGGAGAATGTCTCCGGATTGAGATTAATCGATTGCGCCTGGCCGAAGCCCGAATAGTCGAGCGTGTCGTTCCCGCCGCTGTCGAATATCGTGTAAGCGACGTCATTGAATTGAGACGCGTCATAAACGGCGCGGCCGGCATTCGAATTGAATCCGTAAGTGGTGTCGCCCGTCCGGGTAATTGCCGACAGCCCGTACAGCGTCTGCATCGCGACGATGTCCGCCATCATTGGCGTGACAGCGAAATCCTCACTGAAGCCCTGCCCGGCGAAGTACGTGTTATCGTGCTGGCTGAAGTACGACATGACCGACGTCGCCCACGCATCGTTTTGGAACGACGAGTCGAACGGATAATTGGCAACGTCGTTGTAATTGCCTTCGTGGCCAAGGCCGAGGGCGTGGCCGATCTCATGCACGAAGGTCTGGAAGCTGTAGCTGTTGAGCGTTGTGCCGTAGGTGGTCAGCCAGTCCGTGCCGATGTTGACGCTGGAATAATCGAGAATCCCGTTGGACCAATTCGCGTTGGTGTAGGCGCCCGTGTCGTCATCGTTGAAGATGATCTGGCCACCCGTGGTTACCTCGTGGAACGTGACTCCGATGACATCGCTCCAGAGGTCCAGTGCAGCGCGGGCAAGAGTTTGAGCAGGAGCGGTGATTCCGGTCAGGTTGACGTCGATCGTGCCGCCTTGGGAGACGTTGAACCGGTGGTTGTCACCGCCCCAATAGCCATTCACCAATTGGTCGGCGAGCTGATCCACAGTCGCCAAAGGCGGCGGGGTGTAGGTACTTACGACGAGTTGAAACGTACCGGTGTAAGCATCGGAATACGCGCCGACGTCGATGTAATAGACTCCAGTGTAGTTCGCGCTGAACGAAACCCGGGAATCGCGAATGACGCCGGAATTGATATCGTCGTTTTCGTAGAGAACCGTACCGGATGCGTTGCGGATATCCAGGAACGGATCTTCAAGGCTAACACCGTTGACGGTGACAGTGATCGACTGGCCGGCCGTCAGATTGATTTTGTACCAATCGTGATCGCCGTTGGTTTCGAGCGTGCCGTTGGTGGTGCTTCCCACCGTAACCGTAGCGGTCGTGGTCTTATCGCCTGGGACAGTATCGGCCAATTCTAATTCCCCCGGGACTCAAGCGCGGCCGCTTCCGCGACCTTGGTGGCAATTGACTGAGCAAAGCGTTCAATCGAGCGTGTATTGAGGTTGCGGTCCATCACCGCGAATTTCTGTTCGGGCAGAGCTTTGCCTTCGACGATCAGCATTGTCGCGAGCATCGAAGGCCGCAACACGCGCACCTCGACTGAAACACGAACGTTTGGAGCCTGCTTCGCCACGGCGTTTCGGATTGTGGCGCAAAGGGCCTCGGCGCCGCCGGATTCGGCCGGCAGTTTGTCGCTGCCGATAACCGTGCACTGTGCTCTTTCAGGCGCGGACGCGCTCATCGCGCACACGCTCGAAGCCGAGACGCCCAGCGCCACGGCCAGCACCAATGCTGCGAATCGTCCCCACCCCATTTCATAGGCCTACGAATGGCTAGCTTAACCTAACCTAACCGTCACTCAATATCGGATTATATTCCAGCAGTTTAGCTAATACGTCCCGCATTGGGGCACTCCCGGCGCGCTCGACTCGGACAGACAGGCATGTAAACGGCGCCCCGATGGCGGACGATACACACAAGATGTGGGGCGGACGGTTCGGCGGGCAGCCCGCTGAGCTGATGCGGCAGATCAATGCCTCGATCCGCTTCGACAAGCGACTATGGCGAGAGGATATTTCGGCATCGAAAGCGCATGCCGTGATGCTGCGCGAAGCCGGCATCATCGGAACTGCCGATGCCCAGGCGATCCTCAACGGGCTCGATGCCATCGCCGAAGAATATCTAGGGAACGGCGTCCCCGAGGACGATGCCCTCGAGGACATTCACATGA
>Ga0207698_10003014_pt1 | contig 10107 bp, 9 predicted proteins | sample KBSCornC22_FD_184298 | JGI IMG/M metagenome (GOLD analysis project Ga0207698, IMG submission 184298) | Corn rhizosphere microbial communities from Kellogg Biological Station, Michigan, USA - KBS Corn C2-2 (SPAdes) (version 2) | ecosystem: Host-associated > Plants > Roots > Rhizosphere > Soil ...
GGTCGGAAGTTGTCAAAGTTGTGCCTTCAACGCGTGCGCGCGAGTCACGGCGTGCCAATACGGTTCGCGAGCCACCCGTACAGAAACGCCTCATTGGCTGGCCGGCGGCAATTATATACTTGACGTAGAGGCTGGAAATGACCAGTGATTCGGCCGACAGGCCGGCGACTTTAACCGATGTGGAGATTACCCCGGCCATGACTGAGGCGGGGGTGGACGCATTCGCGCGTTGGTTCCGTCAGCCGGGCTTGGAGGGACTATTAATTGGACTTCCAGAGCGTCCCGAGGTGGCGGCGCTCGCTCAGTCGACCTTCGCCTCGATGATGTCCGCAAGACCGGACGATTGAAGAAACCTTTTCAGTCGTTCGTTGACGTTGTGCAGCTTCAAGGCTTCTGCTTCCAACTCGGCCGCGGTGTAATTGTCTTCCGCTTCGCTGTCGCCAATCCAATCAGCGCGTCCCTCGCGGATTGAGAGCCGTCGAGGCTTTATGGCCCCTTCGCGCGGCGCGTCGGTCCAACGGCTATGGGCGATATAGTTTCGCAGCGTGTTGAACTGATACCAGTCGCCGACGATCTGGCAGAATTGTTCAGCCAGGTTTGGTTTAAGGCGCTCTTTGGCGATGCTCTTTGCGACGTTGCGAAGGTCGGTGGCACCGTAGGGCTGAAATGCAATTAGGCCCGCGTCGAGTTCCGTGTCGAGAGCGCCGGTGAGGGCGATCTTGATGCCGCTTTCGACGGCGGCAAAACTGTAGATGATGCGGCCGAAGGCGAGTAGGTGAGCGTCTGAGGGTGTTGCCATGACAGAAGCCGATCAAAAGAAGATGGATGACGTGCTCCGGCGGATGCTGGCAACTAAGCCGCGACCGCACAAGGACGAGCCTTCGCGGAAAAGGAATTCGCAGGAGCCGCGCCTAGATGGCTGAAATAATGCGGCTCCTAATGGAGCTGCGGCAGCACATGCAGGCCGAACTGACGCGCTCAGATGTGCTGAGGGCGCTGATTTGGCCAAACGCCGGTCTGCTGTTGGTGCTAGTAGGCTCATTCGGCAGAGCGCCTGCATGGATCACAACGGCGATTTTCTACCTCCTATGCGCATTCCTCGCATTGTATGCGCTTGTGTATGTCGTCTGCTTCTTTATCGACCGCGACGCGCTTCGATCGGAAAAGTATAAGCTTCAGAAGATGGCTATCGAGCGCGGTGTCTTTGGTGACAGCGAGCACGGTCTTTTGAAGTCTGATGATCCGAAATTGATTGCAGCTGGCAGCTCCAGTGATCGGGTTGAGCCTGACTGATGTTCCGCTATTTCACCGTGGCGACGGATGGCCTCACAGACGAGCAGAACCGCGCTCTTGCTGAGGCTTGGAAGCCGTATGGCTGGTGGCACTGGCTTCCGAACTTTTGGCTCATCAAGGATTCCACGGGAGTCTTATCGGCGCATGTGCTGCGAGACGAAATCCTAAGGGTCGCACCAACGACCACAGCGATGGTCTTAGAGGTTGAGCCAAAAGACTGGGGCGGCATGTTCCCTGAGGTTGGTCCCCAGCGCGACTGGTTGCGCGACCACTGGCCGCCGGAGCACGTTTAACGAGTCCAGCGCTTGCGCTTCTCGCCCCACCACAGGGGCGGCTCGAAATAGCTAGGCGGCGAGCGCAGCAGTCCGCCGATAGGTGAGGCGCTTTCCGGCGATGCCTTGAAGCGCAATGTCGGTGCGCTCGCCGTCATTCACGGCTTTGTGCGAATAGCGGAAATCAAACTCCGCGAGATAGCGGTGCATGTGAGCGGGCGACCAGTGGTGATAGGTGCCAACCACGCCGCGCTTGAGAATGGAAAAGAAGTTTTCGGCATTGTTCGAATGGACACCGCCGGGGCGCGCGAATTCGCGGGCGGCGTGAAGGGTTGTGCCATGACCCGCGAACTCGCGACCGATCGACCAATACACGCGAGCGTCATCGGTCATCAATGTGGACGTGCGGTGCACATTCGTGACCAGCGCTCCGCGCATGTTGTTGTGGTGAAGGCTGGCGACGAAGAATGAACGGGCGCGACCGTCGCGCTCGACCAGCGTCATAACCTTCTTCATGGGCGCAACCTTGCCCGAAAGGCGCTTCTTCTTCTTGCCGCCAATGAATGCTTCGTCGCTCTCAACGACCTTGCCGGGGCCGCCGAGCGGGGAGCCGTCATCCTTCATGGCTTCACGGATGCGGTGCGCCATGAACCACGCAGTCTTGTAGGTGACGCCAAGCATACGGTGCAGCTGGTGCGAGCTGGTGCCCTTCTTGCCCGCAGTGAGCAGAAAGGTTGCGAGCAGCCACTTGTTCAACGGGATCTTCGAACGCTCAAACACGGTCCCGACCGTTACGGTGAAGTTCTTCAAGCAGGAGTTACACTGAACCAATCCGGCACGGTGCGACTTGCCCTGGAGGCGATGCACGTTCTCGCATTCGCCGCAGTGCGGGCAGGTCGGACCATCGGGCCACAGCAGCGCTTCTAGGTGAGCGCGGGCTTTGTCGGCGTCGAAGAAGATGGGATCGGTGATCTGCATGGGTTTTCCCTCTGTGGAAGCCTTATGGCGCCATGACGTCTCTACGTCAAGTATATAATTGCCTGGCCGGCGCTCGGCGAGACGGAGGTAGCGCTCGCCCTGCAGCGCTTCGAGCGCGCGCAGCAGCACGGTCTCTCCCTGACTCGTGCCGCGCAGCTTGAGGAAGCAGTCGAGCGCGCCAAGCGTCTGCGGTCCGATCCGGCCGTCGGGCACGAGATCGGGATAGTCGCCGCCGTTGCGGTTCAGGGCGGTGAGCGCCCGCTGGAGAAAGGTTACCGCGACCGCCGGCCCCATGTTGGTGCCGGTGTCGAACAGCTCCGCGGCGACCCGCGCGCTGCGCCTCGCGACCTCGTCGAAACGCGGCCGAAGCCAGTAGAGGCGCTTGTAGATCGCCGCTGCTTCGTCGCGCGGCAGCTGGCGCATCGAGCCGCGGTAGCCGTTGGCGCGCGCGACCGCTTCGGTGATCCCGAAGCAGGTCGGGCCGCCCTTGTCCGCCGGGTTGGCGACATAGCCGCCCTCGCGCTCGATCAGCCCGTCGACCAGCGCGTCCACTTCAACCGTCTCGTCCACCCGCACCCTCCTTCCGAGTCGCGGGCTCGATAACCAAATAGGTGTGCTTTAGGAAAGTTGTTTCGTGAATTCCGGTTAGCTGGCGGTTTGCTGCCTTTCGCCCGCCTGCGGCTGGATGGAGCCGACCAGGCGGCTGCGGCACCATACCTCGCATTCGCCCGAATGGCCGAGCGCGCGGGCGCGGGCCAGGGCAGCGGCGTCGTCCGGCGCCTCGACCTCCTTGACCCTGCGGAACCTGCCTTCGTCGTCGAGGCAGTAAATCCGGTACTGGTGCATACGCATAAGCCCCAATGTGGGGCGCCAGTTTACGACATTTCGGAAGCGACGTGGATTCATCTAGGTGAACGGAAATCTCCGGGCCGGATGACGGCGAACGGCCGCGGCGCTAATCAGCCGCGATGATGAACCGACTCCTCTATGCGCTGGGCGCTGCCGCGCTCCTCCTCTCCGCCCCGGCTTCCGCCGCGCTCAGCCGACCCGAGCAGGTGATGCTCCAGACCGTCGACGCCGAGCAGCAGCGCACGCTGGCAATGCTCGAGCGCTGGGTCGACCAGAACAGCGGCACGATGAACAAGGCCGGAGTCGAGGCCGTTCGCGACATGGTCGCGCCGGAGCTTCAGCAGCTCGGCTTCAAGACCCAGTGGATCGACATGAGCGCGGTCGGTCGCGCCGGCCACCTGGTCGCGCGCCACGTCGGCAGCCGCCGCGGCAAGCGGCTGCTCCTGATCGGCCACCTCGACACCGTGTTCGAGCCCGATTCGCCGTTCCAGCGCTGGGTCCGCGAGGGCGACCAGGCGCACGGGCCGGGCTCAGGCGACGACAAGGGCGGCGATGCGGTGATCGTGGCCGCGCTGCGCGCCATGAAGGCCGCGGGCACGCTCAAGAACGCCAACATCACCGTCTTCCTGACCGGCGACGAGGAGGATGCGGGACGGCCGCTCGCGATCTCCCGCCGCGACCTGATCGCCGAGGGCAAGAAGGCCGACGTCGCGCTCGACTTCGAGGACCTCGCGATCGAGGACGGTAACGACATGGGGTCGACCGCGCGGCGAAGCGCCGGCAGCTGGACCCTGACCATCACCGGGCACGCGGCCCATTCCGCCGGCGTCGGCGCCGGCGACTATGGCGCGATCTACGAGCTCGCGCGGATCATCGACCAGTTCCGGCGCGAGCTTCCGGAAAACAAGCTGACCTACAATGTCGGCCTGGTCGGCGGCGGCCAGACCGCGACTCTGGATGCCGACAAGATCCGCCTCGAAGCGACCGGCAAGACCAACATCATCGCCGCCACCGCGGTCGCGCGCGGCGACCTGCGCGCGATCAGCCAGGACCAGATCGACCGAACCGAGGCGAAGATGCGGGCGATCGTCGCCCAGCCGCTCGCCGGAGCGCATGCCGAGATCAGCTTCGACCAGGACATCTACCCGCCGATGGCGCCGACCGAGGGCAACCGAGCGATCCTCGCCGCGCTCAACGGGGTCAACCGCGACATGGGACTTGCGCCGATGGGCGAGCTCGACGCCTCTAAGCGCGGCGCGGGCGACATCAGCTTCGTCGCCGCCGACGTGAGCGGCCTTGCAGGAATGGGCCCGGCAAGCTCGGGATCCCATACCGCCGCCGAGACCGTCTACGTTCCGACGATCTTCAAGCAGGCGAAACGCGCGGCGATCCTGATGAGTCGGCTCGCGGCCGAGCGTCGCTAGGGGGCCGGGTCGATATTGACGATGAAACCGAATCGCTTTTTGAGCATTGACCGTCACGCGAGGGTGCATCTCCGCAATTCATAGGAGCGATGTTTGGCGGGGGTTCGGCAAAAAAAGAACGCGAAGGCTGACCCGTTCAAGCTGCTCGTGCAGTCGATCGTCGACTATGCGATCTACATGCTTGACCTGAACGGGTTCGTGACCAGCTGGAACGCGGGCGCGGAACGGATCAAGGGCTTCCAGACCGAAGAGATCGTCGGCAAGCACTTCTCGACCTTCTACACCGAGGAAGACCGCGAAGCGGGAATGCCGCAGAAGGTCCTCGACACTGCCCGCGCCGAGGGCAAGTTCTCAGGCGAGGGCTGGCGTGTGCGCAAGGACGGGTCGCGCTTCTGGGCGAGCGTCGTCGTCGACCGCATCAACGACGAGAACGGCGAGCTGATCGGCTTCGCCAAGATCACCCGCGACATGACCGAGCAGCGCGAGGCGCAGCATGCGCTGCTGGAGGCCGAGCGGCGCTTCCGGATCCTCGTCCAGGGCGTCACCGATTATGCCATCTTTATGCTCGATCCGGAAGGCAAGGTCGCCAACTGGAACGCCGGCGCGCAGCGGATCAAGGGCTATTCGCCCGAAGACATCGTCGGCCAGCATTTCAGCGTCTTCTACACGCCCGATGAACGCGACGCGGGCGTTCCCCATCGCGCGCTCGAGATGGCGCGGCGGGTCGGCCGCTACGAAGCCGAAGGATGGCGCGTGCGCAAGGACGGCACCCGCTTCTGGGCAAGCGTCGTCGTCGACGCGATCCACGACGACGACGGCAAGCTGATCGGCTTCGCCAAGATCACGCGCGACATGACCGAGAAGCGCGACGCCCAGCTCCGCCTCGACGAGAGCCGCGAGCAGCTGTTCCGGGCGCAGAAGATGGAGGCCCTGGGCCAGCTGACCGGCGGGCTCGCGCATGACTTCAACAACCTGCTGACGGCGATCCTCGGCGCGTGCGAGCTGGCGCTGCGCAACGTCAAGGACGAGGAGAAGGTCAAGCGCATGCTCGAGGGCGTGCGGGCGTCGGCGCAACGCGGCGCGAGCCTGACCAAGCAGCTGCTCGCCTTCGCCCGCGCCCAGCCGCTCGAAATCAGACAGATCGACCTCAAGCAGTTCTTCGCCGACGTGACGACGCTGGTGCGCCCGTCGCTGCGCAGCGACATCGAGGTCGTCACCGAGATTTCGGACCAGCTGTGGCCGATCGACGCCGATGCCGGTGCGCTCGAGCTCGCGCTTCTCAACCTCGCGTTCAACGCGCGCGACGCGATGAAGCAGGGCGGCACGCTCAAGATCAGCGCCCACAACGAAGTGCTCGAGGGCAAGCCCGAAGGCTTGCGCGGCGAGCACGTCGTGCTTCGAGTCTCCGATACCGGCTCGGGAATGCCGCGCGAAGTGATGGACCGGGTGTTCGAGCCCTTCTTCACCACCAAGAGCTTCGGCGAAGGCACCGGGCTCGGCTTGAGCCAGGTATTCGGCTTCGCCAAGCAGCTCGGCGGCGCCGTGGTCGTCGACTCCGAAGTCGACAAAGGGTCGACCTTCACCCTCTACATTCCCGCGACCGGCGGTGAGTCCGGCGAGGCGCGGGTAAGCGGCGGCCGTCCGCTCGGCCGCGTGCTTGTGGTCGAGGACGACACGTTCGTCGCCGAGCTCGCCGCGGACATGCTGTCGGAGCTCGGATTCCACACGACCATTGCCCACAGCGCCAAGGAAGCGCTCGATCGGCTCGCCGGTGGCGACAAGCCCCAGCTGGTCTTTTCCGACGTCGTGATGCCGGGCGGGATCACGGGCATCGAGCTCGCGCGCAAGGTGCGCGAGCGCTTCCCCGAGCTGCCGATCCTCCTGACCACCGGCTACAGCGAGCAGGTCGCTGCGAGCCATGGCTTCCCGGTGCTTCAGAAGCCCTACCAGCTGGACGCGCTCGCCAACGCGGTCGGCGGAGTGCTGAAACAGGACCTCACGATGCACTGAGCCGCGGCGCCGTCCGGCGCCGCGTGGCTGTTGCTGTTGCCCCGCTGCCGCACTTCCGAGCCAAACCGTGCCCGTGGCCGGCAGCCGCGCTTGCACTCGTGTCAATTGGTGGCACGATGCCCCGCGGGGCGTCGTAACGCGCGCAGCGGGAGGCAAGTCCATGGTTTCGAAATGCTTTCGCCGGGCGCTTGCCTGCGTTTCAATGCTCGCGATCGGCACCGTTGCGACACCCGCGTCGGCCCAGCAGATCCATCGAATCGTCGCGTTCGGCGACAGCTATGCCGACACCGGCAATGCGTTCGCGCTCGGCTACGCCAATCCGCAGGCGCTGGCGATCTACCCGACGGGCCGCTTTTCGAGCGGAAGCGATTATATCGACACGCTCGCGAGCATCCTCCAGGTGCCGGTGCAGGACTTCGCCATCGGCGGCGCGTTCGGCGGAACTAACAACGGCACCTTGTGCTTCGATTCCTTCTATGCGCCGGGCACTTCTCCGTTGTGCGGCAAGGGCCTGCAATATGAGGTCGACCAGTTTCTCAACGTCGGAACCCAGTCGACCGTCTTCCCCAACGCCTCGACGACGCTGACGCGCAGCGACCTGGTCGCGGTCTCCATCGGCGGCAACGACGCGCGCTTCTATCAGCAGGCGGGCGGCACGCTCGCTAATGCGGCAACCGCAGGGACGGCGGCGGCGGCCGGCACCGCCGTGCAACTCGACCGCCTCGTCGGCCAGGGCAATCCGACGATCAGCTTCCTCGCGCTCAACGGCGCGATCGCGCCCGAGGTCGCCAACGATCAGAATGCACAGGCCATCCGCGGCACCTTCTCGACTGCTTATTATTCGTCGCTTCAGCCGACCCTCGCCGGCTACGCCGCCAACGGATCGATCGTCCATTACCTCGACGGGGCGGTGCTGGCGCAGCAAGTCAAGGCGAACCCCGCCGCTTACGGAATCACCAAGGGGCTGATCTGCCCGATCTTCCCCGATCCGACCTGCCTCGTCGATTCGAGCGGCTACCTGTTCTACGGCGACGCGCTCCACCTCACGTCCCAGGGGTTTGCGATCGTCGCTCAATATGTGGCGCGCCAGCTCGCGGCACCGCTGACGCTCGAAGCGCCGTCGGACCTCGGCCTCGCCACCGCGCGCCAGTTCGGACGCACCCTGTCGAGCCGCTCCGACCTCTACGGACGCGGCACCATCGTCCCGGGCCTCAAGCTGTTCGCGACCGGCGACTATTTCTCCGACCATGCCGACGAGACCAGCCAGAACTCGGATTACGACATCCGCGGCGGCGGCGGCACCATCGGCGCCGAGCTCGGCCTTCCGATCGGCGCGGTCGGGATCGCCGGGAACTACAGCCGCCCGCACCTCACCTTCGGCAACGACGCCTCGCGCACGACCGCGCACAGCTGGCAGGTCGGCGCCTACGGCAGCGTCGGTCTCGCGGGCCTCTTCGCCCACGCCTACCTCGGCTACGGCCGCGACAGGAACCGCATCACGCGAGTGGGAGTGGTCGAGGCCATGACCGCCTCACCGAGCGGGACTCATGTGATCGGCGGCGCCAAGGCCGGCTATCTGATGCCGCTCGGACCGGTGTCGATTGGGCCGATCGCGGCGCTCGACTACGCGCGCGCCAAGGTCGACGGTTACACCGAAACGGGCGACCCGGCACTGACTCTGACGGTCGGAAGCCAGAGCGCCAAGTCGCTGACCGGCCAGCTCGGGCTCGAAGCGCGCGGCGACCTCGTGGGCTTAAGGCCCTATGCGGCGGTCACCGCGGAGCACGAGTTCTCGGGCAACGGCGGCACCATCAGCTTCGCCCAGACCGACGCGCCGATCATCGTCAATTCGTGGGATTCGAGCAGCCGCAAGGGCACCTACGCCCGAGTGTCGGCCGGCGCGGCGGCGAGCATCTTTGGAACGACCAGCATCGATGCCGCAGTCTCGACCACGGTCGGACGCCACCGCGGCGAGGAAATGGGCGCGCACGTCGGCCTGCGCGCGGCGTTCTAGCGCCGGCCGCCGAACCTCGTCCGGCTCTGCCGGCCGAACCGGCCCTTGCGGGTGCCGGGCTTGCCTTCGTTTGAATTGCCGGGCTGGCGCGGCGCGGCGCGCTCGTCGTGGGGAATGCCGAGATCGTCCTCCTCGAGCCGGCGGATCTCGTCGCGGAGCCGAGCGGCCTCCTCGAACTCGAGGTCGGCCGCGGCCTTGCGCATTCGCTCCTCGAGGTCGGCGAGGTAGGCTTTGAGATTGTGCCCGACGAGGTGCGGCCGCTCCTCGTCGCCGGTGTCGACGACGACTCCGTCGCGCGTCGCCAGATGCGCCATGATGTCGTGGACGTTGCGCTTGATGCTCTCCGGCGTGATCCCGTGTTCCTGGTTATACGCGACCTGCTTCTCGCGCCGGCGGCCGGTCTCGGCGAGCGCGCGCTCGATCGATCCGGTGACGGTGTCGGCGTAGAGGATCACACGCCCTTCGATGTTGCGTGCGGCGCGGCCGATGGTCTGGATCAGCGACGTCTCGGAGCGGAGAAAGCCTTCTTTGTCGGCATCGAGAATCGCGACCAGCCCGCATTCGGGAATGTCGAGCCCCTCGCGCAGCAGGTTGATCCCGACCAGCACGTCATAGACTCCTAGCCGGAGCTCGCGGATGAGCTCGATCCGCTCCAGGGTCTCGACGTCCGAGTGCATGTACCGCACCTTGAGGCCCGCCTCGTGAAGATATTCGGTGAGGTCCTCCGCCATCCGCTTGGTCAGCGTCGTGACGAGGGTGCGATAGCCCTTCTTCGCCGTGATCTTCGCTTCGTTGACGAGGTCGTCGACCTGGTCCTCGACCGGCTTGATCTCGACCGGCGGGTCGATCAGCCCAGTCGGGCGGATAACTTGCTCGCTGAACACGCCGCCGGTTTCGTTCATTTCCCACGGCCCGGGAGTCGCCGAGACGAAGGTCGTCTGCGGTCGCATCGCGTCCCATTCGTTGAAGCGAAGCGGGCGGTTGTCGATGCAGCTCGGGAGCCGGAAGCCATATTCTGCGAGCGTGATCTTTCGCCGGTGGTCGCCCCGCGCCATCGCGCCGATCTGCGGCACCGTCTGGTGGCTCTCGTCGATGAACAGCAAAGCGTTGTCGGGAAGATATTCGAACAGGGTCGGAGGCGGCTCACCCGGCAGGCGGCCCGTGAGGAATCGCGAGTAATTCTCGATGCCCGCACAGCTTCCGGTCGCGGCGATCATCTCCAGATCGAAGTTGGTCCGCTGCTCGAGCCTTTGCGCCTCCAGCAGCC
>Ga0207698_10003018_pt1 | contig 10093 bp, 11 predicted proteins | sample KBSCornC22_FD_184298 | JGI IMG/M metagenome (GOLD analysis project Ga0207698, IMG submission 184298) | Corn rhizosphere microbial communities from Kellogg Biological Station, Michigan, USA - KBS Corn C2-2 (SPAdes) (version 2) | ecosystem: Host-associated > Plants > Roots > Rhizosphere > Soil ...
GCGCGGTGGCTGGCGAGCGCCGACATCTACGTGTCGGGCATGGCCGACGAGACTTTCGGCGTGTCGATCATCGAGGCGCAGGCTTCGGGCCTTCCGGTCGTCGGCGTCGCTGCGGGCGCGATGATCGACCGGGTGAGCGACAAGGTCGGCCGGCTCGGCCCGGTCGGCGACGCCCACCAGATGGCCGCCAACATCCTCGACGTGTGGAACGGCGACCAGCGCGCGATCGCCGAGGAGGCGCGCGCCTGCGCGCTCGAATACAGCTGGGACAGCAGCATGGAGGCGCTGTTCGGGCGCGTATATCCGGCCGCTTTCCTCCGCCGTGCTGCCGAGCAGCGGCAAGCGCCCGCCGCAGCGGCACTTGCCGCCTGACCGGTTCAACGGGCATTCACCGGCGCATCGGGACAAGGAGGAATGGTGACGGGGCGAATGGCATTGACCGCGGCGGCTTTGGCGCTGGCGCTGCCGATCGGCGCCTTGGCGGCTCCGGCGAAGAATTCCGCGCCGCCGGCCGCGACGCCCGATAGCGAGGCGGCGCAGCTCCTGCGCAACTGCGACGCGCACAAGTTCGAAACCGTGGTCCACGACGTCGTCGACGGTCACCCGCAGGCGTCGACCGTCAAGCTGTGCGGCAAGGAAGGCCAGAGCGATGCCGAGTGGATCGGGACGCTCAACGACGCCATCTCCAAGCTGAACGCGAACAAGGACATGCCCGCCCCGGTGCGCGACCAGATCGTGACCGCGCTCAGGACCGAGATCGCCCGATTGGAAGGTTCGGGGCCGCTGCTTTCGAGCCCGTCGGCGACGGGCAAGTCGGCGTTTACGACGCTGACGCCGATCGGGCCGCTACCGCCGTCGAAGACAGCGGACAGCGGGCCGCTTCCGCCGCCCCGGAGGGTCGGCCACGCGGCGCCGGCGGACGATTATGCCGCTCTTCCGCCCATCCCCACCGCTCCGCCGCCGCCGGTCCAGGTCCTCTCCGGCGCCGTTGGGACATCGGCGCCGCTGCTTCCGAAGCCGCGCATGAGCCTGACCTGCTACACGCCGGGAGCGGCCGAGGGTCCGTGCGACGGCTTTACTCGCGACACCCTGGTGACGGTCCACGCCGGGGAGGACCTGCCGGCCGGAACCAGCCTCCGCTTCGTCCGCGATGACGATCCCAGGGCCGACATCGCCCTTCCGCAGCTCAGGAAGGGCCGCTCGGCGCGGTTCGAGCTGCCGGTCGACGTGTGCCGCCATGCTGTGGGCGGCAAGCTCGAGCTGCGGATCGTGCGGCAGGGCCAGGAAGTCGGTTCGGAAGGGCCCTTCAACCTCAATTGCTAGCCAAGGGCAGGGCGGCCGTGGCACAGCCGGCCGGTGGACCCGCCCTATGCGAAACTCGAGCAGCTCGAGCGCGGCATTGCCCGCCTGCTCGCGCACAATCCGTCGGCGTTTACCTATTTCGGAACCCAGACCTACCTGCTCGGCCAGGAGCAGGTCTCGGTGGTCGATCCGGGGCCCGACCTGCCGGAGCATCTCGATGCGCTCACCGATGCGATTGGTGCGCGCAAGGTGATCGCGATCATGTGCACGCACACGCACCGCGACCATAGCCCCGCCGCCCGACCGCTGTCGGAGCGGACCGGGGCTCCGATCGTCGGCTGCGCGCCGCTGGCGCTCGAAAGCGTCGGCCCACGCGCCGACGCCTCGTTCGACGGCGACTACGCGCCCGACGGCGTGCTCGCCGACGGAGAGTCGATCGAGGTCGACGGCGTGCCGGTGACAGCGGTTGCGACGCCCGGCCACACCTCGAACCACCTGTGCTTGGCTTATGGCGATGCGCTGTTCACGGGCGACCATGTGATGGGCTGGTCGACGACCGTCGTCTTCCCGCCGGACGGCGACATGGCCGCCTACATGGCGAGCCTCGACAAGCTGCGGCGCCGCGACGACCGCATCTATTACCCCGCGCACGGCCCCGCCGTGACCAACCCGAAGCAATATGTGCGGCACCTCGCGGGCCACCGGATGCAGCGCGAGAAGCAGATATTGTCGATCGTGCGCGGTGCGCCCCGCGCGGTTCCGGACATCGTCGCCACGGCCTACCCCGGGCTCGACCCGCGCCTGGTCGTCGCGGCGGGCGGATCGGTGCTCGCGCATCTTCTGGACCTCGAGCGGCGCGGGCTCGTTGAACGGCTGGGAGACGAATGGACAGCCGCCTGAGGAATTTCATCGCGCTTGGCGCAATCGTGGTCGCGCTTCTGCTCGGCGTGCTGCTCGGCATCACGACCGGCATCGCCGACCGGATCTTCGGCGGCCCGAATCCGGCGACGATCGCGACCGCTAGCCTCGAGTCGATGCGCGCCGAGAACCGGCTGACGGTCTTCGCCGCCCGCTATGTTTCGGTCGTCACCAGCCAGGAGCAAAAGCTCGGCGGGTTGGTCAGTTCGCAGCGGACTCTGATCATGCCCGGCGACGTGCGCTACGAGCTCGACATGGCGAAGCTCCAGCCGAAGGACGTGACCTGGGACGGCTCGAAGGATCTGCTGACTGTGCAGCTTCCGGAGATCGACGTCGCCGGGCCCGACATCGATATCAACGCAGTCAAGGAATATGGCGGCGGAGGCGTGCTGTCGGCGCTGACCAACACCAACGAGCAGCTCGACCAGAACAACCGCGCCCGCGCTGTCGCCGACCTGCGCAAGCAGGCGACCGCGCAGGTGCCGATGCAGCTCGCCCGGCAGGCGGCGCGCCAGGCTATCGAGCGGAGCTTCGCGATGCCGCTCCTCGCCGCCGGCTTCAAGGACGTGAAGGTCGCCGCGCGCTTCCCCACCGACGGCACCAACGAGCCTAGCTACATGGACCTTTCGACCCCATATGAGGAGGCAATCAAGGAAGCGGAGCGGCGAAGGGCAGCCGAGGCACAAAAATGACCGTACAGACGACCAGCCTCAAAGGGCTCGACCTCCTCGGCGAGATCGAGCGCCTCAAGCGCGAGCGCAACGCCGTGATCCTCGCGCATTACTACCAGAAGCCGGAGATCCAGGACCTCGCGGACTTCGTCGGCGACAGCCTCGACCTGTCGCGCAAGGCGGCGGAGACCGACGCCGAGGTGATCGCCTTCTGTGGGGTGCGGTTCATGGCCGAGACCGCCAAGATCCTGTCGCCCGAGAAGACGGTGATCCTGCCCGACATGGACGCCGGCTGCAGTCTCGAGGACAGCTGTCCGCCCGACCAGTTCGCGGCGTTCCGCGCGGCGCACCCGGACCATATCGCGCTGACCTACATCAACTGCTCGGCGGCGGTGAAAGCGCTCAGCGACATCATCGTGACGAGCTCGTCGGCCAAGATCATCCTCGACCAGATTCCGCCGGAGCAGAAGATCATCTTCGGCCCCGACCGCCATCTCGGCGGCTATCTCGCGCGCAAGACCGGGCGGGACATGCTGCTGTGGCCCGGCATTTGCATCGTCCACCAGGCGTTCAGCGAGACCGAGCTGCTGAAGCTCAAGGCCGAGCATCCCGGCGCGCCCGTCGCCGCGCATCCCGAATGCCCGCCGCACATCATCGAGCATGCCGACCATGTCGGATCGACCCGGTCGATCCTCGATTTCGCGCTGAGCTCGCCGGCGGACACGATCCTGGTCGCGACCGAGCCGCACATCATCCACCAGATGGAGAAAGCAGCGCCCGGCAAGACCTTCATCGGCGTGCCGGGCGGCGACGGCAACTGCAACTGCAACATGTGCCCGTACATGGCCTTGAACACGCTCGAGAAGCTTTACGTCGCCCTTCGCGACCTCGAGCCGCGGATCGAGCTGTCGGACGAGGTCATCGAGCGCGCGCGCATGCCGCTCGAGCGGATGCTCGAAATGGCCGGGCGGACGGTCGGGCAGGGCGACGTGGGCAGGCCCATCGTCGACCGCCCCGAAGACATGGATCCGTCAATCAGCGGCGATTGACCGCCGCAGCCGCGGAACGGGTCAGTTGCCGCTGGCGCTCGAGGGGGCCTGGCTGCCGCCGCTGGAGGCGGTCGGCTTCGCCGGAACCATCATCGTGTGGCACACGCGGCTGATATGCGAATAGGGATTGTCGTTATCCTCGCAGACAACCTTCTTGACCATCTGCGGCTGGGCCGCAGGTGCCTGGTTGGCTGTCGGAGCGGGCTGCGCGGGCGGCGCCGGCTGGGCAATGGCGGAAACGCTCGTCGCGCCGGCGATCGCCAGCGCGATCAAAGTCTTGAACATCGATTTCTCCGTGGAAAACAAGCCGTTGTATCGTGATTTGCCGAGCCCGCAAAGACCCAATTCCGTCGACCCGAGGGAAAAGCGTGGCTAATAGCGGCTGATGGATTGAAGGGGAACGAAGATGCGGCGACCTCGACTGGTGGCAAGTACAGGATGTGCAGCCGCGATGCTCGCCGGTTGCGCTCCCGCCGCGGCCGCGCAGCCGCTGCTGGCGAGCGCCTTTCCGGGGCGCATCCTCGCGGCCCACAACGCCGAGCGCGCCGCCGCTGGGGTGCCTCCGCTGGTCTGGGACAACACCCTCGGCACCGCGGCCGCGTCCTATGCGCAGCAGATGGCGTTCACCGGCGTCTTCGCGCATTCGGACCGTTCGAAGCGGCGCGGCGTTGGCGAGAACCTCTGGTACGGCACCCACGGCGCCTACAGCGTCGAAGCGATGGTCGGCGGCTGGGCATCGGAGAAGCGCTACTTCACGCCTGGAATTTTCCCGAACGTCAGTCGAACCGGCAACTGGGTCGACGTTGCCCACTATACCCAGATGATCTGGCCGACGACGCAGCGGATCGGCTGCGCGCTCGCCTCCACGCCGCGGTTGGACTATCTCGTCTGCCGTTACGCGCCGGCGGGGAATATCGACGGCAAGCCCGTCCCCTGAGCAGCGCGCGGGTAAACCGCGTGAACAGCGTCACGGCGCGTCGATGGCGTAGAACGCATCGCCGTTACCGGCTTGCGCAGTGAAACAAGCCGCGGCCACAGTCGTTGATGAGCCGAAACGGAGGTAGAACGATTATGAAGACCCTTGCCAAATTCACGGCGGCAGCGGCCATGGCGGTGACCACCGCCTCGGGGATTGCCGTTCCGGCGGCTGCGGCGACGCGCCACCACCGGCACCATTATTACGGGCGCACCTATTACCGTCACAAGGTCTGCCGGCGCTCTCCGGCGACCACCGGCAAGGTGGTGGGCGGAGTCGCGGGCGCGGTCGTCGGCCACAGCCTGCTCGGCCACGGGCTTCTCGGCGCTGCGGCCGGTGCAGTCGGCGGCGTCGTTGCCGGCGGAGCGGTCGATCGCAGCATGACCGCCCGCTACCGCTGCTACTACACCCGCTAAGCACTGACGCGGGCGGACGATGCCCGCTTCTGCACCGGTGCGGCCGCGCGAGCGCCTCGTTGCGCTCGTTGCGGTCGCGCTCGTACAGCTGGGGCTCGGCGCGGCGCTGCTGAGCGGCCTCCGCGTCGACGTACTCAGGCAGAACGACGTCGTCGCCAGGCTGATCGAAATCACGCTTCCGCAACAGCCGCCGCCGCCCCCACCGGTCATCCAGGTGCGGCCGCGCCCGGCCAGGCACGAGACCAGCGCGGCGCCCAAGGCCGCGCCCAAGCCGATCGGCGGATCGCCCGGGCCACAGCCGTCCCATGCGCTTCCCGCGCCGACGCCGGTGGTCGCGGTCCACCCGACCGCGCCGGCATCGGGCGGCGGCAGCGGGACCGGCCCCGCGATCGGCAGCGGCGCCGGCGGGGGCACCGGAGGCCAGGGCTATGGTGGCGACGATGAAGGGGGAACGGACCTGGTGCAGATCGCCGGCCAGATCACTTCTTCCGACTATCCGCCCGACCTGCGCGCGCGCGACATCGGCGGCCGCGTCGGGATGGTCTTCACGGTCGGCGCCAACGGACGCGTGACGAGCTGCACCGTGACCCGGTCAAGCGGCGTCCCCGAGCTTGACGCGCTGACCTGCCGGCTGATCCAGGAGCGCTTCCGCTATCGCCCGAGCACCGACCGCTACGGTCGCCCCATCGCCGACGAGGTCGAGGGCGAGCACGACTGGGTCGCGCATTAGCCGCGGCTTGTGACTTCGCCTTCGATCGTCCGCGTGCCCGGATGATGCTTGTCGAGGTGCCGCTTGATCATCTTGAGGTTGCGGGTGTTGGAGCGGAAGAAGAAGTCGGGGATGGCGCCGACCCAGGGGATCAGGCCCAGCAGCCAGTCGAAGCCGACATTGCCCGCCATTCGCGACAGCTGCCACTTCGACATGCCGACGTTGCGGCCTTCCCAGACGATGTAGGCGCCGAGCGCGGCCGCGGCGATGTCGCCGACGACCGGCACCACGTCGAGGATGACGTCTAGTCCGATACGCCGGTTCGTGCCAGGGATCACGAACAGGCCTTCGAGGAGCCGCTCCATGGCTTCGACGCGCTGGCGGACCGACTGCGCGTCGGTTCCGATAGTCGGAAATGACAGTTCGTCGATGCGCATCGTCTAGTCCGGCCTCGTTTCCAGGTCGGTGAGCGTGTGGCGGGCGTAACGGTTCCCGGCAAAGTTCTCGATCCGGTCGGAGACGAGCGACCATCGGACCGGCGCGGCGATCGGGAGGAACAGCTGGGCCGCCTCGAGCCGTGCGGCCGCCTGGCCGAGGAGAGCGAAGCGCTGCGCCGGCACCGGCGTTTGCCGCGCGCCGTCCATCAGCTGGTCGGCAGCCTCGTCGCAGACGGGCATGAAGCTGCAGCGGAAGCGGCGCACGAACCAGGCAGGAGAGCTCGACGGCGCAACCAGGTCGACGAGCGCGAAATCGGCGGGCTGTCCTTCCGCGACTCGCTCGACGGAGAAGCCGAGCGCGCCCCAGTCGCGCTGGAGGAGCTGGAACAGCAAATCGGCTCCCGATCCGTCGGGCAGCGCGATACGGATGCCGGGCTTCGCCGTCTTTCCGAACAGGCGGTTCGCTTGCGCCGTGAGCGATGCGGAGCGTTGCGCATAGGGCGTCGCGGCCCACCCCGGCGGCGTCGGCGCGGGGATCCCGTCGAGGCCCGGCTCGAACAAGGTCGCGCGCGGCGCGAGCCCGGGAACGCCGAGCGCCGCGACGAACGTGTCGCGATCGATCGCTTCGCTGAGCAGCTGGCGCACCTGCGCCTTGTCGAGCGGTCCGCCGGAATGCGCGGCCGCGAGGCCGAACAGGCCCGAGGCGGGATCGAACCGCAACGCTCCGCGCGGGAGCCGCGACCGCTGGGCCAGCGGCAAATCGGCGAACGTGCCGCCCAGCACGAGATCGACCGAGCCGCCGGCGAATGCGGTCACGGCGTCGGCCGCGGGCGCGCCGCCGAGCAGCAGCCGTTCGCGGATCGGCGCCTCGTCCTCGCTCGGCGCGGTCTCGCGGCTCAGGGCGATCTGGCCGCCCGCCACCGGGGTTGCCGTGAACGGCCCGGAACCCTCGCCATTGTGGATGATGGCCGCTTCCGGCTGGGCGAGGAGGGCGAAGAAGTCGGTCCTCGGCGCGACCAGGCTGATTTCGATCACCCGGTCGGTCATGGCGACCACGTCGGCGACCGCGCCGAGCTGGTCCCTGAGAGGGTTGCGACTTCGGCCGCCGAGCTCACGCTTCAACTGGCGAGCGACCTGCTCGGCGTCGATCTTGCGGCCGTCGGGCCAGTTTCCCGAGCCTAGGCGGAAGATATAGTCGAGGCCGTCATCGGTGACGGTCCAGCGCTCGGCCAGGCCGCCGACGATGTTGCCCGCCGGATCGAACCGCACCAGCCCCTGGGCGACATTGGCGAGCAGCACCTCGTCCGGCAGCGACAGCGGCCCCTGCGCCGGGTCGCGGAGCGTCGGCGCCGGGCCGATCACCGCGACCTTCACCGTGCCTTCGGGCTGCTTGCGGCAGCCTGCGGTGCCCGCGACCGCGGCGAGCATGAGCAGGGGCACGAGCCGGCGCATCGCCGCGGGTTTACGCGCAAGCGGCCATTCAGCAAGTCTCTGGATTAATGGCCGGCACTGTTTTACTGGACTAAAGCAGTTGGGCGAGTCCGCGGAAGATGAAGTTGGCTGACAGGGACGGAATCTGGACCCGCGGCGGCGTACCGGTCGAGGACTTGCCCGACCCGTTCGGCATCGAGCCGATCGCCCCCCAACCTTCGCCCGACGGACAGCCCGAGCTCGACCTCAAGCCGCGCAAGCGGCGGCGCTGGCCGATCTACCTCTATTCGATCACCGCCCTCATTCTCGTGACGCTCGTCTGGCTCGTGTTCACGGCGCCCTTGTCGCGTGCGCTCGAACCGCTCCAGGACCCGGCGCTGCTGCTGCTGTCCGACGACGGGCATCCAATCGCCCGCCGCGGCGCGATCAAGGAGGCGCCGGTCGACGTCACCAGGCTCAATCCGCTGACCCCTGCCGCCTTCGTTGCGATCGAGGACCGGCGTTTCTACCGCCACTGGGGAATCGACCCGCGCGGGATTGCCCGGGCGGCGCTTGCGGACCTCCGCGGCGGCGGGGTGCGCGAGGGCGGAAGCACGATCACGCAGCAGCTCGCCAAGACCAACTTCCTGTCCGGCGACCGGACCATCAAGCGCAAGGCGCAGGAGGTGATCATCGCCTTCTGGCTCGAGGCGTGGCTGACCAAGCAGCAGATCCTCTCGCGCTACCTGTCGAGCGTCTATTTTGGCGACGGAGTCTACGGGCTTCGCGCCGCCGCCCACCATTATTTCAACCGAGATCCCGAGGACCTCAACCTCGCCCAGTCGGCGATGCTCGCGGGCATGGTGCAGGCGCCCTCGCGGCTCGCGCCGACCCACAACCTCGCGGGCGCCCAGAAGCGCAGCGAGCTGGTGCTCCACGCCATGGCCGACACGGCCGTGATCAGCGCGGCCCGCGCGCGCTCGACGCGCCCCGCGCGGCCAATCATCCGCGCATCGAACGTGCCGACCGGTTCCTACTTCGCCGATTGGGTGACGCCCTATGCGCAACAGGCGCAGCCGCCCGATTTCGGCGAGGTGAAGGTCCGCACGACGCTCGACCGGACGCTGCAGCGGATCGCCGAGCGCGCGGTCGGCCGAACGCCGGCGGGCGCGCAGGCGGCGCTGGTCGCGATGCGCCCTGACGGCCGCGTCGTCGCGATGGTCGGCGGCAGGCGCTATTCGGATTCGCCGTTCAACCGCGTGACTCAGGCGCGGCGCCAGCCGGGCTCGGCGTTCAAGCTGTTCGTCTATCTCGCCGCGTTCCGCGCCGGCTGGACGCCCGACAGCATCATCGAGGACAAGCCGATCACCATTGCCGGCTGGTCGCCCGAGAACCACGATCACGTCTTCCGCGGCAAGATCACCCTGCGCGAGGCATTCGCCCGGTCGAGCAATGCGGCGACGGTTCGGCTGGAGCAGGAAGTCGGGCGCAACAACGTCATCCGCGCCGCGCGCGACCTCGGGATCACAACCCCGCTGCCGGACAAGCCGAGCCTCGCGCTCGGAACCGCGGGCGTCAGCCTGCTCGAATTGACCTCGGCCTATGCGGCGGTCGCCGACGGACGATATCCGGTGGTCGCGCGCGGCCTTCCCGATCCGCGGCAACCCGAGGGCCTGTCGGCCTTCTTCGGAAGCGGCGGCACGCTCGACCGGCGCCGCGACCAGGCGCCGATGCTCGACCTGCTTTACGCCGCCGCGAACGAGGGGACGGGCCGCCGGGCGGCGCTCGCGATCCCGACGTTCGGCAAGACCGGGACGACCCAGGACAATCGCGACGCCGTGTTCGTCGGCTTCGCCGGCGACCTCGTCGTGGGCGTCTGGGTCGGGCGGGACGACAACAAATCGCTCGGGCGAGTCAGCGGCGGCACGGTGCCGGCGGAGATCTGGCGGACTTTCATGACTTCGGCGCTTTCGGTCGACCACGCGCGCGGGCCCGCGCTCCCGGCCGCTTTCGCTTCGGCCGCCGCCGCGCGGCAGAAGCGCCTGCAAAGCCCGCTCCCGCCCGAATGGAGCGATGCGACGCGGCCGCTTCGCGACATTGCGCGCGGCCTGCAGGAAATCTTCGGCGACGAAAAAAGATGATTATCGAAAGTTCATCTTTCCGGCGCCGATTTTAAGCATTCCTCAACCAGTCCGACCCAGATTC
>Ga0207698_10003019_pt1 | contig 10092 bp, 7 predicted proteins | sample KBSCornC22_FD_184298 | JGI IMG/M metagenome (GOLD analysis project Ga0207698, IMG submission 184298) | Corn rhizosphere microbial communities from Kellogg Biological Station, Michigan, USA - KBS Corn C2-2 (SPAdes) (version 2) | ecosystem: Host-associated > Plants > Roots > Rhizosphere > Soil ...
AGAACATCTTGGTTTCAGCGAAATGAAGCCGGAATTCACTAACGTGACGCGAGCGGGCGATCCCGCACGATATATCGCCGAAACGAGTAAGGCGATCGCCTGGGGATGGTCTCCGGAAAAAGACCTGAGCTCCCGAGTCGCGGAGTACGTGGATTGGTGGCTAAGTGAAATGGGATTCGCGAAGGCGAGGGCTGCCGCCACGAATTCTGCAACCATGACCGATCGACCGAGGTCCGATTCATGAGGGTGGGTATCGTAGTCCACGGCGGAGGCGGCTGGCTCGGAGGAAGAAACTACATTCGCAATTTGCTTACGGCAGTCTATAACTTACCTGGTCGGCAGATTGAACCAGTCATCTTGACCACTCCAACTGGGCATGACCAGGTTTCCGACTTGCCGCCGTTCCAAGTAATCAGATCTGCGGCGTTCAATCTGGATCGAACGAGCGAGTTTGCCAGAAGAGCGTTGACTGCTGTGTTTCGCAGGAACGTCGCAGTTGAACGAGTCCTTCGCGAACACAAGATATCGGTTCTATCGCATTCTGGACACCTCGGCCCACGCGCATCCATTGCGACCATAGGATGGATTCCTGATTTTCAGTCGATGCACATGCCCGAGTTTCAAACCGAAAGGGCGAGGGCAGATCGCGAGCGGAGGCTGCTTAGAATCTGTTCTAACTGTACCAAGGTGATTGTTAGCAGCGAGTCCGTCCGTAATGACCTGATTAAGTTTGCGCCTCGATACTCGTCGAGAGCGGAGGTTCTCCGATTTGTTGCGGCGCCGTTTGCACGAGAACCGGTTACTCCTTTTCCTGAACTGATAGAGAAATATGAAATTGATCGACCATTCTTCCTGTTGCCAAACCAGTTCTGGGCTCACAAGAACCACAGGACAGTGATCGGCGCCCTCAAAGTGCTAAAAGAGAAAGGGCGGCAAATCACGGTTCTTGCAACTGGAGCAACGCAGGATCACCGGAATCCGGGACACTTCAATTCAACAATGGAGTACGCGAAGGAATGCGGGGTTCTCCAGGACTTCAGGGTACTTGGTCTTGTGCCTTATGCAGACCTTGCCGGTCTCATGAAGTGGACTGTGGCGCTGATCAATCCCTCACTGTTCGAAGGTTGGAGCACATCTGTTGAAGAAGCAAAAACGGCAGGGAAAGCGATAGTGCTCTCCGATATCTCGGTCCATAGAGAGCAAAACCCCGAGCGGGGCATATTCTTTGCACCGATGGATGCAGAACAGCTAGCTGATGCGCTGCTGCTAGCACAGTCCAGGTTTGACAAGGCGGCTGACCTCGAATTTCAGGAGCGCGCCTTCGAGCAATTTCCGCGCAGGCAGCAGGAATTCGCATGTGAATACCAGCGGATCGTTCAATCCGTCTCGACTTAGTCGTCAACGCGTCGAAAACTGCCAGCTCCACTAATGCCTGAAAGGCAATCGGATAAATGAAGGAAGTATCACCGGCGGATCGCATGCTTGCGGAAACGCCAGCGGATCAAAACTGCTTTGTTGGCTTCCACGACATCATTCCATGGTCACCGGATGGGAAATGTCTCGCGATTCATCGCGCACTGCCCGAACATTACCGCATGGACGACTGCGGCAAACCGATTGAGATCTGTCTATGGTACCCGGACTCGCGGGAAATTCGGCCTGTCGATACAACTACCGGATGGAACTTCCAGCAAGGGTCGCGTTTGCAATGGTTGCCCGGTGCCGCGGACAGATTGATCTTCAATACTGTGCAGAATGGACGCGCAGTCTCCGTTGTCAAAGATATTCAGACTGGAGAGAGGAAGGTTCTTCCTGCGGCGATCTACGCAATCAGCCCGGATGGGAAGACATCGATCGCGCCCAACTTTGTAACGCTGGCGCATCGATGGAAAGCGTACGGATATCCGCCGCTCGCGAGCACTCCTGACAACTTGGACAGCTCTGAAGACGGATTGTGGCAACTGGACCTTCAGTCCGGCAAGCATAGTCTGTTTATATCTACAAAGCGCGCGGCCGAGTTCGAAGCCATTCCCAATGCGGATCCAGCGAGTCACTTTCTGGCGCACGCCAGCTTCAGTCCTGATGGATCACGAGTAGTTTTCCTTCATCGCTTTTTCAGCGCGGATGGAGGGCTATTCACACGGATGATCGCCACCGACCGGGAGGCGAAGAACTTAATCCTTCTTGCGCAAGAGAAGGTGAGCCACTTCGATTGGATTGACAATGAAACGTTGCTCGTGTGGGCCAGATTCTCCGGAGGAGGCTTGGCCAAAGCACGGGCAAGCGGCCTGCTCGGATCTTCGTGGGTCAAGCCCGCCCTTCGTATCATGCGTAACATGACAGGTCGTTGGAAGAGGAAATTTCTTGCGGAATCGTACTATACAATTTCGCTCGGGGAACCGAAATCAAGGACGCGGTTCGGATGGCCCGCTCTGGATTCCGACGGTCACCCCATGGTCGCCCGATCCCATTCATGGATCGTCACCGACTTCTATCCGGACAAAGCAAACCGGTTGCCGCTCATTCTTTATCATAGAGAACGGGCCGAACGGAAAGATGTGCACGTCTTTGATCATTCTCCCCGTTCAAACGACAGCGATGTGAAATGCGATTTGCACCCACGATGGAATCGTAATGAACAACAAGTTGCAGTGGATACATGCGAATCTGGATTCAGGCAAGTGAGAATCTTCGATGTAAGCGAGTTCGTACACTGAGCACTTGCCTAACTGCTTCCCTGAGCTTCATAGTTCGTCGCATGGAGGTCTCATCAAGTTATCGATTGTCACAAATGCGTTCAATCAAGGCTCATATCTTGCGGAGGCGATGGAGAGCGTGCTTTCGCAAAGCGGGCCACAAGTTGAATACCTGGTCGTTGACCCTGGGTCGACCGACAACACTCCTGAGATTATTCGTGCTTTTCAAGCAAGATATCCGGGACGAGTTATCCACGTTACAGAGCGAGATAATGGACCGGCAGATGGGCTCAATCGGGCGTTCGCAAAGGCAACGGGTGACCTCTTTGGCTATTTGAATGCGGACGACTATTACCTGCCTGGGTGCTTTATCCATGCAGTTCGGGCGGCGCAAAGGTTTCCTAATGCAGCGGCAGTTTATGCAGATGGGTTCAAGGCAGATCAGGATGGTCGCATTCTGAAGCGTGTCGTCTCAACGGCGTTCTCCGCCAAACGCTTTGTTTACGGTGGCGCACTTGTGCTACAACAATCGACGTTCTATCGAGCCGATGCTTTTAGGGCTGTCGGTGGCTTTAACATCGAGAACCGGACGAGTTGGGACGCTGAGCTGCTGTTCGATATGTCCCTAAAGGGTATGCAGCTCGTGCATGTGAATGGCTTTTGGTCGGTATTTCGCATACACTCGCAGTCGATTACTGGAAGCCAGCGACTAGCCGAAGAGAGCAGAAAAACGCACGGACGGTATTTCAGGACGGTCATGGGGCGGGAGAAGAATGCCCTGGATAGGGTGGCCTCGAAGCTGGTTTTGGGATACACGTTATTGACTGAACCTCGCGGTCTTGCCGCCCGCGTTTCTGATAGGTTCAAAGGCAGCATGTCCTATACAAAACCCAAGAAGTTGTCGCAGAAAAATCTGGCGTCCTGAGGGTGCTGATCAGCAAATGGGAAAGCTTGTATTTGTATGGGACAACTTCGGGCCGTTGCATGCAGACAGGTGCAATGCTGTCGCAAAGAGATTCGAAGGAAGGCATCAGGTCATTGGCCTCGAACTTGCCGGCCGCAGCAAGGTCTATGATTGGCTACCGGAGGATGGCACTCATTTCCGGAAAATCACACTGGTGTCCGGTCGATCGCTGGAAGAGATTCCGTTTATCAAGCGTTTCGGCAAGACACTAAGCGCCTGTCTGGCACAGGGAAGTGATTCCAGGTATTTCCTTTGCCATTACCAGGATCCTGCGATATTTTCTATCGCCGCCACTCTCCGCAGCTTAGGTCGGCCTGTCTATACGATGGGATGCTCAAAATTCGATGACTATCCACGTAAGTTGCCCCGGGAATTTCTAAAGTCATTGATGTATCTACCCTATGCTGGTGCTATTGCTTCAGGGGTCCGCTCATGCCAGTACATGCACTTCATGGGCATCCCATCCGAGAAGATTCAATCGGCCTATAACTCGGTTTCACTCGATAGAATCCGCCAGCTTTCCGGCGTTCCCATTGCACCCAATGGGGTTCCATTTCGCGAGCGCCACTTCACAATCGTGGCTCGCTTCGTGGCGAAAAAGAACATTTCGATGGCTCTGAGGGCTATGAAGCTTTACGCGCAGCAAGTTTCAAATCCTCGGGCGCTGCACCTGTTTGGAAGTGGTCCGCTCGAGGCTGAGCTACGGCATCAGGCTCGCGAGTCTGGAATCGAGGACCTGGTACACTTCCGCGGCTTTCTGCAAACTCGCGAGATCAGCAGCGCTTATGGAAGGTCGGTAGCGTTGCTTCTGCCAAGCATCGAAGAGCAGTTTGGGAACGTAATTCCCGAGGCGCAAGCTATGGGTCTGCCAATCATCCTGTCCGATAACTGCGGCGGGAGAGATCTGCTGGTCCGCTCCGGTGTAAATGGTTTTGTGATCGAGCCCGATAACCCGACCGGTCTTGCCTTCTTTATGAGACTTATCTCCGAAGACGAGAATCTCTGGCGAAGAATGTGCATCGACAGCCAGGCCTTTGCTGAGCGAGCTGATAGCGCCCGATTCGCTGAGGCAGTCGAAGCTCTGATTGCACCCGCTCAGGTCAGCTGATGCGCCTGTTGCATGTAATATCCCTTACCGACCCTCAAACCGGAGGTCCGATCGAAGCATTGCTGCGAATTTCGGAAGTGATGATCCGGGACGGACATGACATCTCCGTCGTCAGTCTTGAAGATGAAGCGGAGGTCGCAAGCCGTAACTTCCCCTTTAGAGTTATCGGGCTTGGTAGTGGAACTCGGAAATACTCTTACAACTCACGTCTTACTTCCTGGGTAAGAGAAAATGCAAGTCAATTCGACGTCGTGGTCCTACACGGGTTATGGAACTACTCCTCTTTAGGATCCTGGAGAGCACTAAGGAAGTCTTCTGTCCCGTACTTCATCTTCGCTCATGGGATGATGGACCCCTGGTTTCGCGATAAGTATCCGCTAAAACATTTCGCGAAGCAGATCTTCTGGACTCTGGGTGAAGGTCGCGTCCTTCGCGATGCTGAAGCCGTGTTGTTCACCTGCGAAGAAGAGCGGAAAAGCGCAAGGGGCGTTTTCAAGGGACATCCATACAAAGAACGGGTAGTTCTTTTCGGCACCGCTGATCCTGGCGGCAGCGCTATCGCGCAGAGGCCCGCATTTGATGATGCTCATCCGCAATTAAGAAACCGGAGATTCCTCCTGTTCCTGAGCAGGATCCACCCGAAGAAAGGCTGCGATCTTCTGATCCAGGCGTTCGCTGACAGCCTGGCGAAACTCCCGGACGACTTGGACCTTGTGATCGCGGGGCCAGATCAGGTGAATTGGGTTCCGGAGTTGCAGGAGCTCTGCGCAAAACTGGGAATCAGTGAGCGCGTGCATTGGCCGGGGATGCTTACCGGCGATGTGAAATGGGGTGCTTTTCGTAGATCTGAAGCCCTAGTCCTACCCTCGCATCAGGAAAACTTCGGATTTGTGGTCGCCGAAGCGATGGCATGTTCAACGCCCGTTCTGATCAGCAACAAGGTGAACATCTGGCGCGAAGTCCTGGCGGCAGATGCCGGTTTCGTTGCCTCAGACACATTGGAGGGAACGCGCGAGTTGATTCAAAGGTTTGAGGCTCTCCCTGCTCCAGAACGCGAGCGCATGTCGCGGAACGCCCGCGCCGGGTTCGAGCAGTACTTTGATGTCCGCGTGACTGCGCAGGACTTTGCGCGCGCAGTTAGTCCCGATCGCCGCGAAATGTAAGCTGTTAGATCCGCCGGACTGAAACAGATTGTGTCGGGCAGGTGTGTTCCGCCGTTTTCACCGAGCGCTATCGCATGAATGGAAATCCAAGCGTCGCCGTCGTTATTCTGACTTATAACGAGTCAATCCACTTACCTCGTGCTCTTGAGCATGTGCGAAGCTTTGCAAAAGAAGTGTTCGTTGTGGATTCCTTTTCCACGGATAACACCGTTGAGTTAGCCAAAGCCGGCGGCGCAATGGTCCTCCAGCATCCATTCACGAACTACGCGCGACAATTTGAGTGGGCTCTCGAGAATGCGCCAATCACCGCCGACTGGGTGATGCGTCTGGATGCGGATGAGATTATAGAGTCCGATCTCGCTGAAGAGATCGTCACCAAGCTCCCCGAGCTTCCCGCCGACGTTACAGGAGTCAACCTGAATCGGAAGACTATCTTTCAAGGCAAGTTCATCCGCCACGGCGGAAGATATCCGCTTACCCTACTTCGCATCTGGCGACGCGGAAAAGGTCACATCGAAGATCGCTGGATGGACGAGCACATGTACCTGACTGATGGCCGCACAGTCACTTTCAAAGGCGGGTTCGCAGATCACAATCTGCTCGATCTGACTTTTTTTACGGCAAAACATAACTCCTATGCCAGTCGCGAGGCCCTTGACGCTCTCAGCCAAAGGTTGAAACTCTTCGAACCGCAGATTGCGTTGACTGGTGAGTCGACAGCAACCCAGGCGAAGATCAAACGGTTCTTCAAGGAGTCGTTGTACAACCGGCTGCCCTTCGAGATCTCGGCCACTCTATATTTCCTGTTCAGATATGTGATCCAGCTTGGATTTCTCGATGGTAGAGCTGGATTCATGTACCACGTCCTCCAGGGATTTTGGTATCGCTACCTTGTAGGAGCAAAGCTTCGCGAAATGGAATTGGCTGCAAGGCGCGCTAAGTCAGACGAAGAAAGGCGCGCCGTACTGGCGCGCCTCTCACGTCAGAATCTCGGATAACCTAGTCTTTGGTAAGGAAGTACGATTCGATCGCACGCATGACGGTGCGATGGTTGATTTGCGGCTCTCTGCCCTCGTACTTTGCAGCCCAGCAAATCTGATTAACGATATCTCGCGGATAGCACGATCGCAGTTCCTGCTTGAGCGTGCCGTGAACGAAGTCGATGAGCGTGTGCGCAACGGTGTCGTCGCACTCGATCTTTCGTTCTGCTGCGACTCTGCGGAAGATCTCGCAGAATTCCTCGTCGCTAACCTCTCCAATGAAAATCTTGGTTTGGATTCTCCGCAGAAATGCGGCATCGAGCAGCTGTGCCGGATCGAGGTTCGACGCGAAAACCACCAGCATCTCGAAAGGCATTTCAATCTTCCGCCCACCGGCGAGGGTGAGGAAGTCGATCTTTCGGTCCAACGGAACAACCCAGCGATTGAGTAATTCGTCGGGGCGCACCCTCTGGCGTCCGAAGTCATCGATGATCAGCACGCCATTGTTGGCCTTCATCTGCACGGGCCCGGTGTAGAACTTGCTGCCCGGATTGTACTGAAGGTCCAGCATGTCAATCGTCAGCTCGCCGCCCACCATGACCGAAGGCCGCTGGCAAAGGACCCAGCGCTCGTCGTGATTCGGCGGCTCCATGTGAGCCATCCTATGGTGCAGCGTCGGATCGAAAACGGTGATGACCTGACCATCGATCTCAATGGCGTAAGGCACCCAAACCGCATCATCTGAGAGCGCCTTTGATAGAAGCTCAGCAATGGTCGTCTTTCCGACGCCAGATGGACCATAAAGAAAGATCGCCGCGCCGGAATTCAATGCGGTTCCGAGCTGCCAAAGGATCCTGTCGTCCAGGACCATGCTGCTGAACACTCTCTGCACGTCGGACGGATGCACTTCAACGTGCGACACCGTCTGGAGCTTTACCTGGTTGACGTAGCTGGTGAGCGTGACGGGGGCGGGCCCGGTGTATTGATTCTGAGAGAGCAATTCCTGTCCGCGAGTCCTGCCCTGGGAGGTGATGGCAAGGTTCGGGATCTGCCCGCTCAACCCGGTCACCTGGCACAGCTGCTCGGTTCGCAAGCGCTTCAGCAGTTCGCTTGCGACCTCGAAGCTGATGCGCATGAGCTTCGCCATATCCAGCACGGAAAACGGACCGGACAGGTACAGGTGCTTGAGTGCCAGGTCCTCGAGAACGGCCTGGCGGAGCCCGAGCTCCTGGATGGTGACTGGCTTGTGCGTCGGGCCCGACGAAGGGTCCGTCTTCATGAATTCCTGAAGGTTAAGCAAAGGTTCCATCGCGTTTTCCCACGGCATATTACCTACTATATGTCTCATCCGCCACGGATATTTGAAAATACAAATCTTCCGGAACCACTGGCACTGCAGTAATCACTCCCGCGCACTCGCGTGCAACCCGGAAAACTGCCGAAGAGCCTGGCCAATCCAGTCCGAGAGGTTCCCCTTGCCACGGCAAGGCTCCACGTTCAAAACGCGGCACTTATCCGGGATCATCACAATGCGCTTAAGGCATGCACCGACGGGACGCGCCTTCTGTATGAGAGATCGCAGACTTTGGCTCTTTAGCGGACGGAACCCGAGGCACTATGTCTCGTTGAACTCGCCTAATGGCAGTGGGTGGCTGAAGAGGTATCCCTGGAAAGAATGGCACCCCAGCTTGGCGAGAAAGGCCCGCTGTTCCTCAGTTTCCACTCCTTCAGCGATGACAGAGAGCCCCATCGCCTTCCCGAAGGAGATAATCGCCTGGGCGACGGCGCCGCTGATCGGATCTTTCAGGATCTCCCCGACAAAGGCGCGGTCGATCTTGATTTGATCCAGAGGCAAGCGCTTCAGGTACGTCATCGACGAGTAGCCCGTACCAAAGTCCTCGAGCGAAAAGGTAATCCCATGCGATTTCAGCTTGTTCATCTTGGCGATAACTTCCTCGACGTTCTCGCCGAACATGCTCTCGCTTAGCTCTATCTTCAGCTTCTTAGGATTCGCACCAGCGCGGTCCAGAGCCGCCAATACGTGATCGACGAACTTAGGCTGCCGGAACTCTCGCGCGCTCACATTGACTGCAATCGAGAGGTGCTCGCCTTCTTTGCGGCTGGCCCAGTGTGCCAGCTGCATGCACGCGGTCTCAAGCACCCAGCTTCCAAGCGGGAAGATCAGACCGGTTTCCTCAGCAAGAGGCACAAACTCCTGCGGTGATACGAGTCCCCGCGAAGGATGGCGCCAGCGCAAAAGAGCCTCTGCTCCCGTCAGCAGCCCGCGATCCAACTGAGGCTGATAGAACAAAGCGAACTGATTCTCGCGAATCGCCAGGCGCAGGTCTCGTTCGAGCGCGACTCGGGCGTCTACCGAAGCCTGGAGAGCGGGCGCAAAGAAGAACATTGCGTTGCGTCCCGCCGCCTTGGCCTGGTACATCGCTATGTCGGCCTGTTGCAGCACCTCGTTTGTGCTCTCGTTCTGATTGCCGAATACCGTAATCCCCATGCTGGATGTCGTGTGGCATTCTCTGCCGTCCAGCAGGAACGTTTGATCTATCGCGGTGAGAATCTTGCCGCCCACTGTTCGCGCCTGAGCTGCGGCAATCTCTGGAATCTGGCTCAGATCCTCAAGGATGATGACGAACTCATCTCCCCCGAGTCTCGCCACCGTGTCAACTTCCCGAACGCAATTCTGGATTCGGCGCGCAGTCTCCTGAAGCAGAAGGTCGCCGATGTGGTGTCCGAGCGTATCGTTCAGTGATTTGAAGCCGTCGAGATCCACGAAAAGCAGAGCATGTTTGCTGCCGCTGCGGATACTTGAAACAAGAGCCTGCCGCAGGCGTTCCCACAGAAGCCGTCGATTCGGCAGTCCTGTCAGCGTGTCGTAGAACGCCAGGCTTCGAATCTTCTCTTCGTCAGCCTTCGCCTCCGACACGTCCCGGATGTAGGAAATGACGCAAGCCTCGCCCTCGACTTCGGCGAACGACGCGGAGAGCTGAGCCCAGAAGACCTCGCCTTTTTTGCGGCGCAGTCTCACTTCGAGATCGCGAGCACCCTCTTCTTCCTGAAGGGCCTCTCCAACTTTCCTGCTGTCGCCGTCATCGGCCCACATGTCGAGGTCGACGGAGGTGCGTCCGATCACCTCTTCCAAATTGAAATTCATGATCTGGAGAAAGGC
>Ga0207698_10003021_pt1 | contig 10085 bp, 5 predicted proteins | sample KBSCornC22_FD_184298 | JGI IMG/M metagenome (GOLD analysis project Ga0207698, IMG submission 184298) | Corn rhizosphere microbial communities from Kellogg Biological Station, Michigan, USA - KBS Corn C2-2 (SPAdes) (version 2) | ecosystem: Host-associated > Plants > Roots > Rhizosphere > Soil ...
CACGTGCCGCGAGCCCGGCGCGTCGCGATTCCCGGCACGGTCAGCATCACGGCAACCCTCACTGCGTCGGATCTTTCAACTCGATCAGCAGATCCTTCGCCGCGACCCGCTCACCCGGCTTCACATGCACGGCCGCGATCTCGCAGTCACGCTCCGCCGCAATGTGCGTTTCCATCTTCATCGCCTCGAGCGCGAGCAGCGTCGTGCCGGCCGCCACGCGCTGCCCGGGCTGCACGGCGACCGTCACCACCGAGCCCGGCATCGGCGCGGCGACATGCAGCGGATTCGCCGGGTCGGCACGCTGCAAGCCATGGCGCTCCTTGCCCGCCTGCACGACCGTCTTCTGCTCGACGAGCGCGGAACGCGACTGGCCGTTCAGCTCGAACAGCACCTTCACGATGCCGTCCTGCGCATCGGCGTGCTGGCCCTGCAGCGACACGAGCAGCGTCTTGCCCGGCTCGATGTCGATCGCCACTTCCTCCTGCGGCTGCAGCCCGTACAGGAACGCCGGCGTCGGCACGACCGACGTGTCGCTGTACGCGCGAACGTGCGCGTAGTAGTCGACCGTCTGCTTCGGATACATCAGGTACGACGCCAGTTGCCGGTCGTCGAGCGACTGCTCGCATGCAGCCTCGGCCTGCGTGCGTACCGCGTCGAGATCGACCGGCGGAATCTGGTCGCCGGGACGATACGGCGCCGGCGGCTCGCTCTTCAGCACCTTGCGCGACAGCTCCGCCGGGAAGCCATCGGGCGGGAAGCCCAGCTCGCCCTTGAACAGCGACACGACCGACTCGGGGAACGCGAGGTCCTTGTCCGGGTTGCGCACGTCGTCCACGCTCAGGTCGTTCGCCACCATCATCAGCGCCATGTCGCCGACCACCTTCGACGTCGGCGTGACCTTCACGATGTCGCCGAACAGGCGGTTCACGTCCGCATACGCGCGCGACACCTCGGTCCAGCGATGATCGATGCCGAGCGAGCGTGCCTGCTCGCGCAGGTTCGTGTACTGGCCGCCGGGCATCTCGTGCCGATAGACGTCGGCCGTGCCCGCGCGGATCTCCGATTCGAACGGCGCGTAGTAGCGGCGCACGCCTTCCCAATACATCGACGCTTCGTGCAGGCGGTCCGCGTCGAGCCCCGGATCGCGCTCGCCGCCGGCCAGCGCGGCCGCGATGCTCGACAGGTTCGGCTGCGACGTGAGGCCGCTCATCGCGTCGAGTGCGCCGTCCACCGCGTCGCAGCCTGCTTCGACTGCCGCGAGCACCGACGCCGCGGCGATCCCGCTCGTGTCGTGCGTATGGAAATGCACGGGCAGCCCGGTTTCCTCCTTGAGCGCCTTCACGAGCGTCGCGACCGCCTTCGGGCGGCAGATGCCGGCCATGTCCTTGATCCCGAGCACATGCACGCCGGCCTGCTGCAACTCGCGCGCGATGCCGACGTAATACTTGAGGTCGTATTTCGAACGCGACGTGTCGAACAGGTCGCCGGTGTAGCAGATCGCGCCTTCGCACAGCATCCCGCTTTCGCCGACCGCATCGATCGCCACGCGCATGTTGCGCACCCAGTTCAGCGAGTCGAATACGCGGAACACGTCGACGCCGGCGCTTGCGGCCTGCTGCACGAAGAAGCGCACGACGTTGTCCGCGTAGTTCGTGTAGCCGACCGCATTCGAGCCGCGCAGAAGCATCTGGAACAGGATGTTCGGCACGCGTTCGCGCAGCAGCGCGAGGCGCTCCCATGGGTCTTCCTTCAGGAACCGCAGCGCGACGTCGAACGTCGCGCCGCCCCAGCATTCGAGCGAGAACAGTTGCGACAGCTCGCGCGCGTAGAACGGTGCGATCGGCAGCATGTCGGCTGTGCGCATGCGCGTCGCGAACAGCGACTGGTGCGCGTCGCGCATCGTCGTGTCGGTCAAGAGCACCTGCTTCTGATCGAGCATCCAGCGCGCGAATTTCTCGGGCCCAAGCTCGCGCAGGCGATCACGCGTGCCGGCCGGAATCGCCACGGCCGTATCGAGCTTCGGCAGCACCGGCTTCGGCAACGGCAGCGCCGGCAGCGCGCGACCGTTCATCTCCGCGTTGCCGTTCACGTTCAGCTCGCCGAGATAGCGCAGCAGCTTCGTCGCGCGATCGCCGCGCTTCGCGAATGCGAGCAGTTCCGGCGTCTTGTCGATGAAGCGCGTCGTCACTTCGCCCGCGATGAAGGCCGGATGGTTGATCACGTTCTCGAGGAACTGCAGGTTCGACGTGACGCCGCGAATCCGGAACTCGCGCAGCGCGCGATCCATCCGGTGGATCGATTCGGCCGCCGTCGGCGCCCACGTCGTCACCTTCACGAGCAGCGAGTCGTAGTACGGCGTGATCACCGCGCCGCCGTAGGCCGTGCCGGCATCGAGCCGCACGCCGAAGCCGGCCGCGCTGCGGTACGCGGTGAGCCGCCCGTAATCGGGCAGGAAGTCGTTCTCCGGATCCTCGGTCGTGATCCGGCATTGCAGCGCGTTGCCGTTCAGCGGAATCGCCTGCTGTTCCGGCACGCCGGCCGCGCGCGCGACGAGCGCGCCGCCGGCGTCCGTCGCGTCCTCCGCCAGGCCGATCCGCCCGCCTTCGGTGATGCGGATCTGCGCCTTCACGATATCGATTCCGGTGACCATCTCCGTTACCGTGTGCTCGACCTGGATGCGCGGATTCACCTCGATGAAGTAGAACTGGCCGGTGTCGGCATCCATCAGGAATTCGACGGTGCCTGCGTGCGTATAACCAACCGCGCGCATCAGGCGCAGCGCGGATTCGCACAGCGCGTGCCGGCTTTCGCGATCGAGATACGGCGCCGGTGCGCGTTCGACGACCTTCTGGTTGCGCCGCTGCACCGTGCAATCGCGCTCGTACAGATGCACGACCGTGCCGTGCAGATCGCCGAGCACCTGCACCTCCACGTGCCGCGCATTGCGCACGAGCTTCTCGACATACACCTCGTCGTTGCCGAATGCGGCCAATGCCTCACGGCGCGCGACGGGCAGCAGCGTTTCGAGATCCTGATCATTTTCCAGTACGCGCATCCCGCGCCCGCCGCCGCCCCAGCTCGCCTTCAGCATCAGCGGATAGCCGACTTCCGCGGCGAGTACCTTGCACGCGTCGAAGTCGTCCGGCAGCGGCGCGGTCGCGGGCATCACGGGCACGCCGGCGGCGATCGCCGCATTGCGCGCGGCCACCTTGTTGCCGAGCGTGCGCATCACGTCGGGCGATGGGCCGATCCAGCGGATGCCGGCGTCGATCACGGCCTGCGCGAAGTCCGGGTTCTCGGACAGGAAGCCGTAGCCGGGATGGATTGCATCGACCTTTGCCTGCCGCGCGACGCGCAGGATGTCGTCGATGTCGAGATACGCGGCGAGCGGCTTCTTGCCCTCGCCGATCAGGTAGCTCTCGTCCGCCTTGAAGCGATGCAGCGCCAGGCGGTCTTCCTTCGAATAGATCGCGACCGTGCGGATGTTCAGCTCGGCGGCGGCACGCATCACGCGTATCGAGATTTCCGAGCGGTTCGCGATCAGGATGGACTGGATGGGGGTAAGCATCACGGCAGCCATGGATAGTGAAGGGTTGAGTTGAACGCGCCGATGTGCCGTCCGCCACGCGCACGACGTGCACGCGTCGCCGGTTGTGGCATCGTCCCGGCTTTCGCCAGCCAACATGTTCGCCATATCGCGCGACAGCCGCTATCGACATCGCGACGGCGAATAGCATCCAGCCGACCAGCAGGAAATAAGGGACCGGCTGGCGGGCCGCTCGACCGGCCGGTTCATTTCATCCGGGAAGGACCCGGCGAGCACGGCCTGGACCTTCTCCAGCAGTTTCGCCTTCCGGCTCGAGGGAACGAGGATCCGCAAGCCGGCGCTGCAGTTCTCGCCCATGTTCCAGAACGCGGCCGCGACGGCCTGTTCCGCCACCGCATCGAGGTTCGCGACGTGATGTGCTGCATGGACTGCATGAACTGCGTGCACCGCACACCGCACGGCCGTCGGCATCGGGCGAAGTGCGTCGCCGGTGGCGCGGCTTTACTGCTGCAGCCAGGCCTTCAGCTTCTCCGGATGGGCATCGACGAACTTCTTCGTGGCCGTCGCGTAGTCATTTACCGGTGCTTGCCAGCCAGGATGTGCACGAATCGTCGAACCGAGACACTCCGATTTCTCACTTAAAATAAAATATTCGTTAATACAATTACGCAAATCCATATGGGCGCAATCCGATACCCCGGCGCCCGAACCCGTGATTTTCCATCCAGATCGACTCAAGCCCCGCTGCTCCTGAGAGCGCGCGGGTCTTTCGCCTTTTGCGCGGGGCATTCCACTTCGTGACGCGATGCTCGTTTCGCCTTGGTGAACTTCCCGACGCTTTATTCAATGCTCCGACAACCAGACTCCACCGAAGTCAACAAATCGCAAGATGGTTAACCGAAATCGATTAATTCAATAAAACGTCGGTGCTTAATGGAATCGATTTCAACAAATAATTGCGATCACCCCCTCGTATGACCGTTTACTTTCCAAGTTTACTTCCGCTAAGCTTACGGCACACTTTTTAAACCCACCAAATCGATCGACGAATTCCCAATCTTCAAGCAATCCGCACTAAATAGCTCGATTATTGTTTATTTTTAAAATCAAATGAGACGGAATCAATCCATAAACACCGGCAAGCCATCATGTGATTGACCGGGCTCTCCGTGCGTCGGTCGTCGATATGTGCCTGCCGCCCCGACGCCGTCTCTTTGGCATCGCGATTCAGGTCGGGCGGGCCAGGCCCGAGCATTTGGCCCGGCCTGCGCCGCACCACTATCGCGAACTTCAAACTCACACTCTTGCGAGCGCTGACGATGGATGACTTTTGCCGCGCGAACTTGCCCCCTGCCGAAGATTGGCCGACGTTTGTCTTTGAGTTGCCGGGGCTGCAGTTTCCGCCGTTTCTCAATTGCGCCGCCGCGCTGCTGGATACCGCAGTCGAAGAACGAGGCTGGGGCGATCGCATTGCGATCAAGACCGAGTCGGGCATCGCGTGGTCGTATCGCGAATTGCGCGATGCCGGCAACCGGATCGCCAACATGCTGGTCCGCGATGCGGGCCTGGTGGCCGGCAATCGAGTGCTGTTACACGGCACCAATCACCCGATGCTTGCCGCCGCGTGGTTCGGCGTGGTCAAGGCCGGTGGCGTAGCCGTCGCGACGATGCCGAAGCTACGCGCGGGAGAGCTGTCGACCATCATCGCGCGAGCCCGGGTCACGCACGTGATCTGCGAAGCCGGTCTGTCGACCGAGCTCGACGGGGCGATGGCGAGCGTGCAGTGGCGCGGCGAAGTTCGACGCTACGAGACGGACGACACGCATCCGCACGCGCGCTGGCTCGGTGGCTATTCAGCGGAATTCGCGGCCGCCGACACGCGCGCGGACGATCCTTGCCTCATCGCGTTCACATCGGGGACGACCGGGGAACCGAAGGCAACCGTCCATTTTCATCGCGACGTGATGGCAGCCTGCCACTGCTTTCCGGCGCACGTGCTCCGGCCCACGGCCGATGACGTCTTCTGCGGGTCGCCGCCGCTCGCGTTCACGTTCGGCCTCGGCGCGCTGCTGCTGTTTCCGATCAGTGTCGGCGCGAGCGTCGTGCTGTTGCCGAAAGCGAGCCCGGAACGGCTGCTGGCCGCCGTCGACCGGCATCGGGTCAGCATCCTGTTTACGGCACCGGCAGCCTATCGGTCCATGCTCGACCATCTCGACAGGCATGACGTGTCGTCCCTGCGCAAATGCGTGTCGGCGGGCGAGGCGCTCCCGTCGTGGACGCGCGACGCATGGCAGGAGCGCACCGGCCTGCACCTGATCGACGGAATCGGGGCGACCGAGATGCTGCATATCTTCGCGTCGACAGGCGACACCGGCGCGAAGGACGGCGCAATAGGCAAGGCAGTGCCCGGTTACCGCCTTGCCGTCGTGGACGAGCACGGCCAATGCCTGCCACCCTATGAAATCGGCTATCTGGCCGTGCAGGGGCCGACCGGGTGCCGCTACCTGAATGACACGCGGCAACGCGACTACGTGAAGCACGGCTGGAACCTGACGGGCGACAGCGCCTACCTGGACGAGGACGGCTATCTGTTCTATCAGGCGCGCGCGGACGACATGATCATCAGCTCCGGCTACACGGTGTCTCCCGGCGAGGTGGAGCAGGCGCTGCTGCGCCATCCCGATATCGCCGAATGCGGCGTCGTCGGCCAGATCGACGAACGGGGCGGCACGCTCATCTGCGCGCACGTGGTGCTGCGACCTGGCGTCGACGGCTCGGAAGCGTTGACGATGCAACTGCAGCAGCACGTCAAGAGCGTGATTGCGCCGTACAAATGTCCGCATCGTATTGCCTACCACGCCTGCAGTTTGCCGCGCAACGAATCGGGCAAATTGCGTCGCGCCGTGCTCCGGCAGGCGAGTCATGGCGTGACGCGCCCCCTGAATCAAGCAGTCCAGAACGAACACACCCTATGAAAATTCTCGGAGCCGCTGTGGCCATCCCGGACTCGGCGACCACGGCGCAATCCTGCGCCAACGATTACGCGATCAAGGCAGCCAGGCAGGCGCTGCTGCAAGCCGGTTGCCTGCCGTCGGAACTGGATCTGATCGTCAGCCTGTCGATTTCTCCCAGCCGGATGGCGGACGCACCGACGATCGCCGGACCGCGGCTCGCGCACCCGGTGCAGCGCGACCTGCGTGCGCGACATGCGGCCGTGTTCGATCTGCTCGACGCGGACTGGACGCTCGCACTCGATCTCGCGCAAAGCCATTGCAAACAGCTCGGCTATCGACGCGCGCTCGTCGTTCGCGCGGAGGCGCTCGCGGACGTCGAACAGGTGGCCACGAGCGGCTTCGCCGACGGCGCGGGGGCGATCGTCCTGACGCCTGCCGGCCATGACCGAGTTTATGCCAGCCGCTACGCTGACCTCGAGTCGCCCCCGTTCGCGACGCTCGACGCGCTTCCCGCCCGGCGCGTGAACGGCATCCTGTCACTGGCCCGCTTCGAGAGCCGGTTCGATCACGCAACCGGTCGATTCGACGCCGAACCGGCCAATGCGGCCACCGCGCTGCGCGCGATGGTCGACGCGGTGCAGAGCCGCATCGACCGGCGCGTCGCCACGCTATTTTGTGAATCCTGGTTGAGTGGATGGCCATCGATCGTCACCGGCGTGGGTCGCGATTTCCACGTCGATGTCGTCGCCGGTTCGACGGACATCCCGAACCCGTTCCAGTTGCCCGCGTGGCTCGCGTCCCGCGTCGCAAATTCGATGTCGTTGCGTGACGATAAACATACGGTGGTCGCCATGACGCTGGATCCGTTCAGGCCGCGCATCGCCTGCAGCACGATGGAGGTCTGATGGTGCACAACGTCCGAATCGCAAGTCTGGCCTGCCGCCTGCCGGCACGCCGGGTACCCAACGACGATCCCGTCTTCGCGGGCGTCGAGCCCATTCCGTCGGAATGGTGGCAATTCTGGGGCATCGAATCACGCTACATGATCGATCCCGATGCCGGCGAATCCGAGCTTGCGCTGGCCGAGCGCACGGCCCGCGACGCACTCGCCCGTGCCGGCGTGGAGGCCGCCGAACTCGATCTGGTGCTGTTCAACATGACGTCGCCGTTCGTCTCGCTCGCCGACGGCCGGCGCCGTTTCGCACCGCGGCTGGCGCGTGCGCTGCGCGACAGGCTCGGCGCCACGCGCGCGCTCGATGCCGATGTCGAGATGGAATGCGCGAGTTTCGTGCTGCAACTGCAGATCGCCACCAACCTCATCAAGCAGGGACGGGTGAAGCGCGCCCTGGTGTGCTCGTCGGAGCGCATGTCGGCCGTGGTCGACTACACCAGTAAATCGTCGACGAACTTCGGCGATGGCGCGGCCGCGGCCGTGCTCGTCGCCGAGCCGGCCGATCCCGATGGCGCCGATTGGCTGGATGCCGCGTATCACAGCGATGCAACCCGCTACGACCTCGTGACGATGCAGTGGCGCAATGCGCGGGCGGCGGCAGACGACGCGGCAACCGACGCCGTCAACCCGTTCGGCGTGTATTTCACGCTCAAGCCCGAAGCGCAGGAGGCGATCTCGCGTTTCATGCCGGTGGCCATTCCCGATATCGTCGAGCGGCTGTTGCACCGGAGCGGAACGGGCATCGCCGACATCGACGCGATGGTATTCCATCAGCCGTCGGCGCTGCTCGTGCGCGCATGGGCGCAGCGGCTCGGGCTCAAGCCCGACCAATACGTGATTCGCGTGGCCGATTGTGCGTGCCTCGTGTCGGCCGCCGTGCCGTTTGCGCTGTACGAGTCGATCCGGGAAGGCGTGATCCGGCCAGGATCGTTGGTCGTGATTGCCGGCGCAGGCGCCGGCTGGGGCTTCGGCGCGCAATTGTGGCGCTGGGGCGAAACCGTCGTGACCGATGCGGGCGATACCGTCGCCGCCGTGACGGAGCAGGAGGTGCGGACATGACCGCCAGACTCGTCATCGCCGGGATGGGCCACGCACTGCCGGACCGGATCGTCAGCAACGACGAAGTCGCCGGCATGATCGACACCAGCGACGCGTTCATTCGCGAACGAACCGGCGTCGTGGCGCGACGCTATCTTGCCCCCGATCAGCATCTGGCGGATCTCGCGTGCCCGGCCGCGGAACGGGCGATGGCCGACGCCGGCGTCACGGCGCGCGACGTCGATCTGCTGATCGTCAATACGCTGTCGCCGGATCACCACGATCCGTCGCAAGCGTGCTACATCCAGCCCCGGCTCGGATTGCGGGAGATTCCATGCTTCGATATCCGCGCGCAGTGCAGCGGCGGGCTCTACGGAATCGAGATCGCGCGCCACTTCCTCGCGAGCGGCCTGTATCGCAACGTGCTGCTGATCTGCGCCGAGGCCCTGTCGCGGCGGATCGACTCCAGCAATGCCGGCCGCAATCTGTCGATCCTGCTGAGCGACGGCGCCGCCGCGCTGCTGCTGCAAGCGACGGACCACCCGGCGCACGGGCTGATCGACCTGACGCTCGGCGCCGACGGCACCCAGTTCGACCTGCTCAGCACGGAAGCGCCCGGCGCGCGACGCCCACGCTTCATCGACGCGGACGACATCGCGGCCGGCCGGCACCATTTCCGGATGAAAGGCAGGCCGATGTTCGAAGACGCCACGCGGCGCATCGTCGACGCGTGCCGGCAAATGCTCGACAAGCACCGGCTGACGATGTCGGACATCGGCCTGGTCGTGCCGCACCAGCCGAACCTGCGCATCCTCGACGCGGTCATCGGGCAACTCGGGCTGCCCCGCGAGCGGTGCATGATTTCCGTCGATCAGCTGGGCAACATGGCGAGCGCGGCGTTTCCAGTCGCGCTGGCCATCGCACGCGAGCGGGGCCGCATGCCGGCCGGGCAGCTCAACCTCTTCGTGACCTACGGCGCGGGCGCGACATGGGCCTGTGCGCTCTATCGGAGCTGAACGAACATGCTGAACGCTTCCCCGGGGTGGATCGATCAGCGGCTGGCCCTCGTCGGCACGGCCGACGTGCCGCTGTACGTGATCGTCAACGACGAGGCCGCGACGCTGATCGAGGGTGGCCTGAGCGGCATGACGGAGCTCGTGTGGCAGCAGCTTCACGACCTGCTGCGGGACTTTGGCGGCATCCGGCATTTGCGCTACTGGCTGATCACCCACTCGCACTATGACCATTGCAGCCTGCTGATGACGCTCAAGTCGCGCATGCCGTGGCTCCATGTGTCCGGTTCTCCCGACGCGTTCGATGCGTTCCAGAGCCCGTCGGCCTGCCGAACCATCCGTCAGCTCGACGCGCAAGCGTCACGGTCGTGGGATCCCGCCGTCGGCGTCGATTTCACCGAGTTATCCGACCTGCCGTTCTACCCGGTCAATCCGGACACACAGCTCGACATCGGCGACGGGATGCAGATTCGCACGATCGCGCTGCCGGGCCACAGCCGTTGCCAGTTCGGCTACTACTGCCCGCAGCTGGACATCGGTTTCGTGTCGGATGCGCTCGGCGAATTTCAAGGCGCCACCAG
>Ga0207698_10003024_pt1 | contig 10079 bp, 6 predicted proteins | sample KBSCornC22_FD_184298 | JGI IMG/M metagenome (GOLD analysis project Ga0207698, IMG submission 184298) | Corn rhizosphere microbial communities from Kellogg Biological Station, Michigan, USA - KBS Corn C2-2 (SPAdes) (version 2) | ecosystem: Host-associated > Plants > Roots > Rhizosphere > Soil ...
CTCGCTGGGTTGACGGCTCAGGCGGTCATGCGCGCGAGTGGTGAAATGGCAGACACGCTGGCTTCAGGTGCCAGTGCTCGCAAGGGCGTGCGGGTTCAAGTCCCGCCTCGCGCACACTGAATGATGGTCGCCTCGGCCGCGTTGCCCGCTGGGGGCCTTCCGTTCTCAGCGGGTCGTCCACGAGGATCGTGTCGAGTTGCCAGAGGGCGACGCCGGAGGGCGAAGCGATGGAAGACGTGAGCGATCCGGCGGCCGCGCCGCCGCCCCCACGACCTCGCGGGCGGCTCACGGGTGCGGTGAAGGCGGCGATCGCCGCCGTCGTCGTCGTGCTGGCGGTCGGCGCCGGGGGCGCCTACGCCTATTCCGATCACGAGGCTCGGCAGGATGCCGCGGCCCGGCACACCGCGGCCGTCCATCTGGAAGCGGCGCGCACCGGTCTCGAACTCGCCGAGGACTCCGCCGTCGAGCTCGAGGCCGCACTGACGGCGGTGGGGACTGCTGCAGCGGGCATCGCCGATCGGAGCACGCTCGACGCGTTGGCAGCGGCCGTGGTGGTACTCAAGAACGAGACGGACATGCCGGCGTTTCCCCGCTCTGCTCCGCTCTCGGCGTTGAACGACCGCAGGGCCGACCTCGATGCCGCGGTGGCGGCGGCGTTGGCGACGGTGCCGGCGGTGGGCGAGTCGGTGAAGACGGTCGGCACGGCCAGACTGTCGGCCGCGGGGTCGGCGAGCTCGGAGTCGGCCGCGTCGGCCAAGGCGGCGCTGGCCGCATTGAGTGCGTACCTCGCGCACCACCAGGATCCGCGCGGCTTGATCATCCCGACGGTCAGTGCCGTGAAGGCGGCTGAAGCGTCGAGTGCGGCGGCGGTGGCGGCCGCCGCCCAGGCGGCTCGGCACACCTCAGGCCGGCGCAACGGTGCCGGATCGGGCGCCCCGGTCTGCACGAGTGACGTGCTGACCTGCGTGAACCAGGTTCGTGCCTATTACGGACTTCACGGCCTCAGTGCGAACGCCTCGCTCAACACGACGGCGCAGGCTTGCGCCGACCGCATGGCGTCGTCGGGGCAGATGACGCACAGCGCGTACACCGGCGGCTGGCTTTACTGGGGTGAGAACATCGCGGAAGGGTACGGCTCATCCGTCGCGGTCTTCAATGCCTGGATGGCATCGCCTGGTCACCGGGCGAACATTCTGGAGCCCTCGTACACGCAGATGGGCATCGGGCACGTGTCGGCGGGCAGCTGGTGGTGCCAGCAGTTCGGGGGATAGCCGCCCGACGGTAAAAGGTAATACGACAGATCCTTTAGTCTGTCCACTCAGGGTGATCGGTCTTGCCGGTCCGAGTCGGAGGGTCCTGTCGGGTGCTCGCAGCGAAGCGGATGCGTCGTCGCGCCGCCGTCTTCGTCGCGCTCTTCGGCGTCATCGCACTGCTCGCCGGCCTGAGTGTCGGGCTCTCGGCCTATCTGTTCGGTTCGGCAGCCGCCGGGGTGCGCGCCGGGGTGGCGGCGCTGGAGGGGATCGACGCCGGATTCCGGCTGGTCGCGCCGCTGGCATCGGATGCGGATTCCCAGGACGCCGCGGTGCGCGCGGACGTTCGAGCGGCGGTCCGTGTCGACGGCCGCCCGGTGCCCATGGTCGTGACGCGCGATCTGGTCTCGGTGAACCCCGTCCCGTTCGATCGGGAGACCGGCGGTCCGGTGCGGTCCGCGGTCGCGGCCATCCCCGACCTGCCCTCACGGGCGCGCCTGATCAGCGGGCGCTGGCCGACCACCGCCGCGGAGGCGTCCATGCAAGCGGACGCGGCGACGGCACTCGGAGTCGTGGCCGGAGACGTGCTCGTCCTGCCTGGTGGGCAGAAGGTGACCATCACCGCCACCTGGCGGGTTTCGAGCGCTGCCGATCCGCGATGGCTCGAAGACCAGGTCGCGCTCTCGGGCATCGATCTGGACAGTACGCGCGGCTGGATCGTCATCGATCCCTCGCTGCTGAAGCAGACGAAGGAGTCGTTCCTCGCGCGCTGGACCATTCGGCCGATCGCCGACCGGATCGCCGTCGACCAGTTGGACGCGCTTCGGCGCGCCCCGGATACCGTGTCGAACGCCGTGAAAGCGGACGACCCCGGGGCGAACGTGCAGACCGAGGGGGCACTGGAGCTGGGCATCGATCCGATCCAGCAGAATCTGCGGGCCGCCACCGCCGTCTCGACGGCTCCGCTCATCGTCGTCGCGCTCCTGGGACTGATCACCCTGATCGAACTCGCTGGAATGCTCGGCCAGCTTCGAGCGGGCGAGACGATCCTGCTGCGGGCTCGCGGCACCAGCTCGCGGCGTTTCGTGGTGGAGAGTGCGGTGGAGGGCGTCATCACCGCGGTGCCTGCCGCGGCGGTCGGAGCGGTGGCCGCGGTCGGGATCTCGAGCCTCGCCGGCCAAGCTGGACGACTCGGTCAGACGAGCGGCGTGCCCGGATTCGCGTGGGTGGTCGTCGGGTGCACGGTCGTGGTCCCGGTCGCGGTGCTGGCCATCACCGCGGCACGCTCGTCGCGGGATCGACTGCTCGGATCGCGCGGGGCGGGTCGTCCGCTCATCCGGGGTGGCGCACGGTTGAGGTCGACGCTCGCGCTCGGATCGCTGCTGCTCCTGCTGCTCCTCGCCGTGGTGTCCGTCTCGCAGTTCCTGCTGTACGGATCACCGCTCGCCCCGGTCGCGGGCGGCGGCGTCGCGGTCGACCCGCTGGCCGTCTCGGCGCCGGCACTGGCCATCGCGGCGATCGGACTCCTCGGCATCGCCGCGTTCCCCCTCGTCGCACGAGGGTTGGAACGCTGGTCGCGCCGCGCGCGCGATCTCGACGCCCTCGCTCTTCGCCAACTGGCGCGGCGCTCGCGCGCCGGCCTCACGCCGATCCTGGTCCTGGCCTTCGCAGTCAGCGGGCTGCTCCTCGGTGCCTGCTATTCGGGGACCTGGAGCGTGTCCGCGCGCGAGACCCGACTGGCGCAGGTCGGAACGGCGGTGCGGATCACCTCCTCGCCGCCCCTCGGGGAGTCGACGACGCGACCGGCGCCGGGTCAGACCAGCGCAGCGCCCGTCGCCCGGGAGGACGCGGAAGTCGGCCAGGACCTAGTCGCGGTGATCGGCATCCCGTCCAGCCGGATCGCCACCACGATCACCCCGGTGAGGAGCGCCGTCGCGCCCGCGCGGCTGGCCCGCTTGGTCGCCGTGCACGCGGATCGTCCGCAGATCCCGTCCCACGCGACCGGGGTCGAGGTCGGCTTCCCCGGAGCGTCGGAGGCGACGATTCCCGTCCGCGGCTCCCTGATCGTCGTGGATGCCTCGGGGTTCGAGACCAATGTGAACCTCGTTCGCGGCGGAGCCGGCCTGATCGGGATCCTGCCGACAGGAGCGACGCCGTGGACCGTCCACGGATTCGATCTGCTGGTCCCGGATCTGCCGGCCGGCACCGCTCTGCCGCTGGAGTTGCGCGCGACCGGTGGCTCGTCGGCGGCGATCCCGCTCGACTCGTCGTGGGCCCCGGTCGGCAACGCGGGCGCCCCGACAATGGCCGCAGCGCTCGACGGTCGGGCCGGGTTGCGCTCGGTCGGGCCGATGCCGGGTGGGTACGTGCTGATCCAGTCGGTGCACGGACCCGGACGGCTGCCGGTGGTGATCTCGCGCACGCTCGCCGACTCGTCCGGTCTCTCGGTCGGCTCCGACGCCCCGATGGAGCTGGTCACCAGGGGAGGAAGCGTCCCGGTGCGGGTGGTGGGCATCGAGCCGGTGATCCCGGGCATTCAGTCGGGCGAGGGCGTGCTCGCGGATCTGGCTGCGCTCCAGGATGCCGCGTCTCGGGAGGGTCTGTTGCAGGTCTCGAGCGGCGAATGGTGGATCGCGACGACGACCCCAGCGGCGGCGGCCGCTGCCGAGAAGCGGGCGCTGCCCGGGGCGAGTGTCGTTGCCGCCACTGCCTCGCCGGACGAGCAGGTTCTCGAATCGGCGCGCGTCGTCGTCTGGATCGCCGGCATCGCCACCGCACTGCTGGCCCTGCTCGCGATCGCGTCCGGACTGGTGGCAGAACTGCGCTCCCGGGAAGCCGAGGTGAACGTGCTTCGCGCCGTGGGGGCGTCTCCGAGGTTGCAGACCAGGGTGCGCGTGCGCGAATGGGCGCTGCTGCTCGGGGCCGGTGCCGTGGTGGGGGTGGTCGACGGCCTGGTGGTGTGCGCCCTGCTCGTGCCGAGCCTGGCACGCACCGCCGTTCCGAACGCCATCGATCAGCTTCGCACGATGCTCAACGTCGACGCCGCGGGAGCATTGTTCGCCGTGGCCGGCGTGGTCGTGACGGTCGCGGTGCTTCTCGCGATCGTGCGCGGCGCCGTGCGCGTGCAGGCGAAGCGCTCGGCGAGCGCGCTCGGTGACTCCACGTCGGGAGCGGAGCGCTGATGGCCGAGCGACGGGGTTCCCAGCGACGGGGTTCCCAGCGATGGGGTTCCGAGCGATGGGGTGCCGGCCGCCTGGTGGCGCGGCGGCTGCGGGTGGCGCCGGCCGCATCCATCCTGGTCGGCGTCATCACGCTGCTCGCGGTCGCCATGGCCGCGGTCGTCCCGCGCTTGATCGAGCGCCAGGCGACGGCCGAGCTGACCTCGCAATTGCAGGCGATCGGACCGCTCGGCCGGTCGCTCCAGGGTGCGGGGAACTTCCCCGAATACTGGTCGCCGAGCCCGCCGCCCGACCTCGCTCAGCTGTACTCGGGGATTCGGGGCAACTTCGACTGGACCCGCCAGAACCTCCCGGAGCCGCTCAGCAGGCTGGTGGGCGCGCCCGGCTGGATCGTGCAGACCACGCCGATCCAGGGCGTGCCTCAGCAGGGGAACCGGCCGTTCCTCGGCCTCCAGCTGACCGCCGATCCGAAGTACCTCTCGCGCGTGCGGATCGTGGAGGGGGCGGCTCCCACGACCTGGTCTGCGAGCGAGACTCAGTCTGCAGATGACACGCGCACGATCCCTGTGGATGTCGCGGTCTCGACCGCCGCAGCCGCCCAGCTCCATCTCGCCGTGGGCGACCTGGTCGGCACCGACGTGTTCGAGGGCGTGCCGCAGCGCCTCTATCGGATCAGCGGATTCTTCGCGCCGATCGATCCGTCCGACGACTACTGGAAGCAGAACGGATCGCTCGTTCCGGTGACCACCGCGCTCGCCCAGTACGGGGTCGCGTATCCCTCGGTTGCGGCATTCGTGGCGCCACTGAGTGTCGGTCGCCTCTCGGACACCTTCGGCGCAGCCCGCCTCTCGGTCTGGTACCCGCTCAGCGCGACCGGGGCGGACGGAGCGGATGCCGCCCTGCTCGCCCGGCAGCTGGCCGAGGCCCAGACCACGGGCGCCGCACTGGAGAACAGCACCTCGCCCCTGCCACTGGGGACCCGGGCTCAGCAGGCCGTGGAGACCGCAGAACAGCGGAGTCAGTTGATGGCCGGCTTGCTCGCGCTGCTGGCGGCGGCTCCCCTGGGGCTGCTCGTCGCGGTGCTCGTGCTGGGCGCGCAGGTCGTCGCTCGTGCGCGCCGCAGCGAGCTGGTCCTCGCCGACGCGCGCGGGGGCAGCGCGTGGCAACTGCGCGGTGAGCTCGCATTCGAGGGCGCCCTGCTGTCGATCCCAGCGACGGTCGTCGTCACGACCCTTGCCGCGCTTCTCATCCCGGTGCGGATCGAGCCCAGCGGATTCGTGCTGCCCGCGCTGGTCGCCCTGCTGCCACCCGTCCTCTTCGCGGCGCTTGCCACCACTCGTGAGCGGCCGGGCCCCGTCGCCACGATCCTGGGGCAGCTGCGCGGCATCGCCGAGATCGCCGTGGTGGTGCTCGCCGCGTTGTCGGTCTTCCTGCTGGCGCGGCGCGGCCTCGCGCAGGCGACGGAGCAGGTCGGCGTCGATCCGCTGCTGTCGGTCGCACCCCTGCTGCTGGCCGTGTCGGTCGGAATCGTCGTCCTGCGCGGGTATCCCCTGCCGATGCGGCTCGCGCGCCGCATCGCGGTGCGCGGGCGGGGCCTGCCGGCGTTCATCGGCGCGGTCCGCGCCACCCGCGCGCCGACCGTCGGGCTCGCCGGGGTCCTCGCCCTGGTCGTCGGCATCTCGGTCGCCCTGTTCTCGACGGTGCTGCTCACCACCTTCGAGTCGAGCGTCACCCGTGCCGCGCAGGAGTCGGTCGGCGCCGACGCACGGGTGGACGGCTTCGTGCTCACCCCGGAGCAGGTTCGAGCCGTCCGGGCGGTCGACGGGGTTCGGACCGTTGCGGCGATCGACTACCTGTCGTCGCAGACCGAGACGGACAGTCCGTTCGGAAGCGTGTCGGTGATGTTGGCTCAAACCCACGAGCTCTCGACGATGCGTCCGCTGCCGGGGGGACTGACGCGCCTGGTGGGCGGGCGCGTTCCGGTCGTCGTGTCGTCCGACGTCCTGAAAGCGATGAGATCGCAGCGCACCGCGACGGTTCAGGGGGTCAAGGTGCGGATCGTGGGCAGCCTGCCTGCGGCATCCGGGCTCGGTGTCGACGAGGGATGGGTCATGGTGGATGAGGCCTTCACCTCGAAGTTCACCAGCACCTTCCTGCCGGCGACCCTGCTGATCAGGGCGGACCCTGGCAAGCTCGGCCGGCTGTTCGTCCCGCTGCAGAAAGCGGTCGGAGTCTCGAGCGCCGACCGCTTCACCGCCACGATCTCGGTGACCACTGTGACGCAGGCGATCGCCGACCGGGAGAGCGAGCCGGTGATCGCGGGCGTGCGGATCGGGCTGGTCTCCGGCGCCATCCTGTCGACGCTGCTCTGCATCCTCGCCCTGGTCCTGGCCACGGCCGCGGCCGCGGCGGCACGCGGCAGGACGGCGGGGATCCTGCGCACGCTGGGGATGCCTCGCGGGCGCCTCGGCATCCTGATTGCCTGGGAGCTGGTCCCGGTCGCCGTCGTCGCGCTGGCGGCGGGCGCCGTGCTGGGCATCGTGCTGCCCTTCGTCGTGACGGCGGCGGTCGACCTGCGCCCCTTCACCGGCGGCAGCCTTCGTCCGGTTCCCGTGCTGGATCCCGCGCTGCTCGGGCTGGTCCTGGGCGCGTTCTGCCTGGTGGTGCTGATCGCGGGCGCGATCGCCGTGGCCGTCGGGGATCGCGTGAACCCCTCATCCACCCTCAAGATGGGAGCCTGATGACCGCCATCATCGAATGTCACGAGCTGGTGAGGATCTTCTCGTCGACGGGCGTCGAAGTCCAGGCCCTCCAGGGCCTCGACCTCACGGTGGAGACCGGAGAGCTGACGGCCGTCATCGGTGCGTCGGGGTCGGGCAAGTCGACGTTGCTGACCATCCTCTCGGGACTCGACATCCCGTCGGCCGGCCGGGCCCGGGTGGCCGGCCACGACCTGCTGGCGATGGGCGGCCGCGAGCGCCTCAGCTATCGCCGGAACACCGTCGGATTCATCTGGCAGCAGACGACCCGCAACCTGCTCCCATATCTCACGGCGGCCGAGAACGTGCTGCTGCCGCTGGTGATGGCGGGGTATCCGCGTGCCAAGCGCTCGGCGCGCATCACCGAGCTGCTTGAGCTGCTGAACGTCGGCGAGCTGCGTGACCGCGTGCCCGGCCAGCTCTCCGGCGGGCAGCAGCAGCGCGTGGCCGTCGCGGTCGCGCTCGCGAACTCCCCCGAGGTCCTGCTCGCCGACGAGCCGACCGGTGAGCTCGACGAGGCCAACTCCGAGATGGTGCTCGAGGCGTTCCGCGAGGTCAACGAGACCCTCGGCACCACGGTGCTCATCGTCACGCACGACGCCGGGGTCTCGGATCATGTGCGACGGACCGTGCAGATCCGCGACGGTCGCACCTCCACGGAGGTGCTGCGGCGCACCAGCACCGATCACACCGGTCGCGAGCACGAGGTGGCCGAGGAGTTCGCGGTGCTCGACCGCGTCGGGCGCCTCCAGCTGCCGCAGGACTACATCACCCAGCTCGCCATGCGCGATCGCGTGCGGCTGGGACTCGAGGAGGATCACGTGACCGTCTCACCGGTCAGACCCCCTGCCGACGACGAGACGGCTCTCGATGGGAAGGAGCAGGGATGACGCCCCCGATCCTCAGCGCGCGCGGCCTGAACCGCGACTTCGGGCGCCCCGGCGCCGAGGTGCACGCGGTGGTCGACGTGGACCTCGACGTCGAGCCGGGCGAGCTCGTCGTGCTGCGCGGCCCATCCGGTTCGGGAAAGACCACGCTGCTCAATCTCTTGGGCGGCCTCGATCGTCCGACGTCGGGGCAGGTGCGCATCGGCGAGCTCGAGCTGTCGGCGGCGGACGACGAGGCGCTCGCTGCCTTGCGCAGCACTCGGTTGGGCTTCGTGTTCCAGTCGTTCGCCCTGCTGCCGATGCTGACCGCCGCCGAGAACATCGAGGTCCCACTCCGTGTTGTGAGCACCGAGCCCGAGGCACGCTCCGCGCGGGTTCGCGAACTGCTCGAGCTGGTCGGCCTCGCCGGCCACGCCAACCAGCGCCCCGACGAGCTGTCGGGCGGCCAGCAGCAGCGCGTCGGAATCGCCAGAGCCCTGGCCAACCGGCCGGATGTGATCATCGCCGACGAGCCGACCGGCCAACTCGACAGCAGAACGGCCCTGGCGATGATGCAGCTCATCGCGGAGCTCGTGCACGGGCAGGGCGCCGCGGCCATCGTGAGCACCCATGATCCGCAGCTCGGCGCCTTCGCCGATCGCACGCTGCAACTGCATGATGGCCGTCTCGTCGCCGAGACCGGGCATGGCCGTCATCTCGCGGCCGTGCCGGATGAGACGTCGGTGGAAGGCGAGAAGCCCGCGCAGAGCGCGAAGCCCTAGCATCGGGGCATGGTTCCGGTCTCGCACCTGCTGACGTTCGTCGTCGCGGCCGCTCTGCTCATCGCGTTGCCGGGCCCGAGCGTGCTCTTCGTGATCGGCCGCACGCTTGCCTTCGGGCGCCGCGCTGGGCTGCTCAGCGTGGTCGGCAACGAGCTGGGGATGCTCGTGCAGACCGGGCTGGTCGCGCTCGGGGTCGGCGCCATCGTCGCCCAGTCGATCGTGGTGCTGACCGTGATCAAGTTCGCGGGAGCCGCCTACCTGGTGTTCCTCGGCATCCAGGCGATCCGGCATCGGCGCGAGCAGTCAGCACCCGAGGTGGGCGCGCCGCCGCGCTCGGCTCTCCGGTTGCTCGGCGAGGGTTTCGTGGTCGGGATCACCAACCCGAAGTCGATCATCTTCTTCGTCGCGATCCTGCCCCAGTTCATCGTGCCCAGTTCTGGAACGATCCCGCTGCAACTCGAGGAACTCGGCCTGATCTTCGTGATCCTGGCGCTCCTCATGGACAGCACCTGGGTCTTCACCGCGGGTGCTGCCCGGCGCTGGTTCGCGCGCTCGCCCCAGCGCGTCTCGCAACTCGGCGTGGTCGGCGGCGTCGCGATGATCGGTCTGGGCGGCGCACTCGCGGTATCGGGCGCCAAGAGCTGAGCGCGCCGGCTGCTCGCTCAGCAGGCGAGGCTCTGCTCAGCTGACGTTGACAGGGATGGCGTGGTACCCGGTCGCGCCATCGGGCACCGTGTCGGCGACCTGCGCCGTCTGAACGGTGCCCGCGGCATCCGTCGCCCGCACCTCGAGCCGATGCTGCCCGGCGGGAGCATCCCATTCCCACCGCCACTGCACCCAGGTGTCTGCCGAGATCGCGGCCGCGAGTTCCGCGTCGTTCCAGTCGCCGCCGTCCACCCGGACTTCGACCTTCTGGATGCCGGTGTGCTGATGCCACGCGACACCGGCGACGACAACGCGGCCGGTCTTCACGCTGGTGCCGGCCCGCGGCACGTCGATCCGCGACTCTAGCTTGACCGGGCCGTGGGCGCTCCAGCCGCGATCCGTCCAGTACGCGGTGTGGTCGGCGAAGCGCGTGACCTGGAGTTCGACGACCCACTTGGTCGCCGAGACGTAGCCGTACAGTCCGGGAACCACCATGCGCGCCGGGTAGCCGTGCTCGGGCGGCAGCGGATCGCCGTTCATGCCGACCGCGAGGATCGCGTTGCGGTCGTCCTCCTTCAGCACCGAGAGCGGCGATCCG
>Ga0207698_10003026_pt1 | contig 10077 bp, 7 predicted proteins | sample KBSCornC22_FD_184298 | JGI IMG/M metagenome (GOLD analysis project Ga0207698, IMG submission 184298) | Corn rhizosphere microbial communities from Kellogg Biological Station, Michigan, USA - KBS Corn C2-2 (SPAdes) (version 2) | ecosystem: Host-associated > Plants > Roots > Rhizosphere > Soil ...
CAAAAACCAAACTATTTACTTCTTCGCAAAAGTTGAAGGCGGCAAGGGCGAGCCAACTGACCTTCCTGACGCATACGAAGTTACCGAGAACCCACGTAACGGTTTCTTGACTATCAAGAAAAAGAACAAAGACGTTAAATAGTTCAAAACATGCTTGCGGATTCGTCCAATAAGGATTAATCTAAAAGCAAACAAAAAGAGGGTAAAACATAAGTCCCCGGGTCAATCCCGGGGCTTTTGTTTTTTGTTGTACAAAAATATTTATTTCCAAATCAGCATCGTGCTAGAGTAGAGGATATGAGTTCAATCGTACAGGTAAGAGACCTCGTTAAAACCTATGACAACAAAAACGTGGTCGATGGCATTAGTTTTGATGTCAAAAAGGGCGAGATATTCGGCATATTAGGACCTAATGGTGCCGGAAAAACAACAACCCTTGAGATGATCGAGTCCCTTCGTCCGATCGACGGCGGCAAAGTCGTCGTTGACGGTATCAATGTGGCAGACGATCCGCACAAAATCAAATATCTCATTGGCGTGCAGCCGCAGTCACCCGCCTTTCAGGACAAGACCAAGCTAACCGAAGTTATCGACTTGTTTGCGGCCGCTTACGGTGAACGCGTCAACCCTAAGGAATTTCTCGATGACGTCCAGCTTGGCGAAAAAGCCAACGCCTACGTCGAGTCGCTATCAGGCGGCCAAAAGCAGCGCCTTAGTATTGCCGCCGCTCTCGTTCACAGTCCCAAGGTGTTCTTTATGGATGAGCCAACGACTGGCCTTGATCCACAGGCCCGCCGTAACCTCTGGGACCTCGTCAAACAAGTACGCGACAAAGGCGTGACCGTCATCATGACGACGCACTATATGGACGAGGCTGAGATACTCTGTGATCGCATTGCGGTCATGGACAACGGCAAGATAGTCGCACTAGATACGCCCAAAGCCCTCATCAAGGCACTTCTTGGCCGTGGATTTACCAAAGCGCAGCACGTCGAGCAAGCCAACCTCGAGGACGTCTTTATTGATCTGACTGGAAAGGCATTGAGGGACTAATCATGAATTTAGGAAAAGCATTTTACACGGTTCGGGTCTTTGCCTTCACCAACACTCGTCGTTTCTTCCGAGATCGTACGGCTATCTTCTTCTCAGTTTTGTTTCCGCTCATCTTCCTGTTTGTCTTTGGCGGCATCTTTGGGAACAGCAGCAACAACGCTAAGTTTCATATCGCGCTGATTAATGATTCTCAGTCGGCCTTTGCAAAGAGTTTTGCCAAAGAGCTGAAAGACAGCAAAACGCTCAATGTTGATGATGCAATCAAAACGTTCTCTCAGGCTAAAGAGTCGATGGGACGCGGACAGCTTGACGCAACGATTACGCTTCCAAAGGACTTCGGCACTGTGAAGCCGGGAACAGCTTATCCCTCTGGCGAAGTCCAGATTCAGTACACCCAGAATAATTCGACAGCAGGAACGACTCTCGGGTCGATCATGCAAGGTATCTTGAAGAACATTAACGCCGGCATTACCAAGGCGCCAGAACCATTCAAGGTAAGCACGACTCAGATCAAAGAAAAGTCGCTCACCTCATTTGACTATACTTTCTCCGGACTGCTCGGATTCTCATTGATGGGGCTGGGTATCTTTGGTCCAATCAACGTCTTCCCAGAGTTAAAGAAACAAGGTATTTTGCGCCGCTACAGCACAACCCCACTCCGTGTCTGGCAGTACTTTACCTCGATGGCCATCTCGCAGACAATCGTCGGTCTGGTATCTATAGTGATCATGTTTGTCGTCGCAGTGGCGGTATTCCACCTCAATCTGATAGGGAATATTGCCGAGCTAGGGCTCGTGATCATCATGGGTATCGTTACGATTCTCGGTATTGGTCTAGCCATCGGGGGTTGGGCAAGCAACGAGCGTCAAGCCGCACCGATTAGTAACATTGTTGTCTTTCCGATGATGTTCCTTTCCGGCACATTCTTCCCGCGTTTTCTTATGCCAGATTGGCTGCAGAATATCTCGTCGTTCTTGCCCCTGACACCGATCATCGATAGCATCCGCCTCATTGCCACCGAAGGCAAACATCTCATTGACCTTGGTCCGCAGCTTGGTCTGATCGTCCTCTGGGCCATCGTGATCTACTTCATCGCATTCCGTGTTTTCCGCTGGGAATAAATGTGAGATAAATCACATTGTGTTTATGGTAATACCTCTGTACAATCAGGGGTATTCGAGTCACGGGGTAAAAAGTGAAAATTATAAACGCGAACAGCTACAAAAACGCGCGCCTCAAGCGCTTCTATTGGCTGTCAGGACTAGCACTTTTTCTACTTAGCGTGGCGGGTGGTGCATATTTTCTCAATCCCAAACATGGTGAGGCGCTGGGACAAGTTGCCTATGATGTGCTGGGTCAATCAGACTTTTCACATGTCCGCTCCGATGCGGTCGTTACGAGTCAGGCTGGATTTGACGGTCCACGGGAGATGGCGATGGATGCCATTCACCACCGATTGTTTATTGTCGATAGCGGCAACAACCGTGTGCTTGTCTACGCACTTAATAATGCGAATGCTCCGAGCGGTACTACAGCGACCAATGTCATTGGTCAGCCGAATTTTACAGGTAGCAAACCGGCTACAATCTCTGCAACTAGCTTGAATCACCCTGGCGGCATCTCTTATGATGCAACCCACGATCGACTCTACGTGGCTGATGCCAGCAATGATCGGGTCCTTGTCTACGATCTATCAGGCGGTATCACAAACGGCATGGCCGCAAGTTACGTATTTGGGCAGACCGACATGACAAGCTCGGATAACAACGGCTTTCAGCCTACTGCTTCAAATTTTATTTCTCCACAGTGGGTGGACTATGACGCCTCACAGGACAGGGTATTCATCAGCGATAACAACCGCGTCCTTGTCTACGATCTATCAGGCGGTATCAGTAATGGTATGAGCGCCACCCATGTGATTGGCGCTCCTGATTTTACGACCGGATATAACTACGGAGCTTGTGGCGTCAGTGGTGGATCATTGCAGGCGGCTGTTCTGTGTGGCGCAGGCAGCATTACTTACGACACCGCTTCAAAGCAGTTGCTTGTGAGCGACGACGGTAATGGCCGTATTCTTATTTTTGATCTCACCAGTGGGGTAACGGACGGCATGAGTCCGGTGCATGTCCTCGGCGCTTCAGATTTTACGACGTGGCAGACACACCGCAACGATCACAATGTATATTACAATGCGTTGCAAACCAGCTACGACTCAGCAAACCAGCGCTTCTTTGTTACGGATGAGAGTGGTGAACGAGTCCTTATCTTTGATTTTTCAAGCGGTATCACGGACAATATGAACGCGTCCTACGTCATCGGTCAGCCTGATTTTGCCACGCTCAATCAGGGTCCGACGCAGATCGAGATAGCAACTCCTTGGGGGAGCGTGTATGATCCCGGGAGCCAACTACTCTACATCGCCGACAGTGGCGATAATCGAGTGCTCGGCTTTGACTTATCTAGCGGCATTACGAGTGGTATGGGTGCAAACTATGTCTTAGGCCAACCCGATTTTACGAGCAAAAACGTTAATAACATTCATCAGCCAAATGTGAATGGCCTCGATAACCCGAGTAACCTAGCTCTAGATTCGATTCACCATCGGCTGTTTGTGACAGATTCGGCAAACAATCGTGTCCTCATCTATACTCTTGATTCAACGAATAAAATAGTGAGTCATCAGCCGAGCAATGTGCTAGGTCAGCCTGATTTTTTGAGCTATGACTATGTTTCGGCAGCGCAAAACACTATGCGCGACCCAACCGGCATTGCCGTCGATGCTTCATCAAACCGGTTATTTGTCAGTGACGAACGTAATCAGCGCGTACTAATTTACGATCTCTCTAGCGGCATTACCAACGGGATGAATGCGAGTTATGTCTTAGGTCAGGCTAACTTTACAGACAGTGTGTCAGGCACAACTCAGAGCAATATGGACACCACGATGGGACTGAGCTATGACGCGACTCACAAGCGACTATTTGTTGCTGACCTCTACAACTATCGCGTGTTGGTCTATGACCTCTCAGGCAGTATCACTAATGGCATGGATGCCAGTTATGTGCTTGGACAGCCCAACTTCACATCGTCAAACCCCGGAAGCGGTCAAAACGGTATGGATAGGGTATATGACGCAAGCTATGATGCGGTGCACGACAGGCTATTTGTGACTGATTTGGGCAATAGTCGCATCTTGGTCTTTGATCTCTCTGGTGGCATCACCAACGGCATGAACGCCAGTTATGTTTTGGGGCAAAAGGACTTTACAGTCACGAGCTGGGGCGAGAGTAGGACGAAGCTCGATTTCCCGACAGCGGCGTATATCGACGCGACGGGTACGACATTGGTCGTAGCCGATGGTAGCAACGCAAGGATAGCAGTCTTTGATCTCTCTAGCGGTATCACCAACGGCATGCCTATGAGTGACATGTATGGTGCGGGTGACTTCGTGAATTATCAGGACGGTTGTGCAAACGATGCGATACCATCTGCCTCAAATTTGTGCTACCCGGAAGACGCCATATTTGATTCGGCAGCACGGACGGTTTACGCGGCCGACACTGACAACAACCGCATATTCGCCTATGATGCGAGTTACACAATCGTAGACAGTCTACCCGATGGTTATAAGCACGTACCGTATAGCTCTAAGTTAGGAGTTCTCTACGGGAGCGGATCAAACGTATATAGTATTAGCTCCGGTAGCTTGCCTCCGGGACTGAGCCTCAGCACTGACGGTACCATAAGCGGAACGCCAACGATGGCGGGTGATTTCAGTGTTACGTTCAGTGCAACCGACTCCAATAATGATCATGCCACCAGACCGATAACGTTCCACATCGGTACATCGGCTGGTTATGCGGCAAGCGACGTGGTAGGCCAGGTAGATCTGCTCGATAACCCTGTTTTTAACGATGGAGCAACCTATAACGACACGCTCTTTAACCGTACCGGCAGTCCGAATGCTCAAGGGCTTGAGTGGCCTGATGGTAGCGTAGTTGACACGGTACACCACCGACTATTCGTCACAACATGTGGTGCACGTACGGTAATATACAACCTCGATGCAAGCAATAACCTTCTCGACCATACTGCCGACTATGTCCTCGGCCAGCCCGACCTCAACTCTGATGACTATTGGCCTAGCGGTGGCAATGCGGCTATTGAGAGTTGTCCGAACGGTGCCAGCTATGATCCGGCTCATGACAGACTCTTTGTGCCGGATGGCAACGATGCTCGAGTGCTTGTGTATGACCTCTCTGGTGGCATTACTAACGGCATGGACGCCAGTTATGTGCTTGGGCAGCCTGATTTTTCGGGCATGAGCAGCAATCCGCCCTTACAAAACACTCTAGGTCAGTCATATGGTGGTTCGGCGTATGACCCTACAACTAGCCTGCTATACGTATCCGATACTAATAATGTCCGCATTATGGTGTATGACCTCTCTGGTGGCATTACTAACGGCATGGATGCCAGTTATGTGCTTGGGCAGCCTGATTTCACGAGCAATGGCGGGGGCATAACGCAGGCGGGTGGTGGTGGCCCATTCGGCCTTGCGCTCGATAGTGAGCGTCATCGACTCTTTGTTGCGGATGCCAACAATGGTCGCGTGCTCATGTACGATACCAGCCATCTAAGTAACGGCATGAACGCCGATTTTGTTCTTGGTCCGAGCGACTTTACTACCTCGGGTATTCCATCCGGTGGTACGGTAACAGCACATACCATGACGCCAGAGGGGCTGGCGTACGACCCTAGCCACCAGCGATTATTCGTCGCTGATTACGCGGCAAACCGCGCTCTAGTCTTTGATGTTAGCAATATACACAACGGCATCGACCCTATCGGCGTCATTGGGCAGACAAGCCTGACGTCTAAGAGTGTATGCGATAGTAATGTTAGCGAAGTGACCTCAGGGCAGCGTAATCTTTGCTCGCCAGAGGGGACGGCCGACTATTATGATATTAGTAACAACCGGTTGTACATCTCAGATTCTGACTACAACCGTGTCATGATGTATGATTTCGTCACGCTGACTACTACTTCGGTGCAGAATGGAGCTACCGATGTGGCCTATCACCAGCCACTAGCCCAGCAGCACGCCCAGGGCGATGTGCAGTATGCGTTATCGGATGGCGTACTCCCGGTCGGTCTCTCAGTTGATCCGAACGGTTCAATCACTGGTTCACCAAGGCAGGCAGGGAGTTTCCATTTCACGATCACAGTCTCAGATAACAACGGCGCAGTAGGCATTTTTACAGACACAAAGCAGTATGCGATGACAGTCACACAGAGTCCGACGACGACAGGCGCCACGCTTGGTTCGGCACACGGCATTATTGAAACTGGTTCGCATCAGCCAGGAACCAACGATAATACTACTGTCGACCTCGATGGCATCCCCGCCTTTACGGCCTCGACTGGTCCGGGCACCGGTTATCAGGCAGGTGTGACGGCAGGTTCAGAGCTTACCCTCACAACCGGTACTGACACAACCACTGTCTATCATATGGTAGTAGGCAAGGTAACTGAATCCTCTGTCGTGATTAACGTCGGTACTTTGGGCGGCGGAGATATATCACTTACACTAGGTGTGCAAAAAACCGTCGATCTCGACGGGGACGGGATCCCGGATATAGGTATCAAGCTCGTTAGCAGTGATGGCACTACTGCACAATTACTGCTATGGAAGATACCATTACATGTTCCGAGTACACCACATTCAAGCCAGCACCCAGGTAGCCCGGCTTCTAACGGTAGTTCAAGCAGCGGGCAGGGCTGGATCATATGGACGGCGGGCGCTGCAACGATTCTGCTGGTCATCGGCGGGGTTGTGTACATACTGCGACGCAACCGCCTCCGTAATTGACTTTTTAAAGCATAAGTGCTATAATATAACCTGTTATGGCACACCCTGACGAATATCGGCCAATCCACCCCGAAGGCAGCTACGATGAAAAGCTACCTGACAACTATGGTCTTGACGAGGATCAGGATGATGAGCTGTTAGAGGCTCCTGTGCCTATTACTCCAGATGAAGTTACGCAGTTCATTGCTGAACGAGACGCTCGAGCTGATGAGCTGCGCGGCAAAGGCTATCACGAAGATCGCATTCGAGCTGACTTCAACAGATCATTTCGTAGCCGAGCGCTTGAGCTTGCTTTGCGTCACGGTGATTTTGCCGAGACGATCTTTCCAAGTTCAATGACAAGGCATGGTACCACGGCGTATGATGATCTATCATCCTGGGCACGAAACCTGCAACGTCGAGCCGATGCTGATAATGAAAACGGCGAGCGAACGCGTGATTGGCGTGAGCGCCAGTCCGGTGACGACTAGACTTCGCTAGTAACTCCGGGTGTATACTAGAGATACCACCTAAGGGAGTCTAGTGCATGGATGAACAGAGGCAAACTAATGAAGTTCGTGAGACAAATGAGCAAGTCGGAGACACGAATGTACGGAGACAAACGGTCGCAACACGCACGAGCGTACCGGGCTCAATTGTAGCCCAGCGAGTCGTGTACTACATCGTCGGCGTGATCGTGGCGCTGCTCATTCTCAGAGTGATTTTCCTGTTGCTCGGGGCAAACCAGGGCAATGCATTTGTTGATGCGCTATACGGTATCAGCGGCTTCTTTGCAGCGCCGTTTTACGGCATATTCAGCTATCAGCCGGCATATGGCAAATCGGTGCTTGAGGTGAGCTCGTTAGTAGCGATAGTAATCTATGTGTTAATTGGCTGGCTAGTCGCTCGTCTATTTACCCTCGGATCATCGCACTCAGAAGCCTAGGCTTGACCTGATCTACATCTGTTGCTATACTACATCCCGTGCTTAAATTCGACGCGGGGTGGAGCAGCCTGGTCAGCTCGCGTGGCTCATAACCACGAGGTCGTAGGTTCAAATCCTACCCCCGCTACCAAGAAAAGTGTCTCATCTGACAGATGGGACTTTTTTCTTTATAATGGTAGAGATGAAGACAAAGCAATCATGGTGGGGAAACTTTTGGCGGGATAAGGACGGGAACGTCGCGATTATTCAGATGCCGAATATCCCGATTATCGTCTGGTTTATTCTCCTAGTAGCGGCGCAGCTCCTTGGCAAAGGAATGCTGCAGTCCGGATTCAAGTTCTTGAGTGGGGCCGCACTCGTAACCTGGGCTTATCTGGAGATAACCGAAGGGGCGAGTTATTTTCGGCGTACTCTCGGCGCGATTGTGATGCTGGCCGTTATTTTGAGCCATCTTTGGTTCAAGTAATCATAGGACAGTTGCCCAGAGTCCTCTCAGCTTACCCCGGTACAGTTGACGTAGCACCCCGGGTTTATACTAAGTAGAGAGGTTTATGGGTTTTATGCGAATACTGATAGTCGAAGACGAACACAAGATTGCTGGTGCAATCAAGCGAGGCTTGGAGCAGCTGTCTTATGCTGCCGACGTGGCCTATACAGGTGATGACGGGCTGGCGCTCGCACAGAGCGAACCGTACGATCTGATTATTCTCGATAGGATGCTCCCTGGTAACCTCGACGGCATCAAACTGTTACAAAAACTCCGCAGCGATGGCAATCACGTCCGGGTGTTGATGCTAACGGCAAGAGACCGGGTACTTGACCGCGCTGAAGGGCTCAACGCCGGCGCTGATGATTATCTCGTCAAGCCATTTGCTTTTGTCGAGTTGATCGCCAGGGTGCGCGCACTACTTCGCCGTCCGAATGAGGCATCGGAAGTAAAACTGACCTACAAAGATGTGACGCTCGATCCTGAGACATTTGTCGTCACAAGAGATGGCAAAAAGATTAATCTCACTGCCAAAGAATTTGCACTCCTTGAGTATCTCCTGCGCCGGCCTGAGCGGATCATACCAAAAGAAACGCTCATTCAACACGTATGGGATTATGATGCCGACGTTCTGCCAAACACGGTCGAGGTTTACATCGGCTACTTGCGCGGCAAGGTCGACAAACCATTCAAAGACAAACCAGCACTTATTCACACCAAGCGCGGATTCGGGTATTATTTCGGCGAGCAGGCCTAGAGATTAATGTTTCAAAAAACCGTCAATCGACTCACCGTTGTCTATCTCGCGATTCTGATGACGATATCGCTATTTTTTAGCGTGCTTCTCTACCGCATGGCAATTGGCGAGATCGAAGGCGAGTACGGTCGGCAGGCGGATTTGTTTCACCAACGCTTGCCGGGGCTCGATAGTATTGAGCAGTATCTATCAGATCGGCAGGATGAGGTAAATACTGCCCGTTGGCAGATTGTAGGCGGCTTGGTCCTGACCAACACGATAATTCTCGGCGTCGGTGGATTTGCGAGTTATTATCTGGCTCGTCGGACACTCGGGCCAATCGAAGAAGCGCATGAAGCGCAAAAACGCTTTACAGCCGATGCCTCTCATGAACTTCGAACCCCGATAACCGCCATGCGTACCGAGATTGAAGTGTCACTTATGGATCCAAAACTGTCCCTCAAAGACGCCAAGACGCAGCTAACCAGCAATCTCGAAGAACTAACCCGGATTACTAACCTGTCTGAAGGGTTACTCCGCTTGGCTCAGCTTGATGCGCAACCATTGGTTCGCACCGACACACCGCTCGCACCAATCGCTCGCACGGCACTTGCCACTGTTCAGCACAAGGCGGACAAAAAGCATACCGCTCTCACGACCAAATTGCCAAAAGATATCAAAGTGCATGCCGAGGAAACGGCGCTGGCCGAGTGCCTCACCGTATTCCTCGACAATGCGATTAAATACAGTCCCAGAAATAGTGAAGTCACTCTGTCTGCTCGAAATGTCGGGCGGCACACAGAAATCACCGTGAGCGATAACGGTGAGGGCATAGCGGCCGAAAAGCTGCCGTACATCTTTGACAGATTCTATCGTGCGGATGACTCCCGAACGGCGAGCGGCGCAAAGAACGGCTATGGTCTCGGCCTGGCAATCGCTAAACATATTATCGAGTTACACGGTGGTAATGTCAGCGTCAAGAGCACCTTTGGCAAAGGCACGAC